>WNFA01005760.1_pt1 | contig 11230 bp, 12 predicted proteins | sample 5400481 | NCBI WGS metagenome assembly WNFA01 (sample SAMN13153340, study PRJNA577476) | soil metagenome | isolation source: 120 cm saprolite under Douglas fir tree site 2 hole 1 replicate 2 | place: USA:California | collected 2015-04-18
GTAGCCGGTGAAGCGGGCGTTCACGCAAAGGTTCTCGAGACCGCGGCGGCAGAAGCGGCAGGTCTCGTCGACGGAGCCGAGCCAGGGAACGCCGATGCGCTCCCCGGGTGCAAACCGGTGGGCTCGGTCGCCGGCGGCCTCGACGCGCCCCACGATCATGTGGCCGATCACAAGCGGCAACCTGGGCTCGCTCAGTTCACCGCTCACGATATGGAGGTCGGTGCGGCACACCGCGCAGACCGAGACCCGAATCAGGACCTGACCCTCAGCCGGTGTAGGCACTGGCAGCTCCACGAGGCGAAGAGGTTCCTTCGCCGCGCCAAGCTGCATCGCCCTCATCGGTGATCGCTAGGCCGTGACACCGCTCTTGAGCGTGGCGCTCAGGGTGATGGGTGTGGCCGCCAGGGCCTTCGAGACGGGACAGTTCTTCTTCGCGTCTTCGGCGAGTCGCTTGAAGGTTGCCTCGTCGATGCCTGGCACGTTGCCTTCCGTCGCGAGATCGATGCGGGAGATACCCCAGCCCTGGTCGGTCTTGTCGAAGTGGACGCTGGCCTTCGTTCGAATTTCCTGGGGCTTGTGGCCTGCCTGCGTGAGGCCGTTGGCGAATGCCATCGAAAAGCAGCCGGCATGGGCCGCGCCGATCAGCTCTTCGGGATTGGTGCCCGGACCGTCCTCCATCCGGCTCTTGAATGAATAGGATCCTTCGAACGCGCCACTCCCCAGCCGCATCGTTCCCGATCCGTCTTGGAGCGACCGTTGCCACCTGGCTTCGGCGGTACGTACTGGCATATCTGGGTCACCTCACTCGTGAATTGTTGCCGGCCTGGATTGATGCTAGTCGACCGCGCGCGCGGCTGCCGCCAGCATCTCCAGGGTGCGCAGCCGCTCTGGCTGCGTCTTGCCATGCACACTGGCGAGGATCGTCGTCACGCCGGCCGATGCCCACACCCCGAGCCGTTCGCGAACGTAGGAGGGCGGCCCGGCAATGCTGATGGCGTCGACGAGGGCATCGGGCACCCGGTGGATCGCCTCGAGCTTTTTGCCGCCGAGGTAGAGCTCTGACGAGGTCGTTGTAGAAGTTCTTTGCTCGCGAACCCATGCCGCCCACGTACAGCGCCACCCAGGGCTTCAGCGGCTCGCGCGCGCGAGCGCGATCATCATCGATGCTGACCGGAACGTGCGGGGCGATCGCGAGGGAATCGAGGGATCGGCCGGCGAGCCGCGCACCAAACTCGAGCTCGGGGCGGAAGAGATCGATGTGCTCGGGAGCGAAGAGCGTGGGGATCCATCCGTCGGCGAGCTCACCGGTCAGGCGCAGGCCGCCAGGGGTGAGCGTCGCGAGATAGATCGGCACCATTTCGCGCACAGGATGGGCCAGGAGCTTGAGTCCCATGTCCAGGTGGAAGACGTCACCGTCGAAGACCAGGCGATCGCGCCGGAGAACCTGGCGGACGATGGCCATTGTTTCCCGCATTCGGAGCAGCGGTTGCTCGAAGGCCATCCCGTGCCAGCCCGCCACCACCTGGTGGCCGCTGGTCCCCAACCCAAGGATGAACCGGCCACCGGAGATCAAGTCAAGCGTGGCGGCGGTTTGCGCGAGGAGGGCGGGCGTCCGGCTGAAGACGTTGACGATGCCGGTACCGAGCTGGATGCGTTCCGTGCGGGCGGCGAGGGCACCGAGGATGGAAATGGCATCGGTGCCATACGCTTCGGGCGCCCAGACCGAGTCGAAGCCGAGGGCCTCGGCGCGCTGAGCGAGCTCAAGTGCCTCGGGGAAGGAGAGGCTGCCCTCGTACGGCAAGGTGAGACCGAGCTTCATCGTGGCATCGTACCCGGACGAGCGCCTAGAGTTAGGTCAAAGGCGAGAATAAACGCGCCGCCCCTTCCACGCTGGGGGCGGCTATGGAGGACGACATGGCAGATCGAACGACCACCACCATCAACGCCGCGCTTGCGGGGACCATCGACATCGGCGGAGATCTGCCGGTCAACCGCTTCGGCTTTGGCGCGATGCGCATCACCGGCGAAGGGATCTGGGGAGAACCGGCCGACCGGGAAGAGTGCAAGCGTGTGCTGCGTCGCGCCCTGGAGCTCGGCATCAATTTCATCGACACCGCCGATTCCTACGGCCCCGAGGTCAGCGAGCGATTGATCGCCGAGACCCTGTATCCCTATCCGGAAGAGCTCGTGATCGCCACCAAAGGCGGGCTCATCCGGCCGGGGCCGGGGCAATGGATACCGGACGGACGTCCCGAGCATTTGCGTGCCGCGTGTGAGGGGAGCCTCAAGCGATTGCGGGTCGAACAGATCGATGTCTACCAGTTTCACCGCCCCGATCCGAATGTCCCGATCGAGGAATCGATCGGCGCCCTCGTGGAACTCAAGGCCCAAGGCAAGATCCGGCACATCGGCCTTTCCAACGTGACCGTCGAGCAGGCGGAGCGTGCGCAGAAGCTGACGCCGATCGTGTCGATCCAGAACCGATACAGCGCCTTCGACCGGGCCTCGGAGCCGGTCCTCGAGTTCTGCTCGTTGGAGGAGCTCGCGTTCCTGCCGTGGCGCCCAGTGGAAGGTGGCGGGGTTGCCGGCGCCGCGGGTGTCATCGCGGAGATCGCTCGCCGCAACAACGCGACGCCAACCCAGGTCGCGCTCGCCTGGTTGCTGGCGCATTCGCCGGTGATGCTGCCGATCCCCGGCACCTCAAAGGTTGCCCACCTCGAGGAGAACCTGGGCGCGGTGGCACTCGACCTGGCTCCGTCCGAGCTCGCTGAGATCGACAAGATTGCCCCGGAGCCGACTCGCTGACCGGCGAGGACGACGACCCGGTCGAGTATGACGCGCAGGACGAGGCGCTGATGGAAACCTTTCCAGCGAGCGATCCGATTGCCGTATCGGCTAGCGCCACCAGGGCGTCCGGGCCGCCTGCACGGCGCGCGCTACCGGCTCCGTGAGGTCGTCCTCCAGCCGCGCCAGGTTCTGCGCCCACTCGCCGGCCATCACCACGGCCAACGCGCCCCGGCCTGCGCCCTCATCGTTCCGCCAGCGGCGCAAGCAGTCGAGGGTTGCGGCCCGCAATGCCGGCGGTGAGACGTGTTCGATTAATCCGTCCGGCTGCTGAAGGGCGAGCTGGTCGGCAAAACGAGCAAACCCGTTGAGCAGGATGCGCACCTGCGCGCGGACGGAGCGCGCCCCATCCGGGCAACCGCCTGCCTGGTATCCCAGCCGCGTCGAAATGACATCGAGCAGGTCGCCAGCGAGGATCGCGTGGTTGCCGGCCGCGAGCAGGAAGCCGGCGGTCTGCGGGTCGAGCGGTGTCTCGGACCGTTCGTTGAGGAAGGCATCGAACGCTTCGCCGGCGCGCTCGGCTGCCTGGATGACCGACCGGCGGGCAGGGTCGAGGCCGGCCGCCGGCTCGATACCGAGAACGCGGTCGAACGTCCGATCCAGGTAGGCGATCACCACGCGGTAGAAGCCGGCCACACTTTTGGCGAGCTCGCGCCGCGCGCCGCGTGGCCACAGCAGCAGCCCGACCACGACGCTGATCGCCGCACCGACCGCCAGGTCTTCGATGCGGACGAGTCCCACCTGCCAGCCCGCCGGTGAGATCAAATTGAAGATGACGATCAGATTGATGGTGAACGCGGCCTGGCTCGCCGCAAAGCCCACCGAGGTGGCGGCGTAAGCCGCGACAAAGATCGCGATGGGCAGCGCGGCCCACATCACGAGCGGATGGTTGCCGGCGAGGATCGCGAACACGCCGCCGATCACGACGCCGATCACGTTGCCGACCAGCGCCTGCACCGTCGTACGTCCGGTGCCGAGTGCGGTGGATCGCAGAACCTGGAGTGTTCCGAGGACGACCCAGAACGCGTGCGACAGTCCCAGCATGCGGGCGAGCAGCACGGCGATCGCCAGGCCAACCGCCACCCGGAGGCTGTTCTGCAGGACCGTCGACGTCGGTTCGAGGTGCGTGCGAATGGTACGCACGACACGGATCGCGGTCCCACCGACCCCCTCGAGGCGCGGCGCCGTCACCGGTAGGCTCACGGTCTCATCGGGTTGGCGACCGGCGGCGATCACGGCGTTGGTACCGAGCGCGAGCGTCAGGTATCCCACCACGCGCAGCGTGTGATCGACGTCGAGCCCACCGAGGACTTCGTCGACAGGCCGTCCTGCCCGCAGCTGCACGGCAGCCCACCGGTCGAGCGCGGCCCGATGGAGGTCGCGGACCTCATCAACAACCCGCAAGTCCGGCGGCGCCCCGCCGGTCAGCACGTCAGCGCTGCCGCGGAGGGCCGATACGATCACGGTGGCGAGGCGGTCGCCTTCGGCGATGTCCGGCCGCAGTGAGGCTCGCGCTTGCTGAAAGGGTCGTTCGATGATGTCGACGACCCGCTGCAGCTCGGTCAGCAGCTGGACGAACGCACGGTCGCGGCGAGTGGGGCCGGCCGGACGTTTCGCCGTCGCCACGTATGCGTCTCGGGCGGCCCGCTCCGCCTGACGGGCCGCCTCGAGCAGATGCGGCAGCTCACGGTCGTTTGAGCGCAGCGCTTCGACCAGGTTGGCGATGGCGAGGCAGGCCTTCGCGGCCTGCTTGCGCAACTTAGCGCGCTCGAAGCGCGGCCAGAGAAAGACGGCGGCCAGCGTCGAGATGATGCCGGCCATCACCCACCCGGCAACACGGGCGGAAATCGCGGAGGCCGGCGCGGGGATGGACACCGCGATCACGTAGGACAGGAGCATGCCGGTCTGAGCCGCCGCCACGTAGCCGCCGAAGACGCGGCTGAAGGCGATCGCAAAGGCAACCACAAACGTGACCGCGGCGGCCAGACCGGCCGACGCTGACGCCAGGGTCCCGATCGTCACCAGTACGGCGCCCACGAAGGTGGCCGTCAGGTAGGCGAGCGCGCGTGCCGGACGCTGGCCGCCGAAATCGGACATGACGAGCAGCGCAAAGCACCCGAAGACGGCGAAGATGACGTTCTGCCCGTTGTGCAGGACCAGCGTGTTGAAGGCGAAGACGGGCGGAATGACGATGGCGGCGCGTGCGGCGCGCCGCAGCGCGGCGAAACCTGGATCGGCCGGCGCCGCAACTGAGCGCATCCTCTTATTCGTACACCAGATGGGTGAGGAAGTGGGCTCACTCGAAAGTAGGGTGACGGACACACCTCAAACCGCTACAGTCAAATCATGACCGGCCTTTGGGCTGTCCTCATCACGACGTTCCTGGCTTCAGCCGTCGAAGCGATCGAGATGGTCACGATCGTAGTCGGCGTCGGCGCGACCCGCGGTTGGCGCTCGACGCTGATCGGCGCAGCTTCCGGCTTTGGCGTGCTGGCGGTGATCGTAGTCGTGGCGGGCGCCGCACTGAGTCGCGTGCCGATCGGACCGCTGCGCTTGATCGTCGGCGCGCTGTTGCTCACGTTCGGCCTTCAGTGGTTTCGCAAGGGCATCATGCGCGTCGCCGCGCGCGGGTTGGCGGGTATCGGCGGTGAGGACCCGCACGAAGCCGCCGAGTGGACGGGCCCCGGCATGGACTGGACCGCCTGGTTCCTGGCCTTCAAAGGCGTGGTGTTGGAGGGGCTCGAGGTCGCCTTCATCGTGGTCACGTTCGGCGCCGGCGCGAACCAGTTGGGCGCCGCCGTCATCGGCGGTGTTGGGGCAGTCATCGTCGTCGGTGGGATCGGGCTTGTCCTGCACCGGAGCGTTCGACGGATTCCACGGAGCCTGCTCCAGCTGATCGTCGGTATTCTGCTCAGCACCTTCGGCACCTTCTGGGCGATCGAGGGTCTCGGGATCGACTGGCCCGGCGGTGACGCCGCGATTCCTGGGTTGTTGATTCTGTACGCGGCGACCGCCCTGACCTACATCACCCTCGAGAGGAACCGGGCCCTCGGCCTGCGTCCGGCGGCCTAGTTGATGCCCCCGCCTTTTTCGTGGATCGTGGCCATCGCGCGGTTCTTATACGACTTCATCGTCGGCGATGACTGGACGGTAGCGGCCGCCGTCGCCATCGGACTGGTCCTGTCGGCCGTCCTGAACGTCAACCACTTCGCCGCCTGGTGGCTGATCCCGGTGATCGTCGTGGTCATGCTGGGCATCAGCCTCCGGCGGGCCGCCCGAAAAGCGCGGTGAGCGTCATCGCCGTCGTGGGGCTGGCGACGATGGGCATGAACCTCGCCCGCAACCTCGCCAGAAATGGGTTCGGCGTCTCCGTCTACAACCGCACCACGTCGCGCGTCGACGACTTCATGAAGCAGTACGCCACCGAAGGCGCCTTCACGCCGGCCCACACGCCGCAGGAACTGGTGGCGCAATTGGAGAAGCCGCGCAGGATCTTGATGATGGTCAAGGCCGGATCGCCGGTCGATGAGACCATTGATCACCTCGCGCCATATCTGGAGGCCGGCGACATCCTGATCGACGGCGGCAATTCGTTTTTCCTCGACACCGTGCGGCGCGGCGAGGCACTCGAGGCGCGCGGCCTTCGCTTCATCGGGACCGGCGTCTCCGGTGGCGAGGAGGGTGCCTTGCTCGGGCCCAGCATCATGCCGGGTGGCGCTCAGGACGCGTATCAGGAAGTGGAGCCCATGCTCACCAGGATCAGCGCCCACGTGGATGGTGAACCATGTTGCACCTACATCGGTCCGGGAGGCGCCGGCCACTACGTGAAGATGGTCCACAACGGCATCGAGTACGCCGACATCCAGTTGATCGCCGAGGCATACGACCTGCTCAGCAACGCGCTCAACCTGGGTGCGGACGATCTCTCAAAGATCTTCGCCGAATGGAACAAGGGTGAGCTCGAGTCCTACCTGATCCAGATCACGTCCGAGGTGCTGGCAAAGCGCGATCGGGCGACCGGCCGGCCGCTCGTCGACGTCATCCTCGACGAGGCGGCGCAGAAAGGCACGGGCAAGTGGGCATCGCAGTCGGCGCTCGACCTGGGGATCCCGGTGACGACCATCACCGAGGCGGTCTTCGCCCGATTCCTGTCGGCACTCAAGGCGGACCGGCAGCTCGCCTCGCGGGCACTCGCCGGCCCCAACGGTAAGATGCGGGCGGCCGAGTCTGGCTCGCTGGTTGACGACGTGCGCAGCGCGCTCTACGCCTCGAAGATGGTGGCCTACGCCCAGGGGTTCGAGCAGATGCAGGCCGCATCCAACGAGTACGGCTGGGACTTGAAGCTGGGGTCGATCGCACGGATCTGGCGCGGCGGCTGCATCATCCGAGCCCGCTTCCTCAATCGGATCACGGATGCCTACGCGGCGGAGCCCGGCTTGAAGAACCTCTTGCTGGCGCCCTACTTCCGCGATGCGATGGCGTCAGCGCAGGATGCCTGGCGGCGCGTGCTCAGCGTGGCCGTCGGCCGGGGGATCCCGGTACCCGCGTTCTCGTCATCCCTCGCCTATTACGACGCCTACCGGCGTGACCGCCTGCCCGCGAACCTGGTGCAAGGCTTACGCGACTACTTCGGGGCGCACACGTACAAGCGAATCGACCGCGAGGGATCCTTCCACACACGCTGGGCCCAGGACGGAGAGGAAGTACCGGTTCGTTAGCTGGCGGCGCGAAGCGTGGTCAGCAGTGGCGAGCCGATCAACGCATCGGCGGTCGCGCTGTTGGTCGCCAGCGGCACGTTGCGGACGTTGCAGATCCTAAGCAGCGTCTGGATATCGGGTTCATGCGGGTGGCGGTAGAGGGGATCGACCATGAAGATGACACCATCGATCTCGCCCTCGACCGCGCGGCTCGCGATCTGCACGTCGCCGCCGAGCGGCCCTGATTCGACGCACTCAACTTCGAGCCCGACCTTGTCCCGCAGCAGCTTTCCAGTCGAGCTCGTCGCAACCAGCTGGAACTCGCCCAGCCGGTCGCGGTTGAAGGTGGCGAAGGCAACCAGGTCGGCCTTCTTACCGTCGTGGGCGATGATCGCGAGTCGTGGGATGCGTGACATGGGGGTGCAGTCTACAGGCCGCGGGTTAAAGCGAGGCTAAGGGACCTGGGCGCCGTGGGCCGGCGCGCTCTGCCACACTAGGTTTATGGCGGAATCGGTGCCGGCGCTGCTCTTCGACCTGGACGGGACCCTGGTCGACAGCGTCTATCAGCACGTGCTGGCCTGGCACGAGGTGCTTGGAAAAGCCGGCATGGAGCTGTCCGTCTGGCGGATCCACCGGCGGATCGGGATGAGCGGCGGCCTGTTCGTCAACGCGTTGCTGCGAGAGACCGGCAAGAAGGTCAGCGCTGAGGAGGCGAAGCAGCTTCTCGCCCAACACGCAGAGGCCTTCGTCCGGCGCCTCGGCGAGGTCCGCCCACTCCCCGGCGCACACGACCTGCTGAGCCGGCTGACGCGGCAGAACGTGCCCTGGGCGATCGCCACCAGCGGCAGCACGAAAACCGCGGGTCCGTCGATCAAGTTGCTCGGCGTCGAGCCGAAGGTCGTGATCACGCGGGAGGACGTAGCCCACGCCAAACCCGACCCCGACCTGTTCCTGGCGGCTGCCGCTCGTCTGGGTGTCGACATCACGAACTCGATCGTTTTCGGCGACAGTGTTTGGGACCTGCTGGCGGCGCAGCGGGCGCGCGCACTGGGCGTCGGGTTGCTATCGGGCGGCTACGGTCGGGAGGAGTTGCAGCAGGCCGGTGCCTACCGCGTCTACGAGGACCCACGAGACCTGCTGTTGCACCTCGACGAAGTCGGCGTGCGAGAACCAGCGGGCTGAGCGGAGAACCGTTGGCGGCGACGGCGCAGCGGGGGGTACCCCGAATCTTGTACCTCGGCGCGTTTGCGACCATGGCCGATCGCTTCGCGGTCGCGCCCCTCCTCATCCCGATGGCGGCCACCTACCACGTATCGCTCGCCGCCGTCTCCGGGGTCGCGAGTCTCTACTATCTCGCCTACGGTCTCCTGCCGACGCTCTACGGCCTGCTGTCGGATCGGTTCGGGAGGGTACGGATCATCAGGGCGGCGCTCGCGGGAACGGCCCTTGCCGATGTGCTTTCGGCGCTGTCACCGAACCTCACAGCGTTGCTCGTCGCCCGCTTCATCACCGGTGGCATCGCCTGCGGCGTCTTTCCGACGACACTGGTCTACCTTGCGGATCGGTTCCCCTTCAAGGTCCGGCAACAGGCCATCACCAACGTGCTGGTCTTCGTAGCCCTGGGCACGACGGCGGGCACGCTGGGCGCTGGAATCACCGCGAACGTCTTCAGCTGGCGCTACTTTTTCCTGATCCCTGCCGCCATCGCGTTGGCGGTGGCGATTGCCCTCCGCGGGACGCCGGAGTCGCTGCTCACTCGGTCGAGCCAGAACCCCCTCAAGCAAGTGGCCACGGTCCTGCGTCGCGGCTGGGCCGTCACCGTGCTGCTGCTGGCCGTGCTCAACGGCGCCGTGATGTTCGGCTTCGTCACCTACCTTGCCCCGGCGCTCGAGGCCAACGGTCAGAGCCCGGCCATCGCCGGCATCGTGGTCGCCAGCTACGGCATAGCGGTGCTCTTCTGCACCCGTGCCTTTGGTTACGTGGCACGGCGGACGCCTGCCGCGCTCATCCTCGCCGGGGGTGCCGCCATGTTGATGGTCGGATACCTGGTTGCCGGTTCGGCGCAGAGCGTGGCGGCCATCCTGGCGGCCAGTATCCTGGCCGGCGGCGCCTACGCCTTCATGCAGTCGACGTTCCAGACCTGGGCCACCGACGTGGTCCCGGAGGCTCGTGGCACGGCGACGGCGTTGTTCGCGACCGCGATCTTCACCGGCGCGGCCCTGGCCACCTCGGCGGTGGCCGGACTGGCCAGCGCCAACCGCTACTCGACGCTGTTCGTGATCGCGGCCCTCGTCACGCTGCCCGTGCTGATCGTCGGCAGCGTGGCACGCTGGCGATACCCTGGATCCGACGCGATCGTTGACCCCCAGCTGTCCGGCCAGATTGGCTGATTGTTAGGGCGTCCCGCTAGGCTGGTTCCCGCATGTTGAACTTCCTCGCGCGCAACCTCGACAGCTTGCTCGCGACCTATGGCTACCTGGCGGTCTTTGTTTTCGTCGGCGTCGAGAGTATCGGCATTCCGGTTCCGGGTGAGACGATGCTCGTCACCGCCGCGATTTATGCGGGGACGACCGGCCGGCTCTCGATCTTCTGGGTCATCGTGGCCTCGTCGGCGGGGGCGATCGTGGGCGACAACATCGGGTACGTGATCGGCCGCACCGGGGGCTACCGGCTGCTGAAACGGTACGGCCGATATATCCGCCTGGAGGAGAACCGGCTCAGGCTCGGTCAGTACCTTTTCCACAAGCACGGTCCCAAAGTGGTGTTCTTCGGGCGATTCTTTTCCGTCCTGCGCATCTTTGCGGCGTTCCTGGCCGGCGTGAACCGCATGCACTGGCGCCGCTTCCTGATCTTCAACGCGGCGGGCGGCATCATCTGGTCGACCCTCTACGGGGTCGCGGCCTATCTGCTCGGCCAACAGTTGCTGCGGCTCTCCGGCCGGGTCGATACGGCGCTGGCGATCGCCGGCGTTATCGTGATCATCGCCGTCATCGTCTTTCTGCGGCGCAATGAGGCACGCCTCCAGCGCGAAGCCGATGCAGCGATGCCCGGACCGCTCGAACCGCCGCGCTAACGGGGCCGGCGGCGCTCCGTCTCGAAGACCTTGGCGAGCAACTGCAGCAGCTGCTTCTGCTCAGGGAGCGTCAGGCGGTCGAGAAAATGGGGCGGCTGGGCCAGCAGAAGTTCCAACGATGCCCGCACCCGCTCGCCTTCCGGCGTCAGCGCCAGCAGCCGAAACCGTCGATCCGAGGCATCCGTGCGGCGCTCGACCAGGCCGCGCGCCTCCAGCGAGTCAGCCAGAGCCGTGATATTGGACGGATCGTAGTGGAGCCGGCGGGCGAGCTCACGCTGCGACTGGGGCTTAGCCAGCTCCCGGACCAGCTTGCCCTGCGAGAGGGAGAGGCTGCACTCGGCCACCCGTGCGGTGAAGTCGTCGCGCAGGCTGGCGAAGGCGTCGTCCCGGAGCAGTTTCCAGAGCGCCTCGGTGGGTTTTGGCTCAACTTTGATTTTGACGGCCACGAAGGGAATATACCCCGGCTTTCCATGGTTTATTCATCATGTGAATGGTTCAATGACCGTGACAAGCATTGTAGGTAGAGCGATGACGTTTGTTCCCTACTGGATCGATGCCGCAAGGGCGAAGGAAACCATCGAGGCCGGCCAGGCGATCGTGCTGGACGTGACCTCCC
>WNFA01006775.1_pt1 | contig 11230 bp, 10 predicted proteins | sample 5400481 | NCBI WGS metagenome assembly WNFA01 (sample SAMN13153340, study PRJNA577476) | soil metagenome | isolation source: 120 cm saprolite under Douglas fir tree site 2 hole 1 replicate 2 | place: USA:California | collected 2015-04-18
GACGTGTACTGTTTCGGAACAGGCTCGTCTTGCGAGCTGCTTGACATTGGTGTAATTAGATATAGAGTGCATCCGGGGTTTCTTTCCCTTGGAGGCACTCAATGTCACGTAAGCTCACCGCACTACTCCTAGCCATGCTAGTCTTGGTAGGAGCGATGGGTCTGAAGACTGTCGTAGCGGCGCACAGCGACGGCGCCGTTATGTTGGCCAACGGTTCGGCGCCATTTCCGCCGCCTTCGTTCCGGAACGGTTCGGCGCCATTTCCGCCACCTTCCGTGTCCACCAAGTAGCCAGCGCTAAGTAAGCGCGGGCCGGGCGCGGGAAAGGAAGTTCGTGCCTGGTTCAATCGGATACACGATCTGGTTCCTGGGATCCCTCCTAGAAGTCTGCGTAGTGGTGTCTGCGATCGCCAAGCACGCTTTCCGCCGCTATCTCTGTCTCAACATCTACATGTTGTTCTCGTTCCTGATCAGCTTGGGGCGCTACTATGTGCTCAGTCATTTTGGTCTGCGCTCCAGTGAATACAAATATTTCTACTTTTATTCGGATGCGGTCCTTACCATTTTCCTCTACCTTGCGCTGATCACCCTTTATCTGCACGTCTTTGACGAAATGAAGGTCGAGAAATACGTGCGGCTTGCGGCGGTGCTCCTGCTCGTCGGCACCGTTTTGTTCTCGTACGGAGTTGTTCAGCAGTCCCAGAACAAGATGCTCACCGGCTTCTTCTTTGAGCTTTCTCAGAATTTATACTTCGTGGGCCTGGTTCTGACCTACGTCTTGTGGGGCGCCATCCTGAAACTGCGTGAGACGCGGACGCAACTGATCCAATTGGTGCTTTCTTTGGGAATCTATTTCAGCGCGTTTGCTGCGACATTTGCTCTCGGAAACATGTTCCCCAATTTCCAGTTCTTCGGCTACGTAGTTCCTGTGTTCGGCTGTTTGCTACCCCTTGCTTGGGCCTATGCATTCTGGCGATTGGCTCCCGACGCGCGGATGGTACCGGCTCGGCTCGCGGTGGTACCACGCTAATGGCTACCCTCATATTCCTGCTCTCCGCCGCTGCGCTGCTGCAGTTCTTCATCTCGTACTGCCGCTCGCTCATAGCCTCGTCTATCAAGCAGCCGCTTTCCGCTGAGGTTCGCGATGTCGCGGGCATCCCGAACACCGCTTCTGGCGAAGACTTCGCGCGCGTCATCCAGCTCCTGGACCTTTGCCCCGAGCGCCCCGAGGAACGCGGCCGGATACGCGCCATCAACGCCTACTTCCGCCTGCTAAACCTCGTGCGCTCCACTCTCGCGCGCCTCATCCCTGCACTGGTGGCTTGGACCGACATGGAGCGCGGTCAATGTACTTACTTTGCCGCAGTGACCCTCGACAGGCGTATCGCGTTCAGCCGCGACATGCTGGCACAGCAGATCGACGCTTAGCCCCAACGCCTCGCATCTACAACCTGTTTCTCCTGCTGCCTGATACGAAACATTCACTCCCAAGCATTGACTTTGCTTTCCTTTTCTTCGTGGTATCCTGGTTGCGTTTCACTCCTCACCGGAGTGGGAGCGTCCGCAGCGCAAAACGCACCGGTGACAAAAACATGCTCGCAGTGTGGCGCAATACTGCTCTCAAGCAGGCGCGCCTGCAATTTCTGTGATTCCTCATTTCCCTCGGGCACTTTTTCTTGTGAGGATTTCTCTGCCTCTCCCCCTCGGAATGCGTCTGGTCAAACGGCCGTGTCAGCGAACAGTTACGCAGACGATGTAGACGGCATCCCAGTGATCGCCGTTCAAACGGATCAAGCTTCTGAGTGGCGAGGTGAACTCAGCATGCGCATGGAGGCATATCGCGTGCGCAAGCGCCGGCGCGCCGCCAGTACAACACAATCGCGGCTTCCGTTTGAGCACAGCCCCGTGACCACCAGCACGCACGCGTCGGTTCTCGACGAAGTCCGCAACGTCGCCGCCGGCGATTTTTCATTCACACTTGCCATTGGCCGCAACACGCAAAGCCGCGAAAAATCAGACGGCCGTATGGAAATTGACGTCACCATTCCGCCCGCATCGCGAACCGATGGCCTGGCGAGGTCCCCCCAAGACGAGCTATCGGAAACCTACGGTGCGTATCCCGTGGCCTCGCTCGAAGAGCGACGATTCGCCGCCGCCATCGACATCGCGTGCCTGCTTTTCGCTTACGGTGGCTTCCTCGCGCTATTTGGTTCTCTGGGAGGGCAATTCACTCTCAGCAAGCTCAGCGCCGCGGTATATGGCGTGACATTTGCCATCGTCTACTTGCAATATTTCGCCCTCTTCACCATTTTCGGCGGCACCACGCCGGGCATGATGTTCCGCGGCCTGCAAGTCACCAGCTTTACGGGCGATCCGCCGACACCACGGCAAATGCTGCTGCGCAGCGCAGGCTACATTCTTTCCGCTGGAACGTTTTTCCTGGGATTCTTCTGGGCCTGGTGGGATGAAGACGCTCTCACCTGGCACGATCGTCTGTCGCAAACCTATCTGGGAGTGCTGCAAACTCACGAGGATATGAAGCCCTCCGCGATAGCGCACAGTCACAGCCGCTGAGCGAGTTCGTGTGATTTGCCCAGAACAGGTGGAACATGCACGTGCTATTTCACATCAGCAGTTCGGTCTCCTTCGTAATGCATGATGTGGTAATACGCCTCCCAGTAAGACCACAAAACAGGTGGTGCAACGTGAGTGTGGGGATCGTCCAGAAATTTAGAGAATAATTGCACGAGCTCGCGTGTACGATAAATACCCGTCAACCAGTCTCCCCGGTACCACCCCTTCCACTTGCCGTATTCTGCTGCCGTCTCGACCTGCTGAATCTCATCAAACACTCTTAGGGCCCGATTAACCTCTTGATGGGCCTGGGACGGCTTTCCACTCTCAACGTCCTGTATGGCTTTCGATACGAGAAACAAGATCCGGTTGCTTTCACGGTTGATGGCAATCATCGCCAGCACCTGGGAACGATAGAAAGGCTGGCGCGCAACCGGAACCAGAGGCTCGATCGCAAGGGCCTTCTTCCAAACCGCGTCCCACCGCGGCTGCGCGTCACCGCACTGTTGAATTTCTCTTGTCACTGCCTCGCGAAGCCATTCTTTTCCAGTTGGACGATTCGCTCCGAATTCCGACCCAAAGATACGAGGAGGCGCCCAGTTCGGGGCCTGGCTTGGTATCGCATAGAGCGGGGAATCAATCATGTAAGTCAGCAACATTTGCCGCACCTCCGTATGATAGAGCTGGTCCCCGTACTCACGAGCCGGATCACCAAAATGCGCGGGGGCCCTGAAGTATTCTCCGTAAAGCTCTTCAAGTTTCTGAGCGGCTTTTCCCCCGAATTCCTCCGACGACCACTGCCGGTAAAACTCGTCAGCAGGTTCTGCTCCGCCCGGAAGGCCCTTCCACGCCACATCCATCACGGCTCGAATGGACATAGAGACTGGGCGAATGTCGCTGGTGTTCACCAGAAGATACTGCGTAGCTCCAGCGTTGATATAGCGGCCAAGTTCAGAGAAACTGCGTTGAACCGGAACCATTTCCGTGAGCTGGTTCGCGCGCCCATTCATCATGGCGACGTGATCGTAAGCGCCTTGCCCAGCTGCCACTTCGCCGTGGTCTTGCAGGTAGCCATAGCCGTCATCCGCCCACACGGTCGAAACTTCGGGGGGAATTTTGAGATCACCTTGCTGGGCGAGTCGGGCACCCTCCTGCCACAGATTAGTCACAAACTTCGCATCTGGACGGACGGAGCGCACGATGCGCAACTGGTTGGCGATCGCGCGACCGATTAACTGGCCTAAGGCCCTGTTATTGTCTCTGACACTTGAATCCATGGAGGAGTAGGTCACATCCGATAAGCCGCGCAGACCCACAGACCAGAGCACCTCCTGATCGGGCAGATAGGAATTCACTGCGTTCTTCCAAGCGCGTTCAAGAATTTCAGGATTCGTGGTGTAGTTATAGGGCACGTCCTTTGGCCAGCGCGCAACGTTCAGTCCCAGCGGAATAGCGTGGTGCTGTGTCACGATAAGGCCGCGTTTGGCCGCCAGCCGGACTTGCGGATCATCCGGGAAAATCCAGGTTCCCGGGGCAACCATGTTTCCTTTCAACCGTAGAATGGTTTCGTAAATCTTGTGCCACACTTCTAGGGAAATTCCCGTCTTGTCTCTCTCTTCTCCAGGCGCCCATCCCGTCAGGAGGTCTTCGTCGTTGATGAAAAAACCGCGATATTTGAAAAGGGGAGACGGAAAGTTCAGGTCCAGCGATGCTGGAATCTCAATCGAGGCGCGACGCGCGGGTTCGCGGTCAGTCCAGTAATATAAGGGGTCGATGCCGAGGTATTTTCGGGAAAATTCATAAATCGCATAGATCGTTCCGCGCATGTCGGCTCCAGCAAGCAACACGACCCTAGTTGGACGCCGCTTGTCCCAATTCGCCGTGCGCACGGAAATTGAGAATGACTCGGCCGCAGTCAAACTGGTGGGGCGGATCGCTTCGGGAAGTTTCGCTTGCTCGCCGACCAATATCGTAACCGCTCCAGCATCTTCCGCACGGTTGACGATCCTCGGCCGCTTTCCCATCACTGTTTGGAGATCAGTCGCCAGATCCTCGGCCGCTTGCTGAACCGGCTGTGGCTGATCCGGACGCTGAAGGATGGTAACCGTGGCGTCGAGAACGACAGACCTTTGACTCGTATTATTCGTACCGGTTTGGTCGCTACGACTTTTCGCAGGAGCTTGTGAGCCCGCGAGTGCAGATAGCCCGCATCCGCCGACGAGCACAACAAACGCCAGGACTCTTATGGCCAGTTGCGTGATGCATTGGCGCGAGAGGATCATCTCGTTGCCCATCTCTTCCTCACCTCCTCGTGAGCGGTTCAGAATCATGACATTAGGGAACTTAGATCAGGCGTCATCTTCGCAGTCCCTTGCTGTTGCGTGAAGATATGTCGACCCCTGGATCGTCGGCAACCCGGAAGTTATCCTCGGACCCGATTTGCCCGCTGCGCGTTACGTCCGGGGCTTCCCGCGTCGTGCAATTGCGCATAGACATATGTTTGGTAACCGCGCTTACACTCCGCATGCGCGTGCGATTCGCACCATCGCCTCGAGGCTGCGATCCACGTCCTCTTCGGTTGTCGCCCACGACGACACACTGATTCGCATTGCCGTCTTTCCCTGCCACTCCGTGGCGCCGCACCAGCACGTGCCGTCCTCCTGGATGCGGCGTATGATTTCGCGCGTGGTCGCGTCGTCGCCAAACGACACCAACACCTGATTGATCACCACTTCATTCAGCACCTGAAATCCTGCCGAGCGCAGGCCGCTCTCGAATCGCTTTGCCAGCATGCAGGTGCGTTCGATCAACGCGCACAATCCCGATCGTCCCAGGGATTTCAGCGCTGCCCACAGCTCCACTCCGCGCGCACGGCGTGACGCTTCCGGCGTGTGGTGCGCCGGTTCGCGGCGCGTTCCCGGAGCAAGGTAGGCCGCGCTCATCGTCATGGCCGCTCGCAACGCCGCGCCGTCCCGCACGAGCACGATCCCGCTGTCGTAGTTCACGTTCGGCCATTTGTGCGCGTCGGTTGCCCAAGAATCCGCCAGCTCAAAACCTAGCGTAAGGTGCCTGTATCTGGGCGAAACTGCCGCCCACAATCCAAAGGCTCCGTCGACGTGCACCCACGCGCCTTGCTCCTTGGCGCGGCGGCAGATTTCTGCGGCAGGATCGAACGAGCCAGAGTTCACGTTGCCGGCCTGAACGCACACGATGGCGCGCTCGCTTAACTTCGGCAGCCTATCCGCCCGCATGCGACCCTGTGCGTCCGATTCGACGATCGTGACGCGCCGCTTGCCGAATCCGGCGAGGCTCAGCGCTTTCAGAATCGACGCATGCATTTCCGCCCCCACAACTACTTCGATCGGAGGCGCGCCGAACATTCCATCTTCCGCAACATCCCAGCCGGCCTTAAGCAGCAACGCATAGCGCGCCGCGGCCAGGGCCGTAAAATTAGCCGCGGTCGCGCAGGTGACAAGCCCACCCTGGCAATCCGCCGGCAAATTCAGCGCTTCGCAAATCCAGCGCAGAACGACTTCTTCGAGTTCAGCGGCGACGGGAGACATCACGCGCAAGCAAGCATTCTGATCCCATGCGCCGGCAAGCCAATTTGCTCCCATCACCACCGGGAGCACTCCGCCGACCACAAATCCAAAATATCTTCTCCCCGTAGTCGCTACCGTCGCAGGTGAACCCAGTTCATCCAGCATTCTCACAACGTCTCGAGGATCGCTGGCCGTTGTGGGAAATCCCTCGTGAAACATAGCCAATGCCGCGACGTCGTCTGGAGCAGGCGCAACTCGACGCGCGCCGATTTCTCGAACGTAGCGTCGCGCGCGTTCCGCAGCCAGATTCAGCACGTCGTCGCTTGCGCTAAGCGCAATACCTTGTTCTTGCTTTTTCATGAATCCGCCCTCTTGCGCGCCAGCTGGCACAGCCGCGCCATTTTGCAAGGAACACACTAGTAGCATCGCGCGGGCAGGAAAAGAGCCGAATTGTCTGGTATGACCTTACTTCTTCACGGCTTGGTCGGAAGCGATTTTACCATCGCGGATGTAGATGATGCGGTGAGCATGTTGCGCAATTTCGTTTTCATGCGTAACTAAAATGATCGTATTTCCCTGGCGATGGAGATTCTCGAACAGCGCCATGATTTCGTCGCCAGTCTTAGAGTCCAGGTTCCCGGTGGGCTCGTCCGCCAGCACGATGGACGGCGAATTCACCAGCGCTCGCGCGACTGCCACGCGCTGCCGCTGTCCTCCGGAAAGCTCGTTGGGCTTATGATTCATGCGATCCACCAAGTCCACGCGCTCGAGCGCCTTTTTCGCGCGTTCCAGCCGCTCTTCCGCCGGAGTGCCGTTGTAAATCAGCGGCAGCTCGACGTTATGCAGCGCCGTCGCGCGCGGCAACAGGTTAAACGTCTGAAACACAAATCCAATTTCTTTGTTCCGGATGTACGCCAGTTCATCGTCATCCAGCTCGCTGACCAGTCGACCCGCCAGCCAATATCTCCCGGAGCTCGGCGAATCCAGGCATCCAATTAGATTCATCAGTGTCGATTTGCCGGAGCCCGACGGCCCCATGATCGCCACATACTCGCCTTTGCGAATCTCCACGTCCACGCCGCGCAACGCGTGCACCTGCTCCGCTCCCATCTCGTAGACTTTGGCAAGCTCCTCCGTCTTGATCACGATTCCGGAGCTGACCAAGTCCTCGCGATAGGAATCCGTCGACGCTGTCTCCACCGGCATGCGTTTCTCCTTGCTGCTTCCCTCTACCTCAGCTCTGATTCTCTTCCGGTTTTTTCGGTGCAGAGTTATCGATTTTGACGTTCGACTCGGGTTTCAACGTGCGCAGCGCCTTGTAGCTTCCCACCACAATCTCATCACCCTGCTGCAGACCTTTGGTCACTTCAATGTCCGTGACGCCGGTGATCCCCGTTTCCACCGGGCGGAATATCGCTTTCTTGCCCTTGATCACAAACACGCCCTGAACTTCATCTTTCTTGGGTTCGCCGGCGGCCGGCGGCGGAGGCGCAGCCAGCGTTACGCCGGATTCTTTCTTTGCGTTCTTCGCAGCCTCTTCCAGGTCCTTGCGCGTTCTCACCGCCAGCGCCTGAATCGGAATGGCCAGGACGTTTTTCTTCTCGGCGGTCTTGATTTTTGCGGTCGTGGAAAGGCCCGGCCGCACGTTTTCCGGCGGATTCGATATCGTCACCACCACTTTGAAGTCTTTCGCTTCCTGATTGCTGGCCGTCGACTGCGTCGTGGCCAGTCCCGAAGTCCGCAGCACCGCTTGCGAACCGATCTCCGTCACCTTGCCCTTGAATACTTTTCCAGGCACGGCGTCAATCGTGACGTCCGCGTCCTGCCCCATCTTCACGCTAACAATATCCGTCTCATCCACCTTGACTTCCGCGGTCACAATAGACATGTCCGAAAGCGTCATGATGAAGCTGCCGTTCGCGTTCTGCATGCCCATTACGACGTAGTCGCCCACGCGCTCCGGCAGATAGCTCACGATTCCATTGATCGGAGATGTGTACGTGGTCTTCTGCAAAATATCCTTCGATCGCACCAGTACCGCGCGGCCTTGATTCACCTGCGCCCGCGTTTGGTCCAGGACCGCCTTCAGCGACAGCACCCGCGCACGCGACGAATCCACCTGCGCCACCGCCGCGTCATAGCCGGTTTTTCGCTGGTCAAAATCCTGCTTGGGGATCAAGCCGTCTTTGAAGAGACCCTGGCCGCGCTCCCAGTCCAGCTTGGCCTTCTCCAAGTTCGCCCGCTGTAGCAACAAATCCGCCTGCGCCGCTCGGTAACTCGCTTCCGCCGCCTCAACGCCAGACTCTGCCGAATTGACTGCCGCTGACTGCGCTTGCACGTCCGCATTCGCCTGCACATTTTCCTGCAGGAGCAACTTGTCGCCCTTCTTGACGTGATCGCCTTCCTTGACAAATATCTCGGTGATTCTGCCGTATCCTTGTGCGGTCACGTTCGTATATGTCGTCGGCTTGATTTCCCCGGAGGCCGTCACCTGCGACACCAGCGTTTCCTGCGGCGCGATCTTGGCCGTTTGCACCGTGACTACCCCCTTATTGGCTTGATGGACGCTGAACAGCACAATCCCGCCCAGCACGGCTGCCGCACCCACCCCGATTCCCACCTTCTGCCAGGTCTTCATTGGATTCCTCTTTGTTTTTTGCGTCGGACAACCCGCACCACTACATGAAGTGTACGTCCCGCTATTTTACATACGTCCGAACGGCCTAGAATGTTTCGCCTTGCGGACTAAATCCTTCGCGGTCTGACCCTTGGCCGTCGTCCCAAGGGCAGTCTTGCGATGATTGTAGCCGCCGGTTCGGCCCTCATCCCGCCGACATCAACCGAGGCTCAGCCTGCCATATTTTAGTTTCAAATGAGATCAAAGGGAAGGATTCCTCTTCGCGGCAAGGGACGTGCCGAGTCCTGACTGCATGCAGCGAGCAATTCCGCGGCCGTGGAAACGAATTTCTCTGGCGACGACGTCGGCGCTCCTTTCTGTTGTTGGACTGCAAGGCGGCGCAATTTCGGGGGCCATACGAATGCATTCCAGTTTCTGACAGGCTGACAGTGTCCAAGGGATTCGACAGACGACTCTCGCCAGCCGAGTTTGAGTCTCTGTGCTTACTCCTCGTATTCTCCTTGTTATCAACATCTTGTATGAATACTCAGCTCTCCTCGCGAAAGGTACAGTGCGTGCTTCCGATCAATGTGGAAATTGAAATGGAAATTGGCGCTCGTTCGAGAGGCGATTCATGATGAAACCAATCACACAGGAAAACGATAGGCTCGGATTTGTCGGGATCGGCTATATGGGCCGGCCGATCGCGCGAAGGTTGCTTGAATCCGGCTTCAAGCTGATCGCTTACGACCGGGACCCAAGCAAGGCGGAGGAGCTAATTCGATATGGCGGCACCGTCGCGCAGAGCGTTTCGGAGCTTTCCTCCAGTTGCAACGTCGTGTTGTCGTGCCTTCCAAGCGATGAAGCCGACATGAGTACCGTGTATCCGGAGACCTCACAGGAGCTATCGAGATTAGGTTCAGAGCGTGGAGTTGAGGTTCTCGACGTGACTATATCGGGGAGTACTCCGACCGCGGAAAAGGGGTTGCTGACCCTGTTCGGCGGCGGAGACAGGGAGAGCTTCGACCGCGCAGAGTCGATTTTTCGGGTAATCGCGCGAAAGTATTTTCATCTGGGGCCGAGCGGCTCCGGAGCGACGATGAAGCTTGTCGTGAACACCTTGCTGGGAATCGGAATGCAAGCGATTGCCGAGGCCGTTGCACTCGGAGAGAAGGCGGGTCTCGATCGCAATCGCTTGCTGGACGTGTTGTCCCAAACCGCAGTGATTGCTCCAGCGCATGTCGACAAACTGGAAAGCGCGATGAAGAACGACTACAGCCCGCAATTCCCGATTCGGCTGATGAATAAGGATTTCGGGCTGATTCTCAATCTCGCGGCTGCCGTAGGCGCGCGAATGCCGGCGGCCGGAGCTGCATTCGAGATTAATGCAAGGCAATCGGATCAAGGGCAGGAGCAAGATTTCTCGGCGGTGATTTTGCAAATGGAAAAGCAAGATCATTTGGGTTCCGCGGACAAGGGGTGGACTTAAGTCGGCGTCCTTTCGATGGAAGAGTTGATGTATCCCCTCTGTAAGCATTCGACGTGAGCAGGAACATGATTCAACTTAAGGTAAACGGAGCTCAGCAATCGTTCGACGGGGAACCTGAAATGCCGCTGCTGTGGTACCTGCGCGACGTTTTAGGGCTGACCGGCTCGCTCAAGTCATTTCCGACGGCAAGGGCGGAATGCCTTCGTTCAAGAGTTCGCTCAGCGAGGAGCAGATTCACGCTTTGGTGACGCACATTCGCTCGCTGCATCCAAGAAGTAATTCGGGAGGAGATCGTTGGTATGGGATTCGGTATTGAAGCGTATTGCAGGTCTTTGTTTTATGGCGAGCTTCCCGAGAACGCATCATGGGATGAGGTCAAAGGAAGAATTTTTGGAGGTCAATTCGTGAACAAGAAAGAGCTTTCTGCAAGTGTGGCTGGAGATGTTTCGCTCGGCGGGGAAATTTCCGTACATCGTCTCGGCTTCGGGGCGATGCGCCTTACCGGCGAAGGCATCTGGGGACCGCCAAAAGATCGCAAAGCGGCGTTAGCGGTTCTTCGCCGGGCGGTGGAGCTTGATATCAATTTCATCGATACCGCGGATTCCTACGGCCCAAACGTAAGCGAGGAACTGATTGCCGAAGCGTTGTTTCCTTACCCGGCCGATCTTGTAATCGCCACTAAAGGAGGCTGGAACCGTCCCGGCCCGAATCAATGGACCCACGATGCCACTCCCTCGCACCTTCGCAAAGCGGTTGAGGGAAGCCTCAAAAGACTGCGCCTGGATCGCATCGACGTTTATCAACTGCATATTCCGGACCCCGTCGTCTCGTTTGAGTCATCAGTGGAAACTCTGGCTCAATTGCGAAACGAAGGCAAGATTCGCTTGGTCGCGTTGTCCAACGTCACGCAAGAGCACATCGAGCGAGCGCGCAGAATTGTCCCAATCGTTAGCGTGCAGAACCGCTATAGCTTTGCGGACCGCGAATGGGACTACGTGGTGGATTATTG
>WNFA01004857.1_pt1 | contig 11226 bp, 11 predicted proteins | sample 5400481 | NCBI WGS metagenome assembly WNFA01 (sample SAMN13153340, study PRJNA577476) | soil metagenome | isolation source: 120 cm saprolite under Douglas fir tree site 2 hole 1 replicate 2 | place: USA:California | collected 2015-04-18
GCCGAGCCCTTCGGGATCGATGTAATAGACGCGGCGCGTTCCCTCCGGCCGGTCCGTCACGAGACCCGCCTCCTTGAGCACCTTGAGATGCTGCGACACCGCCGGGCGGCTGACCGGCAGGCCGCGCGCGATCTTGCCGACCGGCTTGGGCCCGGACTTCAGCCGCTCGAACACCCTTCGGCGAGTGGGGTCGGCCAGGGCGGCCAGCGCATTGCGGTAAGCCATGGCTTACGGTAAGCGATGGCTTACGCCGTGTCAAGCGCTGCCGCCGAACCTCCGTAGCCCGGATGGAGCGCTAGCGAGGCGGGCGCGAAATCCGGGAACGCCGTTCCCGCATTCCGCTCCGCTGCATGCGGGCTACGGTCGTAGGATTCATTGCCGGCGCAATTCCGTGCGGCGCTGCTGCAGGAAGCGGCGCACGGCCGGGTCGGATTCGAGGCCGATCGCGCGCTCGTAGGCCTGCTCGGCCGCATCGACGTCGCCGGTTCGCGCCAACAGTCCGGCGCGCGCCGCCCAATACGGCTGATATTCGGCGAGCCGCGCATCGCCCGACAGATCGTCGAGCGCCGCAAGCCCGGCGGCGGCGTCGCGCGTCTCGGCGAGCGCGACGGCCCGGTTGATCGCCACCACCGGCGAACCGGTGATCGCGTAGAGCTGCGCATAGATGCGCTCGATCGCCGCCCAGTCGAAATACCCGGTGTGCCGGCGCGCGGCATGCGCCGACTGCACCGCCGCCTCGAGCTGATAGCGGCCGATCGCGCCCATGCCGCTCGCCCGCACCAGCAGCGCCTCGGCATCCTCGATCATCCGCGCATCCCACGCCGCCGGATCCTGATCGGCGAGCGGCACGTAGTCGCCGCGCGCGCTGCGCCGCGCGCCACGCCGTGCCTCCGCATGCAGCATCAGCGCCAACAGGCCGAGCGCCTCAGGCTGCTGCGGCAGCAGCGAGGCGACGAGCCGGCCGAGCCAAATGCCTTCGGCGGCGAGGTTGCCGCGGCGGCTGTCGGTGCCGGCGGGATCCGACCAGCCTTCCGCGAACACGGCATAGATCGCTTCGAGCACGGCATCGAGCCGCTCGCCGAGCTCGGCGCGCTCGGGCACGCGGAACGGAATGCCGGCTTGCTTGATCTTTTGCTTCGCGCGCACCAGCCGCTGGCCCATCGTGGCCGGCGAAAGCAGGAACGCCGAGCCGATCGTCGCGGCGTCGAAGCCGAGCACGGTCTGCAGGATCAGCGGCGCCCGGACCGCGGCATCGATCGCGGGGTGGGCGCAAGCGAACATCAGCGCCAGGCGCTCGTCGGGAATCTGCACCTCGGTTGCCGCCGCGACTTCCAGCTCCTCGGCGATCAGCCGCAGATGGCCGGCGGCCGCCGCACCGCTCGCCCGGCGTCTCGCCGCATCGATCCGCTTGCGCCGCGCCACGGCGATCAGCCAAGCCTCCGGATTTTCGGGAACGCCGCGCACCGGCCAATCCGCGAGCGCCGCCGCGAAGGCGTCGGACAAGGCGTCCTCGGCTCCCGCGACGTCGCCGGTGCGGACCGTGAGGAAGGCGACGAGCTTGCCGTAGCTGCGGCGAGCCAGCGCTTCGGCGGTCTCGCGCGCGCCTTCCCCACTCGCCATTGCGGCTCCGGCTCGGATCGAGATCTACATCGCCCAGATCGGACGCACTTCGACCGCGCCGCGGCTCGCCCCCGGGCAGCGTGCGGCCCAGGACAGCGCGGCATCGAGATCGGCCACCTCGATCATGTAGTACCCGCCGAGCTGCTCCTTGGTCTCGGCGTAAGGTCCGTCGAGCACCTGGGTCTTGCCGTTGGCGACGCGCACGGTGCTCGCCGATCCCGACCGCTGCAGCCGGTTGCCGTCCACCCGGACGCCGGCCTTGTCGAGCGCCTCGGTGTAGGCGTGATAGGCGCCCATCATCTCCTCGACTTGGGCCTTGCTGGCGGTCTGCGAGGCCGCTTCGTTGCCGTAGATCAGCAGCATGTACTTCATCCTAGAATCTCCTCGACGCGATGGGCCGGGCATCATGCCCCGCCGATGGTATGACGTTCGAGCCGGCCGCAATTCGACACGGCGGAAAGAATTTTCGAGTTCACCGCCTCGCCGTCGCCGCGTAGCGGATCGGCACCACGAACGAGAGCTGGTCGTCGGAAATATCGGCGGGCGGCGGCGGGAACGGCTGCGCGCGGCGGGCGAGCGCCAGCGTCTCTTCGTCGAGCGCGGCGGAGCCGGAGCTCTGCACGATGCGGCTCGTCAACACACGGCCGTGGCGGTCGAGGCGGAATGCGAGCCTCGCCGTGCCCGCCTCGCCGGCGGCGCCCGGCGGATAGCGCTTGTTGCGCTCGAGCTGGGCCTGGAGCGAGCGTTGCCAGCCCACGATCGCGGCGGACGAGGGCAGCGGCACCCGGCCGGGCGGCGGCGAAGCGGGCCGCAGCGCGGGCGCCACCGCCGCGGGCGGGGCGGTGGGAACCGGCGCCGCCTCGGCCGGCTCTTGCTTTGCCTCCTCCCGCGCCCGCGGTTTCGGCGGTTCCGGCACCGCCGGCAGCGTCACCAAGGGATTTTGCGCCGGCGCGATGTCGGGCACGCGCTCGACGTCCGGCGGCTTCTCCTCCGGCGTCGCCTCGCGCATGCGCTCCCGGCTCTCGGCCTGCAATTGCTGCGGGCCCGGCGCCACGTCGCTTTCCGGCGCGGGCGGTGCGACCGCAAGCGGCGCGAGCTCGATCATGACCACCGGCACACCGGCGTCGGTCTCGGCGTAATCCGGCCGCGCGCAGAGCGCCAGCAGCACCAGCGCATGCGCCAGCAGCACCGCGGCGGCGCAAAAGCTCCAGCGCAGCAGTTCCGGCCGGTCGCTCGCATGATAAGTTTCGACGTAAACCATCAGCGCGGCCGGTCCTGTTCCAGGCCGACCAGCCCCACCTTGAGGTAGCCCGCCGCCCGCAGCGCGTTCATGACGCCCATCAGCTCCCCGTAGGCGACCTGCCTGTCGGCGCGCAGAAAAACGCGCTGCTCCTTGTCGCCGGCGGTCGCTCGATCGAGCGCGGGGCCGAGATCCTCGCGCGCCACCGCATCGTCCCCGATCGCCAGCGAGAGATCGGACTTGAGCGTGAGGAACAGCGGCTTGTCCGGCCGCGGCTGGCGCTCGGCGTTCGAGGCCGGCAGGTCGACCGCGATGTCGACGGTGGCGAGCGGCGCCGCGATCATGAAGATGATCAGCAGCACCAGGATCACGTCGATGAACGGCGTGACGTTGATCTCGTGCACTTCGGCGAGATCGAGCTCGCCGTGGTCGAGCCGCACGCTCATGGTTTCACTCCGCGGCCGAGATCTTGCCGTCCCAGGCCTTGGCGCCGGGACGGCGCGCCTCGCGGTCGAGGTCGCGGCTGACGAGGCGCAGCACTTCCGCGGCGGCGTCGGCGAACAGCGCGCGATAGCCCGCGATCGAGCGCGAGAACACGTTGTAGATGACGACTGCCGGAATTGCGGCGGCGAGGCCGAGCGCGGTCGCCAGCAGCGCTTCGGCGATGCCGGGAGCGACGATGGCGAGATTGGTCGCATGCGACTTCGAGATGCCGATGAAGCTGTTCATGATGCCCCACACCGTGCCGAACAGGCCGACGAACGGCGCGGTCGCGCCGATGCTGGCGAGCATGCCGGTGCCGCGCGTCATGCGGCGGCCGGTCGCGGCCTCGATGCGCTCCAGGCGCGAGGCGACGCGCTCCTTGATGCCCTCCTTGTCCACCGCGTCGGCCGAGAGATTGAGCTCGATCATCGCCGCGCGAACGAGCGGCGCGAGGCCCTGCCGTTCGCCGAACTTCCTGGCGGCGTCCGCGAGCGAGGACATGCGCGCCAGCGCGGTGAGCTCGCTGCGCAGCCGGCGCCTGGCGGCAAATATTTCCAGCGTCTTGGCGAGCGCGATCGTCCAGGTGACGAACGACGCGAACGCGAGGCCGATCATCACCGCTTTCACGACGATGTCGGCGGACAGGAACATGCCCCATGGCGAGAGATCGCGCGGCAGCTGCGCGGCGGCGCTGGTCGGCGGCGAGGCCGGCTCGTTCGCGGGGGCGACGGCGGGAGCTTGCGGCTCGACTTGCCGCGGGCCGGCGGCGGCTGCGGCAGGCGCGGGTGCGCTCGGAGGCGGAGTCTGCGCCGACGCCGGGCAGCAAACAATTGCCGCGAGCAGCAACGCCGCACAGGCGTGCGCCACAGGTCCGAGCATTATTCTCAGCAATCTCTTCATCCAATATCTCGCTTTCCGTTTCTGAGACCCCTCATCCGGCCGCCCTCGCTATCGCTCGAGCGGCCACCTTCTCCCACAAGGGGAGAAGGAAAAGCGCGTGCGGATCGGCGAACGCGCGCTTCCCCTCTCCCCTTGCGGGAGAGGGTGGCGGGCACCGAGCACTTGCGACGTGCGAGCCGGGTGAGGGGTCCAGGCTTGCCGCACATCTTCGTTGAATCTTTGCGCTGTCATGTCCAGGTCCGGCCCATGTGTCCCTTCACAGTTTCTGCGACAGCCCGACGAAATACCCGCGGCGCGGGCCGAACTGCGGCGCGAACACGCCGATGCCGCTGCCGTCGCGCAGCTCGTAGATGCGGTCGAACACGTTGACCACGTCGAACCGCAGGGTGAACGGCTTCCAGCTCGAGTCCGGCAACTTGAACTCGTGCGACACGCCGGCATTGACCTGCGTATACGGCGGCACGTGGCTGCTGTTGACGAAGCCTGCGCGCAGCCCGCTGCCGTAGATCATGTCGGCGGAAAACCGGGTGCCCTGCCACAGGTAGGAGGCGCCGGCCGACGCGGTCCACCGCTGCGCGTGGTCGGTCGGGATATAATGATGCGCAATGAAGTCCAATTCGTCCTGACCGAACAGGAACTGGTTGGACACGATCTGCGTCGCCATCTGCCGGGCCCAGGCGAGATTGCCGTAGGCGCGGAACTTGCCGTTCTCGTATTTCGCCTTCAGCTCGATCCCGTAGTTGATGCCCTTGGCGTAATTGAAGCCGTCGAGCACGTAGGCTTGGCCGAACTGGCCGTCGTCGAGCAGGTCCGTCGCGTATTTCCAATAGCCGTCGATGCCGACCTTCAGGTGCCGGCCCAGCTCCTGATCGATCCCGGTGTCGAAATAATGCGAGCGCTCCGGCAGCACCGGGCTGTTCTCGGTCACTTCGGGCGCAGCGGCCGTATTCGCGAACAGCGCGACGTTGGTCGGCGCGGCGATCGCCTGCACCGGCGGGGTGAAATAGCGGGCGTAGCCGGCGTGAAACGTGGTGCCGGCGAACGGCTTGTAGACGAGGCTGACGCGCGGGCTGAACTGGTTGGCATCGACGAACTGGAACATCTGGTCGAAGCGCAGGCCGACGTTGAGCGTGAGCTGGTCGGTGATCCGCCACTCGTCCTGGACATAGGTGCCGAACAGCCAGCCGAGCTTCGAATTTTTGTCGTCTACGCCGCACACGACGTTGGGCGGAGGCAAACTGATGCCGCAGGCGTCTCCCGTGCCGGTCGTAAGCAGGAGGGACTGATTCTCGACGCGCGTCTGCTCGCCGCTGACGAAGATACCGGTGCGCAGCGTGTGCGCGTCGCTGAGGCGAACAGCCGTATCTTCCTGGATGCCGTTGAGGAGGCTGCCGCGATAGACATCCGACGCGATCCCGTTGAAGACGAGGTCGCCGACCGGGTCCGGCGTGAAATGCACCGTGGTGTAGCGGCTGAAGTAGGCCACCTGCAGGTCGATATTGTCGATCTTCTTCTGCAGCGCGACCACGTTGTAGTAATTGCGTTCGTACTGGCGCTCGTTGAGCAGGGCGGAATCGAAACCGTTGACGATCGATCCGTTGAACGTAAAACCGGTGAATCTCGGCGGCTGCCCGGGATTGTTGGGGATCTGGAACTTGCTCAGCGACGTTCCGGTGATGAAGCTCAGGCGCGTGTTTTCGTCGAGCAGGGTCGAGGCATAACCGAAGAACTTGCCCTGCCAGGTGTAATCGTGCAGCGGATCGAGGCTCGGCGTCGGGTTCTCGATGCCCTCGTTGCTGGCGAAATAGCGGCCGGTGACGAAATACTGGGTCTGGCCGACGGTGCCGCCGTATTCGAATTTCGGCGTGATGGTCTGCCGGCTGCCGCCGTAGACGCCGACGCTGCCGCCGTTGTCGAACGCGCCGCTCTTGGTGGTGATGTCGACGAGGCCGGCGGTGCGCAGGCCGTACTGCGCCGGCATGGCGCCGGTGATGAGCTCGAGATTGCCGATCAGCCCGGTCTCCAGCACCTGGCCGAACCCCGAGACGCCGTCGGGCAACAGGATGCCGTTGATGCGGTACTGCACGTTGCCGTGCTCGTTGCGCACGTGGATCTGGCCGCTGGCGGCGGAATCCTGGGTGACACCGGGCGCCTGCAGCAGCAGCTTGTCGACCGGCGTGTTGGACCCCTGCGGCAGCGCCTCGATCGCCTCTCTGCCGATGTCGTAGGTGTTGGTGCCCACTTTGGGCAGGATGACGTCGTCGCGGGCGCGATCGAACGTCGTGTTCTTCTCGGCGAGCACCGTGGCGGCATCGGGCGGCGCCGGACCCGGCGCCGCGGGGGCGGCCGGGGCGGCGGGGGGCCGCCGCGCAGTCGTGCGCCTGGGTGCCGGCTTCGCCGCGGGCTTGGGCTGCTGGACCACGACCTCCGGCAGCGTGGTCTGGGCCCAAGCAAGATCGCCGGCGCACAGCAACGCCAGCGCCGAGCTCGTCGCGAGGAGACCGCGGCCGATCCGAACAGGTCTTGAAATTCGTCTCGCCCCTGCCACGGGGATGTCTCCGATTCGCAATGGATCGGATTGCACCGAATCTTGCGCGGCGCGGGTGCCGATGCATACGACGCCGCAGCGCCGTTTCGGCCGCCCGAGATCGCAACCTTGGGAAATCAGGCAGGCGGCGCGCGGGCCTGAAATTGCCCGCGCGTGAGGTCGGAGACGAGGACGGCGACGAGGTTTTGGAAAAATGCTTCCTGCTGCGCGCCGGCGAACACGAGCGTCGGCGCGTCGGGAATCAGCAGCGCGCCGGACAGGCTGATGATTGCGCAAATCGCGCAGACTTCGTCGCGATCCGGGACGGTGCCGGGCGGCGTTTGCGAATCCGGTACGTTCGCGGCCGCGGCCAGCGTGGTCTTCCCGAGCGCGAGCTCACCGAGATGCAAATGGCCGAATGAGAGCGCGAGCTGCAGCGCCAGCGCAAACAGCGCCGCATAGCCGCTCGGGGATCGCTTCGCGCGGAACCATTGCATATTCTGCTGGGACCCTCGGCCCGCCCGGAGTTTAGCGCAAGGTCGAGCGCGGACAAGCGGCCCGCCTCCTGCGCCGGACGCCCGATCGCAACATTATAACGTTACAATGTGCGCACCGGGTGTCAATAGAATACCAACCGCCGAAGCACGGCAGCGCGTTACCCTTCCTACGCCTGCAGTTCCGCAACGGATTCGAGCTTCGATCCCGCGCGCCGTCGCGGCGTGACGATCGAGCCGAAATAGGCGAGCGCGCTCAGGAACGCGATGCAGAAGCTCACCGGCCAATCCGTGTAGTACGCGAGCGTGATGCCGGCCCAGGCCTCGGCGAGCGCCAGGCCGGCCGCGAGCACAAGGCCGCTCCACAGTCGGCCCGTCACGTTCTGCGCGGCCGCGGGCGGGCCGACCATCAGCGTGAAGACGAGCAGCACGCCGACGATCTGCGCGCACTCCGACACCGCGAGCGCGACCAGGGCCAGGAAGGCCGTCGAGACGAAGCGCAGCGGCACGCCCTTGGCCTCGGCCAATTCCGGCTGCAGCGACGCAAACACCAGCGGGCGCATGATTGCGGCGAGCGCGGCCAGCGTGACGACGGCCAGCCCGGTCAGGACGGCGATCGTCGGGCGATCCACCGCGAGCACGTTGCCGAACAGGATCGCGGTCGCCTGCGTGGCGAAGGAAGTATAATAGTGCAGGAACAGCAGCCCGAAGCCGAGTGCCAGAGCCAGCACGACGCCGATGGCGACGTCACGGTTGGAGATGCGCTCGCCCAGCATCCCCATGCCGACGCCGGCGGCGAGCGTGAAGCCGAGCAGCCCCCAGATCGGCGCGATGCCGATCAAGCCGGCGCCGGTCGCGCCGGCAAAGCCGATGTGGGAGAGCGCATGGCCGGCGAAAGTCTGGCCGCGCATCACCAGGAAGAAGCCGACCATCCCGGAGACCGCCGCAACGATGCCGGCGGCCGCGAACGCGTTGATCATGAACTCATATTGAAACATGGCCGGGGTCGTGCTGATGAGAGTGCGCGTGATCCTCCTCGTGCAGATGGACCGCACGTTCGACGTTGTGTCCCCGTGACATCACGAAGATATGCCCGTCGGCATGGACCACGTCGATTTCCGTCCCGTAGAGCCGCGACAACACCGGTGCGGTCACGACCTCCTCGACGGTACCGAGCGCGGCCTGTCCGCGTCCCAGGTAGAGCACGCGGTCGAGGAAGCCCAACAGCTGGTTCAGCTCGTGGGCGCTGAACAGCACCGTGATGCCGCGTTCGCGGCTGAAGCCGTGAACCAAGTCGATCACCATCTCCTGATGCGACGCATCGAGGCTGATCAGCGGCTCGTCGAGAAGCAGCAGCCGCGGCGCACCGATCAGCGACTGGGCCAGAAGCAACCGTTGCCGCTCGCCGCCGGACATCTCGGCCATCGGCCGTTCCGCGAGATCCAGCGCGCCGACTGCCGCCAGCGTGTCTTGGATCATGCGGCGGTCTGCGGCAGCGAGCGTCGGCAAGCCCCAGCGCTCGCCGTTCACGGAGCTGGCGATCACGTCGAGCCCGCGCACGCGTAGATCGGGCAGAACCGTGCGCACCTGCGGCATGTAGCCGATTTGCGGGTTGCCGCGCTGCGGCGGCCGGCCGAACACGCGCACGCCGCCGCCGCTCGGCTGGAGCAGTCCGAGCAGCGCCCGCATCAAAGTGGTCTTGCCCGAGCCGTTCGGGCCGAGCACGCCGACGAACTCGCCCGCGCCGATCGACAGGCTGATGTCCGACAGGACGTTGCGGCCTCCGACCTGGATGGTCGCCCGGTCGAGATCGATGACGTTCATGTCGAGGGCTGCGCCAATGCCTTGTGCAGATCCGCGAGCTGCATCAGCATCCAGTCCTGATACGACATGCCCATGGGCTGCGTCTCCGTCACCCCCACCACGGGAATCCTGGCGCGGCCGGCGATATCGAGCATGCGTTGCGTCAGTTTCGTGGCCGTCTGTTTGTTGTAAAGCAGCGCCCTTACTCTGTGCTCCTTGAGGTCTTGCTCGAAGGCCGCGATGTCGCGGGCGCTCGGTTCGGTATCGTTCATGACGGCCATCTGGAATCGCTCGTTGCGCACTTTCAATCCGAGCGCAGCGGCCATGTAGCCGAACACCGGCTCGGTGGCGGTGATCGCAACGCCGGCATACTTTGCCCGGATCTCCTCGATCTTGGCGCTGACGCGATCGAGCGAGGCAAGGAGGGTCTCGAGTCGTGCGGCGTAATCCGCCGCGTGCGCGGGATCGGCTTTGCCGAGGGTGTCGGCGAGCGCGCGCGCGAGCGTCGGCATGGTGGCGGGGTCGTACCAAAGGTGCGGATTGTCGCCCGCCTTCTTGTTGACGAGTTCGGCCACCGTCAAGACCGTCCGCTCGACGCGAGGCGCGACCTTGAGCAGCTTGTCCATCCAGGCATCGTAATCGGCGCCGTTGAAGATCACGATCCGTGCCGCGGCGATCTGGCGGACGATCGTGGGCGTCGTCTCGAAGAGATGCGGATCCTGATCGGGATTGCTCAGGATGCTGGCGACTTCGACGCCGTCGCCGCCGATCTGCCGGGCGATATCGCCGTAGAAGTTTTCCGCCGCGACCACGCTCGGCTTGAGCCCCTGTCCGGCGGCGCCCATCGCCATGGCCAGGACCAACGCCAGCACCGGTGCAAAGCGTCCGATCGCTGTCATGCCACCCCGACAAGCATTTCGCCCGGAGGCCAGGTCGAGCTCCAACGCCTCGATGCGGAACATCGTCATCCGGCTTGCTCGCTCCCGGCACACAATGCACACAGTCCCTGGATTTCGATCGTGGCTCGGTCCACTACGAACCTGCGTTTGGACAGCTTTTTCACGAGAGATTGCACGAACTCGCCTTCGTGCATCTCATCGATATGACCGCAGTCGCGGCAGATGGCGAAGATCGCCGTATCGTGCCGGTGACGAGGGTCGGAACAGGCCACGTAGGCGTTCCTCGATTCCACGCGATGTGCGCGACCCTCTCGCATCAACCGGTTCAAGGCGCGATACACCGTCGGCGGCGCCGAAATCCCTTTCGGCCGCACCGCGTCGAGGATCTGGTACGCCGTCATCAAGCCGTGCGCCGAGCGGAGCACCCGATAGACCTGCTCGTGATTGGTGCCGCGCGGTTGCATGGGGATCTCCTCGGCTGGTCGCATCGTTGCGATGTTATACCATACGGCCGGGACGAAGGATATAGAACCTCGCCGCACGCGCAGGGTGACAGCGGCCATGGCGGCATCGAGCTTGCGCGACGCGAAGCTTACACGCCGCGGCCCGGCACACGCGCTTCCCTTCTCCCCTTGTGGGAGAAGGTGGCTGCCCGGAGCGATCGCGAGGGCGGCCGGATGAGGGGTGACGCTGCTAAACCCCTCACCCGGCTTCGCGCCTTTAGGCGCTCAGCCACCCTCTCCCACACGGGGAGAGGGGAAAGCTGCGCGTCCTGATCTAACACTCGGCCGTTGCCGCATTTTGCACAGCTCCTATCAATACCGGTAGTCCTCGATCTGCAGCAGCGGGAAGGCGCTCAGCACGTGCGGCGGGTTGGCGGGCGCCGCCGGGCGCACGTAGGAGCGGTCGAGCTCGGCGAAACTCGTGACGCCGAGCAGGCCGAGACAGCGCTGCACCTCGTCCTCGAGCAGCTCGAGCAGGCGCACGACGCCGGCCTGTCCGGCCGCCGCCAGGGCGAAGCATTGCATGCGGCCGAGCCCGACCAGGTCGGCGCCGAAAATGAGCGCCTTGACGATGTCGGTGCCGCGGCAGAACGCGCCGTCGATCATGATCTTGGCGCGGCCACCGACCGCCTCGACGATCTCGGGCAGCATTTCCATCGCGCCGAGCCCGTGATCGAGCTGGCGGCCGCCGTGGTTCGACACATAGATCCAGTCGACGCCGTGCTCGACCGCGGTCACGGCGTCCTCGCGCGTGGCG
>WNFA01005708.1_pt1 | contig 11223 bp, 8 predicted proteins | sample 5400481 | NCBI WGS metagenome assembly WNFA01 (sample SAMN13153340, study PRJNA577476) | soil metagenome | isolation source: 120 cm saprolite under Douglas fir tree site 2 hole 1 replicate 2 | place: USA:California | collected 2015-04-18
CGCTTCCTGCCCGAAGGCCGGGGAAATGGGCCCTCCCACGAGCGTTACGGCCAGTATGGCGGCCAACAGCGGTCGAGCATACAGCGTCTTCATAGTGCTCCTTACCCTCAAGATTCATCCCCCAAGGGGCTTAATTTATATGTACTCAACTCTGTAAAACGTTCGCAGAATGGAATTTGTTTCAAGAAGTTGACCGTTTTGAGGTCACGACTGAAATCTGACAGCTTCACGGCCACCCGCCGGGGACGGTCCACTTTCTATCCGGAGGGCTGCACCGCGCCGACCGCGCGAAGAAAGCAGTCTAGCAGGGGCCCTCTTCCTTGACAACGCACAGGGCGGCGGCTAGGCTGCTGACATTTCTACGCCCAGGAGTTGCCAGCGGTTAGCTGGAGCGAATGCTGAAACGCGAAGAATTGCTAAAGCTGTTCGAGACGGCAGGCGCCATCCGCCATGGGCATTTTGAGTTGTCCAGCGGGCTGCACAGCGGAACGTACGTCCAGTGCGCGCTTGTCCTGCAATATCCGCGGTTCGCGGAGAAGCTGGGGCAGGCGCTGGCGGCGCTCTTTTCGGATAGCAGGATTGAGGCGGTTGTCTCGCCAGCCATGGGGGGGCTCATTATCGGGCAGGAAGTCGCTCGGGCGCTGCCGGAGCCGAAGAGCTCGCCCGGCGGTGGAACGCCTGCACTCTTTGTGGAGCGCGATGCCAGCGGGATGATGGCGCTGCGGCGCGGGTTCTCGCTGGCTCCGGACCAGCACGTTCTCGTCGTTGAAGACGTGTGGACGACAGGCGGCTCGACGCAGGAAGCCATTCGCGTCGTGGAAGAGGCCGGTGCCCGCGTGGTTGCTGCCGGTGCGCTGATCGATCGGAGCAGCGGGAAGATCGACTTCGAAGTCGAAGCGCAGTCGCTCATCCAACTGCCCATTGCCAGCTACGAGGAAGAAGACTGCCCGCTTTGCCGCGGCGGCAGCGTCGCCGTGAAGCCCGGAAGCCGCTTTGTCCGCACCGCCCCATAGGGCCAATTAAGAACTTGCCAAGTCTCCTCCTTCTTCTGAAGACTGATCACTGAAAACGGATAACTTGCTTTCCATGCGCTATTTCAAGCTCACCATCGCCTACGACGGCACCGATTTTCACGGTTGGCAGATTCAAACCAATAAGCCTACGATTCAGGGAGAGATTGTGGGAGTGCTCCGGCGCCTGACGCAGGAGAACGTCGTTTTGCATGCTGCCGGGCGCACCGACGCCGGCGTTCATGCGCTTGGCCAAGTCGGGAGCTTTCGAACGCAATCGTCATTGTCGGCGCAGGAATTTCAACGCGCTTTGAACGCGCTGCTTCCCCCGGCGATTCGAATCACTGGCGCCGAGGAGGTCGGCCCGGATTTCAATGCGCGATGGTCGGCGCGGGGCAAGACCTACCGCTATCGGCTGTATCGCGGGAAAGTGGTGCCGCCAATGCTATGGCGTTACGTCCTCCACTATCCGTTTCCGCTCGACGAAGACGCCATGAGCGACGCGGCGGCCCGGTTTGTCGGCATGCATGATTTCGCCTCGTTTGCGGCTTCGACGGGTTCCGAAGAAGACGATAAGGAGCGCTCCACCGAGCGCGAAATCTACTCCACCGAATTGGTGCGCACCGCGGACAACCAAGAGCTGGTCTTCACCGTTCGCGGGCGCTCGTTCCTTCGTTATATGGTGCGCAAGATGGTGGGCACGCTGCTCGACGTGGGCCGCGGAAAACTCACGCCTGCGGACATCGATCGCTTGTACGAACTGCGGGACCGCTCCAAATCCGGCCCCACCGTTCCGCCTCAAGGTCTCGTGATGGTCGAAGTGCAACACGAAGAGGCTTGGCACCTCTGAGCGAGCTATGATCTTCGACAATCTGAATGCCGGGCCGACCTTTGTCCCATTTCCCCAGCTTCGGGTAAGAGACCTTCCCTCGTCAAAATCAGTTAAACTACCTGGGAAGCCATGCATACCATCCGTCAGGCACAGAAGAATTTTTCAATGCTTCTGCCGAAGGCGGTCCGAGGCGAGGAGTCATAATTGCTCGTGGGCGGACACCGGTCGCCAAGCTTGTGGCGGTGCCCCGCTTGAGAAAGAAGCGCGTCCCAGGTAGCTTGAAGGGAAAGATCTCTTACACTCCCGATGCCTTCGCGCCAATGACCAAAGAAGAGCTTGCCGAATGGGGCATCGAGCGACGGTTGAGTTGCTTGCGCTTTCCGTGCTGGCAAGGGCTCCGCGGCCGGTAATTCCACATCCACCCCCCAGCCTCAAAATCGGTTAGAATCGCGCTTATGGGTGCCACGGCCGTTCCCATCGACACGCTTCCTTCGATCAATCCGGCTACGGGCGAAGTGCTCGCGCATTTTGAGAGAACGCCGGCGTCGTCGTTGCCGGGGATCGTTGCCCATGCCCGAGTTGTCCAGAGCGCATGGGCGAAGCTCCCGATCCGCGATCGCTGCGCGAAGTTGCGCGGGCTTCGCGAACGCATCATGGCCTCGCGAAATGAATTGGCGGACGCCGTTGTGCGTGAATCCGGTAAACCGCGCGTGGAAGCCCTCTTTGCGGATATTTTCGTTGTCCTCGATTCTGCGGAATGCTGGTCCAGGAACGCCGCCGGCGCTCTTCGCACGCGGCGTGTCCCGCATCACAGCATCGCCGCGAAGGCCAAGCGCGGCTATCTGGCTTACGACCCTCTCGGTGTCATCGCCATCATTTCTTCGTGGAACTACCCGCTGGCGATCCCGCTCAGCCAGATCATTCCGGCCGTCGCCGCGGGAAATGCCGTTGTGTGCAAGACCAGCGACTTCACGCCGCAATGCGGCGCGATGATCGAGAGACTTTTCATCGACGCAGGTTTCCCAGAAAATCTCGTCGCCGTTGTCCAGGGGGGCGGAGAAGTCGGCCAGGCCTTGATCGACGCGTCGCCGGACAAAGTGCTCTTCACCGGAAGCGTGGCTACCGGCCGCCGCGTTGCCGAAGCTTGCGCAAAAAAACTAATCCCCTCCGTGCTCGAACTTGGCGGCAAGGATGCCATGATCGTTCTTGCGGATGCGGACCTGGAGGTATCCTCCAGCGCGGCCGTCTGGGGCAGCTACACAAACTGCGGGCAGGTATGCCTTTCCGTGGAGCGGTTGTTTGTCGAGCAGACCGCCGCGGAAAAATTCATGGCACTCTGCGTGGAAAAAACGAAGAAACTGCGCATTGGTCCGGGGAGCGATCCTGCTACAGACGTCGGCCCGCTCATCCGGCCGCAGCACGTGCAACGCATGAGCGATTTAGTCCGCGATGCCGTTTCCCGAGGCGCAAAGGTTTTGTGCGGCGGCAACTCGCGCGCTGATCTCGGCCCCAATTTCTTCGAGCCCACGGTCATCGCGGGTGTCGATTCCTCCATGAAGTTATTTCAAGAAGAGACGTTTGGCCCGATCCTCGCGATGCAAATCGTGCACGACGCGGAAGAAGCGGTAGCTCGTGCCAATGACTCGCCATTCGCGCTGGCAGCAAGTGTTTGGACCAGCGACAGACGGCGCGGCGAAGCGATCGCGCATCGTCTCCGCGCCGGCGCTGTCATGGTGAACGATGCGATCAGCTATTTCGGCATTGCGGAAGCCCCGCATGGCGGGTGCGGCGCGAGCGGCTGGGGCCGCACCCATGGCAAAGCAGGCCTCCTCGAAATGGTGCAAATGAAATACATTGATGTCGACCGCCTGCCGCATCGCGAAAAGCCTTGGTGGTACCGCTACGGCGCGAACCTGGAGCACGCCGCGGATGCTTTTCTCCAATTTGAATTTTCCGGCGGTATCGCCGCGAAGTTGCGTAACGCCCGCGGCGCCATGAAAACTTTTTTCCGCGACCACGGATTTTAGAGAGGACGGCCATGCCCGAAGAGACTGCAGCGTCACCGAAGATCAAAACGCGCAAGCCCAAACAGCGCGCCTGCGATGAAAAAGACGAGAAGGGCAAGCTCTGCAACGGACACTTGAAGCGCTACTACGATTACCCGAAGGAAGTCGTGGCGCTCATTGGTCCGAAAGCGGAGATTTACCGTTGCGAATTCTGCAAGACGCTGTATCGCCCGGATCCGGCGCAACAGCCGCAGAGTTATACTTTGCGGAATTAGATCGATCTCTTTCGAACCACACGAGGCCTGCCGTGCAGCAGAACGAATGGATCTACGACTGGAACGTCGCCACCCCGCCGGCGATTCCTCCTGGCACGCGCCTGTTGATGAATGACGAAACCCTTCGAGATGGCTTGCAGAATCCTTCCGTCTTCGACCCCAGCATCGAAGAAAAATTCGAAATCCTGCACCTGATGGAATCCCTGGGAATCGACGCGGTCAATATCGGTCTCCCCGGCGCTGGGCCACGCGCCTATGCGCACACCGAAGCGCTGGCCCGCGAAATCGCCACGCACCGGATGAAGATCAAGCCCAACTGTGCGGCGCGCACGCATGAGAACGACATTCGCCCCATAGTGGAAATTTCACAGCGCGCGGGCATCGCCATTGAGGCCGCAACGTTTCTAGGCTGCAGCCCGATCCGCCGCCTCGTGGAAGACTGGACGGTCGAGCACCTCGAGCGCACCACCGAAAAAGCAGTGAAGTTCGCGGTCGAGAACGGTCTCCCGTCCATGTATGTCACGGAAGACACGATTCGAACCGATGCCGATACCGTCAAGCGGCTGTACTCGACCGCTATTCGAAACGGCGCTAGCGCGATCGTTCTCTGCGACACCGTGGGGCACGCCACCCCAAACGGCTCCTTTAACCTCGTCAAGTTCGTCATCGAGGAAGTGGTGAAACCCTCCGGCGAAAAAATCCGCATCGATTGGCATGGTCACAACGATCGCGGCCTCTCCATCGCCAATTCGCTCGCGGCCGTTGCTGCCGGCGCGCACCAGGTCCACGCGGCCGCCAACGCGCTCGGTGAACGCGTCGGCAACACGCCCATGGAATTAATGCTCGTCAATCTTCGCCTCATGGGACTCATCCAGCAGGACCTGTCCCGGCTGAAAGAGTATTGCGAAAAAGTGGCCAAGGCCACGCACACGATGATTCCGCCGAACTATCCGGTTGTCGGCCATGATGCCTTTCGAACCGCCACCGGCGTGCACGCCGCCGCACTCATCAAAGCCTTTCGAAAAAATGATCTCGCGCTCGCCAATGCCGTTTACAGCGGCGTGCCCGCGCATCTCTTCGGCCTCGACCAGGTGATCGAGATCGGCCCGATGAGCGGGAAGTCCAACGTGCTGTTCTGGCTGGAGAAGCACCGCATTCCCGCAGACGACGCTATTGTCACGCGCATCTTTGACGCCGCCAAGCAGTCCCCGCGCGTCCTCTCCGATGCGGAAGTTCTCGCCCTCTGCACCGAGGCCGCACGCAATTGAACGGAAAGCGCTCTTGCAAGCCGACGGTGAAACGCGCCCTCGTTTGCGTTATCCTTCTGGTTATGCCGGCTCGCTCCGCCGCTCCTTCCCACGCGTCACGCCAGGCCCAACGTTCACGGCTCCCCGACAACGCGCGAGTCCGCGCTGCTCTCGACTGGTTCACGCCCAATATTTCCTGGGTCAATGACCAACAGGTGCGAATCACGGAAATCCCAGCGCCGCCTTTTCAGGAAGCGCAGCGCGCAGCGGCGGTCAAAGAGTTACTGGCCGAAACCGGCCTGTCCGCGCACATCGACAAGACCGGCAACGTCATTGGAGAACTGCGCGGTGAGGATGAAAAAGAAATTGTAGTTATTTCGGCGCACCTTGACACCGTGTTCCCTCCCGGCACCGACGTAAAAGTTCACCGCGATGCCAGCCATATGACCGCCCCAGGAATCTCCGATAATGGCAGCGGGTTGGCGGCTCTACTGGCGCTGGCGAGCGCTATGCAGTTCGCGCACCTCAAGCCGCAGCGCACCGTTCTTTTCGTCGGCGACGTTGGCGAAGAAGGCGAAGGCAATCTTCGCGGCATGCGCGCCCTCGTCGATGCCTACCGCGGAAAACTCAAAGCAATTGTCGTGCTCGACGGCTCCGGCACCGATCATGTAACGACGAAGGCCCTCGCTTCGCGCCGGCTGGAAGCGCTCATCACCGGACCAGGCGGTCACAGTTGGTCTGATTTCGGTATGCCCAATCCCATCAACGCTCTTGTCCGCGGCTCCGTGCGCTTTATCAACACCAAAGTTCCGGCCAGCCCTCGCACCACGTTCAACATCGGACAGATCGAAGGCGGCACCTCGGTAAATTCCGTTCCCTACGAGGCGCGCCTGAAAGTTGACATTCGCTCGGAGAGCGAGGACGAACTAACTCGCCTCGAATCCGCGCTTCGCGAGTGCATTGCCGCGGGCGTCCGCGACGAGATGGATTCCGCGCGTGATCGTTCGAAAGGAAAGTTGGAATGGAAGGTCGAACTGTTGGGGAGCCGCCCGGGCGGGGAATTGGCCCAAGATTCGCCCCTACTGGCTGCGCTTCGCGCCGCCGATGAGTTTGTCGGCAATCAGTCGCGCATCGAACGTTCTTCGACAGACGCGAATATTCCGCTCTCCCTGGGGATCGACGCCATTTCCATCGGTGCCGGCGGCAGTGGCGGCGGGGCGCATTCGCTGCAGGAATGGTACGATTCCGCGGGCCGGGAAGCCGGTTTGAAGCGCGCGCTTCTTACCGTCCTCGGAGTTTCCGGAGTGGCGGAGGAGAAAAGCCGATGAAAATCCGGCCGAATCGCGTTCGATTCCTTGCCGGCACTCCCCCACTCGTTGTTGTCATGCTCGTTGTCGCATTCCACACGAAAACGAGCGTGGCGCAAAAAGCTCCCAGCACCACCTATTACACTCACGGCCGCATTTACACGAATGACCCGGCGCATCCGTGGGCCGAGGCTATTGCCGTCAGCGACGGAAAGATTATTTGCATCGGCAAAATGGATCACGTCCTGCTCGATTGCGGAGGCGGCCAGGAAGGCGTCGAGACTGTCAATCTCAAAGGCCAGTTTGTGATGCCCGGCTTCAATGACGCGCATGTGCATCTCGGCGCCGCCGCCGCCGACGAACTCGCCGTCCCGCTAACGGGCGTGCCTTCCGCGGAAGAAATGCAGAAGCGCGTCGCCGCCGCCGTTGCGCAGCACAAAGAAGGGGAATGGATCACCGGCGGTGGCTGGGACCACACGCTCTGGCCTGACAAAAAATTCCCCAATCGCCAGCAGCTCGATGCCGTCGCTCCCAAGAATCCCGTCATCCTCACACATATCTCTGGTCACGTGGCCGTTGCGAATTCTCTCGCGCTCAAGAGCGGGGAGATCTACAAGAACACTCCCAATCCGCCAGGCGGTGAGATCGAACACGATGCGCTTGGCGAGCCAACGGGAATGTTGAAAGAATACGCGGCCATGTCTCTGGTGAAAGACCGTATTCCCGACCCCACTGCTGAGCGGCGCCGCAAGGGAATCGAGCGGGTTCTCGAAAACGTCGCCAGGAACGGCGTTACTTCCGTCCAGGATTTTTCCGGGTGGGAGGATTTTCAGGTGTACCAGCAACTGAAAGAGGAAGGCAAACTCACTGTTCGAATTACAGAGTGGCTCCCGTTCAATCTGCCGCTCAACGATCTGCAGAACATGCGCGCGCAAGGCGGCGCCAAGGATCCCTGGCTGAAGACGGGTGCTCTGAAAGCTTTCACCGATGGAGCCATGGGTTCGCGCACCGCGGCGATGCTCGAGCCCTATTCCGACGATCCCTCCACGAGTGGAATCCTCACCAACGATCCGGAAAAGCTCACGGCGATGGCCATTCAGCGCGATAAAGCCGGTTTCCAGTTGGCCTTCCACGCCATCGGCGATCGTGCTAATCGCATCGCGCTGGACGTTTTCGAAGCGGTCGCCAAAGCCAACGGCCCGCGCGACCGCCGCGACCGCATAGAGCATGCTCAAGTCGTCGCGCCCATGGATTTCGTCCGCTTCGCGGAACTTCACGTCATTGCCTCCATGCAGCCTTCGCATCAGACCACGGACATGCGCTGGGCGGACGACCGCATCGGGCCAGAGCGCGTCTTGGGCGCCTACGCCTGGGCCACCATGCTGAAAAACGGTGTGAAGCTGGCGTTCGGAACCGACTACGACGTGGAGCCCATCAGCCCCTTCCGCGGTTTGTACGCCTGCGTTACACGCGAACGCCCCGATGGCGGGCCGAAAAACGGCTGGGGGCCGCACGAGAAAATTTCACTCGACGATTGCATCCGCGCGTATACCTCGGGTTCTGCTTACGCGCAGTTCGAGGAAGGCAAGAAAGGCGAACTAAAACAGGGCGAGTACGCCGATTTCGTCATCCTTTCGAACGATCTCACCAAAGTTCCCCCCGCCCAGTTCACCAAAACGCGCGTCCTCCGCGCCGTCGTCGGCGGCCGCACCGTCTTCTCCGCCGCACAGTGACGGCCGTCAACTCAATAGAATCGCGCTGCGGGAATCAAAAAAAGTGAATCTTTGAGATTTCGCCGGCGTAATCTTTTTTTGCCGTTGGGGAAAACCACATTTTCACGTGGCGGCCTTTCCAGCTCTCACAACTGCTCAACTTGGGTTCGGGCACACCGTCCGCCCAGCTCAACTTCACCTTGGCAAAATCAGGAGCGTAGAAGCTGACTGGCCCGCTCTGGAGGTCCAGGTTAATCATCACTTCCGGCTTATTGGCGCATTCCACCGAGCTAATCGCTCCATCCGCCCCATACTCCTGCCTATTGAGATGAACTGGCACGTCCGCGGACGTTTCCGCCCCCGCAACTCCAGCAGGTCGCCTCATCACCGCGACGTTGGGAGCATCTTTGCTCGCTGGCGCCGACAAAGGCACATTCGCCTTGTTCGCGGCCCATTCTTCCCGTTGCTGCACGTGTTGCAGCATATTAGCGGCCACCTCTTTCTCTCCCGCATTCGTTGCTGCCGCCAGAATTCTCTGCGCCATAATGCGCGCTTCCGAGAACCGGCTATTGTTTAACAACAGATATGCCAAATTGATGGAGTATGCGAGCTGTCCGGGGTCAAGTTGCACTGCCTTGATCCCGGCGTTCACCGCTTGCTTCTGCGTTTCCGGCGAATGCGAATACGCCTGCGCGAGCGCTTCGAAACCCGGCGCGAATTCGGGATTGAGTTGCACCGCCTTTTCCAGAATGCCGGTGGCCTCCTTCGCGCTTTCTCCCCCGTAGCCGCCTTTTTGCATCAGGAAGAATCCGTGAAAATATTGCGAAGCGAATCCGGCCGCCCCCAGCTTGATGGCTTCCACCATTTCCTTGTCTGCTTCCTCGGTCTCATGCCGCCGGTAGTGGTAGTACCCGAGAGCTTCGTGCGCGAAGGGCAGATTGGGTTCGGTCTTGAGCGCCTCTTCGAGGATGGGCTGCGCCTGCTCCACGCGGTTGTGGTGCGTAAAAAAATCGCCGCGTGTAGCCAGCGCTTCTCCCGCCGAAACGCTGCGAACTGCATACCTCTTCTCCGCCGCTCCTTGCCCTGCTTTCACGATGCCAATCCGGAAACTTCCCTGTCTCGAGTAAGCCTCGATCTTTTTCCCGAATTGTTTCAGGTCGCCAAAAGCCTCCCGCGCGGCATCGACCTGGTTGCCTGACTTTCCCCATGCGGAGAGGAAGTTCTTCAGCAACTGCTTTTGCCGCGCGTCTTCATCCATCATCAGGAAATGAACCAGCGCCCAGGACTCGGCGTAAAACACGGAGGCGCGGTTCGTTTCGTTGTAGTACGGCGAGTGGTGATCGACCTCTAGCAGCGTTTCAATCGGAATCAGTTTGCTTTGATTCAAGAGGTACAAGTGACCGGAATCAATCGTCCCCGTTTTAATTTCTTTGTCTCCAAGCGTGGTGTTCCCAAAGAATTCCGCAAGTCCTTCGTTGAGCCAAAGCGGCAGGTTGCTGAAATTCAGGCGCAAGAGAGCGTGAGTATATTCATGGTAGAGCGTATGGAACGGGTTGTCGCCCTGTGTGTCCAGGCGCAAGACCACGTAGTCCTTGTCCTGCGCTGGCTGGTACATGCCTGCGTGGTGAAGATGGCCTTTCACTTCCCATTCTTCCGGTAGAAACATTTTTATCGTGTTTTCATTTTTCGCCGCCACGATGACGATAGGTTGCGGGGGATCCACCCGCAGCGCGGAGAAAGCCATATGGAACATATTGCGAATCTGCTCAAACTGATCCGCGACCTTTCGCGCCTCCTTCTCGCCAGCGTTGCTTTGGACTCTGAAGTGCGGACTTTGCACCTCTATCCAGTTGTCCGAGGCCGACGCGGAAACCGGCAGCAGGATCAGGACGAAGGTAAGAGTGATGCGGCGAGAGGCAAGTATTCTGCGCATCATGGTATCCACCATGTACACCAGTACAGCGGCCCTGTAAAGTCTCTAGTGCGCGATCGAAAACTGCTTCACCGGTTTTCTCGAAGGCGGTGATGTCCGGCTCATGTTGCATCGTGGTGCCGATGTCGTCGAGGCCCTTCAACAAAACTTCCTTGCGCGACGGGGCAATTTCAAATTTGAAGATCAGGCCGTGTTTGTCGGCGATGGTTTGATTTGGCAGATTCACCGTGAGTGAATAGCCTTGTTCTTTTTCGGTACGCTTGAAGATTTCGTCGACCCGTTCTTCGCTGAGAGTCGCGGGGAGAATGCCGTTCTTGAAGCAATTGTTGTAGAAAATGTCGGCGGAGAATGCCGTTCTTGAAGCAATTGTTGTAGAAAATGTCGGCGTAGCTGGGAGCGATGACGACGCGGAAGCCGTAGTCCTTCACTCCCCAAGGGGCGTGCTCGCGGCTGGAGCCGCAACCAAAGTTGGCGCGCGCCAATAACACTGAAGCGCCTTTGTAGCGCGGGAAATTCAAAACGAATTCCGGATTTGGTTTTTCACCGGGCAAATAGCGCCAATCATAAAAAAGTATCCGACCAAATCCTTCGCGCGTCAGCGCCTTGAGAAATTGTTTCGGCACCATCTGGTCGGTGTCGACATTGACGCGGTCGAGCGGCATCACCATGCCGGTGTGAGTCGAGAACGGTTGCATGCGATTCAGTCTCCCAAAACTTGAAATTTCTCAATCTCGCCGAACGCCGTCCAATACGCGGCGCCGTGGTCTCGCTTTCCATCAGAACGATTCGTGGAAATCAAGACGTAAGTAATGCCGCAGCAAGGTTCTGGCTTGGCACAAACAGTCAGCTCATGCAGCCGAATTTCCATCAATTCTCCATCTGCAAGCGCGACGCGCATTCG
>WNFA01010585.1_pt1 | contig 11222 bp, 14 predicted proteins | sample 5400481 | NCBI WGS metagenome assembly WNFA01 (sample SAMN13153340, study PRJNA577476) | soil metagenome | isolation source: 120 cm saprolite under Douglas fir tree site 2 hole 1 replicate 2 | place: USA:California | collected 2015-04-18
CCGGCGCCGGGAACCGCCTGCACCGCCTGGCCCGGCTCGGCCGGCTGGAAGTAGCTCATCAGCTCGACGACGTCCTGGGGAAACTGGTCGGCGCCGCCGAGCAAGGCTCGGCGCACGGCGCGGGCCGTGATCTGATCCGACCCGGGCGCGCGGCCGAGACCCAGCTCGACCCGCCCGGGATGCAGCGCGGCGAGGGTTCCAAACTGTTCGGCGATCAGCAATGGGGCATGGTTCGGCAGCATGATGCCGCCGGCGCCGATCCGGATATTGTTCGTGCCGGCCGCGACATGGGCGAGGGCCACCGCGGTCGCGGCACTCGCAATGCCGGGCAAATTGTGGTGCTCGGCCATCCAGAAACGCCGGTAGCCGAGCGCCTCGACATGCCGCGCGAGGTCGAGCGAATTGCGCAACGACTGACCGGCATCACCGCCTTCGGTGATCGGGGAAAGATCGAGAACGGAGAGCGGGACCATGGGATCACCGCGGATCCGGCCAGCGTGCGTCCCGGGCCAGGTAGTCGGCCGAGCGGATCGCCGTCGCCAGTTCCGCCGGGTTCGCCATCGGCGGCTTCATGCCGCCCTTCAGCCCGCCAAGAACCGAGCGGACCGCGTGCACGGTCGCGGCGAGGATCTCCTGCGGATAGACGACGATCTTGATGCCGATCCGTTCCAGTTCAGCATCGCCCGGCATGAAGTGCTTCCCGGCGGGCGAGGTGACGGCGAGCGACGGTTTGCCGTTGCAGGCCGCCACCGCTTCGCGCATTTCCGCCTCCGTCTGGGGCGAATCCAGAAACAGGATATCGGCGCCGGCGGCGACGAACGCCTTCAGCCGCGTCAGCGCCTCATCGAACCCGCGGGAGGTTCGGGCGTCGGTGCGGGCAAGCAACAGAATGCCTTCCTCATGGCAGGCCTCGACGGCGGCGCGGCAACGCAGGATGGCAGCGTCGCGCTCGATCACCAGCTTGGCGCCGCCATGGCCGAGCGGGCGCGGCCAGGCTTTGTCCTCGATCAGCACAGCGGCGGCACCCCGCCGAGCGTAGGCGCGGATCGTCTTCTGCACGGCGAGCGCGTTGCCATAGCCGGTGTCGCCATCGGCCAACCACAGCACGTCAGGCGCGGCGGCGATAACGGTCTCGACCGCGTCGGCCATCTCCGGGAAGGTCAAGAGGTCCATGTCCGGCATCGCCAGACGCATCGCGGAGACGCTGGAGCCGGAGACGAAGCCGGTGCGAAAGCCGGCTTCCTCGATCAGGCGAGCGCCCATGCCGTCGCCGCAGCCGGGCATGACCTGAATTCCGGGTTGGTCTAGGAGCGCCTTCATGGCGGCGGCCTGGGTTCGCATGGCGATTCCTTTCTCGCGGATCGGTCGAAGCGCTGTCGCGCATTGTCGCAGCAAGGTGCGGGAGCGCGGCGACCGCTTTTAGCACGTCCTCGCGAGCGGCCTATCGCGGGTCCGCACGAAGCTCGGCCAGCCTGGCGCCCGTGCTCAACCCTTGTGCAGCCGGTACCAGGGATGCGGATTGCCGGGCACCTTTACCCGCAACGTGTAGACGGACGTATGGGCACAGCACAGCAATGTCCGAAGGTCAGGCCCGCCAAACGCAAAATTCACAGCCTGCTCCGGCCATTTGATAATGCCGACCTGCTCCCCGTCGGGCGTCATTACCCAGATGCCGCCGGGCCCGGTGCAATACACCCGGCCGATGCTGTCCACCTTCAGACCATCGGGGATGCCCGGCTCGGTGCCTAGGTTCATATCGGCGAAGATGCTCCGCCCGACCATGCTGCCGGCCGCATCGAGCGCAATCGCGTGGATGTATTTAGACGAGCGCGTATTCGCCACATACATCGTGCGCTCGTCCGGCGAAAGCGCGAGCCCGTTCGGGTATTCGCAATGCGCAAGCACGCTCAATTCGCCATCGGGCGCCACGCAATAGACACAAGCGCCGTCCCAGAGATCGTTGTCGCCCTCGGGTCCCGGAATCTCGCGCTGGTGATAGGGGCGGCGCTTGTCTGGATCGGTAAAATAAAGACAGCCGTTCGAGTGGCAGATCACATCGTTTGGGCGATTGAAACGCCCGCCCTTGTAGCTGTCTACCAGGGATTCCACTCTGCCATCCGCCCCCATGCGGGTGACGCGCCGGTCGTCGCCCTCGCACACGATCAAACGGCCCTGCAGGTCAAACGTCGTGCCATTTCCGCCGATCGTGGTCCTGACGACTTCCGGGGTTTTCCCAGGCGCCATGCGAAACAGCTTGTTCTGGCGAATATCGACAAAATACCAATAGCCGTCGGGGTGCCACAGCGGCCCTTCCGTAAAAATAAAGCCGGTGGCAAGGCGCTCGGCTTCGGTGGTCTCAAGCACGTCGGGCAAATAGTTGGCTGCCGGCATCTTGCGCTCCTTGCCACGCGATTTCGATCGGAACAATCGCCCTTCCCCCCGGCGGTGTCGGAGCGCCGGCGCGCGCGTGGTCTCCGGCAGGTTTGGCCGGGACTATCGGGCCGCCAGGGCGGGCAACCTGACGATGGGATCGTGGCTCAACTGCGCAATGGTTTCCAGCGTCATGTAGCGGGAGCGCCGTGGGCGCGGATTCGATTCCGCGGCAAGAACCGGAGTTCGTGGTTCATCGGATCGAACTACTCCTTTGCTCGGATCATCGATGAACATCGGTGATCATGGTGGAACACAAGTGAGAGGAATCGACATGAGCAAACAAGAGGAAAACAAGGCCATCGTTGGCCGCTGGTTCACCGAATTCTGGGGTGATAGCTGCAATCTTACCGTCGTTGATGCCATCGCCGCGCCGGACATGCTGTTGAAGTACTCGCTCCACGAACCGCGCCGCGGTCGCGACGACATCAAGGCCTTTATGACCGACTTCCGCGAAGCGTTCCCGGACCTCAAGTTCTGGGGCACCGCGGACCTGATCGCCGAAGGCGACTATGTCGTCGGCCAGTGGGAAGGCGGCGGCACGCACAGCGGACCGGCCTTCAAGGACTTTCTGGTCGGCTCGCTGCCCGCTGCGACCGGGCGGAAGATGCACTTCACCGGCACCACCGTCCTGCGGCTCCAGAACGGCAAGATCGTCGAGGAAATCGGCCTCGACGACGGCGTCACGGCGCTCACCCAGCTCGGTCTGATCAAAACGGTCTGACCGAAGGCGGGCGATCGCGGGTCATCTCGAGACCATTTTTCTTGAATGCAGGAAGAGGCTCGCACACTCGCGTGCGGGCCTCTTCCGTCATCTCGACGGACGTTGCCGCCCGCCACCAGGCCCAGCCCGGTAGCCTTCATCGCGAAAACCAATTTGAAAGCAAGCAACGGAGCGCCACGCCGCGCGGCGCGCCTTAGACCAGCGCCCGTCAAACCTATCCGCATGGAGCAAAAAGATGAGCGAGCGAATCCGCTATGCGTGGGGGCAGAGCTCCCTCGGCGACTTCATCGCCGCGATTTCAAATGAAGGCTTGGTGGCCTTCGAGTTTATGAAACGGAACAGCGGGGTGCCCGCCGTCCTTCGCGAGCGCTTCCCGGGAGCGGCTATCGACGTGGACGAGGCGGGTCTTGCCGATGTCGTCGGGATGCTCGCTGCGGTCGTCGAACGTCCCGATATCGACCCCGGTCTCCGGCTCGACATGCGGGGATCCGACTACCAGAAAAAGGTCTGGGGCATCCTGCGCCGGATTCCGGTTGGCCAGAGGATCAACTACGGCGCCATCGCCGCCGAGATGGGCAACCCGCGTGATGCGAGGGACGTGACGGACGCGATCGCCAACAACACGATCGCCATCCTGATCCCTTGTCATCGGGTGGTGAAGAAGGATGGCTCATTGTCGGGGTATCGATGGGGGGCAAAGCGCAAGTGCGCCCTGTTGGCGCGTGAACAGCATCAGGCAGGGTTTCGTCTTGTCTCCTGACCGCCGACAAGCCAGAAACGCGCGGCCGCGACCGTGCACCCTTCGGGCTCAGAGGCCATATATACGCTGCTGCGCCCGGTTCCTGTGCATTGCGCAGAGGCACAATTGAGTTTGAAAGCAAGAGTCGGAGTGCGGCGGGCCGTTGCAGACAACAGGATTGGTGTCGACTGAAGATTGCGAAATGAGCCAACATGATCACGACGCTCGAAAACCCGAAGAAATCCATGCAAGTAGCCGTCGCCGATGATCCGCGCTGGGCGCGCATCGTCGCGCGCGACCGCGCCGCCGACGGGCAATTCTGGTATTCGGTCATCACGACCGGGGTCTATTGCCGACCGTCATGCCCCTCGCGAACCGCCAACCCCCAGAACGTGCAACTCCACGACACGCTCGCAGCGGCCAAGGCGACCGGCTTCCGACCGTGCAGGCGGTGCAACCCGGACGGTCCCTCGATCGACGGCGAAAATGCGGCCATCGTCGCCAACGCCTGTCGCCTGATCGAGCACAGCGAGGAGGAGCCGTCCCTGACCGAACTGGCCGAAGCGGTCGGGCGCAGCGCCAGTTATTTCCACCGCCTATTCAAGGCGGCCACAGGGTTGACGCCCAAGGATTACGCCACCGCGCATCGCGCGACGAAGGTGCGTGATTGTCTTACGAGCGGCAACACCGTGACCGAGGCGATCTACGATGCCGGGTTCAATTCGAGCGGACGCTTCTACGAGAAGTCCACCGACATGCTCGGGATGACGCCGACACAATATCGCTCCGGCGGCGCGAACGAGGACATCCGCTTCGCAGTCGGACAGTGCTCGCTCGGTGCCATTCTGGTGGCTTCGAGCAAGAAAGGTGTCGCGTCCATCCTTCTCGGCAGCGACCCCGACGAATTGGTCCGCAAGCTTCAGGATCGCTTTCCCAAGGCGAAGCTGATCGGGGCCGACAGCAACTATCAAGCCCTCGTAGCCCGCGTCGTCGGGTTCGTCGAGGCGCCGAGTCTCGGCCTCGATCTGCCGCTCGACGTTCGCGGTACCGCCTTCCAGCAGCGGGTGTGGCAGGCCCTTCAGGAAATCCCTGCGGGCCAAACCGTGTCCTACGCGGAGATCGCTCGCCGGATCGGCGCGCCGAAGGCAACCCGGGCCGTCGCCGGCGCCTGCGCGGCCAACAAGCTGGCCGTCGCCATCCCGTGTCACCGGGTGGTGAGTAACGACGGTTCGCTTTCGGGTTACGCCTGGGGCGTGGAGCGCAAGCGGGCGCTGCTCGATAGGGAAGCGACGCATCGTCGTTGATGAGGTCGCCGCCCAAGGTAAGCCAATGCACCTGCAGAACCGGGTTACACCTTTCGGCGACATTGTGGCGATCCCCCAGCGAGGGATGTTCACCGGTAACCGCGGCATCATTCATGACCCCGCGACGAAGACGCTGTTGAATAAGCGCTGGGCCGGCAAGGCGTGGCTGGTTTGTACCTGCGATTACAAGGGCCGGCGCCGCGCGGTGATGGGAGGCCGGAGCTGGACCGAGCTCTTTTTCCTGGACGAGGCGGTCGCGTTGGCCGCGGGCCATCGACCGTGTTTCTTTTGCCGACGCGCGGCGGCCAGAGCGTTCCGTGCCGCCTGGGCAGCCGCGATGGGGACGGAAGAGCCCTCCGCGGCTGACATGGATGCCGTATTGCACCGGGAGCGGATGGAGCACGAGCGCAAGCTCATTCACCCGATACCAGAGCCGCTTTCCGATCTTCCGGACGGCGCGGTGATCGCGGCGTTTGGATCGGCCTACACCATCGCCGGCGGGAAGGCATTCCGCTGGACGGAACACGGCTACTTGGCGCCGCAGAAGATTCATGGTGCTGACGGCCTGCTGACCCCGCCATCCACTTTCATGGCCCTTTGCGCCGGCTATCGGCCGGTCCTCCACCCCGCCCTCGAAACTTCGCGACCCGAGCACCAGCATGGGTGACCTCTTTAGCGCCATCGAAGCCTTAGACCCGCCACGCGAAGCGATGGCCGGGGGCGCGGTGCTGCTTCGCGGCAAAGCCCTCCCGTTTGAGACCGAAATCCTGGCCGCGCTGCACGCGATCACCGCCCGGGCGCCGTTCCGCCACATGACGACGCCAGGCGGCTATGTCATGTCGGTGGCGATGACAAATTGCGGCGCCGCCGGCTGGATCACCGACCGCAGCGGCTACCGCTACGATCAGCTTGATCCGCAAAGCGGTCTGCCGTGGCCGGTGTTGGCCGATTGCTTTCGCGATCTCGCCGACGCCGCCGCGAGCGACGCCGGCTATCCGGGCTTCGTACCGGATTCCTGCCTGATCAACCGCTACGAACCGGGCGCCCGCCTCACGCTGCATCAGGACAAGAACGAGCGCGACTATTCACACCCGATTGTGTCGGTGTCGTTGGGTCTGCCGGCGACTTTCCAGTTCGGCGGACTGAAGCGCACCGACCCTGTTCGGAGATTCGCGCTGCGACACGGCGATGTCGCCGTCTGGGGCGGCCCGTCTCGCCTCTACTATCACGGCGTTGCAGAGTTGAAAGAGGGAGAACACGACAAGCTTGGCCGCGTGCGCATCAACCTCACACTCCGGGGTGCGCTATGAGCCGTCGGGAAGCTTTCGAGGCGATTTTTCCGAAGAGTGGACCAGGGCCCAAGGCATGGCGTGAGACAATCTGCGCAACCCCAGCGACACGCGACAGCCTCGCGGGACGCTTCCAGACCGATCCGGCGAAGGCGCTCGTTATGTCCCATATCGGCCAACTCGTCCGCGATGGCCATGCGGAGTGGAGCCAGCTCGATAACGGTGACGTGGAGCTGCGGCTTCTCTCCGGCGAGATTTTTCTCCTGGCCGACAATTCAATTACCCGCATCGTCTGACCGCGATTTCTCCCGGGCGGACGCTCCCACGTTCGGCGGTTTTCGCGCTCCTTACCTCTAAAATAAAAGAGATGAATTTGAAAGCAAGGACCGGAGTGAGAGCTCATGACCACAGTTGCAAAGTCGGTTCTGCAAAAGGTCAGGAGTTAGACAAATGATCCACGGTAATGTTGATAGTGCAGCTCGCACGATTGTGCCGGCGAAGAGCTCACAAACCGCGACGACGAGTGAAATCACATTTTCGAGCCGCGAATGCATCTTAGGGCAAGTGCTTGTCGCACGCAGTGCCGTCGGGGTCTGCGCCATCCTCATCGGGTCGAATGTGGAGGACCTGAAAAGTGATCTTGCGACGCGCTTCCCGGGCTGCACGCTGATCGCGAACGGGCTGCAGCTTCGCGACGACCTGTCGAAGGTCGTGCGGTTCTTGGAGACGCCGAGCGAAGGGATCGACCTGGCGCTCGACATGCCCGGTACCCCGTTCCAACGCCGCGTGTGGGATGCACTGCGCGCGATCCCGGTCGGGACCACGGTGACCTATGCCGAACTGGCCCGCCGCATCGGCGGGCCGAGATGGGCCCGTGCGGTCGCCAGCGCCTGCGCAGCCAACCCGATCGCGCTGGCCATTCCCTGCCACCGGGTCATCCGGAGCAACGGCGCGCTGTCCGGCTATCGCTGGGGTGTCGAGCGCAAGCGGATGCTGCTCGACAAGGAGGCCGCGGCATGAATGCCCGCTCGACCATCGTCACCCCGATCTCTGCGGCGCACTTCGCAGAGGCGCGCGTCGCCCGGTATGACTGGGCGACGCTGGCGGAAGAGCTAAGCGGCTACGGCTGCGCGTTGCTTGAGAAACTCTTGTCGCGTGAGGAGTGCGAACAGATCGCCGGCCTCTACCCGCACGAAGCGCATTTCCGCAGTCGCGTGATCATGGCGCGTCATGGCTTCGCGATCATGCCGCGTTTCTCAAGCAGTGCCACGGTAAAGGCCAGACCCGGCCAACGCCGCTGCTGCTGCAATACGGTCCCGGCGACTTCAATTGCCTGCACCAGGATCTTTACGGCGATCTCGCCTTTCCGCTCCAGGTGGCGATCCTCCTCTCGGAACCGGGAAGGGATTTCACCGGCGGCGAGTTTGTCCTGACCGAGCAACGCCCGCGCATGCAGAGCCGGGCCGAGGTCGTGCCGCTGCGCCAGGGCGATGCGGTCGCTTTTGCCGTCCACAATCGGCCGGTGCAGGGCACCAAGGGCAACTATCGCGTCAACCTTCGCCACGGCGTCAGCCGTCTCCGCTCCGGGAGGCGTCACACAGTGGGCATTATTTTCCATGACGCGACATAGGAACGGCCGCGCCCGGCATTCAAACCCGTCCTCTGCCCTATCGAGCGGATTGGCCTAGGGCATCCTCCCAGGGCTCTGCATTTTCCGCGGCGCCGTTGCGGAGCGTCACGACTTAAGGAAATCGCGCACTCGCTCGATCTCCTCGATCGCGCCGAATTGCGAGCCGATCAGGATCTCCTCGAAGCCCATTTGCTCGACGCTCTTGATGCGGCGGCGCGCCTCCTCGGGCGTGCAGATGAAATTGACGGATGCCAGCTTCGCCAGCTCTGCGGATTCGGGACGCTCGGCGAGGTCGATCGAGCAATTGGCGAGGACCGCATTGGTACCGCCGGCCTCGCGATAGATCTTCATGCCATGTTCGAGATCGTCCCAACTGCTGAACCGGCCGGACGGGGTCCAGCCCTGGGTTTCCTTGGCGGCGTACGTGATCCAACGGGGGCTGCGCCAGGCGCCGATGAGGATTGGCGGCCCGCCCTTGCAGCCTGGCCAGGTCGACAACGTACCGCCGTTGACCGGCTCGCCGTTCCACACGCGATTCATGATTTCGAGGTCGTTTTTGAAGGTGCGGAAGCGGTGATCGTAATCGTAGCCGAGCAACTCGAAATCGTCGCGTGTCGAGCCGCTGCCGACCCCGAGGATCAGGCGGTTGTTGGACATCGCCTGAAGCGATTGCACCCGATGGGCGAGCTCGATCGGGTGGCGCAACGGGAGTTGCAGCACGCTGATCCCGAGCTCGATCCGATGCGTCACCGCGGCGAGCGCCGTCAGTACCTGGAGCGAGTCCAGGGTGGGCCGGCCGCGGCCCAGTGAATCCCCGATCCAGATACCGGGAAATCCTCTGGCTTCGACCTGGCGGGCAAAATCGGTGACGCGATCCATCAACCCGCTGTCAGGATTTTCCCCGGGGCTGACCCGGATCATCGTGCTTACGCGCATGTACCCCCTCCTCGTAAAGTCTGCTTTTCAAGAACCTTCCAGTCCGGAAGCGCATCAGGCGCGGTGTTAGGGCCGGCAACGCACGCCGGTGATGCGCCGGCGACGCCGTGGCAACAGAAAGCGGGCCTAATGGTGGTGCAGCACCACCCGGCCGCGCACCCTCCCCCCGCTCTTCAAGTCGCTGAGCGCTGCGCTCACCTCGCTGGCCGGCCGGGTTTCGATCGGGATCGGCGGGACCTTGCCGGCCTGGACGAGGGCGAGGAGCTCGCGCAAATCCTCGAGCGTCCCGACATAGGAGCCTTCGATCGTCATCATCTTGAACGGGAAGAGCACGGTCGAGATCGGGTGGGCGCCGCCGTAGAGCCCGACCATGACGAGCTTGCCGCCCTTTTTGAGGACGCTGACGCCAAATTCCATCGTCTTGGGCGAGCCGACGAAGTCGATCGCCGCGGCGGCGCCGCCGCCGGTCGCCGCCATCACCTGTTTGACCGCGTCGGGCGCGGAATTGTCGATCGTCGCGACGGCGCCCATCTGGCGGGCATGCGCACGCTTCTGCGCGTCGATGTCGGCGACGATCACCTTCCCCGCGACCGCGGCCGGCGCGATGTGCACGGCGCTGCCGCCGACTCCGCCGGCGCCGATGATCACCAGATGGTCATCAGCGCCCAACCGATCGCGCGTCTTCTTGAGGGCCGAGAAGGCGGTGATGCCGGAGCAGGTGTAGGTCGCGGCGAGCCCCTGCGGCACGCCCTCATGCGGCAAGAGATAGCGGCCGTGCGGCACGATGACGTGTGTGGCATAGCCGCCGGCGCGCCGCGTTCCCAAGGTGCGCGGGTTGAGGCACAGCAGCTCCTCGCCCTTCTTGCACACCGCGCATTCGCCGCAGCCGATCCATGGGTAGGCCACCACCTTGTCGCCGATTTTGACCCCCGAGGCGCGCGGCCCGAGCGCCACCACCTCGCCGGCGATCTCGTGCCCCATCGTAAACGGCAGATTGACGCCGCGCGAGGCGAGCGAGATCTGCTGCCCGCCGCCCAGATCGAAATGCCCGTCCCAGATGTGCACGTCGCTGTGACAGACGCCGGCCGCCTCGACGCGCAGCAGGACCTCCTCGCCCTGGGGCTCAGGGTCGGGGTAGTCGCGCGCTTCGAGCGGCCGGCCCCATTCGATGATCTGCATCGCCCTCATGCCGGCATCCTCCCGTGATCAGGTAAACTTGGCAGCCAGCGGCAGCGGACCAAGCGAGGATCGGTCGAGCCGCTGCAGCAGCGTGATCAGCGTCCGGGTCAGCGCGGCCAGATCGTTGCGGGCGGGTTCCGCCGTCAGCTGGCCGTCGCGGAAATCGCCGCCGGTCAGATAGACGCTGGTCGGCGCAACGAGCGCCCCGAACCACGCCAGCACCTGCCGCAACTGGCTGTCGACGGCCAGGAAGTGATGCGGCGATCCGCCCATCGCCACGATCCCGACCGGCTTGTTTTGGAGCGCCTCGACCGGGGTGATGTCGAGCAGGTTTTTCAACACGCCCGGAAAGCTCGCCCGGTAGACCGGGGCGCCGATCAGCACCGCGCGCGCCGCGGCAATCCGCGCGACCGCCTGCTGCGTCGCCGCGCCATAGGCGTCGAGCGGCCGGCCGTCGCAAATCTCGATCGGCGTTTCGGCAAGATTGAGGATGTCGACCGCGACATCGCCGCCGCCGGTCCTCCCGACCGCCTCCGCCGCCATCGCGATCGCCGCGGCAAGTCGGCCGGGCGGCGTCGCGGCCCCGACGATCATGAGCAGCGTTGGAGCCTCGGCCATTCGCTATCCTTTCGGCGCTAAGCTACCCGCATTCCCGGCGAAAGCCGGGACCCACTCCTCAACCACTCCGCGCTGGCCTGGTGGATCCCGGCTTTCGCCGGGAATGCGGATCTTGGTTTTATCACGCCGCGCCGACGGCCTCGTCGCTCCTGGCCGGCGCGGGCACGCGGGCGAGGCCGAGATGATCGCGCAGCGTCCTCCCCCGATAGGCCCGCCGGAAGAGGCCCCGGCGCTGCAATTCGGGGACCACCAGATCGACGAAATCGGTAATCGCGCCGGGGAAATAGGGCGGCAGAATGTTGAACCCGTCGGCCGCACCCTCGACAAACCATTCTTCGAGCGTATCGGCGATGCGCGCCGGCGTGCCACACAA
>WNFA01004863.1_pt1 | contig 11220 bp, 13 predicted proteins | sample 5400481 | NCBI WGS metagenome assembly WNFA01 (sample SAMN13153340, study PRJNA577476) | soil metagenome | isolation source: 120 cm saprolite under Douglas fir tree site 2 hole 1 replicate 2 | place: USA:California | collected 2015-04-18
GGTACGCTGAGGCTCGGCGGCAAGAGCGCGAAACTCCTCAAGCGACCACGAGGGCGTTGACGGTGGCGGGGCTAGCATCGCCATTGCCTTCCGCTGTTCCGCCGTCGCGCGGGTCGCCTGTTCTGCAATCCGTTCTGCAAGCTTAACCACCCGGTTTCGTTCAGACTGTAGATGGCGAAGCTGCGCTGCGCTTCGAACGTGCAAAGCGGCAACGAAGGTAACCAAGTTCGCCCATTCAACACGCGACAACGCGACGCGCCGCTCCAATTTGTCACCTCTGAGCGCTGCAAACTCTTGCTCCATCTTGGAAAACATCTGCTCAAGGGTAACATCGCGCGACCCATCCGGGAGCTTCAGCGTGTAAATGTCCGTCTCCCGAAAGATATTGAGCGGTGCTTTACGCCGAGCGCTATTCCCATCCTTCGTCCACACCCAAACATAGGGCGTCTGACCTGCGGGCGTTTCGTGGTCGCACCATACGCTTAGGTAGGATTGTGGAACCGTGTGCTGGTTCTTATATTGCATTGGCGTATCACGGTTACGGTAACAGAGTAGCGCGAACGAGGGCGACATGCCGGGACGGTCCTCCATTTGTTTCAGAAAGGGTAGATTATGAAACACGGCGGGACGGCCCGTAAATAAAGGGCTTGGATGTTTCAGGTTTGATGTTTCATAATCGCGGGAATGAAATACGGTTACGTCCGCGTCTCGACGGAGGAACAGAACCCGGCCTTGCAACTGGCCGCCTTGAAACGCGCGAGGTGCCAGAAAGTCTTTAAGGACGAGCGCACGGGAGCCACCACCAAGCGCCCTGCCCTGCTCCGTTGCCTCAGGGCGTTGCAGGACGGCGACACGCTCATTGTCTGGAAACTTGACCGCCTGGCCCGCAGCTTGCGCGACCTTGTGACAATGCTCGATGACTTCCATTAGCGCGGCATACTTTCCGGTCACTCACCGAGGACATCGACACCGCGACACCGGGCGGCAGGCTGATCTTTCATATGTTCGCCGCCCTCGCGGAATTTGAGCGCGGCCTGATTATCGAACGCACACGCGCCGGGATGAAGGCCGCCCGAGCGCGAGGCGTCAGGCCCGGACCCAACCGAAACTATCCCGGCAGCAGATTGAGCACGCCCGGAAGCTCATCGAGGACGGCCAGCGCCGCGAGGACGTGGCCGACCTATTCAAGGTGGGCCGCGTTACCCTTTATCGGGCGCTCACGACCCCCCGCTAATTAGGAGATCTACATGGCGCCGACAACTCAAGAACCCGAGTTTGAAAATCTGCCTCTGAGATTAGCCTGGCCCTTTCTTGAGGCCAATGGCCTCGCAACCGAAGCCGCTGAAATAACAACAAGTCCCGAACGGCTCGGCTCTTATACAACCACTCTCCGACGTGCAAAGCTTGTTGCCTCGCTCCGGCGGAAAGACCTCCTTGATAGATTCATTGAGACGAACTGGCAATTTGCCTTAACGCTTGAGGGGAGGAAGAAACTCAACCACTACGATCAAGTCTATTCAAGGTACGAGGCGTCTGGTGTTGGTGGAACGCACAACGGCAACACCACGACCGAAGACGAGACCGAAGCTGGGACGAAGACGAGGTCAACTTCGCGACCGCGAACTCGGAGCGAGTGAGGTCGGCTTCGCGCGCGTCGTCCCCTCGCGGTCGAGTCTTTGCCCGCAAATTCATCCTGCTGGCAGAAAGCCCCCAACTCCGACTCCCACTCCTACGCCGACGCCGACTTCGATAGCGACACCAACGGGTACGCCGCACCCAACCCGACTACGACGCCAACATCTACTCCGTCTCCGACACCGACACTCCCCAAGCTGGTTCTGTGAAAGCAGAGTCCCTTAGCTTGCGGGCAATAGCGACAATTTCTTGCCGTAAGCGCGGCAATTTTTTGTCCAACTGACAGATTTTTGTCGGTCTGTTGCAGTTTGAGACCACCTCTGTTGCAGCCGTACACCACCTCTGCGATGGCTTCTTTCCAAAATGGGGGACTTAACTTCGCGGCCCTGTGAAGTGATTTGACGTTTACGAGCCATTCTTAATCCTATGACGTTTTCGCTGCGCTCAACGACGAAATGCGGAAAAAGAACGCCTCGAAACGGGTATGCGCTTTGCTCCAAGCCAATGAAAGTTCAGACTGGGAGCGTACCTCGGGGGGCTGGCTACTCGGCCAGGTCTTGCACTGTTGTTCCATGGAGCTTCGTCAGCGCTGGCGAGCCTGACTCCCCGCTCCCAGTCCGCACTATAAATCATCGTACCTATGAAAACTCTTTGGAAGGGGACATCGCTCGCTGCTGTCCTAAGTCTGCCCGTCGCTGTCCCTAATTTGAATGGCGGGGTGTCCCAATTTCAATTCATGAGACTCGCTGCGATCCGTTGCAGCTTCTCTTTGGCCGCCGCTATCTCAGCTTCGAGAAGCGCTAGGCGCTCTGGACTCGAAGCCATCAGGTATTCCTTTAAGAGCCGGTCGAGTCTTTCGACTAGGTCTTGCAGGTCGATCAGTTCGTGTTTATTCATTAATCGAGAACCAATCAAGACTATAGCTTAACCGGAGGAACGGTCCATGGAATCGTTTGTTCGGATCTATAGTGAACCGCTAAGCGTCGAAGACGCACGTCCGCTATCGGATTCCTTAAGTGAGCGTGATCGTCAGCACAAGCGGCGCAACGTGCTCGCTGCTCGCATGTACAGGCTGGAAGCTTTCCTGCAAAGGATCGGGATGGATATGCGGGACGGGGGCTATCTCGAAGCAGCCTTCGCGGTTAGAGCCCACAACATCACCACCCATGGCGGGCACTGGTTCAGTTTGCCAGTGAGATCAATTCTTCCATCGATCATAGAATAAGGTAAGCAACGCTTGACAAACAAGGCCTTCCGTGCCACGCAGCCTCTTGTTGCTCGCGGTCGTAAAACTCGGGAACTCGATGAGGCACCACACCATGATGAAGCTGCGTATTGCGACAGGATTGGGGTTGGTACTCTTTATGGCGACGATGATCGGCGGTCCGGTCAGGGTGAGCCAAGCCCAAGATGACGGAGGCGTCACACTGGCGAGCCTCGCCGGTAACTACGCGGGGAGGGGCAGCGGATTCTTCACGCTCTGCTTTAATACAGGGTTTACGGCTCTAGAAGATTGCGCCACAGCGCCGCACCAAGTGCCCTTCAATCAGACGGGGATTTTCCACAGAACTGGTGACGCGGCTGGAAATTTCTGCGGAGTCATCACCGTGGCGACCGCACCAGTTTTCGGTACGAAATTCCCTGCGGGAGTGTCTACAACCACCCAGGTTGGCACCACCACCTTTGATCCGACGACCGGGTCGGGTACCGAGAGCTTTAGCAGATATGCTGGAGGAAGCTGCATCGGGGCGGTCTTCAATAGCACCGGCGCAACTAAGGTGGGCACCACCACCCGCAGCTTCGTCGTTTCCGATTCGGGTGATCGCATTGAGACCATTATCACGAGTTTTAGTACGATTACGAGCGCCGTCAGCGTGGCGGGCAGCGTGAAGGGCGATGTGTTTAGTCAGACCGCCATAAGACAGGGACAGTCTGACTGACTTAGCTCAGCCACTTGAGGCATGAATGAACCTCGCGCTTGACGCGTTGGTTGATGTCGGCCATATTCGAGAGCATGCAAAAGCGTTCTTGTATGCCCCGCGATCTCAACGTGCTCGCGCACAAGACGCTCCAAATTGCCATCGGCGAGGACGTAGAGCCAGAGCCTACGCCCGATAAGCCTAAGAACCCCGCTGCGGTCGCTCTCGGCAAGCTAGGCGGCCCGAAGGGCGGCAAGGCCCGCTGGAAGGGCGTGCCCAAAAAAGAGCGATCAGAGATAGCGCGCAAAGCCGCCCGTACTCGGTGGGGCAAGACTGAATGATGCTTTATGGCGCGCTCAACGTAGGTTGTTGTTGGCCGTGAAACGGCAGTGTTCTCTGACCATGACGATCTTCAAGAGGCGGATACTTAGGAAGAAGTCTATTTATTTTCGCCATAAGATCCGTCCACCCATCTGAGAGCTTCATCGCCATAACCACAGCACCCAAATGTTCACGTAGCTTCGGATGGCCGAAATCCGATGTCAGTCTTTGAAAGAGTTTGTGCTTGAGCCGTCCGCTTGGATTCCGAGGCGTGAGCCGATTCAATTCCTCGCGCACACCAGGGGCTAAGCGGTCATACACGAGGTCGTTGGTAATCTTTCCAAGATTCGAATTGTGATGGTTGCTTTCAGGCGGAAAATTCCAGCCGTGAAGGCGATATATTTCCCTGTAAAAATCGTGCGGAAACGTCTTCACGTAGGGACGCAATTCCTTTGCGATAAAACGCTCTAGGATGCGGACAAGCGCGTCATGCGCGCGGTCATCCTGAAATCCGGTTGCCTCATCAACGAGAGCAATGATTCCGACATGCGCTAGGCCGCGCACGATGATTTCCGCTTCGATGGCTGTGTTTTGCTGCTTTGATCCGAGCGCGCCGGCCGCTCGCGCCTTTAGCCAGACATCACAAATCTCGGGCAGCGCTTCAGCTCGAACCCCTTTCGATAGATTACCGCCAGCTTTGCTGGTGTACCAGATAGGTTGCAACAGCGCGACTAACTCTGCGGAAATAAAGGGTTTTAACCCCGCGGGAGCCAGATAACGGGGCACAACTTCAGCATCAGAATTGTCCGCCGCATCACGTCGAGAATAGTAGCCACTATAGAGTCTCCCTAACGCCGCCATCATCGTTCGCTCCGAGATCACACGCCTACCATCTGGTAAATTCGCGCACGCGAGTGTCTTGGTGCCTAAAGTCAAAAAGCCGTCGTGCGTCGCCTTTATGGGATTCCCCCGCCATCGAGCATTAGCGGCTTTAGCTGCGATAGCCTTGCGCCGCTCTGGCGGCAAAGCCTGTGCCCGCGCATGCCCGCCGATCGCTTTGCTTTCGTCCTTCCGGTCTTCCGCAGTATCCATGCTTGCACCTCGTAATAACTATGCTTGCATAATGAGTTGACGGTATGCAAGCATCGCGTCGGAGAAAAACCGATGCTTGCATCGACAAAGCGAAAGCGTTCTCGTATATTGTTCAGTATGAACACGTTGACCATTGAGAGGCGCGCACAGATTGTTTCTCTGCTAGTCGAGGGCAACGGCATCAACGCGATCACGCGCATTACTGGCGTGGCGAAAAATACGGTCCTGAAACTGCTCCGCGATTTGAGCGAAGCGTGCGAGGCGTTTCACGATGAGCATGTGCGCGGGCTGACTGCGAAGCGCGTTCAGTGCGATGAAATCTGGGCGTTCTGTTACGCGAAAGAAAAGAATGTCCCCGCTGCTCTTAAGGGTCGCTTCGGATTCGGTGATGTCTGGACTTGGACCGCAATCGACGCGGATAGCGAGCTAATGGTTTCTTGGTACGTCGGACGCCGCAACGCTTCTGCGGCCCATGTGTTCATGAACGACGTTGCCAGTCGGATCGCGAATCGAATCCAGTTAACAACCGATGGACATGCCGCGTATTTTCAGGCCGTTGAAGATGCGTTCGGTCGCGACATCGACTACGCCATGCTGGTCAAGTTGTATGGCGAGGATGGGGACGAAGAGCATCGGTACAGTCCAGCGAAGTGCGTGGGCATCCGAAAAGACGCGCGCATCGGGCGTCCCGATCCTGATCACGCCTCGACCTCGTTCGTGGAGAAGCACAACCAGACCATGCGCCAGAGCATGCGACGCTTCACGCGCCTAACGGCTGGCCACAGCAAGAAGATCGACAATTATAGAGCCGCTGTGGCGCTCCATTTCGTCCACTACAACTTCGCGCGCATCTGCCAGACGATCCGTTGCACGCCAGCTATGGAAGCCGGTATCTCGGATCATGTCTGGAATGTTCAAGAACTGGTTGCGCTGGCAAACTGAACCAGTGCCCCATGGCGGTTCGCTGCCGCCCATTCTGGCCCGTACCCAGGCACCACGTGTTCTTCCCAGCACTCGACCCAGTTCGACTCGATGCACTTCTGCGCGTCAGCGAGCGGCATCACTCCCTTGCAAACTCGCTTGTGCAACTCGTTCTCAAGCAGGTCCTTTTCGGCATCGCCCGGACGCGGCTCATCCGGCTGCGGCCAGAGGTTCTTGAGGTCATTCGAGCCGCCAAGTTCGAGCGGGACCAGGTGATCCACTTCGCAACAGCTCGGACCCCGCGCACGCTTGTATTCCGCGTACACTTGATCCCGCATCGACTCCGTCACGGAGCGATGTTCCCTGGCCCATCCAGGCGTACACACGTCATCGAGCGTAACCCCTGACAAGATATCGCCGGGTGTCAGCGTGGGATCGGGCAGGGCAGCGTGCGCAGGGTCGTAGTGCAGCGGTGGTACTGGGAATGGGGGTCCGGGGTAACTCTCGATTGAAGGGTTCGCCGCCGGCGCACTCAGCGGCGTTTGATTTAGCGGAGCCGTCGGCTTCGGCGCAGTGAGATGGAGTATCCACGCGCCCGTGATCGAGCCGGCGACGAAGTAGCACGCCGCCAGCGCTATCATCGCCCGGTACGCGTGCGGTGAGCGACGCCAGCGCAGGCGAATGTAGAGTGCGCCGCCCAGCGCGAGCGCCAGTGCAATCAGCGCGGACGTGGCCCACGGGGTAGTCACGTCCTCTTCTTAGCGCACGCCAAGACGGGTTTTCCAAGCCGGTTGGCGCCCGCTTCTGCTGGCGTTTCCGAACCGACCGTTGCACATCCGCCCAGGCGGGCTCGCAGCGCGCTTGCCCACGCCGTTTCGGGCGCGTTGAGATCGCACCGACGCATCAAAAGTGAAGCATCTAAATGGGCCCATGGGCCGTTTGGTTATTCACCCCATGTGTCGCAATTCGCAACCCCATTCCGCAAAGTGGCTTTGGGGAGTAACCTGAGCACCAAGTGCGAAATGGCTTCGATTGCAGAAGACCTTCTGACACAAGCCTTAGACGATTCTGTAATGATCGATTCTCTTCTGCGTCGGGCGGAAGCAGTCGCCAATTTGTTGGACTTGGACGAATTGGCTCGGTGGGCGCACCTCGAACTACACGGGTACGAGACGACAGACGCAGTACCGCCATATCGAATAATCACCGGCGAAGCTCAGGGCTGGTCACCCCTCGGATACTGGGTGCCGATCATCTGGCAGAGTCAAGATGAACGTAAGAACTTCTCGACTTGGCCGATTCGGGACTCCATTGGAGAAATCTGGGATCGAGTTCAGCGGGGAGGTCAACCGCACTGGATGTTGCCGTTGGGCTCCATACCCCTCACTGGACCGCTAGGAAAGCAATTGACTAATGTCAGCCTGCAGCTGGACAGGGCTGTCTTCGTGAATGTGGTGAGTGTGGTCCGCAGCAAGATTTCGGCTTGGACGGTGAAGTTGAAGAAGGCGGGAATCAGAGGCGAGGGGTTTTCTTTTTCAGAACCGGAGAAGCGAAAGGCGCACGAGCCAAGCATATCGATCAACATCGCGCATATCGGCAATTTTACCGGCAACGTCGGCGAAATTCAGAGACCAACAATCGTGTCATCCCAAGCGGCGGGAAGCCCACTCGACCTCGCGCAGGTCAAGTCTTTCCTAGCCCAATTGTGCGACGTAGGTGGCTTGCCAGACAGCCAGGGCGCTGAGATTCAACGTAGCGCCGCAGCGCTGGCCGCGGAACTGAAGAATCAACGTCCCGACCCGTCACGAATCAGGGAAGCGCTACGCGCGATTCGCACAGTAGCCCAAGGAGCAGCGGGCAACGTCATTGCGGTTGGAATCGTACAACTGATTAACAGGCTCCTTGGTGCTTGAGACTCGAAACCTTTGTGGATGCACACATGGTCCTATTGTGGTTCGTGCTTCGCTACCGCAGCCGCGTTGAATCGATTTCCTCGCCCTTTTCGTCTTTGTTAATGGTCTTGTACAATGAAGTGTCTTCCCTTTAACAGTGAACGTCTGAGAGCAGATCAGCACATCATCTGTCGCGAGCCAAAGCGACGAATCGACTTGGTCGGAGTCATCGACTTTGTAAATTTGGCCCGACAACATTTCGAGGATCGCGCCCGAACCGGACACGTCTGGGAGCGAATCTTCTTGTTCGCAGTTCATCGCCGTAGCCGACGGTGTATAGCTTACCAATAGAGCGAACCTCAGCGCAGCGGCATAGCGGAGCTTCATTTTTATTGGTGGCAAGTGCAACTCGGGCTCAGAGTTCCGTCGCAGCAGAGATCGCGCCCGTTTTGGCACCCGCACTCGCCGCCATGCCATGAGCAACACCCTTGGCCCATCGGATTGTCTTCTGAGGCGAGACACAGATCGACTATAGCTTCGCCACTGGACGCGGACTTTCTAATCGATAGAGTGTCCGACCGCAACGATGATGCGACACCAAACAAAGCGACGGAAAGAACCGGGACCACAACGAATAACCGAGACATGGGCTTTACCCCGTTTTCGAGCACCATTTGAGCTTGAAAAGATAGTTCAGTTGCCCGGGTGCGTCTATCTTTTTCCTACCGCACCGCCAAACGCGTATTTTCGACTCGACATCACCAACAGGTTCCAACCACGGGGCTGTGATTGGCAAAGTCGCAATCGAGCGGCTTGGTCGTCGTCAGCCAAGCGTGTACGTTTTGTGTAATTTCGGTTATGCGCAGGGGGGGCCGAATGCCAAGGGTAATCATCAGCGGGATTGTTCTACTGATTGCTGTCGGGTGCGCCACCCCGTATCAACAACACGGATTTCGTGGCGGGTATTCCGACGCCAGAATCGGTGAAGATACCATCCTCGTATCCTTCAAAGGGAACGGCTACACCTCGAAGGAGCGCGTCCAACTGTATCTGCTATATCGGTGTGCGGAAGTTACCCGAAAGTACGGGTATGACTATTTCGTCATTACCGGAGGTGGTACCGAAGCCGCAGCGAGCGAGTTTTCGACATACACGGCTACCACGACTGCGTCAGCCTATAGTACTGGCAATGCGGCATTTGGGTCAGCTCACACCTTCGGTTCCGGAACAACGATCCCTATCCACAAATACGGGACCGACGCCCTGATCAAGATGTTTAAAGGACAGAAGCCCGCGGCCGATCCAAACGCTTACGACGCTCGGGAGACGCTGCAATACATCGGGCCGCAATTGGGGTTAGCGACGAACGAGCCGACATCTGGACACGATTTTTGATGCGGATTCGGCCGCCGCTGCTTACGCACTACGATGGGCTAAACGACGGACACGCCTCACCACGCCGTGCGCCGACTGATGCTCCCATAACGCCGCAGGTCGCTGCGCGAACTCAGACTTGCCGATTGTCCCGGTCGCAAAAAATAGGCGCTGTCGCCCGCCGCGTCGTCGGCGTCGTCCTGCGCCTGGCACGTCGCGCCCGCCGATCGGCGCGGCGAGAACCACGACGAAGTGGGCAAGCTGGTCGGCAGCGGAATAAATCGATACGGCTCATAGCTCGTTGGGCGCGGCACTTCAAAGACAACGCACTCGACACCTTCAATTGTTTCGTGCGTAGCCATGATCTTTTATTTCCCTCCGCGTCGCCGCACGTAGCGTCCCTCCTCTTCACCTCCAGCGCCTCCGACCCGAACCATTGTACGCTCACGACGGTGACCAGCGCGTCCGGCGGGATCCCGCGCACGGCGGCGTTAGGCTGGAGGTCTTCGAGGCGGGTCATGTTCTTCGCTGTCCTTGCTTTTGCTCCTGGCCGTTAGCGGAATGGCTTTGTGTGAATATCCTCGACACATAGGTAGCTCTTCGAATGTCTCTTGGATTGAAGTGGAGGAAGACCTTGACGCTGTCGCGCACAGTTTCGATTGTCTCTGTGGTCATAGCGGTTGGTATCTAGGGTGTGGTCACGAGGTGGCCGGTTTTGGCTTTCGCGTCATATGGCCGGACGCGGATTTCGACGGTACGGCCGAGCGCGGTAAGCCAAGCCGTGAGCCGGTCGATAGTCACGCTCTCCATCCGACCACGAAGTACCTTGGAGAGGGTGGGCTGGTCCGTGCGGCAACGGCGCGCGGCCTCCAACTGTGTGAGCTTGCGCCGCTTGATGGTTTCGTCAATCGCTTGAATGAGTCTGCTTTTCGCTGTGAGCTCCGCCGCTTCTCCGGCGGAGAACCCGATATCAGTGAAGATGTTACCGCTGCTTTTGTGAACCGGGATTTCAGCCATTTTCTCAGTCCTCTGCGTCGAGTGCACGCGCACGTTTGAGGCGCGCTTCTATCAATTCGGCATCGGCCTTTTGGTATTCCGATTCCCGACTTGGATTTCTTCATGAAGGCATGCAGCACATAGACAGCCCGTTTGAGATTCACGACATACATCAACCGATAGGCGTTCCTGTCGAACCGGTCGCGCAACTCCCGAACGCCGCCGCCGAATTGTGGAAGGCGGCTTGACGTCCGCCGGCGTTTCGCCGTTTTGCACCTGGCGCAAGCTATGCCCGAAGGAGGCCTTTACCGGGCTGGGCAGAGCCGATATGTCGTCCTTGCTACTGCCGACCCATATGACGGGCCTAGCGATCAACTGGGCAACAGGTTCTTTAGCAGGGCCGGCACCGGCGCCCTCCGGGGATCAAGTCTTCTGTCGCCCATCTCCTAATATGGTAAATTTGCCATTGACTTGCAAGTCGCTATTTTCCGCTGTCGCCGGACCGCTTTCCACGTGCAGCACCGCCCTACCCTGCCCGTGATCACCCTCTTGTTGAGCCAAATAAGTCCGGCGTCGCAGCCTCGCTAAACTCGAGGAGCGCAGGACCCTCGTTTTTTACGCTGTTGACCAGCAGCGAGGCCGGCCGGATGGCGAGCAGATCGTGAGGCGCTGGCACGAGCAGCCGCTTTAGTGACAGCGAGTCGCGCTCTCGCGGGTTCATCCAATCTTCCGCCGCCCGCTCGTCGAGCACCACCGGCATGAGATCGTGAATTGCGGCGATCGCCGCATTGGCCGCGCACGTCACGATAGTGAACGTCGGCTCGGGTCGATCCTTTTCCGGATACCAAGACTCGTACAAACCCGCGAAAAGCATCAGGCCCCGGTCCCGCGGGTGAATCCAGAGCGGCTGACGCTTAGTTTTCGGTCCGACCCATTCGAAAAAGCCATCAGCTGGCACGATGCAGCGGCGCTGCCGAAACGCTTCGCTGAAGGTTGTTCGCTGTTCGAGCGTTTCGGCTTTGGCGTTGATGCACTGGCTGGCGCGACTGTTGTTCTTCGCCCAACGATTG
>WNFA01005156.1_pt1 | contig 11217 bp, 9 predicted proteins | sample 5400481 | NCBI WGS metagenome assembly WNFA01 (sample SAMN13153340, study PRJNA577476) | soil metagenome | isolation source: 120 cm saprolite under Douglas fir tree site 2 hole 1 replicate 2 | place: USA:California | collected 2015-04-18
ACGGACAATTATTATTTCCTGAACGACCTGCGCGAAAGAGTCTCGCGAAATCGTTACGCGATAGCGGCCCGGTGCGAGTGAGAGCGAAAAGCGGCCCTCGCCCCCGGAAACCGTGCGCACAGGCTCACCTGCGGATGGAATTTGCTCCGAGTTGATTTGCGCACCGGCGATGGACGCGCCGCGCGGATCGGTGATTGTTCCGGTCAGAGTGGCGACGTTTTGCGTTTGTGCAACCGTTGGTGGCGCCAGGAAAAATGCGGTCAGAGAAACGACGGAGAAAAGAAAATGCAAAACACGAACGGAAGTCTTCATGAGGATCCCCCTCTCCCGTCTCGCGCGGGAGCTAAAGGTTGTCCGCGTGTCCGGGATCGTTTCCGGCTTCGCGGCTGCGGGCTCCGTCGGTCTCCTGGCTCGGCGGCACTACGCCGCGCGGCCTTCCCGCCCCAGCGTTCGGAGCAGTGGCTCGCGCGGAATTACTCCGCCTTACAGTCGCGCGTCGGCGACGGGTTTGCACCGTCTTCCCGGCACGGAGTCTGCGGTGGATGTGGCGGGGGACTTCAGCATCCGGGCCTGGCCGGGACGCTGCATCCTCCGGGTGAACGATCTTGCGGAGCCCACTGGCTTCGGCGCTCCGCGGCACAAATTTTTAACCGGCTGCGAGAAAATATAGTCCCGGGGCTTCAGCGGTTAAAACCCTTGAAGAATACGCAGCCCTTATGTCGTGCCTGAAGGCACGACCCACAAACCTTGCTACTTTCTCTGCCCACAAACCCTGCTACTTTCTCCGCCCACAAAACTTGCGATTGCCTCCGCCATCCGCAAAGCTGCAAACTCATGACGAAATTCCAATTTGCAACTTTAATGTTGTAAGCCGAGGTGCACTCTACGTCGCGTCCTCGCTGCGTCGCGCGCGCAAATACACCCGTGGCCGCCCCGCGGGGCCCAACTCAACATCGAGAGGCGCTTCGAAAACCTGCTCGAGCAACTCCCGTTGGTACACCACGGCAGGCGGGCCAACGCGCAAGCACGTGCCATGGTGCAGCAACACGACATGGTCGGCGAATTCCGCCGCAAGCGCGAGTTCGTGCGTCACGACCACGACGGCGTACTTATTTTCTTCGGCCAGTTGCCGCAGGCGTTCAAGCAATTCCACCTGCGCGCCGATATCGAGATGCAGCGTGGGCTCATCGAGCAGAACCAGCCTCGGTTGCTGCGCCAGAGCCCGCGCCAGAATGACGCGCTGCTTTTCGCCGCCGGAAAGATCCCCGATCGTCCTGCTGGCGAGATGCTCCGCGCCCACTTGGGCGAGCGCGTTGCGCGCGATCGCGACATCTTCCGCGCTCGCCAGGCGCAACGCCCGGCCGTACGGGTAGCGTCCCTGCAAAACAAAATCACCTGCCCGCGCCGCGTAGAGGATCGGGCTTTCCTGGTGCACCATGGCGATGCGTTGCGCGCGAGTTCGCGAGTCGAGCCGGCTCGTTTCCTGGCCATCGAGCTCGACGCGCCCGGAAAGCGGCGCAATCGTTCCTGAAATCAGCCGCAGGAGTGTCGACTTGCCACCCGCGTTCGGGCCAAGGATGGCGACAAGTTCGCGCTCGCGCGCCTGAAAACTTGTCGCGCCGAGCGTGAATGTTGGCGCGGACTCCGCGCTCGCGGCATACGCGAAGCTGGCCTGCTCGACGTTGAGGCGCACGGTCTGGGCGCCCTTCGCCGCTTCCTCCCTGCTGCGTGGCGATTGCGTCGAAGTTTCGGACGCGCTCACCGGATCCTCGTTTCCAGGGCGCTCACCGCATCCCCCGTCGCAGTAAATAAATGAATACAGGCGCACCGGCCATCGCCGTCATGGCGCCGACCGGTAATTCCGTGGGCGCGGCAACGGTGCGCGCTAGCGTGTCGGCCAGGACGATCGCGATTGCGCCACACAGAGCGGAAGCGGGAATCAGCAGCCGGTAATCCGATCCGAACAACAATCTCACTGCGTGCGGCACCAGCAGGCCGACGTAGCCGATGGCTCCGCTAGCGGAGACGGCCAGCGCCGTCAACAGCGAGGCGGAAACATACACGACCAGTTTCACGCGCGTCACTTCAACGCCGAGGTGAATGGCCTCGCGCTCGCCGGTAAGCAGCAGGTTCAAGTCGGCGGCGGTCGTATAAATCGCCCCAAATCCAGCAAGCAATCCAACTGTGAAGATCCAGCGGAGGCCGGTGGGCACCGGCGTCGAGAGATCGCCCATGAGCCAGAAGACGATGCCTCGCAGATCGCGTCCGGAGAGCGTCGTCACTAGGAACATAATCATCGCCGAAAGAAACGACGCGGAAATGATGCCACCGAGCAGCAACGTCGTGCTGTCCAGTTGTCCTTCGCGGCGGCCCAGGAAGTAAACCGCGGCAATGGTCGCGAGGGCCCCAAGAAATGCGCCCAGCGGGGTGACCAGCGGGAGTTCCGGCGCGATGGTAAGCGCAAGGAGAGATCCCAACGCCGCGCCACTCGAGACCCCTAGAACAAACGGATCAGCCAGCGGGTTGCGAAGCAGAGCCTGGAAGCTGGCGCCCGAGACGGAAAGCGCCGCACCCACGAGAACTCCCAGCAAGATGCGTGGCAGGCGAAGTTCGAAAATAATGAGGCGGTAATCCGTGGGAAGCCGGTCGCTCTGTCCGATGGCGATCCGGCCGAGATTCAATACCAGGTCTGTCACGGAAATCGGCACGGCGCCCAACTTGAGCGCGAGGACCACGCAGGCGAGCAACACAACTGCCAGCGCGCCGCATGTCCAGAGCAATCTCTTGAGCGTCAGAGGGCGCACGTGCAGGCCTCCTCGGCGATTTGCGCGGGCTTTGGCGATGGGCGGTCATGCGACGCGAACGATTCCGAATGGAACGCGCGCGCCAATTCTTCGACGGCGTCCACCATGCGCGGCGCCGGGCGATTGATGGCGTCGCTGATGATAACGACGTTTCCGCGGCGCAGCGCGTCCAGGTCCCGCCAGCCCGGCCGGGTGCGAAGCGAATCGATGTCATGCTGGGTGTCTGCGGCGCGCGCGCCTGCAAAAATAAGGAATTCTGGCTGCAGGCGGACGATCTCTTCGAAACTGATGCGAGGCCATTCGGCGGCTGCGTCCACCACCGAGCGTGCTCCGGCGCGGCGCAGCGCGTCAGCGATAAACGTGCCGCGGCCAATCGAGATCAGCGGATCAGTCCAAACCACAAAGAGCACGCGGCGCGGCACGGTGCCGGCGATGCGCCGGTCGAGATTGGAAAGCCGTTCGCGAAGGTCTTCCGCCAGCGGCGCGGCAGTTTTTTCGGCATGAAGAACATTACCGATGTGTTCGATGGAGGCGATCATGCCGTCCACCGAGTGGGGATCGGTGACGTAAACGGGCACCCCGATTCTCGCTAGCCCATCCACGGTTTCACGCCGATTGATGGCCTTCGTCGCGAGGACCAGGTCCGGCATCAGCGCTACAACTTGCTCAAGATTTGGATTCACGGGTCCGCCCACGCGGGGTTTCCGGGTTGCTTCTGCTGGATAGTCACAAAAATCCGTGTCGCCAGCCAGATGGTCGCCTTCGCCTAAGGCAAAAACGATTTCTGTAAGATTCGGAGCGAGCGAAACAATACGCTTCACGGCGGCTGGAACTTCCACACGCCGGCCGATCTCATCAATGAACGAATGAGAAAGAGGAGCGGCATCCTGCGACCCGGACGCGGCTCTTACGATTTGTGTTTGCGCACGCGCCGGCATGACGAACAGGAGGAGAGAGAACATCGTCAACCAGGGGCGTAGCGCGGCCGGACGCGTCTTCACGAAGTTCAATGCGCGCCGCCTTGCTTTGAATTCCATGGGTTCGCTTTCCGCCAATAAAAAAGCCCCACGAGAAAATGGGGCGCGACGCGACACCCTTTCTCGCGAGGAGTGTCAGCACAAACGGCCTGGGAGGGTGTCCTGACTTACGGCGTTTCGCCGATCACAGTGGCGGGACCGTGGCCGATTCGCACGGCCTTCCCCCGTTTCCCATGCCTGCTCATTGTCGGGAGGCAGTCTATGTCGCGCGGTACGCGGTGTCAACTCGGCCTCACCCCAGCGCGTTACGTTCGAACGGTGTTCTGCTCGTCGGCTTCTTCCGACCAGTGGACGTCATCGATCCACCAGCGGCCTGCGAGGCGAATCAGCGTAAATCGCGCGCGGTATTCTCTTTCATCGGAGCCGCGGAGGTGGATCTCAAGCGTTACGCCGGGACCCGTTTGCGACGGCTCTCCCGTCCGCAACACCTCCGCATGAAACATCCGCCAATGGGTGACGATCAATTCGTGCCATACGTCGAAAGAAACCTGCTGGCGGTACCGCACGGAGAACATGTCGTAAGCCGGACGGAGTTGGCCGCGATCGAGCGCCCGGAGCTGCGCTCGCACGATTTCCTGCGGGCCGTTCATGAAGCTGCCGAGGGGCGAATCGACGCGAACAAGGATCCACGTCGTCACTACAAAGGCGGCCAGAGTCAGAGAAAGCAGCAGCAGTAGGTTGTGCCGCAAGCTCCGTTTGCGCGACGCCTCTTCCACGCCAGGCGCGCCCGGTTGCGGCGGCATCCATTGCGGCGCAACGGCGGAAATAAATCCCGGAGATGACTGGTGAGAGGGCTCTGCGTCGCCGCCAGGCGCGGATTCCTGCTCCTTTTCCTGGGGTTCTTTCTGTGGGTCCTCGAATGGTCCGGGACGAATATGCAGTGGGTCGTCCATGGAAATCGTCCGCGCGGCGGGGGTAGCGCGAGTAGCCTCTTAGCGATTCTTCCACTCTGGCTTGCGTTTTTCAATAAGAGCGCGCAAGCCCTCTTGTGAATCCTCCAGACGGTACAGCTCGTTCAAGAAAATGCTCATGGAATTGCGCAGGGCATCGCGTAGCGAAAGTCCCATCCCCGCAATGACGGCTTTCTTCGCCATGCCCAGGACGGCGCCGGACTGAGCCGTGATCTTGGCGACCAGATCGTTGACCGCGGTTTGCAACTGCGCCTCGGGGACGAGGCGGTTCACCAGGCCCAGGTCGCGCGCCCGCTCGGCCGTGATGGCTTCGCCGGTCAGCACAAGCTCGAGCGCGCGTTTCGGGCCGATGATGTGAGGAAACATCGTGGATGCCAGCGGAGGAAACATCCCGATGGTGATTTCCGGCAGCGCGAAGCGTGCGCGCGGCGAGGCCACAACCAAGTCGCCGTAGGCGATCAACTCCGCACCTCCACCGATTGCCGGGCCGTCCACGACCACCAGGACGGGCTGCGTCGCTTCAACCATCGCGATACACGCGGCGTGAAATGCGTCAAGCATCGAGAACGCGCGCTCCGCCGTGTACTCCCCGATATCTACGCCCCCCGAAAACACCTTTCCATTCGCATCGAGCACGATCAGCTTCACGGAAGACTTCTCCGTCAGCGCCCCGATGCTGTCCGCGAGTTCCCGCAGCATCGGCTCATTCAATAGGTTGTGTTCGGGACGGTTAAGCGTGAGCCGCGCGACCGGGCCATCGATGCGATAGCGGACGAATTCGAACTGTTCCGGGCTCCGCCGCGGGGGCCTGCCGTAAAGTTCCTGGGGTTGGACCGTGTCTGGCATGGTCAGCTCTCTTAGATGCTAGCACACCCCGCGCCGTGCGAACGCCTGGGCCGGCGGAAGACGTCTCCAACCAGTAGCTCCCCGGAGCGGAAGTTAAGAGTCGACAGTCAAGAGTTGAAAGTTAAAATCCGTACCAGACTGTCTCGGGGGTCCGGTTTGCCACCTGCCACCCGTCACCTAACACCTGCCACCTTTCAACTGTCGACTATCAACTGTTAACGGTCAACTCTCAACCCAGCACACGAATCACAACTCACGAGTCACGAATCACTTCTCTTAAGGTATTCTCTCCGCATGCATGACCTGGGATATTTTCGCGAACACTTGAAAGAATTCGAGCAGATGGCGGCCAATCGCGGCGTCACTATTGATTTCGATGGCTTCAGGACGCTCGACCATGAGCGCCGCGAGCGCATCACCGCAGCCGAGCGGCTGAAAGCCGAGCGAAACAAAGCCAGCGAGGAAATCGCGCGGCGCAAGAAGGCGGGCGAGGATGCGTCGGCGTTGCTGGCGGAGATGAAACGCGTCTCGGACGAAATCAAGATGGCCAGTGAGCGCGCCACTGTGTTGGACGCTCGCCTCGCGGATTTCATGCTGACCGTACCCAATCGGCCGCACAGCTCCGTGCCCGTGGGCCATGACGTCAGCGCAAATATCGAAGTGCGGCGATGGGGCGCGCCGCCCAAATTCGATTTTACGCCGCGGCCGCATTGGGAAATCGCGGAAGGCTCGGGCATTCTGGACTTTCAGCGCGCCACGAAGATGGCGAGCACTCGGTTCGCGCTTTACCGGGGTCTAGGCGCGCGGATGGAGCGCGGGCTGGCGTCTTTTTTCCTTGATACGCACGCCGCGCACGGATACACGGAAATTCTGCCGCCCTTTGTCGTGAATACAGCGGCGCTCACGGGCGTGGGTCAATTGCCGAAATTCGCGGCGGACATGTTTCATCTGGAGGGCACCGACTTGTGGCTGACGCCGACGGCGGAGGTTGAGCTCACCAGTCTCTATCGTGAGGAAACACTCGACGCCGACGCGCTGCCCATCAAGCTCTGCGCCTGGACGGCGTGCTTTCGCTCCGAGGCCGGGGCAGCCGGAAAGGACACGCGCGGCCTGAAGCGCCAGCATCAATTCCAGAAGGTCGAAATGTTCAAGTTCACGCGGCCAGACAAAAGTTATGAAGAACTGGAGTCTCTGGTTGCCGACGCCGAGCGCGTCTTGCAAACTCTGGGCCTTCATTACCGCGTCGTGCGGTTGTGTACGGGCGACATGGGATTCGCGTCGTCGAAGACATACGATATTGAAGTGTGGCTGCCCTCCGCCAACGAGTTCATGGAAATCTCTTCATGCTCGAATACCGAGGCGTTTCAGGCGCGGCGTTCCGGCATACGCTTCAAGCCGAAAGGCGGCAAGAGCGAATTCGTGCACACGCTCAATGGTTCCGGGCTGGCCGTGGGGCGCACGTGGCTTGCCATCGTGGAGAACTATCAGCAAATGGATGGTTCGGTGACGATCCCGGAGGCTCTGCGGCCTTATGTGGGCGCGGATCGAATTCCCGCGAAGCTCTAAGCCAAGCGAATCTTGGCTGTCAAAAAAAGGGCCGCGGCAGTACACTGCGCGGCCCTTCCTTATGTTTGGCGTGCGAACCGAAATTACATTTTCCCCATCACGACCTTGTCTAGATGCAGCTTGCCATCCTCCATCACGTGCCCCGTCACCTCAACCGTCATTCCGAGGTCCTTATCGGTGTTCACGATATCCTGATTGTCGATTTTCAGAACCTTCTTCGACTTGACATCCACGAAGACCCATGATGCGCCCTTTTCCTTGACGCATTGCAGGGCGCATTGTTTCCCGCCGGCGGTATTGGCGTTCTTGACGCCGCAGGCGCTGTCGCTGATGTAACCCGTCCACGTCATCGTCTTCTCATCTTTTGCGGCTGTCGTGATGCTCACCATCGTGAACGCCATCGCCAGCAAACCGATAAGGCTGATTGCTTTTCGCATTTATGTCTCCCTCCAATTGAACCATCCCAAGACCGACCCCGCGGAAATTGTACACCCCCGAGCGGTCCTTTCGGGCCCCTGAAACATTCATCGTCTCGCAAAAGGAAACAGATGAGGTTTACAGACCCTCACGGTCTATTACGAATCTAAGTGGCAATCGGACGAGGTTAAGCGGCGAAATTATCTTCGGAACGGCCTTGGCCAGGTCATACAGTCAAAAAGACGCTATAAACCACTAACGCTATTAGAATGAGCACTTTACATACAAAAAGACTCCGTGTGAGCTCAGTTTTCAGTGATTTCCGGGCCAACCTTCGAACATTCGGGACGTTCTTTGGTTGACACCGCTTTTCCCGGTTGACTACACTCGGTCCATTGCGCGAGCGGCAGCCGCGCATCAATCAGTCGATCATTCAGGTGGCGACGGCCGGCCTGGTTCCCGGACGCGGAAAAATTCAGGCGTCCTGCGAACATGCGCGGCAGGCCGGGCCACGACGAGCCGCTGGAAAGCGTCGGGCGGGTGAGTTTAGAAGAACAAATAGACCGATGGACGGGCCAAGGGATAGCGTGGCTGGTACGTAAGCTGGTGGCCACTTTTTTGCGGAACGCTACGCCGGTGTCCACATTTAGGCCGCCTCCAACGGGCGCGAGCTCTACGTGGAGCCCGCACAATAATGGAGCCCGCACCCGGCCACGTCCGGACATGACCCGGTCCGCGATTCCTTTGCATCGCGATCCGTGGTGCGGCACTCATGTCTCACCTGAGATTTCATTTCCCCTGGAGCAAGCGGGCCAAGTCATGCACTTTTGTTCGGCCGAATGCCGGACGCGGTACCAGCTATCATCGCAGCGCGCCGCAAGCGCCTAGTCGCGCCACTCAAGGAGAGAAACAGCAATGGCCACGGTGGTAAAACCGATTCCTCAACCTGTCGTTCCGCGGATGGCGCCGCGTGAAGATTTGAATCCGTTCCGCATCGCGCAAATCCAGTTCGATATGGCGGCGGAATACCTGAAGCTGGACGCGGGCCTGCGGCAGATTCTGCGCACGCCGAAGCGTGTGATGGAAGTTTCGATCCCGGTGAAATTGGACAACGGGCAGGTGAAAGTGTTTACCGGTTTCCGCGTGCAGCACAACGTGGCGCGCGGCCCGGCCAAGGGCGGCCTCCGCTATCATCCCAACGTTACGCTCGACGAAGTGAAGGCGCTCGCTGCGTGGATGACGTGGAAAACGGCGACGGTGAATCTACCCTATGGCGGCGCCAAAGGCGGTGTGGTGTGCGACCCCAAGCGCATGTCGAAGGGCGAGCTCGAACGCATGACGCGCCGCTACGCAACTGAAATTCAGCCGATCATCGGCCCCGAAGTCGATATCCCGGCGCCCGACGTGTACACCGACGCGCAAACCATGGCGTGGATCATGGACACTTACGCAATGAGCGTGGGCCACGCGTCACCGGGCGTCGTGACGGGGAAACCCGTATCGATCGGCGGCTCCGAAGGGCGGTCCGACGCCACCGGGCGCGGGTGCCTTTACGTGGTTGAGGAAGCGTGCAAGGTTAGGAAAATTTCGCTGCGCGGCGCAACGGTCGCCATTCAGGGCTTCGGGAACGTCGGCTCGGCCGTGGCGCGCCTTTTCGCCGAGAAGAAAGCGAAGATCGTTGCGATCAGCGATTCGCGCGGCGGCGTGCACAACCCGCGCGGAATCGATCCGCTGCGCGCCATCCGCTACAAAGAGCGCTCCGGCACGGTGGTCGGGATGCCCGGCGCGTCACGCATCTCCAATGACGAACTGCTGGCCCTCAAGTGCGACATTCTGATTCCGGCGGCCCTGGAAAACATCATCACGCTGCACAACGCCGACCAAATCAAGGCGAAGATACTGGCGGAAGCTGCCAACGGCCCCACCACTCCGCACGCCGACGAAGTGCTCTCCCGCAAGGGCGTGTTTGTCGTGCCGGATATTCTCGCCAATGCCGGCGGCGTCACCGTCAGCTATTTCGAGTGGGCGCAGGACCTGCAGGGTTTCTTCTGGCAGGTTCAGGAAGTCAACTCGAAGCTCGAGTACGTGATGAAGCGCGCGTTTAGTGATGTCTACGAGACGATGCGCAAGTTCCACGTCTATCCCCGCGCCGCGGCGTACATCCTTTCCGTCGGGCGCGTCGCCGAAGCCATGACGGTTCGAGGACTCTTCCCGTAGGCCGGGCCGCGGGGTTCTGCCGCTTCCATTCTCTTTCGTTCACAGCGTGACCGGACGAGATTCCACAGGCCGGCAACATTGACAATAAAAATTTCTTGCGTGCAGCGTGTGACGCGCGTACATTTCGACTTGCCGGCTCGCGCGCGCATTCGGCGCAGCCGGCCCAGTTTTCTTCGGAGCCTTTGGCGCGGAGGGCACCATCGCTTTGTTGAACCATCACAACCCGGCGCCGCCGATAGTATTGACGATCGCCGGATTTGATCCTTCCGCCGGAGCAGGAATCGCCGCGGACCTCAAAACTTTTTCCGCACATAATTGTTACGGGGTCGCGGCAGTCACCGCGCTGACGGTGCAGTCGACGCAGGGCGTGAAATCCGTCCATGTGACTCCGGCCGCGGAGTTGCGCGCGCAACTGGATGCGTTACTCGAAGACGTGAAAATTGCCGCGATCAAGATCGGCATGCTGGGTCATCGCGGCAACGCCGTGGTGGTGGCCGAGTTTTTGGACCGGGCAGGTGTCGCGAACGTGGTTCTCGATCCGGTCATGAAATCGACGTCCGGCATGGCGGACTTGCTCGATGCAGGCGGCGTAAAATATTTGGCGGAAGAGTTGCTGAAGCGCGCGACAGTCGTGACGCCGAATATTGAGGAAGCCGAAGTTCTTTCCGGGATCACTATCAAGGACCACGCCACGATGGAAGCGGCCGCATTAAAGATTGTCGAGCGCGGCGCGCGCGCTGTTGTCGTCAAGGGCGGACACATGGAGAAAGCGATCGACGTCCTCTTTGACGGCGTGGAAATACTCACTCTCGGCGGCGAACATGTAAAAACTGAAAACACGCACGGCTCGGGCTGCACCTTTGCGTCTGCTATCGCGGCGCAGCTCGCGTTTGGGCGCCCGCTTCGAGATTCCGTTCTGCTCGCAAAGGCCTACGTGACGAAAGCCATCGAGAAGGGATTCTCGATCGGCAAGGGTCCTGGCCCGCTCGACCATTTCTACCGCATCCATCAGGAGCCGCCGCCGCGCGGCATCCACGAAGTTCCTCAACACGGCATGCACCCCGCCGCCGAACCCGCTTCGCGCTAGGAAAAGATCGCCACGGAGGCACGGAGCAGAGCAGGAAAAGCGGATTTCATTTCCTCCAGTCAGTGCGGTGCATTCAGACTGAATTCGGATTTCTTTCCGCGTTCTTCTCAGTGCCTCTACTTCTCTGTGGCTAATCTATCTTCGGTAGGCGATACGTCCCGCTACGATGGTTGCCATCGGAGCGCCCCGAAAGGTTCGCCCGTCGAAGGGTGAATTCCGCGATTTGCTGGCGGATTCTTGCGCAAGGAATGTCCAGTTGTGATCGGTGGAAAAGATTGTAAGGTCGCCCGGTTCGTTTTCCGCAATACTCCGCTTCATACAGAGCACACGCG
>WNFA01009058.1_pt1 | contig 11216 bp, 11 predicted proteins | sample 5400481 | NCBI WGS metagenome assembly WNFA01 (sample SAMN13153340, study PRJNA577476) | soil metagenome | isolation source: 120 cm saprolite under Douglas fir tree site 2 hole 1 replicate 2 | place: USA:California | collected 2015-04-18
GATCGGGAGATTGCCGGGATCGGTCTTCACGGGGCTCATTATGCCTCATATCTAATGAATGATAAAGGACGTTATCATTCATTAAATCCGGGCCATAAGGAGACAGGACGGCAGGCTCTCCTATATAGGAGTCGAACTCAGTCCCGGCGTGGTTCAGCGCGTTCGCTCATCATAGAGCCGAACGATCCTGCTTTGAACGGCGAGTAGGTTTGGCGCGCCAGGCGTCTCTTCCATCGCAAGACACGCCGCCTTCGCAAGGTGGTTCCAGTACAGCTTGCACGCGTAGATTCGCTGGCGAAGCGCGTCTTCAAAGAGGCCCGCGACGTGTTCCGGCGACGGGTCGACCACCACGATGTGTCGAGGAAACCTCTTTAGAATTTCGCGAAAATACTCGAATGACTCAGCGTCGTCGATGACGCCGCTCGGCTGGCGGCCGAATGAATAGCCGACCAACAAAAGGAATTGGCCGCGTTGAGTCAAGTAAGATCTGGCAAGGTTGTATTGCTGTCTTCGGGTGATCCACTTTGGCTCCGAACCCGGCGGCCAAATTTGTGAAAATTTGGGGAGCCGCAAGCCGTACTCGGTAGCGGCGTGGAAGAACAGGTCGAATTCGGGGTGCTCAATAAACCGCCGATCAATATTGCCGTGAGGATTGAGTACGACATGGGGCGGCTCGCAGTAGTTGGCTAAGAGAGTGTCGTTATTGAAGTCAAAGAGCAGCGCCGGCGGCTGCACGTAACCAAAGATCCGATAGTTCGGCGGCGCCGTGGATTTAAGCGGTCGATAGATCTTCACCTGAAATAATGCGGAGAGAGCCTCATCGGAGGCTGTTAAAACCAGTTGGCCCTGCCACCCGTCAAGCTTGACAGGGGCGCCGCCGAGAGAATCCGCACGGTTGCCAGCGAAAAGCGCCTTCGGTGCTGGCAGCAAACGATCCCTGAGTTCCGATCGGGATGCGGCGCGCGCAGGGAAAGAGCCGAGCTCTAAGTAGTCCAATGCCAGCTGCCAAGCGAGGGTGCTCATCGGCGGGATTATCGGCACCGCCAAGCCGGCGCCAGATACGACGGTAAGATTTAGCGAGCTTAGGGCCTGCAGAACTGGCCGCACCTGTTCAGCCGTTTTAGTCGGAAAATCTTTCAGGCTCTCCCATGGCAAACAAATCACGGTGCCGGCCCTTCATGCGCGGGTGAAAGTGATGGTCAACTTGTGGCCGGTCGCCTTGGCGACGCGTTGCAAGGTGCTGGTCGAGGGGATGCTTCCGGTCTTCTCGAGCCGGGCAATGTTGGCCTGTGCGGTCTTGAGCTTGGCAGCGAGTTCGGTTTGAGAAAGGCCCGCTGCCCTGCGGGCCGCAAGGATCGCGGCGCCGAGCTGGTACGGCGCGGTGGCGGTGACCACCTTCGGCCGGCTGGCCGGTATGGCTTGAACCGGAACCAGCGAAGGCTTTGCCGCGGCGGGACGTTTGGCCTTGCCGTCTTGCGTGGCTTGGATGGCTTCAATTTGCTTCGTGATTTTCGCTAGATCGGCGGACGCCAGTACGGGGGCCGTGATGCGGGTGTCTCCGGCTTGCGGGGTCTTCGACGTGTCGAGGGTTCGGATTTGCGGAAACTTCACGCGGTCGAGCAAGTCATGGTCGGGCGCCCATATCCAGCCTTCGCCAACGGGAAGCTTGGCGAGACTGTCATAAACTTTTCGAGCCTGGTCGCGATCGGCGTTGCCGTCCACCCATGCCTTGACCGCGTCGCGGTCCTGGGGAGATGTGACGCCCATGGCGATAAGAGTTGAAAGCTGTGTCAACACGTCCTTGTTGAGCTTCGCCGGCCGCTGCGTAATCGAGATGAGGCGGAAACCGAAATTGCGGCCGCGCCGCGCTATGCGGTCAACCTCGCCGAGCACGCGCGTAAGGTCGCCCATGGGTTGCTGCGGCGCGAAAGCGTCGGCTTCTTCCAGCACGAGCCAGAGTGCATCGCGGTTACGCGTGAACAGATGGTCTAGAAGATCCGCGACAAGGCGGGCTTGCTCGGCCTTCCGCATTTGGCCCATGTCGAGCACGGCGGAAGTGCCGGTCGACACAATGAGTTCGGCGATGATCGGTCCGGCCGCGTCGTGCAACGGAATATCCGCATGGGGTCCGCCGAAGACAGGAATAGGGAAGCCGGGAGATTTGCCATCCGCCGCTGATTTGAGGCCCCACCATACGGAAAGAGGGTCGAGCACCAAGACGCGGCGCTGCATCTGCAGGAGGCGTTCAACCAGCCCTTTGGCGGTGAATGTCTTGCCCCTGCCCTTCTTGCCGAGAATGGCGATGTCGGCGTCAAGCGCGGCGTCGGGGATGGGGTGGGGTTTCAGTCGGGATCCGATCAAGTGGACAACCTTTCGCGTTGCTTTTCTAATTCTTATATCATTATTGATATGACTGTCAAACATCATTTCTGATATGAGCGCCAGAATCTCCATTTCAGGTCTCATATCATTTCTGATATGACACGAACTTGACCGGCGACACGCGGCACTTCGAGCATCTGTACGACCAGCGGATCAGGGGCGTCCTGGTTCTACGTTCGGCGCAGTATTTCGAAGGTCGCCGGCCGCCTTAAAATGGCGGTTTCGGCGCCCCTACTTTTGCCAGTCATCAAGGAGGTTATGACAGATAAAAAGATGTGGGAGGGGCTGCACGACGCGACGCTATGATGACGTCTATGGTTTTATTGCGGAGAGATGGATAAGAACGAGACAGTGGGTGCTCCGAACGGGAATCGCGGCAGTCGAGCAGGCCTGCAGTCAGACTTCGCTCCGAGCGCTGAGCTTACGCCGCGCTGCCGGTGCTCCGTACCATCGCTACGTGAGGCACTGCAGAGAGAAACCGAAAAAAGGATGCGAACCAGATGAACATAACCAAGTACGGTATGGCCGAAGACAGTGTCCTTAACTATTTGCCCACGGAGTCCCCTCCGGAGAACCTCGTGTCCAATACTCTGAGAGGCGTCCAATTGCCTCTTGTCACGCGTCACACCCTAAGCTGGATTTCGGCCGTAGCAGCGGAATTTGAGCGCCAAGCGATGTGGCGGCATATCCGAGGCTATCGCTTTGCAACCTATGGTCTTGCCGACACCGACTACGAATACGTGGGCTTCGCGGTCCTCGCCTATGCTGATCCGGTCGCCTTCGGTCCGGATCCAACATTGGACCTTAAAGTCGCAAATCACGTTTTTCGCGTCTTCATCCGGCGGGGCGTCCTGATAAATCAAGCGCCAGCGATCCACCCGCAAATGGGACGCTCTTGCTGCTGGGCTTCATCTCGCAACCACGCGCAGGACGCGATTCTCACCGCCGAACATGTCGTACGCAAGCAATTAGGAGGGATCCCACCGAAGATGGGCGACGCGGTCGCTTTTCTGGACAAAAGCGGCAATACCATCGGCAACGGCGCGGTTGTCGATATTGCGCAACCAGGGATCGACGCAATATTGGTGGCCCCTCCTCCCTCTCCACCAGATAGGACGCCGGCTAGCGTCGCACCGCAAGGAACTCCCATCAACGTCAACCCATACGTCGCGGCCCTCAGTAGCGCGACAATCGCTTTCGGCTCGGGCAGCGTGCCAACCAAAGTAACATCTGTGACCGATCCGAACCACTGGCAGAGCCCTTATTTTCCCAGCCGAGTCATGCTCCTCAACTGGGGCCAAGCCGGCGATTCGGGCACACTCACTTTCGACTCGCAGAATAATGCTATCGGAATCTACGCAGGCGAATGGAAGGACTCGCAAGGCCGTTTCATTGAAGGCGTCGCTCAACACATGGGCCAAGCGGCGCACACGATGGGCCTCACACTGCGCGACTAGTTCATTGAGCATATCTCCCGTAGCAACAACCTGAGGAAAAACAATGGCAGACAGCAAGCTGGAGCAAACGCAACGTCACGATCCGGACCTCGTGGTGTTCCGCGTCGAAGACAGCTCACCCGCCCCGGGCGAATTTCAAGAACACGCCGGAAGAGTGTCCAATTACGTGCAAGAAAAGCTCGAAAACCTCAGAGAGGATTGGAAGAAAATCGCCACGCAGGTCCAACAAATGCTGGAACCCGTGGCGCAAACGCAAGGCGCATTCGCTATCGATGAGGTTGAATTCTCTTTGGGGTTCAGCACCGAAGGCGGATTGTACTTCGTGGCCAAGGCCGGGCTCGACGCCGGGATCAAGGTGATATGGAAACGGAAACCGTGAGTTTGCGATAATAAATGATTAACGGAAGTGTACGCTTTTTGGACTGTTCATTAGGTAGGCCGGAGTCGTGCAACAGAACCGGCGGGCATTAGCTTTATAAACTTGTGCGCTATGTCCCAGCGTAGGCACCCCTTGCCCTGCTTAGGGCGTGCGGCGTAGGCGTCAGCCTGCACTACGTAATCTGAGGCGCGCATGCCTCTTGGTAGACCGCAAACAGGCCGTTGCTAGCGCCGCGCTTTGGGTTACCTGCAACTATTGGGACTTGCATAATATAGATACATATGATAGCTTAGGCGAATGGGTAATCCGGCGGGGGTAAAGCGGGACTTTGAGGACTTGGAGCGGCGCCGGACGGTGGCGGCCCAGCTGTTGCAACGAGGCGTGAGCCAAGCCGAAGTAGCGCGGCGCCTGGGGGTCCATCGGCAGTCGGTGATTCGCTGGGTGCGCGAGCTTAGGAAGTCGGGCCGGGCCGGGCTGAAACGGGCCGGGCGCGCCGGACGCAAGGCCAAGCTGAGTGCGGCAGATTTGCAGGCACTCGAGCAGGCGCTGAAACGCGGACCGCAAGCACTCGGCTACGAGACGGCACTGTGGACGGCGCCGCGGGTCGCCCGGCTGATCGCGCAGCTGTGCGGGGTGCGCTACCATCCCGCGCACGTCTGGCGCCTAGGGACAGTTGGGCTGGAGCTGCCAGCGCCCTGTCGGTCGCGCGCTGGAGCGCGACGAAGAAGCCATCCAGCGCTGGAAGAAGTAGGGTGTCGGGGAGTAACGGAACAGAAACCGCACTTAAGAGCGGATGAAGGACATCGGTAATGCTCGAGTCCGAAATGTTGGTCGAGCCCCTGATCATTCGCGACGGCCATGTGCGGCCACCGGCCGCCCCGGGACTCGGCATACGCCTCACCGCGAAATCCTCGAAAAGTACAGTTTTGTCCCCGGTAGCGTCAGCGTGTTCGGAGTCTAGGACATTTCAGACGGTGACATTGGGCCCTCAGGACGGAACTCCCAGTCCTGACCGTCCAGGTCCTATTCCGACTGGAAGACGCGCTCGGCGCCGACCCAGGTCTCGCGAACCTGGATCGAGCTGAGTTCGTTCGCATCGGTAGTCAGCGGATCGCGGCCGAGCACGACGAAGTCGGCCAGGAATCCGGGCGCGAGCCGTCCCTTGTGATCGTCTTCACCGGTCGTGTATGCGCCATTGATGGTGTAGAGCGCCAGCGCTTCGCGCGTGCTGATACGCTGGTCCTCGCCGATGAGCGCCCCGTCCCATCCTCGCCGCGTCACGCAGCTCTGGATCGCTTCCATCACCTCGAACGGGCTGCACGGATGGTCTGACGAGCCCGCCACCGCCACGCCGGCATCGAGAAACGACCGGCACGCGAACATGCGTTTTACGCGTTCGCGCCCATACCAGTCGAGCAGCTTGCCGCCGTGATAATTGACGTAGTTGCCGAACGGTACGGCGATCGCACCGAGCCGCTTCATCCGCTTGAGGATGGTCTCATTGATTATCGTGCAGTGCTCGATCCGATGGTGCAATTCCGGGCGCGGATGCTTGAGTTGCGCGGATTCGAGTTGGTCGAGCAGCAACGAGATGGCGCGGTCGCCGTTGGCATGTACACCGATCCTGCTTCCGTCCTCATGAACCATGTTGACCACGTCGCGAAGGTCGTTGGTCGGCATCGTCTGCATTCCGTAGTCGTCGGTAGTACCCTCGAACGGCTGCTCCATCAGGCAAGTCCGCCCGCCGATAGCGCCGTCAACGAGCGCCTTTACGCTGGCGATGCGGAGATGGTCGTCGCCGAAGCCGCTCAGCACCCCGAGCTTCCGCATCCGGTCGTAGTGCATGTAACCGAGCATCATGTTGAGACGGACGGTCAGGATTCGGCGCCGCCGTCCCTCTTCGAAGAGCGCGATGTCCGCGGGCGTGGTGAAAGCGTCGGTTACCGACGTCAGTCCCGCCGCGTGAAGCATCTTGACGGCGCGGCCGAGCCCGCCCAACCTCTCCTCCGACGGCCGTGGCGCGAGGGCGGCGGGATCGACCTCCGATGCCAGCGCATAGCCCACCTTGCCCAGCGCGCGCTCGAACAGGAGTCCGTTCAGACGGCCGGCCGCATCGCGCCCGAGCCTGCCGCCAGCCGGATCGGGAGATTGCTCGCCGTAGCCCGCCATCTCCAACGCCTTGGAATTCGCCACACCCCAATGACACGCGATGTGCATCACCAGAATCGGGATGTCGCGCGACACCTCGTCGAGGTCGGCGCGTGCGAGCACCCGTCCTTCCGGCATCTTGGCGTCGTCGTAACGGCTGGCGCGAATCCATTCTCCCGGACCCGTCCGTTCGATCTCATCGCGAAGCCTGCTCTTGATCGCGGCAATCGACGGCGTCTTGCGCGGGAAGACGTCGACGTGCAGCAAGTCCTCGGACATCATCGCGAGATGCATGTGCGCGTCGTTGAAGCCGGGAACGATCGTTGCCTTGCCAAAGTCGTATCGTTGCGCCTTCGGAAAGCGCGCCTTCAGTTCATCCACTGAGCCGGTAGCGACGATCCGATCGGCGAGCGTCGCGAAAGCGCGCGGGTCGGGACTCGCCATGCTGATTATTTTGGCCGCGGAAAAGATCTGGACCTTGTCGATAACTGCCTGATTGCTCATTGGACCCTTGTGATACCGGTTACTCAACCGTCAGCGCCCGCCACGATCGCGCCCGAGCGAAGTGCGAGCCCGCCGTCAGGTTACGCAGGCGAGCACATTAACCTGCTGGGCAGCTATTCTTTCTCGCTGCCCGATTCGGTTCGGCACGGACAACTTCGGCCATTCAGAAATCCATCCGAAGCGACTGAGGAGGCTGCCACCTAAAACCTTAAGTGCGTTTTCTGTTCCATTGCTCCCCAACACCCGAGTATCACGGCCACATTCAGCTACCGGGGGGACCAGGGCGGCGAGTGCGCTGTGGAATCACTCGAAGCGAAAGCCAAACAGACCGCCGGTCTCCGTCCGGTCCGATAATCGAGTTGGCACAACCGCATTTGAAGAATCGATTTCTTTTGGCAATGGAAGACGATCGAAGATGTCAGAGTTCATGGTTACGATGTATTGCGAATTGAGAGTTTCCGCAGCCCGGCTGCCGAGGAATAGTGCTCGCGCAATTTGCCTTTGGTCGACGCCATCGAACAGATGACTGTCATGGATGAGAAAATGAGGACCTCCCAGGCGAATTGCTACCAACCCGAAGAGCGCAAAATCAAAACAAAAGATCTCGATATTAGAAATTCCACCACCCCGATCACCCTCAATGGACAGTTTGAACTCAGGCCCATTTTCCGTCGCCTCGACAACGAACTTACCCTTGCGGTCGTCATACAGTTCCGCAATTGCATCGGCTATTACGAGCGTGGCGTCATCCAATACCTTGCGCCTCTGTTGGTGATCTTCTTGGAGACGACGCTTCAGGTTGATTCTGTCGAGCTCCAGCTGAGTCGCTTCTCCTTCGATGATTTCGGCCGACTTAAATTTTTCGCGCAGAGTGGCCGTCGAAGCCTCGAGGTTAGCAAGCTCCTTCTGCAGTCTGAGGAAATCTTCGAGTGCTCCCTTTCCCTCCAGGGTCCTCAAATTTCCGCTTCGTTCTATGTCGAGTTCCCCCAGCCTTCGTTCATCAGCGGTGATTTGACTATTGACTGCTTCGATTTCTTGCTGGAGGTGGGTACGACGGTTCGCGATAACAGACTCGTGAAATTGCCTCACATCATCGAACCGGCGGAGGGCTAGTTCCGGTAATTGGACACCAGCGGCGGCATAAAGCTTTTCGAGATCCTTTGGATCTGGAGCTTTCTCAGCTGCCAAAGAGCGCGTTAGATGTTCAAGCGTTTCATGCAACGACACCTCCCGTTGCGCGATCTCTTGCATCTCGGCTTTAAGCTGGGCCGCTCGCCGTGACAAATCACGATAGGATTCGAGTACCTCGAATCGAGACAGTTGTTCCCGAAGCTTTCGAGTCTTTGTTTCAGCTATCGTTACTTGTGGTCTTAGCCCTGAAGCGAAAATAATTTAAGCGATTAGATGGTCAGCGACTTGATTGTAGAGCATCTGGGTTGCGGAGTTACGGGAGAAGCGCAGGGCCTTGCGGCCAGAGATTCGAGCAAGGCGAGCGGCGCGATTGATGCTCCGCCTGCTGTTCCGCGCGGATAAAGCCGCCGGCGTCTCGCCTACGAGCAAAGTACGAAAACATCGAGCGGAACGTTGGAGTGAAGGACTCGTCATAGGGCGTACCTCGAAGGCTGAGAGGCAGTCCGAACATTCGATGGCCGAGGAACACTCGCCAGTTCGTGTTGGAAACGTATTCCCTACCGGTGTTTTTATCCAACCTGACCGATAGACCGTCTATGCCGGGTTTTGAATCGATAAGGAAGATCTTTGAAGGATCGGCGCCCGATCGTCCGACTTTGAAAACATCCCCTTCGATCTCGAACGTACAGTAAAAAGAGTGCTCCAGCAGTCTCGCAGAACGAAAGAGAGAATCTTGGTCACAATCGGAACCAAGCAAAAAATGGATAATGTCAACAAGGCTGGTTTTGCCTGCACTATTGCGGGTCTGCTTATCAGTGGAACTCGGATGAGTATCTGCAAGCACAATATTGAGCCCACGATGAAATTGCACGGTCTTGAAAGTAGATATGCTGCTCTCGATCGCAATAATCATTTGCGTCGAGCCACTAGCGAGCCGCGTATAAATTCGATCGCAGAGACGGCGTAAAGAAAACTCAGCGACAGGACGAACCAATCAAATGATAAGAAACGCTGAGAAGATAAGTGATCGTGGCCGTCGCCGCCATGCCGGACTCGCTCCCACAGCTCGGAAATTGACCGAGGCTCCTCAAGTTCTTCCAGAATATGTCCGCCCAGAGCTAGTAGCGAACGATCCTGTGGCAGATGCTTTGCCGGGAGAATCATACTGATCAAACCTTTGCGGGATCGTCCTCAAAAATGTCACAGCTCTCGAACAGGAATGCCAGCAGAGCTTGGGCGGCGACTTGACGTGACGCCGCGACATTCCCGATACCAGTGACCATCTCGTAGAGCGCTGACATAATGGAACCTGGCGATATGTTCTGAGACTTCAAGTACTGATAACGGACGCGAAAGATCTGTGCGATGTTTTCACCCATCAACGGATCGTGATGCCGATCAAGGTATTTCTTCACGAGGTGAGCGTTTTGCCATCCGCCGGTGATAAGCGAGCGCCAATGTCCAGGAAGAGCGTTGAAATCGAGTTTGTTTCCGGGCACCGGCTTGATGGCCGTGTCATCGAAACCGACTTCGTCGGTCGCGGCTGCGACGTGAGCCACGACGTCGCGTATCTCTGAGGCTTGAAGTTCTCGGGCGTCCCTAGCCGTCGCGACAATGCCGAGCAGATCTTCGATTTTATTCTGATCGAGAGCAAATATTCTTTCCTCGAAACCCTCAATCCCGATGAAGCCGAATCCGCGCTGTGGATCGTCCCGTCTGAGCGCTTCCAACTTTTCGACCGCATCGATCGGCAGACCGTCCACCAGATTATGGACCATGTGCCATTCCTTCATAATTGAACTGATTTCTTTCAACGCCTTCTTATAGTCCGCATCCATTTTCCCGATCAGATAGTCGACCTTACTCTGTGCGCCATTCAGTGCTCCGTAGCACTGAAAAACTTGACCATTTGACTTGCGGTATCCGTCGCAGCCCTTATCGCCACGCTGGCCGAATGCCCTAACGCGTACAAAATCTTCTCCATGAACCTTCGCCATCATGACGGAGAAGAATTCCTGGAAGGCATCGCCACTACTCTTCCGCATCTTGAGCTCCAGCGCGATTCGCCACCAATAACGCTGCTCAGCCGTCATGAACGATTCCACCGTTTGTAGTTCCCTGCCAGCCGTGCCCCACCACCGTCGCCGCGTCATGGCCCCGCGCGGCCATCAAGTTGGCAATCTGCCGGGGCAGGTTCTCGTCGACCTTAACGCAAATTTCAGGGCAGCCTTGATATCGTCGCCGGTTAGCTGTGGGTAGACGTCAAGGATCTGCTCGGGCGTATCGCCATCCGCGATGCTGCCGACGATCACGCTCACCGGCACTCGCGTACCCGTGATGCACGGTTCGCCATGATGGATCGCCGGGTCGATTACGACTCTCTCCCGCCAGTTAACGTTCATCTAGCACCTCAACTAAAAGTACACTGCCGCCGATTGCCAGTGGTACCCCCCCTACTCCGCCTGCCGGACCGCCTTGCCTGCGGTCCGCTCGGCATACTCACGCTGGCGTTGTGGGCTGCCCTTCTTGGCGAGGTCGCGCGCCTGCATGATCGCCGCGCGAATCTCGCCCCCATGGCGGCGGCATGCCGCGCCCAGGCCATATCGGCGCGGTGCAGGTCGCCCGCATAGCGTGGGTCGCGATGAAACTCATCCAGCGGCCTCATCGGCGGCGACTCCTGAGCGCCCTGCCCTGCCGTCTTTCCAGTGCCCCCGGATGCCGGCGCAGCTTCACCAGCCACCGCCGCTCTGACTTCCGCGACAAACCTGGGCGCCCTACTGTAAACCTGCCCGCGGGCCTCGAGCAGCCGCGCAAACGGCTGTAGCCCCGATGCCAGGCGCCGATTCGGCTTAGGGTTGGTAAACCCCGCCAGCCGCCCGAAATGGCGCCAGTCGGCGCTGCCCAGGTCGCCGCCGAAGCGCTCGGCGAGCAGCTTCGCAGCCCGCGTGCTGACCGCTTCGTCAAGCGTCTCGCCGTGCTTCAACCAGGTCTGGAAATTCCCCGGCGAGGTCTCAACCACCGCCGCCGGCTCGAACCCTTCCGCTTTCATCCGCGCGAGCGCGTCAGCCTTAAGGTCGTCCACCAGGCTGAGCCCGTGCGCTCCCGCGGGCCGCACGTAGATATGGCCGCGGTTGAGGTTCTCGCGCCGCAGCCACAGCAGTGACTTGAGCACCTGCTTGGCGCCCCACCCTTCCCGCAGGATCATCCTGCCGTCG
>WNFA01017882.1_pt1 | contig 11216 bp, 9 predicted proteins | sample 5400481 | NCBI WGS metagenome assembly WNFA01 (sample SAMN13153340, study PRJNA577476) | soil metagenome | isolation source: 120 cm saprolite under Douglas fir tree site 2 hole 1 replicate 2 | place: USA:California | collected 2015-04-18
TGCTGAATGCCGCGCGAGCCCGGCCCCAGGCCCGGACACATCACAAAATCCTTGTGGTCTTTCGGAACCAGGGGATCGATGGGCCTACCACTTTCGTCAATGCCTTTGGCCCAATTCGGCGAACCATATGGAAACGAACGCAGGTACTTCCCCGTCTCCCGGTCCAGGACATATGCAAATCCGCTCTTGTTCGCGTGCAGGACTACCTTGCGTTTGCGCCCCGCCACGTCCAGGTCCAGGAGCACGGGCTCGGCCGCCGCGTCGTAATCATAAAGATCGTGCGGCGTCTCCTGAAAATACCACTTCAACTTTCCTGTATCGGCGTCCAGTGCCAGCAATGACGCGCTATAGAGATTCGCGCCCGGGCGGTCGCTCCCCACGTACACGATCGCCGGGTCTCCCGTTCCCCAATAAATCAAATTGAGCTCCGGATCATACGTGCCGGTGAACCAGGTCGCGCCGCCTCCGGACTTCCATGTGTCTCCGGGCCAGGTATCACCGCCTGGCTGGTCAGGCGACGGGATGACGTCAAAATGCCAGACGCGTTCGCCCGTCTTGGCGTCAAAGGCGTTCAAATAGCCGCGCACGACGCCAAGTCCACCGCCCGCGACACCCGCGATAACTTTACCTTTCACGAAAAGGGGAGGCGAGGTGATGTCGCAAAGGCACTTGGTCATACTCTCCACTTCGATATTCCAAACCTGGTTGCCCGTCTCGGCGTCCACGGCCACCAGGTGATTGTCTTGCGTTCCCATGTAGATGCGGCCATCGCCCATGGCGAGTCCTCGAGCGCCTCGCAGACCCTGCATATTCCCTTTCTCCGTCCAGGGGTAAACGTAGGTCCAGAGCAGCTTTCCGGTCGCTGCGTCAGCCGCGTAAATATTATTTTGCATCCCCTCAAGGTAGACCACGCCATCCGCAACCAGCGGTCCGGCCTGCAAGCCCGGCCTCAGTGCCAAATCTGCGGGAGGACCGCCGGCAGATAACGTCCACACCGGCACAAGCTGCTTCACGTTCTCCCGCGTGATCTGGTTCAGCGGGCTGTAACTCCACCCTTTGTAATTCCCATAAAAAGTGAGCCAATTCTGCGGCTCCTTCTCGGAGTGTTCGAGCCGCGACGCCATCGCCCCTTGCTGCGCCGCCGCGGAGTGAACCCCAAACAGAGTCAGGTATAGGACAAAGAAACAAGCTCGGCCCCGAAATTCGAGGCGCCTCGCGGCGATGTTCTTCGCACAATCCATCACGGGCCTCCGCTTATCAAGAATCTGGACTCGGGTACCGGCTCCACTTTTACCCTGAAACCCCTAGCGTGGCGGGAGCGTGGGGCCCGCCGGAATATTTTCGCTCGCAGACTGGTCATTATCGCTGCGTCGTCAAGGATGTCAAGGCTCTGCCCCGCACGCGATGAATTTCTTGAACATACGAGATATAGTCTACGCGGGAGATATTAATGATGAGCCCTGGTCTGGACTTTGCGGCGATGCTTGCCGTGGCGGTCGCGGAGGCCCGCATCGGGCTGGCAGAGGGTGGAATCCCGATCGGCGCGGCAATTTTTGATGCCAGTGGCCAACTCATTGCCGCGGGCCACAATCGCCGCGTCCAGCATGACGATCCGTCGATGCATGGCGAGACGGATGCGTTCCGCAAAGCAGGCCGGCAGCGCAGCTATCGGGAACTTATCATGGTTACCACGCTGGCACCCTGCTGGTATTGCAGCGGACTAGTGCGGCAGTTTGGATTTCGGACGCTGGTGGTCGGCGAAAGCCGTAACTTCCAGGGCGGCCTGGCTTGGCTGCGCTCGCTCGATATTCAGGTGGTTGATCTTGACTCCGCGGAGTGCGTCTCAATATTGGCAGAGTACATCCGCTTGAATCCCGAAGTGTGGAACGAGGATATCGGTAGAGAGTAACGCCTACTTTTACGGCACAAACTGCAACGTGTAGGCTGTCGCGGGATCGAAAGACTTTTCGATCACCTTCAGGTCCCGGAGTTGCTCGTACATCGTCGACCAGCGCTCGGAATTCATCCGGCCAAGCTGGGCCCCGCTCGGGTCTTCGCCGGTGACGAAGTGGCCATCGCGCAATGCCTGCCAGCTAAACTTCATCCATTCCGGGCTAAGCGCCGGGTTCAATTTGGCGATGGCAGCGTGAGCCGGGGTGGGATCGTTCAGGTAATCGCTCCAACCCTTCAACGATGCTCGCACGAACTTCGCGACAACGTCCGGATGTTGCTGGAGCAAGTCGCGCGTGGTGAACATTACGCGGTACGGGTTGTAGCCAGCGTCGCTGGTAAGCAGCACGCGAGTCTCAATCCCTGCCTGATGTGCAAAGTAAGGCTCTGACGTCGCGAACGCTTGTTGAATGTACTGGGGATCCGCGACGAAGTTAGCTACATTCATCATCGCTGGAACTTCGTGAACGTTGTTCAATTGAAAGCGCTTGGCGATGTATGCGAACCACGTTGACCCGGTTATGATCGCGATGGTGTGGCCGTTGAGATCAGAGAATGAGTGAATCGGCGAATCCTTCCGCACCATGATACCTTGCGGATCGCGTTGCATTGTGGCGGCCACAGCAACGAGCGGCTGGCCGCCGGCGACAGCCTCCAGAGTTCTGTCCGAGGCACTCATGCCAAACTGAGCCGCACCAACGGACACTTGTTTCTCCATGGACACATAAGGGCCGCCGGGCTGGATGCTGACGTCGAGACCCTCATCCTTGTAGTAGCCCTTCACGAGCGCGGTGTAAAAACCGCCATGCTCGGGCTGCGGGTACCAGTCGGCCTGCAAGACGACCTGCGTCAATCCGGTCTCGCCCGATGAATGACGGCAGCCCACGGGCTGCGGGTACCAGTCGGCCTGCAAGACGACCTGCGTCAATCCGGTCTCGCCCGATGAATGACGGCAGCCCAAAGCGAAGAGACTGGCGGCTAACAGAAGGAAGCGGATTCGAAATCCAAACTTACTCATATTGATTCGAGCACAACACCATCCAGTTTCCGGCGAGCTCAAATTCCGGCGGTCTTCACGCCCCGGCCACGCCGGCGCGTTCAGCGTAAAAGTAAAGCTCGCACACGGAAGAACACGCGACCGTCTCGAAGAATAGCATGCCGCGGTTTTCGTCCAAGCGCCTAATCCGTTCCATATGAAAATTCGATGCAAGCCTTGCCGCGTGCGCCCAAACCATGTGATAAATTGCCGCATGGGACTCCGGGCAAAAGTCGACGCTGGTCTGGTGGCAAGGGACGAAAAGCGCATGCGCGAGATCTACCAGTTCACCGCACGCTCGCTCGAAACATCCCACCCCGTCCCGTTCGGCGCGCTGATTGTAAACACGCGCACCGGCGAGCAACTGATGCGCGGAACGAATGCGGTTCTGCGCGAGAGCGATCCGAGTTCCCACGCCGAGACCCGCACCGTTCGCCTTGCGTGCAAGAAGCTGAAGCGCCCGTCCCTGGCTGGGTACACGATGTACTCCACCTGCGAGCCTTGCCCGATGTGCATGGCCAACGCGCTTTGGGCGAGGCTTGACCGTGTCGTGTTTGGCGCGACCATCGCCGATGCCAACCGGCATTGCCTGCAAATTCATATTCCTGCAAAGGAGGTGGCCCGGCGCTCGGACATGCCCTGTCGCGTGGACGGTCCCATCCTGCGCGACTTGTGCAACACGCTTTTCACGCACCCCAATATGCAAAAGGCCTTTCGAACGTGGAGTACGCGCAAGGATAAGTCTCTCAAGCGATAACTTCATTGCGAGCCAATACGATGGACCAAACTCACGCCGCAGCACTCTCTTCCATTCTGGGCGACGGCGAGCGCGTCCTCACGCAGCCCCTGTTGGTGGAGCAACTCTCACGCGACTTCTACTGGTATTCCCCGGTGCTGCGCAAGCAGCTCGATGGCAAGACGGGCGACCTCGTGGTGCAGCCGGCAAGCGTGACAGAGATTCAAGGCGTTTTGCGGTATTGCCATGCCCACGACTTGCCGGTAACCGTGCGAGGCGCGGGCACCGGCAATTACGGACAGGCAGTTCCGCTGCAGGGCGGCGTTGTGCTTGACCTTGCGTCCATGGATCGAGTTGCAGAGATTCAGCCGGACGGCGTGGCTGTCTGCCAGCCCGGCGCACGCCTGGGTGTGGTGGAGAATGAGGCGCGCAAAATAGGCTGGGAGCTGCGTTGCTATCCCTCGACGATCGTTAAGGCCTCGGTGGGCGGATTCCTCGGGGGTGGTTCCGGTGGAATCGGTTCGGTGGCGCATGGAAATCTGCGTGACTTCCAAACGGTGCGCGCCATCGAGTTGGTCACCATGGAAGCGGAACCTCGTGTGGTGAAACATGAGGGAGAAGCGGTACACGACATTCTGCACGCATGGGGAACCAACGGCGTTATCACACGCATTTGGCTGGCGCTCACGCCTGCGGTGGAGTGGTCGCAATGCGCCGTCGCGTTTGACACGTTCGAATCCGCATTCGAATTCAGCGAGCGCGTCGCGATTGGTGATTCATGGATCAAACGGCTGGTCACCACGTTCGAATGGCCGATTCCCTCTTTTTTCATACCCGTAAGACAGTATGCGCCGGAGGGCAAGGCTTTGATCTTTTTCATGATTGCTTCCAGGCAACTCGCCGAACTCGAGGCGGCCGCTCGAGAAGCTGGTGGAGACGTCACATACGCGGGCCTATATGCAGGGTTGGGTACCCGGCCGCTGCTTTCTGATTACACCTGGAACCACACCACGCTGTGGGCCATAAGCGCCGATGAGGCCTACACGTATCTGCAATGCGGGTTCGAACCAGCGGCGGTGCGCGAACAAATGAGACGTTTGAGAGAGCGCTTCGGCCAAGAAATCCTCTTCCACATGGAGTTCATGAAGAACGGTGACGGGCAAGTCATTCCCGGAGCCATACCGCTTGTCTATTTCACCAGCGAGGAGCGGCTGAACGAGATGATCGGCTTCTGCCGGGAGATCGGCGTCTTTGTTGCCAATCCCCATGTGAATAACGTCGAGGGAGGGGGGCGTTATCGCGCGGACAACGTCCAGCTTCTCGCGAAGAAACGCTACGACCCGAAGGGGCTGATGAATCCGGGCAAGATGATCACTTTCGAACCGGACGCGCGGGCGGGCGCCACCGCGACTGGAGCCGCGAGGAAATGAAAACCTGGGTTCCCGACGCGCGCAATTTCGCCTATCTGAATTGGAAGCAGGTGGATGCCCTGCCGCGCGAGTCGACGCTGCTGGTGCTGCCCACGGCGGCGATCGAACAGCACGGCCATCATTTGCCGCTGGCCACTGATACACTTATTAATAATTTACTTCTTGGTTATGCTCTCGATAAACTTCCGCCTGAGATGCACGTCTATGCTCTCCCGCCGGTGCATTACGGCAAGAGCAACGAGCACATCGGTTTCCCCGGAACGCTCTCGGTAAGCGCCTCCACGTTCATGGCTGTGCTGCGCGATTTGGGGGCGAGCGTGGCGAGCGCGGGCTTCCGCAAGCTGGCGCTCTACAATACGCACGGAGGCAATAGTTCTTTGATCGATGTGATGGCGCGTGACTTGCGCGCGGAGTTCAAGCTGCGGACTTTTGCGCTGCATGGCTCCGGCGGGATAGCGTTTGAGGGTCTCAGCGCTCAAGAGCGCGCTTACGGCTTCCACGCGAATGAAGTTGAGACGGCGTTTCTGTTGGCGTCGGTGCCGGAACTTGTGGATCGCTCCGCCTATACCGTCAACTACATCGCGAACATCGCTAACCCGGAGTTGCTGCTGCCGGAAAACGCTCCCGCGACATTCGCGTGGCTCACGCGCGACATCTCACCGAGCGGCGTGCTTGGCGACCCAAGGCCGGCCACGGCGGAAAATGGCGCGCGCTGGCGGGACGCTGCTGCAACGCGCCTGGCAGCTGCACTGGAAGCGATGGTCCGCTATCCGAGCCAACCCGCAAAATGACCGAGCCGCCTTTGATCGATTGCGGCGATGGCGTACGCCTCGAACGGGGAGTGCGCTGCCGCATGTCCGACGGAGTCGAATTGTTTTCAGATCACTACTATCCGCCGCGTGCGGCTCTGCACGCCGATCCGCGCCCTACTCTGCTGATGCGCCAGCCCTACGGGCGCGCCATCGCGTCCACCGTTGTCTATGCACATCCGGTTTGGTTCGCGCGACATGGCTACAACGTCGTGATCCAGGATGTGCGCGGCCGGGGAGATTCCGGAGGCGAGTTTTACCCTTTCAGGCACGAGGGCCGCGATGGAGCGGAAACCATCTCCTGGCTTCGCACTCGCGACGAATCGAATGGGCGCGTCGGTATGTACGGCTTCTCCTATCAGGGCATGACGCAACTGCTGGCTGCTGCCGAACAGCCGGAAGGTTTACAGTGCATCGCGCCGGGGATGACGGCTCACGACCTGTATCACAGCTGGTTCTATCACAACGGAGCGTTGCGCTTGGCGTCGAGTCTCGGCTGGGGCTTGCAATTGCTGAAGGCCGACACGCGGCGCCGTCGATTGCGCGAAGCGAGTGATCGCCTGGAACAAGCCTGGGCCAACCTTGCGACGCAAACCAGCGCGCTGCCCTTCGGTGGCCATCCCGCGCTGCACGGCGAGGGAGTTCCGCAGTACGTGCTCGATTGGTTCGATCACGACAAGCCCGGCGAGTATTGGACGTCGCTCGATGTGGGCCAATCGCTCGACCGGATACACGTTCCCGGGCTGCACATTTCCGGTTGGTACGACATGTTTCTCAAGGGCAGCATTGAGGGCTTTCGCGCTTTGTCCGAGCGTGCGGGCAGCGCCTTCGCGCGCGAGCACCAGTATCTTGTCGCCGGCCCTTGGCAGCATATTCCCTGGGGAGATCGTATCGGCGCGGCGAACTTCGGCCCGGACGCGTTGCTTGATACGGACGCGATCCTGCTCCGCTGGTTTAATCATTGGCTGAAGGATTCCGGTGAATTTGCTGCGGAGCCCCGCATTCGCCATTTCGTTCTGGGAGAAAACTGCTGGCGGCAGGCAGACGCCTGGCCGGTAAACGCACGCCACGCGTTGTATTTGCACAGCGCGGGCCGGGCGAATTCGCGCAAGGGTGACGGCGTGCTCTCGACCAGGCCGCCCTCCGCCGACGAACCCTGCGACGTCTTCGTGTACGACCCCGAAGTGCCGGTGCTGGCTCCGGGAGGATCAGCAGCTGCAAGCGGGCAGTTTGACCAGGCCGCGCTGGAGATGGGAAATAACCTGCTGGTCTACACGACTGATCCGCTAAAGGACACACTTCGAATATTCGGCACACCGCGCGTGTCGCTTTATTGCGCCACCTCGGCGGCGTACACGGATTTCACCGCCAAACTAGTCCGTGTGCGGCCTGATGGCGCGGCCGAATTTGTTTGCATCGGCATTGCACGGTCGAGCTCGATTTTTAGGGAGACGGGCTACGCAGCGGACGTCGTACATACTTGGGAGTTCGAACTGGAACCCACTTCCTGCTGTTTTGTCGCAGGTGACCGCATTCGGCTGGAGGTCGCTAGCAGCGCCTTTCCGCTTTATGACCGCAATCCCGCCACTGATGTGGCCTCAAGCCGCGCCACGTCGTGGGACTGGCGGCATTCAACGCAGATCGTCCATCACAGCGGCGAGTATCCCGCAGCACTTTATTTGCCGCTGAGCGAGGCGGGGCATGATGCCTGAGCAAGCCATTCCGATGATCGAATTCTCGGGTTTGACCAAGCGCTACGGCGCCGGCCAAACGGTATTGGACTCCGTAAACCTCTCGATTTCGAAGGGGGAATTCGTGAGCCTCATCGGTCCTTCCGGCTGCGGCAAATCGACAGCGCTGAAGCTGATCTCAGGATTGGCTGTGCCGACTGGCGGAACAATTTCCGTCGACGGGATGACGCCGAAGAACGCGCGCGAGATTATTTCGTTCATTTTTCAGGATGCCACCCTGCTGCCTTGGCGGACGGTGCAGCAAAACGTGGGCCTTGGCCTGGAACTGGAAGGCGTGATGGACAAGCGGCGCAGGGAGAAAACATCGCAACTGCTCGAACTCGTTGGTCTCCAGCATATGGCCGATGCGTATCCGCGCGAACTCTCCGGCGGCATGAAGATGCGCGTCTCCATCGCCCGAGCTTTGGCGACCAACCCGCGGCTCTTACTCATGGATGAGCCTTTCGCGGCGCTCGATGAGATGTCCCGCGACCGCTTAAACGAAGAGCTGCTGCGCCTGCGAGACGAACAAAAATGGACCGCTGTTTTTGTGACGCACTCGGTGGCCGAAGCCGTCTTTCTTTCCACGCGGATCGTGGTGCTCGCGCCGAACCCAGGCAGGATTCATGCCGAACTTCCAATTGACCTGCCGCTGCCCCGCACGGCGGCGCTACGCGACACGCCTGAATTCGAGGCGCGCGTCATTCAGGTATCGCACGCGCTGCGGGCGGCGCTCGTACAATGAGACAACGACTCAGCACGCTGGCCGATGCTCTGGGTGTTTTTGCCGCGCTATTGCTGGTATGGCAGATCATCTTATGGATATTTCGTGTTCCACCGTTCATGCTGCCCTCGCCGTGGGCAGTTGCGCGGGCCGTGGGCGCGCGATTTCCGTCATTGCTGGCCGCGTTGGCGATCACCGCAGTGGAGTCCGGGACGGGCCTGGTCGCCAGCATTGTGGTGGGAGTGATCGTGGCGCTCTTTTTCGCGCAGTCGCGTTTGGTCGTACCCATCGTCGCGATCGCTCCGCTGATTTTGATGTGGGTGGGCGCCGGCACGCCCGCGGTGGCGCTCATTGCGTTCATCATTTCTCTCGCGCCCATCATCGCCAACACCACGCAAGGCCTGGTTAGCGTCGAGGAGAACCTGGTTCATCTCTTCCTGATGCACAATGCCACGCCCGCGCAACTGCTCTTTAAATTGCGTCTGCCGCATGCGGTCCCGTCGCTCTTCGTGGGAATCCGAATTGCCAGCGGGATTTCAGTGATCGCCGCCATCACGGGCGAACTCTATGCCGGATCGAGCAGCGTGGGTGGAGGAGGCCTGGGATACTCCATCCTGTATGCGTCGTCTCAGCTTCAAACGGACTACTTGTTTGCGTTGGTGCTGGCGGCCACGGTGTTGGGCTTCAGCTTCTTTTTTCTGGTCATGTTTCTGGAGTGGTACTTCCTGCATCGCTGGCATGAGTCGGCGCTGACGATGGAGGTCGAGTGACACGGTACGTCACAGTGGGAAGAAGCTGCAGCCAAACTCAACTTCAGCGGCTGAACAGGTTGCGGAAAAAGTCGAGTAGCACAGCCACTCTTGGCTGTGCATCGATCTTAAGTGGTGCAAAACCAGCACAGGCGAGAGTGCCCGTGCTACTAAAAGCCGCTTGGAATCGACTTTTTCCGCAAACTGTGAAGCCGACTGAAAGAAACATCTGTTCGGCCGGGCTGAAGAGTCTGTGTGACAACCTGTGCGCGAAACGCTTTTGTAGCGTCGGCCTTCAGGCCGACACTGTAGATTCAAGCACCTGCCCGCCTGAAGCCGGGCGCTCCATAGACCAAAACCAGGTTCTCACAAAGACTCCGAAGCCCGGCCCTCCGAGGAGAACCGAAAATTGTGCGTACGCCGCGGCGAAGTTGAGGAAGAGTAGTATAGAGGGGGAAAACAATGCTGCGACTCGAGACTGAGACGGGATGGTGGCTCGTCACGCATCCGGACCACGCGCACTTGGCGGGAGCGTTTGCCGAGCGCTGGGGCAACGATCGATTTCTGAAGCCGGAGCCGCGCGAACATGTGCTGCGCGGCATCGCGCGTCACGACGATGGATGGGCCGCGCGTGATGCTTCGCCACAGATCACGCGGCAAGGCAAGCCCAGCGCATTCTCGGTGGAGCTTGTAGGAAAATACTCCGCGTTCGAGGAAATCGATCTGGAAGATTATCTGGCAGTGCGCGAGCGAGCGGTTCGTGAAATCGCGGCGGAGGACCCTTACGCCGCGCTCCTCATTTCCATGCATACTTACAGCCTGCTGCACGATCGTGCTGACCGATCTACTAACGCGCCGGCGCAACTGCCCTTGCTCGATCAGTTTTTAGAACAGCAAAAATCATTTCAGGCTTCACTGCGCATGCAGATCTCCTCTGATCCGAGGTTCACGCGGGATCAAACAAGCGACGGCGCGATCTTCGATCATTTCCGGCTGTTGCAGGCGTCGGACTATCTCTCTTTGCTCACCTGCGTGGACTTTCGCCCACCGGCTCATCTGCTGCACCCGCTGCCGTTGCGCGATGGCGGACACATTCCGGTGCAAGTCCGCGCGATCGCTCCTCGCCACTTCGTCCTCGACCCGCATCCGTTTGCCGAAACTCCGTTAACTTTTCGTTTTCCCGCGCGGCAAATCAAGGGCAAGATTTTTTCTTCGTCGGCGGAATTGCAGCAGGCGTTCGGCGCGGCGCCGGTGGAGACGCTCTCGGTCACTGTCAGCGCAAGTTCAGATGGATTAAACTCACTCGATATCACACTCAAAAGATTACGGCGGCATTCCGAGGAACGCCGCCGCGCTGAAATTTGAATTGGCCTTAGAACGATAGACTGAGCGACATCTGAATCTGCCGCGAGCCGCCGATGGTATGCACGACTTGTCCGATGCCGGTTGGGCATTGATAGAAATTATTGGGCACAAACGGGCTGCCGCCATTGGCGGCACACGCCGTTGCCGAAGGCACGGCAGGTTGACCGGCCACGGGGGTTGGGTTAAAGGTCAGATTTTGGTCAATGTTGTCAATAGGAATGTCAAAGCTGGGGTGGTTCGTCAGGTTGAATACGTCGAAGCTGTACTTCAAGGAAAATCGCTCCGTCAAGTTCGTTATCTTCACAAGTGAGATGTCGGCGCGCTTTTGCCAGGCCTGCCGGAAGATGTTGCGCTGACCTCCGTTGGGGATGAAGTTGGTTTCAAAAGTGTCCGGATAAGTGCCGCCAGGAATTGCCCCGCCCAAGTCGCCCGGTTGGAGTATCGGTATTGTAAAGCAGGACGCCTTTAACGCCGGGGCACTGGGGTTGTTGCCAATTGCTCCCGTAAGTGCGTTCTGCGGGGTGCAACCCGGAGCGAGCGGAACGATCGGGTTCGTGATGCCGTCGTTAATGCTGTAGAAAATGCTTCCGACGGCGCCTGAATAGTCGATCACACTATAAGGTTGTCCGCTCTGAAGCACGACGAGGCCCTGGATAGCCCAGCCGTCTACCATCTTGCCCCCCCAGG
>WNFA01015193.1_pt1 | contig 11215 bp, 9 predicted proteins | sample 5400481 | NCBI WGS metagenome assembly WNFA01 (sample SAMN13153340, study PRJNA577476) | soil metagenome | isolation source: 120 cm saprolite under Douglas fir tree site 2 hole 1 replicate 2 | place: USA:California | collected 2015-04-18
TTCGCGCCTTGCGCGGCGAGCACGAGAAGGGTGAGTAGATAAGGCAGGGCGAGCAAAAAGCCCTGGGGAACGATTTTCAGGACGGTGGGAGCCGAGGAGGCAAGGCCGATTCTCAGCGCATTGCCGGCGGCGAAGAACGCCGCAGCGCCGAACGCTCCCAGAGGAGTCCATCGCCCGAACACCATCGCCGCCAGCGCGATGAATCCCAGGCCTGCCGGCATGTGCTGCTCGAATCGGTCCAGGGTCGAGGTGGACAGCACCGCGCCGCCAAGCCCGGCGAGAAGTCCGCCGCCGATCACCGTGGCGTAGCGCAAGCGGGCCACCGAGACTCCCAGCGTCGCCGCGGCGATCGGTTTTTCGCCGATCGCGCGGATGCGCAAGCCGGCGGGGGTGCGAAAGAGCACGAGATGGAAGACCAGTGGCAACGCGATCGCGAGATAGGTCATCGCGGAATGACCGGACACCACGCGGAGCAGGGGAAGAGAGTCCAGGCCGGCCACCGTCCAGCGGTGAAGCTGCGCAATCGGCGGCGTCCCGGTAGGCGAGTACCGGGTTTCGAGCAGGAAGGTCACTCCCGCGAGCGCAACCAGGTTGAGCGCCATCCCCGAAACCACCTGGTCCGATCGCCAGCGGATCGAAAGATAGGCGTGCACGCTCGCCAGTGCCGCGCCGGCCAGCATCCCCGCGCCCACCGCCACGCCGGTGGGGATGATCAACGCCGCGATCGCAGCGGCGAAGGCGCCGACGCGCATCATTCCCTCCACGCCGATGTTCACGATTCCTGAGCGCTCGGAGAGGACCGCTCCGAGCGCGGCGAAGACCAGGGCCGGAGCGTAGTCCAGCGTCGAAAAGAGAATCGCCTCGATCACTTCAAGCACGCGGCGCCTCCGCTTCCGAGACCGTGCGCTTTGCCGACCGGCGCAGGAAGCTCTCCCAGATCAGCCTTCCGGCGACGAACAGCAGCGCCAATCCCTGGATCAGCTCGGGGAAGCTCTTCTGAACGCCGAGCAGCTGCATTCGGGTGCCTCCCGCCCTGAGCACGCCGAAGAAGACCGCGGCGATGCAGACGCCCAGGGGGTGGTTCTGACCGATCAGCGAGATGGCGATTCCGTCAAAGCCGTAGGACGCCCCCAGCGTGGCGGGAAATTTGTGCTCGGTTCCGAGGACCCAGACCGCCCCCGCGGTTCCGGCGAGCGCGCCGGCCAACGCCATCGTCTGATAGACGCGGGCGCCGACTTCGATCCCCGAGGTGCGCGCCGCGGCCATCCCCAGTCCCACCGCGCGCGTTTCGAACCCATGGCTGGTCCGTTTGAGCCAGAACCAGACGGCGAACGCCGCGCCGAGTGCGAGCGGAAAGCCGGCGTTCAACCGCGACAGGCCCCCGAGGATCCGCGGAAGCTCCGCCGTGGCCAGGATTTCATCGGTTCCCGAGCGCGACAGATCGCCCGATGCGGTGGCGCGCAGCGGGCCCACCACCAGCCAGTTTTCGACCAGGCTGACGGCGACCCAGTTGAGCATGATCGTGGAGATGACTTCGTGCACCCCCCGCCGCAGCTTGAGCACCGCGGGAAGCAGCGCATAGAGGGCTCCGGCCAGGGCGGCGCCGGCGATCGCCGCGATCGGATGCACTCCGGTCGGCAGGGTTACTTTGGCGCCGATCACTGCCGCGGTGATCGCCCCCACCGTCATTTGTCCCTGGGCACCGATGTTGAACAGGCCGACGCAGAAGGCGGCGGAGACGGCAAGGCCGGTGAAGGTGAGCAGCGCTGCTTTGGTCGCCGATTCTCCCCACGCCCGCGTCAAGACCGACCAGTCGCCGGTTGCGAGAAAGCTCGGAATGTCCCCCAGCCCGCCCCAGATCATTTGCAGATAGGCCTCCGAGGCGACGCCGAGATCCGATCGGCTGAGCGCAATGGCGACGAAGCAAACGAAGAGCGCCAGCGCGACGGAAAGCAATGAAGGCAGCGCCTGCCGTGTCCAGGAGAGCATTCCCGTCCGCGGCGGTTGCCTAGGCATCGGCCCTCGGGGTGCGGGGTTCGCGCTCGCCCTCGCCCTCGCCCTCGGCGCCCATCATCAGCTGTCCCACGCGCTTCTCGTCGAACTCGTCGCGGCCCAGCTCCCCGGTGACCCGGCCTTCGAAGAGCGTGTAGAGCCGATCGGAGAGAGCGAGCACCTCCTCGAGGTCGAGGGAGATGAGCAGAATTCCTGCTCCCTGCTCTCGCGCGGAAAGCAGCCGGGCATGAACCGCACGCACCGCGGAGATGTCCAGGCCCCGAGTGGGTTGGACCACGACCAGGAGCTTCGGTGCGAAGTCCATCTCGCGCGCGAGGACGACTTTCTGCTGGTTCCCTCCGGAGAGCGACCCGATCCTGGCCTGGGGATCGGGCGGGCGCACGTCGTATTCCTCGAGCAGCTTCGCGGCGCGGGCGCGGCGACCGGCGAAATCGATCAATCCCCGCCGGGCGAACGGGGGTTGCCGATCTCGGCCCAACGCGACGTTCTCTTCCGTCGTCATCGGGCCGATGATCGCCTGCACCAGGCGATCCTCGGGAACGTAGGCCAACCCGTGGCGGCGGATCTCTCCAATCGAAAGACGGTGCAGCGGCTCGCCGCCAAGGCGAACGACGCCGGATGTGGGTTGCTGCAGGCCGATGATCGCTTCGGCAAGCTCGCGCTGGCCATTGCCGTCCACTCCAGCGATCCCCACCACTTCGCCGGCGAAAACCCTCAAGGAGACGCCGCGCAAGGCAAGAACACGGTGAGCGCCCAGCACCCGCAAGTCTTCGATTTCCAGGAGCAGCCCGCCCCGGCCCTGGTGCGCGCTGGAGGTGGATCGCGGTGTGCCGGCGTCCCCGACCATCATTGCCGCCAGCTCCCGCTCGTTGCTGTCTTTGGCATTTACTTGCGCGACGAGCTTTCCACGCCTCATCACGTAGATGCGGCCGGCAACCGCGAGAACTTCGCGCAACTTGTGGGTGATCAGGAGGATCGTGTGCCCGGCCGCAGCGAGCTCCCGCATCACCGAGAACAAATCCTCGCATTCCTGCGGCGTCAACACCGCGGTGGGCTCGTCGAGGATCAACACCCGCGCTCCGCGGTAGAGCACCTTGATGATCTCCACTTTCTGTTGCGAGCCGACGGTGAGATCCTCGATCACCGCTTCCGGCTGAAGTGAAAACCCGAAAGCGTCGCACGCCTTGCGGACGGCAATCTTCGCGGCGTCGAGATCGAGAAAACCGAGCCGGCGCGGCTCGCTGCCGAGCACCACGTTCTCCGCAACGGTGAGCGGGGGAATGAGCATGAAATGCTGGTGGACCATCCCGATTCCCCGGGCGATCCCATCCCGCGGGCTGCGGAAGCGGACCGGCTGCCCGTCGATCAGGATTTCGCCCCCGTCTGGCTGATACAGGCCGGAGAGCACGTTCATTAAAGTGGACTTCCCGGCGCCGTTCTCTCCGACCAGTGCGACGATCTCTCCCGCTTGAAGCTCGATCGACACCCCGTCCACCGCCAGCACCGGGCCGAAGCGCTTCGAGATATTTTGCAGCGAGATCAGGGCAGGGCCTTAAAGGAGGAGAGCTCGGCGATGTTCGATGGCACCTTGATTTCACCGGAGATGATCTTCTGCCGCAGGGCTTCCACCCGCTGCAGCGCGGCGACCTTCCCCGGAAAATCGATCCTCACTTCGGCATACGAGACGCCGCGATCCTTCACTCCCAGCGCGCTGTTTCCCTCCTCGAACCGCCCGCGAACCAGATCGCGGGTCGTTTGATAGACCGCCAGATCGACGCGCTTGATCATCGAGGTGAGCACCGCTTCGGGCGCGAGCGACCATTGGTCCGAATCAACGCCGATCACCCACGCGCGTTTGCCCGCGGCCCGCGCCTCCTTGACCGCCTGAATCACCCCCAGCCCGTCGGAGCCGGCGGCGTGGAAGATTACGTCGGCCCCCTTGGCCAGCATGTCCTGTGCAACCTGCTTGCCCACCGCGACGTTGTCGAAGCTTCCAGTGTAGCTGATCAAGATCCGGGCGGACGCCTCCGGATTGGTGGTGGCAATCCCGGCGCGAAACCCAGCCTCGAACTTCTTGATCAGCGGAATCTCCATTCCTCCCACGAAGGCGATCCGCTTCGCCTGGCTCGCCAGCCCGGCCAGCGCTCCGACCAGGAAGCTGCCCTCCTCCTCCCGGAAGATCACCGTTCGCACGTTCAAAGCGGAGGTGGGCTTGCCTTGCGCATCGAGCAGCGGGCTGTCGATCAACAGGAACCGGGAGCCCGGGTTGCGCCTGGCGACGGTCTTCACCGCGTTCTCGAGCATGAACCCAGTGCCGATTGCCAGCGCCACGCCCTGCTCCACCAAAAGCTGGAGATTGGGCTCGTAATCCTCCTGGGCCTTGCTCTGCAGCACCAACGTTGAGATCGGCAGCGGCTCGATCGGGGGCTCGAGATTCGCCAGGTCCGGAGAGATCGAGGACTTGATCTCCTCCGCGGTCGCGGGGCGGTAGCCCGAGCCGGTGAACTTCTTGCCCGCTGCCCACAGCTCCAGACCGCGCAGCGCCGAGTCGTTGAACGATTGGTCCCCTCGTCCACCGATGTCCGTCACCAGGCCCACTTTCATCGGCTGAGTGCTGGGGGCGCCGGACGCGGAACCCGGGGCGTCCTTTTTCGAGCAGGCGATCGAAAGGGCCAGGAAGCTGGCGAGGACAGGATAGGCGACGCTGGAAGCTGCCATGCCACTCATTTAGCAAATCGAGCGCGCGGAACCAGATGTCACCTTCCCGGCGATCCTGCTATGGCGCTTTATGGTGAGGCCCTACGACCTGATCAAGGCAAAGCGCGACGGCAAATCGCTCCCGCCCCAAGGCATCCGGGACTTCATCGCCGGCTACACCTCAGGGTCGATTCCCGACTACCAGATGGCGGCGATGTCCATGGCGATCTACTTCCGAGGCCTCAACCCGGAGGAGCTGAGCGCCTGGACGAGCGCGATGCTCGAATCGGGCGAGGTGCTCGATCTCTCGGACATTCCGGGGGTCAAGGTGGACAAGCATTCCACCGGCGGGGTGGGCGACAAGGTGTCCCTTTGCCTGGCTCCGATGGTCGCCGCCTGCGGGGTGGCGGTGCCGATGATCTCTGGACGAGGGCTCGGTCACACCGGCGGCACCCTGGACAAGCTCGAGTCCATCCCCGGCTTCCGCGTCGATCTCAGCAAGGACGAATATCGGCGGATGATCCGCGAGGTGGGCGCTTGCCTGATCGGACAGACCGCGATGCTCGCGCCGGCGGACAAGAAGCTCTACGCCTTGCGAGACGTCACCGCGACGGTGGAGAGCATTCCCCTCATTGCCAGCTCCATCATGAGCAAGAAGCTCGCCGAGGGCGCTGACGCTCTGGTGCTGGACGTCAAGGTCGGCGCCGGCGCTTTCATGAAGACGCCGGACGATGCGCGGGCGCTTGCGGTGACGATGATCGAGATCGGCGGCCGGATGAATCGGAGAGTCAGCGCTCTGCTCACCCAGATGGACCAGCCTCTCGGCCGGGCGGTGGGCAACGCGCTTGAAGTATCCGAGGCTGTGGCGGTGCTTGAAGGCTCCGCTCCCGACGATCTCACCGAGGTCACGCTGGCCCTCGGCGCGGAGATGCTTCTTCTGGGTCGCGCAGCGGCGGACGAAGCGGAGGCACGGCGCATGCTGCTGCGGTCGATCGAAACCGGGTCCGCCCTGGCAAAGCTCAAGGAAATCGTGCGCTGGCAGGGTGGCGATCCATCCGCGATCGAGGACCGGTCTCGCCTCCCGCACGCCCAGAGCGTCCTCGATCTTCCCTCACCGGCCACCGGATACGTGACCTGGATCGACGCAGAGGCGATCGGCTTCGCCGCGATGATGCTCGGGGCGGGCCGGGAAAAGGTCGACGGGAAGATCGACCCGGCGGTCGGACTGGTGCTGCTTCGAAAGGTCGGCGATCCGGTTCGCGCCGGTGAGCCTCTCGTCCAGGTTCACTACAACAAAGACGAACGCCTGGAGGCGGCGACGATGCTCGTCCTCCAGGCGTTTCGCTTGAGCACAGCCGCTCCAACACCGCGACAGCTGATTCTGGAGCGACTCAGGTGATCTGAGGGGAGCTACTTCGCTTGCTCTGCCTTGTGATCGCCGCTCTTCATCCCGGCCGACTTCGAAGCCTTGCCCTTTTTTACCTTCTTCTTGCCTTTGGCATCGGCGTCGGTGGACTTGGTCGCGCCAGCGGTATTTGCTTGTGCGACAACTGCGTGCTTCTTGACGCCGGCTTGGGTTGCGGGCGCGGCGAAGGCAGCAGCCGGAACTGCCAGGGCGAATACGAGGCCGGCCAATAGATTGCGTTTCATGGTTTCTACCTTTCGTGAGTCCGCGGAAAATCCGCGTTCGCAGCTCTGACGAACACTTATTGCGGCCATTCAAAGCATTCGGCGCACCCTTCTTCTTGCTCGTCGACTTTTTCGCTGGCGGCTTGTTCGTGTCTGCCTGAGCGAGGAGTACCTCTTGCCCATCCGTCGTCGTCTTGGCTTGCTCCGTCTTGTCGTTGCAGGCCAAAGCCGCTGCCGGGACCGCAAATCCAAATGCAACTGCCAATGCCAATTTGCGCATCATGTTGTGATCACCCTTTCAACGAAATTGAATTCGTTCCTTCTTCCACTGCCTCTTTGACGCACCCTTCGGAGGAGGCGCGCACGCCACCCATAGGCGTACGAATGCAGGAAATGCGCTGCTTTGCAAGTCCGATAGTAGAGAACAGCACAGCGGCGCGTATGATGCTACCCCGATGGGCCTCTACGAGGACCTCCAGCTAACAGTCCGTGCCATTCGGGAGCGCTCCGGTGGCGTCGCGCCAAAAGTGGGCATCATCCTGGGCAGCGGGCTGGGTTCGTTCGCCGAAAAGCTCGAGGATAAATCAGTCTTCCAATACGCCGATCTACCGAATTTTCCTCGCGTATCGGTGCCCGGTCACGCTGGCCGGCTCGTCCTCGGCCACCTGGATGGGCAGCCGACCGTCGCCATGCAAGGCCGCATTCACCATTACGAAGGCTACTCACCGGCCCAGGTGGCATTCCCTGCCCGGGTGCTCTGCGCGCTGGGCATTCGGGTGCTGATCGTTACCAACGCTTCGGGGTCGATCAACCCGAGCTTTGCGCCGGGAGATCTGATGGCGATCGTCGATCACCTGAACCTCGCGGGATGGAATCCACTCGTGGGTCCCAACGACGATCGGCTGGGCCCGAGGTTTCCGGACATGAGCGCCGCGTACGATCCGGCGCTGGTGGGTCTGATGTTTGAATCGGCCGCACGGCAGGGCGTGGCGCTCAAAAAGGGCGTCTACGCGATGCTGCGGGGGCCCTCTTACGAGACGCCGGCAGAAATCCACGCGCTTCGCATCCTGGGGGCCGACGCGGTGGGGATGAGCACCGTGCCGGAAGTGATCGTCGCTCGGCACATGGGTGTGAAAGTCGCCGGCTTGAGCTGCATCACCAACCTCGGCGCTGGAATCGGGTCCAAGCCCCTCACCCACGAAGAAGTGGCCGCCACGGCAAATCGCGCGCGCGACGTTTTCTCCTCCGTACTGCGAAGCTTCCTGCCCGCCGCCGCACGGCTATAGTCGCGCCCGATGTCGATTCTCAATCGGAGAAGCCCCGACGTTCCGCTCGGCGCCCGCAGCCTCTCGCTCTTCGATTGCGTCTGCATCGGAATCAATGGAATCGTCGGCTCCGGCATCTATCTGCTGATCGCGCCGCTGGCCAAGCTCGCCGGATACGCCAGCGTGATCGGGATCCTTTCTTGTGGCCTGGTGTGCATCCTGATCGGGCTCTGCTTCGCCGAGCTCAGCGGGATGTTCGACCGGAACGGCGGCCCGTACGTCTACGCCCGCGCCGCGTTTGGTCCGTACCTGGGCTTCATCGTCGGCTGGATGGCGATGGCCACCGGGGTGCTGGGGTGGTCGGCGGTGTCGGTCGGCTTTGCCGAATCACTGGCCAAGCTCGTTCCGTATTTTGGCACCGTCCTCTATCGGCACGGCAATTTCGTTCTCAGCTTCAAGTCGCTCGTCGCGGTCGGGTTGATCGGCACCCTGGGGACGATCAACTACTTCGGGGTGAAGGCGGGGGCGCGCACCTCCGACTTTCTCTCGATGGCCAAGATCCTTCCGCTCCTCGCGCTGGCGCTGGTCGGCAGCCTCGCCGGGGCGGCCCTCCTCTATTGCATCCTCCAACTGGTTGCCTTGAGCACGGTGCCGGACCTGCACGCGCGCGAGCAGCCGCTGATGGAGGTAGCGGGCCGGGTTTTCGGCAAGCCCGGAATCTCGCTCCTCGGTCTGGCCGCACTGGTCTCGATGGCCGGGTTCTGCTCGAGCACCGCCCTGGTCGGACCGCGCTACTTCACCGCCCTGGCAGCCGATGGATACCTGCCCGGCGTTTTCACCAGGACCTCCCGCTTCCGGACGCCCGGGCCGGCGATCGCGCTCGCCACCGGACTTGCCGGGGTGCTGGCGTTTTTCCTCGGCTACGCCTCCCTGGTGGACGTGTCCAATGTCGCCCTCTTCTGCCAGTACATCCCCACCTGCCTGGCGGTGATCGTGTTGCGCTATCGAAGGCCCGACGCCGAGCGCACCTATCGGCTGCCCGGCGGGCCGATCATTCCCCTGGCCGGCGCTGGCTTCTCGGTGGCTCTGCTGGCGATGGCGCGCCCGCAGTGGAAGGAATGGAAATTCTCCGCGGAGCTGCTCGCTTTGGGCATCGCGGTCTGGGTGGCGACGGCGGTGGTGCGGCGCCTGGTCGTCCGCAGGGCCGCAGCCGGTGCGGCGAAGGTTTCTTAAGAAGATGGCCCGCCAAGTCATTCCCTGGGAGGAGTTGTTCGAAGCGGCGCTCCAGGCCCGGTCCCATGCCTACGCGCCGTACTCGAGGTTCGCGGTCGGCGCCGCGGTGTACGTCGAAGGCGGGCAAATCGCCTCGGGTTGCAACGTCGAAAACTCGTCCTACGGCGTCTCGGTGTGCGCGGAGCGAAATGCGATCGCCTGCGCGATCGCCCGCCTTGGTCCGCGAAAGCTGCTGGCGGTGGCGATCGTGACCGAAGGCGATGATCCGTCGCCCCCGTGCGGCGTCTGCCGTCAGGTGATGGCGGAATTTGCGGACGGCGAACTTCCAATTTACTGCCGAAACCTTCGCGGGAAAGAGAAGCGCTTCAAGCTCCGGCAGCTCTTGCCCCACCCGTTTACCAAAACCTATCTGTGATCGGAGCGCCGCCGTTGGATCTCGTGATTACCAACGCGACCGTGGTCACGATGAACCCCGCCAGGGATCTCCTCGCCGGCGCGGACATCTGGATTCGCAGCGGGCGCATTCTCAAAGTGGGCCGCGGCCTGAAAAACCCGGGCACGGTTCGGCGGATACTCGACGCTTCCGGACAGGTGGTCTTGCCCGGCCTGATTCATGGCCATCTGCACGCCTGCCAGACGCTCTTTCGCAATCAGGCGGAGGGCCTCGAGCTGCTCGAGTGGTTGCGCCAGCGCATCTGGCCCCTCGAGGCGGCCCACGATGAACGCTCGCTGAGAATCTCCGCGGACCTCTCTTTCGCGGAGCTGATCAAGGGCGGCTCGACGGCCGCGCTCGACATGTCGGTGGTGCGACACGCCGATGCGATCTTCGAATCGGCGCGAGACTGCGGATTTCGGCTCACCAGCGGCAAGGCGATGATGGATGTCGGTCCTCAGCTGCCGCCGGAGCTTCTGGAGAGCACCGCCGACTCCCTCGCGGAGAGCGTGCGCTTGATCAAGGCGTGGCACGGGACGTCGGACAATCGGCTTCGCTATGCGATGGCCCCTCGCTTCGTCCTCTCTTGCTCCGAGGATCTGCTGCGCGAGGTTGCTCGGAAGGCGCGCGAGCTTTCCGTCCGCATCCACACCCACGCGAGCGAGAATGCGTCCGAGTGCGAAGAAGTCCGCAAGCGCACCGGCAAGGACAACGTGGAATACCTCCATTGGCTGGGGCTTACCGGCAGCGACGTCGTCCTCGCCCACTGCGTCTGGCTGAGCCCGGAAGAGCAGCGGATTCTCCGCGAGACGGGGACGACCGTTTGCCACTGCCCGAGCGCGAATCTGAAGCTGGCGTCCGGCGTGGCCCGCGTTCCGGAGCTGCTCGACCTGGGGGTGAACGTCTGCCTTGGCGCGGACGGCGCCGCGTGCAACAACAACCTCGACATGTTCGCCGAGATGCGTCTGGCGTCGCTGATCCAAAAGCCGCGAACCGGAGCGGCTTCGATGCCGGCCTCGCGCGTTCTGGAAATGGCCACCCTGGGCGGAGCGCGGGCGCTCGGCCTGCAAGACGAGATCGGCTCAATCGAGCCCGGTAAGCGAGCCGACCTTACGGTGGTCGACTTGTCCCAAGCGCATGCCACGCCGGAGGGGGAGCTGCTCGGGCGACTGGTCTACTCCGCTCGGTCGAGCGACGTGGCGCACGTGATCATCGACGGCAGAATGGTGATGCGGGATCGGCAACTGCTGACGATCGACGAAGCCGCCTTGGTCGCCGAGGCGCGGGCCCAGGCGCGAAAGGTCGCCCATCGGATGTCGAGGGCGAGCCGTCCCCGCCCAGCCTGAGCCAAGGCTTGGCGAGCGTGCCCATCCTGAATCGGCCAGGCAATCGCGGTTTCCCTCCCTCCGTAGGGAGGGCGCTTCAGCGAAACTGTAGTCTCCACCGGTTCGTGTGGTAAGCCGGTGGGTTAGCGTCGGAGGACCTCATGTTCAAACGGTTCAAGAGGGCAATGCGCAGCTTCTTCGGTTTCTTCGTGACCTCGATCGAAGACCCAGAGATGATCCTCGAGCAGAACATCCGCGACCTCAACGACCAGGTTCCGAAGATGAACGAGTCGATCGCGATGATCCGCGCCAACGTGACGCTGCTGGAAAAGGAGAATACGAAGTATAAGCAAGAGGTTGGCGACCTTACCGCCAAGGTGAAGGCGGCGATTCAAGCCGGACGCGACGATCTCGCGGCCCAGTACGCCACGCGGCTACAGATGGAAAAGGGGGCGCTGGCTCGAAACGACGCGCAGCTGAGCACTGCCCGTTCCGCCTGGGAGAAGGCGCAGAACGTCAAAAAGGCGTTCATGCGCGAGAAGGACAAGAAAACCCAGGAGGCGATGGATGCGATTCGCGACGCCCGGCGCGCCCAATGGCAAGCGAAGGTGGCGGATGCG
>WNFA01004865.1_pt1 | contig 11212 bp, 9 predicted proteins | sample 5400481 | NCBI WGS metagenome assembly WNFA01 (sample SAMN13153340, study PRJNA577476) | soil metagenome | isolation source: 120 cm saprolite under Douglas fir tree site 2 hole 1 replicate 2 | place: USA:California | collected 2015-04-18
AAGTCCGATGGCTTGGTGACGTGAAAAGCGCCCGCGGCGATGAATAAAATGTGGTCGGTGCGAATCATTCCATACCGCGTATTGACCGTGGTGCCTTCGATGATCGGCAGGATGTCGCGCTGCACGCCTTCGCGCGAAACATCGGGCCCATGGCCCGATTCGCGACCGGCCACCTTGTCGATTTCGTCGACGAAGATGATGCCCATCTGCTCGGCGCGTTCCACCGCGATGCGCGTCACCTGGTCCATGTCAATCAGCTTGTTTTCTTCTTCCTGGATCAGGTATTCGAACGCGTCCGCCACGCTCATCTTGCGCTTTTTCTTCTGCTGCCCGAAAAAGCCGCTGAGCATGTCCTTCAGGTTGACGTCCATTTCCTCGACGCCCTGATTGGAAATAATTTCAAAGGAAGGCATGGCGCGCTCGCGGACTTCCAGGTCCACCATGCGCTGGTCCAGTTTGCCCTCGCGCAATTGCACGCGCAGTTTTTCCCGCGTGCGCTGCGTCTGCTCCCGCTGCGCGGCGCGTTCGGCTTCCGGGGTTCCCGGTGCTTCTATCTGCGGCGGAAGCAGCAGGTCCAGCACGCGTTCTTCCGCGGCCTGTTCCGCGCGATCCGCCACCTCATCCAGCTTTTCCTCGCGGACCATGTCGATCGAAGTTTCCACCAGGTCGCGCACCATCGATTCCACATCGCGACCGACGTAGCCGACTTCCGTATACTTCGACGCTTCCACCTTGACGAACGGGCAGCCCGCCAGCCGCGCCAGGCGACGCGCAATCTCCGTCTTGCCCACGCCGGTGGGCCCGATCATCAGGATGTTTTTCGGCAGGACGTCTTCGGCGATCTCGGGCGGCAGCTTCTGCCGGCGCACGCGATTGCGCAAGGCCACGGCCACGGCACGCTTCGCCGCCGCCTGCCCGACGATATATTTGTCCAGCTCCACCACGATTTCCCGCGGCGTCATGTCGTCCAGCGCCGGAAGCAGTTCTCCCTCTTCGGTGGTCACGCTGCCGTTGCCGCCGGGAAACAATGTGATCTCTTTATCAGTCTTGATAGCCATGAAAGTCCGATTCCTTGCCTTGGCCGGAGGAGACGATTCCGGCGGTTCCCCTAGATCTCTTCTACGGTAAAGTTCGCGTTGCTGTAAATGCAAATTTCGCTGGCGATGCGCATGGCCTCCAGGGCAAGTTCCTTGACCGGGAGTTTCGTGTGCTTCATCATCGCGCGCGCGGCTGCCAGCGCGTAAATTCCGCCGGAGCCGATCGCGCAAAGGCCGTCATCCGGTTCGATCACGTCGCCGTTCCCGGAGAGCACAAACGTCGCCTTCGAATCGGCCACGATCAGCAGGGCTTCCAGGTGCCGCAGAGCGCGGTCCTTGCGCCACTCCTTGGCCAGTTCCACGGATCCCTTTTGCAGATTGCCTGAATGTTCCTGGAGCTTCCCTTCGAAGCGTTCGAATAACGAAATCGCATCGGCCGTGGAGCCGGCAAATCCCGCGACGACTTTGTCGTTGTAAAGCCGCCGCGTTTTTTTGGCGGTGTGCTTAATGACGTGGTCGCCCATGGTCACCTGTCCATCGGCGATCAGCACAACTTTATTTTCCTTGCGCACGCACAAAACCGTTGTGCCGTGCATCTGCGGCTCTCTCGAAGTGTGACCCATTCATTTAGTATAGCGCGCCATCTCTGTCCGGTCATTTTTGCGGAACTTTACGGCAACACCGGAGCTACGAACGAACTAATTGGCCAGCGGTATTTCCCGGAAAGAAACCACTTTGTAGGTGATTGGCCCCACCGCGCTCCGCACGAGACAGCTGTTGTAATTGATGCCGCGCCCAGCATTGTTGCCCGGCCCGGTTTGGCTGAAGGAACTCGCGCCCAGGTTTGCCAGCAGATTGCCCGCGGCGTCTCGGGTTTTGGCGATCAACACCGCCCCGTCAATTCCTCCACTGCCGCCCCTCGTGGAAATAAAGTTCCCTTGGCCGATCACGAGCACCGCACCCTCCCACGTTGCATCTGGGTCATACTTCAGCGTACCGGTCACTAACAGCAGGCCATAACCCGTGTTGCGCCACCCGTTCAAGTCCAGATCACCACTCACTACGATCGTCATCGGATGCCCCGCGGACATCCCCGAGGGAAAACTGCTCGGCGTCGCGGGGCCATTGATCACGGCATCAGCCCCATTGGTAATGTCTTGCACGACCGCATCCAGACCGCTGGGCGTTAGCCAATTCAGATTCAGAGTACTGCTGACATTCGCTATGCTTCCTGTGGACGGAGTGGTGGGCGGGGGTGGCGGCGGATTATTTGGCATGCCCAGGTAATTTGACGTGGGTGTGGCCCCTGCGACAATGTTCGAATTCGATTGGTCGCCTCCCGCATTGCTCGTATAGCCGATTGCCGGCACCATCGTCGATGGGGTAGTGCACTGGTCCTGACCTTGGATAAAGAAACTACTTGTGCCCGGTCCCGTAAACTGCACGTTGTTGCCCGCCAGCGTCAGCGCGGCGCTAAATGCCTGGGCATTGAGGTTTGGAAATTCCACCAGCGGCCGGATTACAGATTGCAACATCTTCTGGCTGCCGTTGGGCAGAACCGCGTAGGAAGTAATCTCGAGCGCTTGCAACGCAGTGGCGGGCGGCGCGATGGTTTCAACCAGACCGGGAGCCATCGCGTTCCTCGACGCGTTCATGTTCGCGGGATCGTAGAAGAGCGGGGTAATGCTGTCCACGCTTCCGTCTCCGTTGACGTCCACGCCGGTGGTGCCGTTACCCGTGGGGCCGTTGCCCAGCGACTGTTCGGTCACCGCATTGATTCGCACCCACTTGTACAAAGGACCCGGCATCCCCGCCACCGGCGAAACAGAATTGAATTTCGTGATCACGCGCGTGGAAACGTCCACTCCAAATTCCTGTTTGTATTCGTTGTCCGGATACGTCGACGGGTTCGAACCGTCCTCCGGCACGATGGCCTCTCCGTTCAACGGATTAATGATGTAGACCACCTGGGTTAATGGCATAGGCGTGGCAGGAAGCGGAATGGGATTGGCATTCGTCGCCAGCAGGCGTCCGCGCGCCTCTTCAATGCCCGCAAGCGACGCGTAGTAGGCGCTCGCGGAAGTGCGGTAGTTGCTCGCCAGCGCTGAATCGGTGCCCGAGGAAACGATCAACGCTATCGCCACCACGCTGACCAGCAGCAGCGCAAAAATCGCGATCAGCAGTGCGACGCCCCGTTCCCGCCGGCATTTGTCCAATTGGCGATGACCCGTCATTATTTCATCATCCTTCGCCTGTCTCGTCCCCTGCGTCTTAATTCGATGGATTCACCCGGTGGCCCCGGCCGTCCAGCTCAACAAGTTTCAGCGCCTGCGTCTGCAGGTCGCGCTGCCGCGTCATCACAATCAGCGTAATGTCGACTTCGCGAATATTGTTTGGCACGCCGTAGATTCCCGCATTGGGGCACGGTTGCCGCCCCGAGGGCGTATCGCAGGTGTATTTAAAAATAGGTTGCGCCGCGCCGCCCGGATACATGGATGGGTAGGTGGCGGTAATCTGGGTCAACTGAATCCCCGACGGAGAGTTCAAGACGTTCGTCAGAAAAGGCACCATCACCCCCGCAGCCGAAGTTGCCACATCCGGATTGGCTCCCGCCGTTTTCGGCACCACCGCTCGATAAAGCGTGGTGCCATTCAGTTGATAGCGGATCCAACTCACGCCATTCCCTAAATCCGTTTCCAGAATCAAATCAAAATCACCCGGCGTCGCGCACAGTCCGCCCCCTGCCCCTACTGAACAGGGAACACCTGGATAGCTCGGGCTCCAGGCAACGGGACTCTGCGCGTATTGAGTGGTGTCCGAGGGTAATTTGGAAAACATGCTCTGAGACGGATAGCCGGAAACATTGAAGTCCCGCACAATCTGGTCGATTGCCAGCCGCGTCTCCTGAAATGCTCCGGAAAGCTGGGTCTCGCTGGAGTATTTCTGCTGTGAAAGTTGCAGCAATCCGAACATCGCCCCGCAGATCACCACGAATATGGCCGTGGCAATCATCAATTCCAGGACGGTAAATCCGCGCTCCGATTGCTGCGTCGCGCCTCTCATTTCGACACCATCGTATCCAGCGAAACCGGAAAGGTAGGCGTCTTCATGCCGCGCCGGAATGCGCCAACGATGATGCGTCTGCCAGTCACGGTTCCATTTGTCACCGTCACCACCGCCCAGCGCACATCATTGACGGCCCCCGTAGGGTCGTTCGGGTCCGTGTACGTGTATCCGTACCCCGCTACCGGCGTCTGTGGTGCGAAATTAATGATTGGCGAATTATTGAAAAGCACCACCGGGCACCCTACCACTTGCCCCGGCTGGCTGGGGTCACCGACGAAGCACGTTGTGGCCAGCGGACATGTCACGCCCAGCGGATCGGTAAAGGTAGTCGCAGTCAAGGGGATCGCCCGCAAAGCCTCCATCTGCCGCTGGGCGATCACCAGCGCGGTGCCATCGTTTCGATTGTTGGCATTCATCATCATTGAGGTTGGCACTAGCTGCGCCACAGCCACCAAGCCGATCACCACGATCACCGTGGCGATAAGCATCTCCACCAGCGTGAATCCGCGTTCACGGCCACGCCTTGCGTGCGCCGCGTTCGTCTGGTTCAGATGCATTCGCACGTTCATCGCATTTGTTGCCAGGTCCCACTTGAGTCGCCGGCCCAGATCTGGATTGATCCCGCGGGCATCAAAAGAACGGCTCGAAATCCGCTCTCCGGAGAACCGGGAGCGTTCAGATAGAAGACGGTTATGTTTGCCGGGGTCACAGCACCACGGGCGTCAAATTGAACGGTGCCCCCCGAAGGCGGAACCGCCGTGGGAGTGGTTGCGCCAAGCGCTGCCGCAGAGGGCAAAGAACTCGCTCCGGCCACCGAACCCGCATCCACCAGATTTCCAGCCGAACCCAGCAGGACGGCCCGCGCGCTCAGTCCCGTCAGCGCATTGCCATTCACGTCGGTCATGGAAGCGTGCGTCATTGTTGGATCAACGGAGTCGGGTTGAACCACGCACTTCACGTTCCTGTTGAGTCGAATCGCTTCATAACGCGTCAACCGTAAGATATCGGCCATCTGCGTCGCTGCATTGTTGAGCTGGTAAGAACGGTAGGCGCGCAAGAAATAGGGCAGGCCGACAGCCATGAGAACCATGGCCACCGCCATCGCTACGACAAGTTCCGTCAGGCTGAAGCCGGAAACCCGCCGAATCTTCATTTTCGTCCGATCCTGCGGCCTATCATGACAACCGTCCGTAGCGCCGCCTGCGGTACGGTCGCGTTTTCACTGATTGGCTGGGACCTATTAACTTAGCAGGCTTCCAGCCCGCCAGATAGAGGCTACTCATCTGGCTAATACACAGTCACTAAGCCAGCCGCCGCACCGCAACAAGCGCTGTTTGAAAGGATGATAAACCCAAGACGTACCGGCCGGGGCCATTTTTGGGCAATTATGCGGATTGAGTTACTTGGCCTTTTTACCGCCGGTTTCTTTGAATCTCTGGACCAGGGCCTCGCGGGTGAAATAGTCCGCCGGAAGCGGGGGATTAATCTGGCAACTGTCATAGAAAGCCTGGGAGATGCGGCGGCCGTCGCGCTCCCGCGTTACCTGCATCGGCACCTGGACACCTCCATTCAGGCGGTAATTCGTGAAAATCGTGACGTCTTCCCGCTGCTGGCCCGTGTTTTCGTCTTTGACGCGCACCACACTGCGAACCAGGAGGTGCGTTGAGCGGTCCACCGCGAGCCGGTACACCCGCTGCTCCTGGTCTGAAATCTCCACCCAATCCACTTCCCTCAAATCCACCGTGTCCCGCCCGCCCCACCGGAACCCGAGCTGCGGGTCCTTGAGACTCAGCCTCAGCAGATTATCCGAACTGCGCCGCACCGCTTCTTGAAATTCCGCAATCGTGTCTTCGGGCATCTCGGAGACTCCGCCGCGGTCCATCGTCCAGCCATGTTCGCCGCTGAAAAGAGTGATCACCAGTCCGCCGTGCGATAAATCCAGTTCCTGCACGCCAATCATGTAACCCAAAAGGGTGTTGCGTCCGTGCGCGGTGTAGTCCGTGCGATTCTTGTCCGGAAATTCCCACGAATCCTTGAATTGCACGTAACCGGCGAGCGCGCCATTGTGCCCGATAGCCGCCCTGCGCCCGTCGCATTGGCGCTCCCTCATGTCCAGGTATAACGGTCCGCCCATGCCCTGGATCAATTGAGCCAGTATTTGCCTGGCTTTGGCTTCGCTGGCCTCCGGCGCCACCATATCCGGATTCTGCGCACACGTTGGGCGCGCCGCCAGCAGGAACGCCATAGCCAAGCACGCCCCGTAAGTTTTGCGGCTTAACCGCACAGCACGGAGCCTCCGTTGACGTTCAGAATTTCACCGGTCATAAAATTCGAAAGGTCGGAAGCCAGAAACAGCATCGGCCCGGCAATCTCTTCGGGAGTTGCCGCTCGGCCAAGCGCAATCACGGTCGCGGCCATCTTTTGCCCCGCCTTCGAATCCAGCACCGCGTTCGACATATCCGTCGCCACCCATCCGGGCGCCACGCTGTTCACCAGGATTCCGTGCCGCGCTACCTCGGTTGCGAGCCCCTTCGTCAGGCTGATGATGCCGCCCTTCGAAGCCCCGTAGTGCGTATGCAGCGATTCGCCGCGCTGCCCCGCCGTGGAACTGATCGGGATAATCTTCCCGCTCTTCTGCTTGATCATGTGCGGCACGGCAAAGTGAATCACCGAATAGACGCTCTTCAGGTTGATGCGAATCATGTCGTCCCACTGCTTCTCGGACATTTTCTCGATGGGCAGATCATCCTGGTTCCAGACGCCGGCGTTCGGCACCAGAATGTCCAGCCGGCCCAGGCGCTTGATGGTGTGCTCCACCAACTTGCGATTGTCGTCATGTTTGCCCACGTCCGCTTTGAACGCTTCAACGCGCGTGCCGTGTTTTGCGGCTTCCTGTTCCACCTGCTTCGCGGCTTCCTTCGCGGAGTTGTAACTGAAAACCACGTCCGCGCCCGCTTGCGCAAATAATTTGACCGCCGCCGCTCCGATACCGCGCGAGCCTCCGGTGATGAGTGCCGCTTTCCCTGCCAATGAAATCATGATTCCCCCATAGTCTGATTCGTAAAGTCGTTCTCCAGGTTGGTTGGCGCCTTCAGGGCTTCTCCACTGGAATCTTGTGTGCCACCCGCGCCGCGCTTACAAATTCGCTGAACAAACGCTCGGCCAGCGGGTCGCCTTCCATTCGTTCCGGATGCCACTGCACCCCGGTCACCCAGTTCGCGTCCCCGGTCCATTCCACGCTTTCGACAATCCCGTCCGGGGAGTGCCCGGTAATCTTGAGTTGCTTTCCCGGCTGTTCGATCGATTGGTGGTGCGAACTGTTCACTACCGCCTCCGAGGCTCCGGCCATTGTCGCCAGGCGGCTGCCCGGTTCAAATTGAGCCGGGTGGCGCGGGTCATCGGGCGGTTCGGGCGTCAAGTCCTTCCGCCGGTGCGCCAGCCTCGTCCCCGTTTCGCTCTGTAGGTCCTGAATCAGCGTCCCGCCCAGATAAACGTTCAAAAGCTGGCAGCCATAGCAGATGGCCAGAACCGGCTTCTTCTCCGCGAAGGCATGGTCCAGGATCGCCCGGTCGGTCTGCTCTCTCGGCACGTCAGCGGGCTCCGAGTGACCGGCATTCTCCCGGCCGTATTCCCGGGGCTCCACATCCGCCGGGCTGCCCGGCAGCACAAAGCCATCCAGCGTGGGTAGGAGTGCCTGCAGGCGCTCCGAATCGGTCAGCGAGAGCTCTACCGGCTCGCCCCCGGCACGTTTGACCGCCTCGGCGTAATGACGATTCTTGCCCCGCCAAGGAAGCAGACTACCCCGGCCCTCCTCGGACGTGCGCCAGGGGATGCCAATGCGGGGCCGGTTGGGGCCATTGGGACTCATGGAACCCAGCATCGTAGCATCCACCCAAACCCTGCGGCAACCAGCCTTAGCAGGGGTTGCAGGTCAATTTTCGGTTATCCAACCTGTCAGGACTTATCAGGATTGGGCTGGTAAAGAACCTCACAGCCGCGGGCCGTAACCAGAAGCTCATCTCAAACGGCCGCTAATTGTGCGAAGGATGCTGAGTGCGGACCCGCGACAAATACTGTGGCGGCCGGAATTCAATTGTGACGTCCTGTTGAACCTGGACAGGCCTTTTGTTCAAGAGAGTGGGCCTGAAACGCCACAAGCGGATGGCGTTAATTGTAGCGGGAAGAAGGGAGATTGAACCGCTCACAAGCTTTATATCCAGCACTTGGCCGAGTTGGCCGATGGTAGTGCGGACCTTGACAGTTTCTGCCGATCCATTTCGATCCCCCGGCCTTGGATAACGAGGCCAAACGAAGAAGACAAGCTCACCAGCTTGCAATCGAGCGGGTTTATGAGCCGCTGCAGGTCCGGGCTGAGGAGGAACAAGAACAGAAAGTTCTGAGGTCATCGCGAACGAAGGGGAGGCGGCGATCGGTTTTTCGGGGAAAGTCACCCGGAACGGTTTGCTGCCATAGGCCGGGACAGTGACAAGGATTGCGGAGGGCGGTGACCGGTGTGGCGCTGTGCCCGTCGCAGGCGCAACCCTGCTTGGGGCGGGATTTCTAGGCGAGCCACTTATCGAGCCGACAGCCTTGGGTGAGGGTGCGGGTCTGGGACTGGCGGGTGGCGGAGCGTTTCGCCCGATTAGCCCGGCCGAGCCATGGCGCCCAGGAATGGCTTCGGGATCGACAGCTGGTTTTGGTTCTATTGTCGGAGATGAACTTGAATCTGTTGAAGGCACTTTCGCGAAAGATTCAGAGTCCCGGGTGCTTTCCCTGGACTTTTCTTCGGAAGGTGTCGGGTCGTCGAGTTTATTGGCACCTGAGGAGTGACCTGAATCAGTGGGGTCTTGAGAGGATGGGCTTGCTGAGCGCGATTCTGCCTTCTCCCGCGGGGTGGAAGATCGTGAAGTCGTTTCTCCTGGGCGATTCGGCAGTGCCGGTGAGGTGGCATCGTCAGCCAGTATTGATTTCTGGGCGTTCCCGAGGAGTTTTCCGAGCGGGCCGCGCCCCACTGTGAGCCCAACGGTCAGACTGAGCACCGCGAACAAGAACACCAATGCGAATGCGGCCACCTGAAATCCGGAAATTTCAAGAACAAATAAGCGTGAGGGCGAGTTCTCGATGCGATTCACCGATGGCTCGACTTTGCGTGTTCGAGCTTGTGGTCGAGAATCGGCGACTGGAATGTGGTGGCGTACTTTTTCCTCGAGACCTTCGACGAACGCTGTCGGGTTCGCATCCGGAATCTCAGGCATCATGATTTCAGATTCTTGAGACGAAGTGTGCGCTATCAGCTCGCGTGAGGGGGCTGGCTCTTGCTCAGGGAACACGCTCCCAATTGGCTCTTCTGGGCAACTTTCGATGGTTGCGGGGATGAGGTTCTGCACCGACGCATGGGGCTCGGCGTCGGGGGCGGGTGCTTCCGCTTTTGCCGGTACGTCCGTTCCCTGCTCCGCCTTATTCCGCTGCGCGATTTCTATGAGTGTCGCCAGCTTTCCGCCCGCCTTCGAGAGTGCGTCAAAGACGTACGCAACATTTTTCGGACTGAACTGAAGCTGCCGAGCGGTAAGAGTCAGCCGGAGGATGTCGTCGATTTCATGTCGCTGGTTTTCGGAAAGATAGTCCTTCAGGCCGGAATAGAGGGCGCCGTTCTCATAATTCTCTCTCCACTCAAGCATGGCCTGAAGGCGGCGACTGGCATCTTTATCGAATTCTTGCTCTCGGTGTTCTGCTGGGGCACATTCGGGGAACACTTCCGCTTGACCGAGGGGTAATGCCATGATTATTTCTGTCAATCCACCACGCAGTTCCTGAACCTTGTTGGACGGCAAAGATGTTTTGTGACAGACCCACTCTCCGCGCGTCTTGTCGAAATCAATCGAGGTGCGATACTCATTTGTTTCATATTTGAATACAGGCAACGGCTTAAGCGGTGGCCACCTGCCGGCCAGGAGTAATTTCATCTCCGCCTGTTGCACTGGAGACATGGGTCCAGCAATGTTGGGCCTGGTTCGTTCGTGTTCTTGCAATTTCATGATTCGGCCCGAAAAATTCTATCTGCCACACGATTTTGCCGGCGTGGGGCCTGCAAATTTGTGGAAGTGGGCGTCGCGACGAATTTGGGGAAGATCCTTTCTGATCATCTTCCCTCGTCCGCTGTCGTAACTTTCCCAAGTGTTGTCAACCCCCAACCCCTTCCGGGAGGATTAGTTGCATGCTCCGTTGGACGAGATCTCCTTCCGTCCATTTTCTAAGCCTGCTCCGGCATGATGAAAAAGGTCCTCATAAGTCAACTTCTCGCCATGCCAAATTGGCGCAATCCACTGATACATAACGAGTTACAAGCAGCGCTCAACACGTTCCTGGTGCAGGGCCTTCTCTGCTTTCACGGCGCGGAGGAACGCGGCGGGTCCTGAGCCATCCCTTCGCCGCCCCTGGGCCAGCCGGAGGCGGCCAGGCCGCCTCCGGCCAAACCAAGCGCCTTGAGCAGACTACGACGTGAAAGACGTCGCTCGACCTCAGTCATGGGGCAACCTCCACTGCGGCACTACCTTCCAAGGCGGCAGGAGGTGTCAACCTCCGCCTTCCCGTGGCATCCCTCTGGCCCGGCTGGCTCATCCAAGCCGGGGGCGGTGAAGCTTGGCACACGGCCCCTTGCTAACAGGTGTTTTGGGCCCGCCAGAGGGTGTACTATTAACAAGACGCCAAACGCACGAAAACTGGCACTATGGCTGCGAAATCAAAGCGGTTTCTCTTCGTGGCGCTCCTCCTCGGAGGCATCCTTCTTGCAGGGCAACTGCACTGCTGCGTTGATCTGAATTCGCGATCGCTGGATTCGCACGTTTGCCCGATCTGCTCCGCCGCGGGCACCGCCGTGCCGACTCCATCTCTGATCGTGGAGATGGCCCCGGCGATCAACCGGCTGGAAGTCTCCGGCGTTGTCGTCTCCGTTCCGCTTGTAGTTCCCCGCAGTATCGCGCCTCGCGCGCCTCCCGCCGTATAGCAATTCCCACTCGGCCCCAATCTCCCGATCACCCGTGTCGTGCGTCGCTCCAACTGTGACGCGCGAGGAGTCATCACTTGAGGCAGTTAAAGCTTTTGGTTTTTGC
>WNFA01017957.1_pt1 | contig 11209 bp, 9 predicted proteins | sample 5400481 | NCBI WGS metagenome assembly WNFA01 (sample SAMN13153340, study PRJNA577476) | soil metagenome | isolation source: 120 cm saprolite under Douglas fir tree site 2 hole 1 replicate 2 | place: USA:California | collected 2015-04-18
GGCATTGGCGGTGATCCGATTATTGGCACGACGCACCTCGATGCGATCCGTCTCTTTAACGAAGATCCGGAGACCCACGCCATAGTGATGATCGGCGAAATCGGCGGCGACGCGGAAGAGCAGGCCGCCGCCTACATAAAGACCAACGTGAAGAAGCCCGTCGTGGGATTGATTGCCGGACAAACCGCGCCACCGGGCCGCCGCATGGGCCACGCGGGCGCGATCATCAGCGGCGGAGCGGGCACCGCAGCAGAGAAGTACAAGGCGATGGCCGCGGCAGGTATTCACACCGTGCAGAGCCCGGCGGACATTGGCGTGACGCTGGCTGCTGCGATTAAGAAGTGAAAGCGAGGCAGGAGGCAAGGAAACAGGAGGCAAGGAGACACGAAGCAACTATGGCCATCCGGACCGGCCGTGATTTGGTGCGGGATTCTTGTAGCCCGCGTCTTCAGACGCGGGGCTTTTCTGGAAATTGACGAGAACCCCCTCGCCTCTGAAGAGGCGAGCTACAATTCGGAGAATTTCATTTCAGGGAGAGGAATTGAATGGCAATCGAACGGACCCTTGCGATTATCAAACCGGACGCGGTGGGGCGAGGCCTGATTGGTGAAATATTGTCTCGGATCCACAAGGCTGGATTCCAAATTGTTGCCATCAAATCAATGCGGCTCACGCGCAAAGAGGCCGAAGGTTTCTATGCGGTGCATGTCGCGCGTCCCTTTTTTGGCGAGCTGACCGAGTTTATGAGTTCGGGAAAGGTAGTTGTGCTGGCGCTTGAGGCCGAGGGGGCGATCGCCAAATGGCGCGAGACAATGGGTGCCACCGATCCCGCTAAAGCCGCGCCGGGCACGATTCGTCGCGACCTCGGCACGAGTATTGGGAACAATTGCACGCACGGTTCGGATGCTCCGGAGACAGCGGCATTCGAACTTGGTTATTTTTTCTCTGGACAAGAACTGATCTGAATTTCAGCGCCGGAGAATGGCCCCGCCTCTAAAGAGGCGGGCTACAGCAACCTGTCATCGTTGGTGAGGGTGAGTTTAAGGCCGCGCCCTCCTGAAGTTCAACGCGCCCCATTTCCGCCGCCAGCCTGGTTGAATCTCTTACAAATTAGATAGAATGATTGCGATGGAGCCGATGCGCGAACTCGGGAGAATGCTGGTCTTCGCAGGCGCGGCGCTGGCGGCGATTGGCGCGCTGGTGTGGCTGACCGCGCGCCGGGGAGGGCTGCCACTGCGGCTTGGACGCCTCCCGGGCGACATCGCGTATCAGGGCAAGCACGGCTCGTTCTATTTCCCCGTGGTTACGTGTATTCTGCTGAGCGTGGTGCTCACACTGGTCCTGTGGCTGGTTCAATGGCTAAAGAAATAAAACAATTCGAATTCAACCTCGCGCCGGAACGCAAAATCTGGAGCGTGACGGAGCTGACGGCGCGGATCAGCAACGTTCTCGCCGTGCAATTCTCGAATCTATGGGTCGAGGGCGAAGTCTCGAACTACCACGCGGCGCAGTCAGGACATTTGTACTTCACGCTCAAGGACGCGAAGGCGCAGGTGAAGTGCGTTTGCTTCCGCAATCAGGCGATTCGCCTGAAGTTCCGGCCCGAGGACGGTTTGAAGTTGATCGTGCGCGGGTCGATCAGCGTGTACGAGCCGCGCGGCGAATATCAGATTTATGTGGAGCACATCGAGCCGTCAGGCGTCGGCGCGCTGCAGCTCGCATTCGAGCAGCTCAAGAAACGCCTCGAAGCCGAAGGGCTTTTTGATGAAGCGCGCAAGAAGCCGCTTCCCGTGCTGCCGCGCCGCATTGGCGTGGTGACTTCTCCCAAAGGCGCGGCCGTGCGGGACATCATTCGCATCCGCCGTGGCGCGCGCGATTGCAGCCTGCACGATTCCTGTTGTAAGCGGCGTCGGACACGAGACCGATTTTACGATCGCGGATTTTGTGGCGGATGTGCGCGCCTCCACGCCGTCGGCAGCCGCGGAAATCGTGGTGCAATCGCGGCAGGAATTTCAGCGGCACCTGAAAGAGCTGGAACACAAAATCTCGCAACAGATGCGTTACCTGCTGCTCGAGTTCCGGCATCACTTGAAAGAACTTGCGACGCACATAGGTTTCCGCAGGCTGGAAGAGTTGTTGCGGCGGCACCGCCAGCAGACCGATGAGCTATTTTCGCGGCTTGGAGTTGCGCTCGCAGGGCGGATCGAGCGGTTGCGGCATCGCTACACGATTGCCGGGACGCGCATCGCGTCGTTCGACCTGCGCGCGAGAATCAGAGCCCTTGGCTTGCGGCTCGTGCAGCGTTCGGCGGAATTGGGCCTGCGGATGGAACGTCTGCTGGTCGGAAAAGTTCAACTGCTGGAACGTCTGCGGCTGCAACTCGATGAACGCAGCCCGCTGCGCGTGCTCGAGCGTGGCTACGCCATTTGCACGGATGTGGAAGGGAATGTGTTGCGCGCCGCGGACCAGGTGGCCATCGGCACCGAAGTCAACGTGCAGCTCGCGCGCGGGCGCCTGGGCGCCGAGGTCCGCAGCCGCGACATTCCGAAGTCATAAGTCCTCCTGTTTATCTCTGTGACAGTGTTATCTTTGGTGAATGCTTTTCAAGATTTAACACAGAGGGCACAATGGGCACAGAGGGGAATCAGAGAGAGGCGCGGGTTACTCGTCCGACGTGCTGGCGACCTTCAGCACGGCGAGGAACGCTTCCTGCGGGATGTCCACGCGGCCCACGCGCTTCATGCGCTTTTTTCCTTCTTTTTGTTTTTCCAGGAGCTTGCGTTTTCGAGTGATGTCGCCGCCGTAGCACTTGGCGAGGACGTTCTTGCGGATCGCCGCGACAGTTTCGCGGGCGATTACGCGGCTGCCGATGGCGGCCTGAATCGGAACTTCAAACATTTGGCGCGGAATCAGCTTGCGCAGGCGCGTAACCAATTCCCGCCCGCGCTCGTAGGAGAACTCGCGGTGGCAGACCAGCGCGAGCGCATCGACCGGTTCGCCTCCCACCAAAACGTCCAGCTTCACCAGATCGGCTTCCGCATAACCTGCCAGGTGATAGTCGAGTGATGCGTAGCCGCGCGAGGCGCTCTTCAAGCGGTCGTAGAAATCGAGCACAATTTCGTTGAGGGGAAGCTCGTAGGTGAGCATGACGCGCTGTGGCGACAGATACTCGAAGTTTTTCTGCACGCCGCGCTTTTCCTCGCAGAGCTGCAGGATGGCGCCGACCGAATCCTCCGCAGTGATAATCATGGCGGTAATGACCGGCTCTTCGATTTTCGCCATTTCGTTCGGCGGAGGAAATTTCGTGGGACTGTCCACTTCGACGACGACGCCGGCCGTGGTCGTGATCCGGTAGCGCACGCTGGGCGCGGTAGTGATCAGGTTGATGCCAAATTCGCGCTCCAGCCGCTCCTGCACGATCTCCATATGAAGCAGCCCGAGGAAGCCGCAGCGGAAGCCGAACCCAAGCGCAACGGAATTTTCCGGCTCGTAGAAGAAGGCCGCGTCGTTGAGTTGCAGCTTGCCAAGGGCATCCCGCAGGTTCTCGTAGTCGCTCGCGAGCACGGGGAACAACCCGGCGAAAACCATTGGCTTGATCGCTTCGAATCCCGGCAGGGGCGGGGCCGGGCGCGCCGCATCGACGACGGTGTCGCCCACGCGGGCGTCGGCCACGCGCTTGATGTTGGCGATGATGAAGCCAACGTCTCCGGCGACGAGTTCTTCGAGCACGACCGGCTTGGGCGTCAGCGCGCCAAGCGCCTCAACTTCGTAAACTTCGTTGTTGAAGCACAGCCGGATCTGCATGTGGCGCGTGATCCGGCCGTTCATGACGCGCACCAGCACCACGGCGCCACGAAAGGCATCGAACCAGGAGTCGAAAATCAGCGCCTGGAGCGGCGCTTCGGCGGTCCCCGTCGGCGGAGGCACGCGCGCCACCACGGTCTCCAGCACGGATTCCACGCCGATCCCGCTCTTGGCGCTGATCAGCAAAGCGTCGGATGCAGGAATCGCCAGCACGTTTTCGATCTGCGCCTTCACTTCCTCGGGCTGCGCGGCCGGGAGGTCAATCTTGTTGATGACCGGAATGATCGTGAGATTGTGATGTGCCGCCAGGAACGTGTTGGCGACGGTCTGCGCTTCGACGCCCTGGCTCGCGTCCACGACGAGCAGCGCCCCTTCGCACGCGGAAAGCGCGCGGGAGACTTCGTACGAAAAATCGACGTGGCCGGGAGTGTCGATCAGATTGAGCTGGTATTCGTTGCCGTCCTTCGCCGTGTAATGAAGGCGAATGCTCTTGGCCTTGATGGTGATGCCGCGCTCGCGTTCGAGGTCCATGGAGTCCAGGACCTGCGCGCTCATTTCACGCTGGCTGAGCGCACCCGTAAGTTCGAGCAGCCGGTCGGCCAAAGTGGACTTGCCGTGGTCAATGTGCGCGATGATGCAAAAATTACGGACGAAGCGTGGGTCCATCAGTTAGCCCGCCGTCGCAATACGCCTTGCGCCGGTGAAATTTCTCCTCGAATAGGCGGCCCATCGGCACGCCAACCTGGCTGGTCGCAGCCGCCAACATTTCTCATTCACTGCGAAACAATTCAGTGTGCCACAAGTGGCGTCGCTCCGGAAGCGGCGCTCGGGGCAGCGTTGCCGGCAACAGGGACCAAAATGCTAGATGGAACCAGAGCCAGGGGAACGGTTTGGCGGGCGAAGGCGGGACAGTATATAGTGTTTTTTGGTTTTCATACGCCCGGCCCGCGTGTCCGCGGGCGCAATTTCACAGGGGAAACCGTTCGAGCCCTCATGAGCGTGGATATTATCAAACAGCTGGATCGCGCGAAGCGTTACATCGAAAAGAACCAGTTCGACGACGCGATCGAAGCCTACCAGTCCGTGCTTTTGGCCGCCCCGAACCATATGGAATCCATACAGGCGCTGGGCGATCTATACACGCGCCAGAATCGATCTGACCGGGCATCCTTTTACTACGGGATGCTGTTTGACCGGTTTAGCGGCCCGCGCGAGGAGCCCAAAGCGCTGGCGCTGTACACGCGCTTTTTGAAACCGCATCACCAGCCGCCGGAACGCGTGGCGCGATATGCGCTCCTCCTGCAAAAGCAGAACCGCGCCGAAGAATCCATCGAGCAGTTCATGTCCGCAGCGCTGGCATTCGAGCTCAGCGGCAAAGGCGAAGACGCGTTGACATGTTTTGTGCGCATCGCGCAACTCGATCCCGAGAACCGGGACCGGCACATCGCCGTGGCCGAACTTGCCGAGCGCATGGGAAACGCGGCGGCGGCAGCGCGGGGATACTTGCGCGCGGGCCAGCTCACCACTGTTTGCCCGCGCTCATGAGTTGCTGCCCAATGACCGCAGCGCGGCGCTGCTCTATGCCCAAGGCTTGCTTCGAAGCGGCGATGCGGCAGGGGCGGCCGCGCTGCTCATGCCTTTGGCGGGGACCGAAACCGACGCTACCTTCCTCGAAACGTATGCCGAGTCGTTGATGCGGGCCGGCCGTTTGGACGATGCGCGTAGTGTTCTGGAGCACATGACGAATCAGGGGGCCGGATCCGCGGAGAAGTTTTTCGCGCTGGCGCATGAGTATATGCGCAGCGGGCAAGAGGAGGGGGCCGTCGATTTGCTGGGCCAGGTTAAAAAAAGCATGCTGGCAGCCCGGCGCGAATCCGAATTTGCGACGGCGGTGGATCAGTTTGTCGAGGCGTACCCAAAATCGCTGCGATTGGCTGAATTCTGGGGCGCGATGTATGCCGAACTCAATCGGGAAACAAAATACTTCGATGCGCTAGTGCGGCTGTTTGATCTGCATCTTGCGAACGATCAGCTTACAGGGGCATGTGAAACACTCGAAAAGCTCGTGGACATCGATCCGTACGACTCCCGGAACCAGCAGCGCATGGACCTGATTCAAGGCCGCGCGGACGCTGGGTTTATGGGCCGTTTGAAAGCCCGGCTGGCGGGCGCTGCAACCCACGGATCGCAAACGCCCTCGCAGGACAGGCTTCTCGGCAAGGCCAGCGAGCCGTCGTCCGCACTGCTCGACGATGTCCGCGCGGGCCACACGCTTGAAGATCTTCTGGTGCAGGCGGAGATTTTTGTTCAATACTCGCTGCAATCCAAGGCCATCGAACGGCTTCAGAGGATCGTGGAGTTGTTCCCTGGGGAAGAAGACCAAAATGAGCGGCTGCAAAGCCTGTTCGAAGCCGCGAATTGGTGGCCTCCCCAGGATCCGAGCAAGCCCAAGGCGGCGAGCCGGGAAAGTGCGGCCGAGGAGCCGGCGATTCGCAACGTCGCATACGCACCGGAAACCTTGCGCGACCTGGCGAAAATTTCCGAAATCAATCAGAACGTCTTCCGGCAACCGTCGCCGCGCGCCATGCTTTCCGTGGCTGTCAACGAAGTGGGGAACTATCTGCGCGCGGCCAGGTGTCTCGCAGTTGTCGGCGCGCCGGGACAGCCGCCCCAAATGGCTTCGGAGTTTTGCGCCTCGGGCATCGAGGCTTCCGCGGGAGGCAACATCGTACGTCTGATGGGACAAATTGAACGCGCCGCGCCCGATGCGCTCGGAGGAATGCCGCTCGATGCTGCTGCCTCACCCGCGCTGAAAGAAATGGGCCTGGAGACGGTTCTCGGAGTGCAGCTTACCGATCCGGAGACGCAGGCGCCGGCGGGGATGCTGATCGCCGGTTTTGCCGCGCCACACACGTGGAAGCCGAATGAAACGTATTTCCTCCAGTCGATTGGAGACCAGATGTTGCTGTGCGTGCACCATACACGCCTTCGTTCTCTGGTGCGGACGATGGCGGTAGCGGACGAGAAAACCGGACTGCTGACGCGGAGTTCCTATCTGGACTGCTTGCTGCACGAATCTCAGCGCGCGCGGAAGCAGGGCGTGCCGCTGGCCCTGGCCTTGTTGGAGGTTGACGGGGGACCGGATCTGCTGCGCCAGCAGGGCGAAGGGCCGTTCGAACGGTACATGGAGCAGCTCGGGCGCTCCGTGCAATCCATCGTGCGGCAAACCGATCTCGCCGTGAAGTACACTTCCTGGGCGCTGGCCTTTATCCTCCCGGACACGCCGCTGGCGGGCGCGCGCACGCTCGCGGAGAAATTGAAGAAAGCGACTGGCCATCTCCGGGCTCCCTGGGATGGCGCGCAAGTGACGCTGAGTGTCGCCATCGCGGAAGCGATTGCCCGGCAGGATTTCGACAACGAGGATATTGTCACGGATCTGATCAATCGCGCGGAAGCCGGCCTCGAGGAGGCGCGCAAGAGGGGCGGCAACGAAATCGTCTCCCTGGAGATGGCCAAGACCTGAAGATTCTGGCGTAATTCTTGATCTCAGGGGGCGCGATCGCTGTCCGCGCCAGAGAATTTCGGAAACCCAGTAAACGGGATTCGTGTGCGGTAAGGGAGAGGCAAGCGGATGGCTTACGAAAACCTGCTGTATGAGAAGCGGGACCGAATCGGCTTCATCACGTTCAACCGGCCGAAAGTGTTGAACGCATTGAACCGCAAGACGATGGAAGAATTGAATCAGATTCTGATCGCTGCTCGAGCAGACGAAGATGTGCGCGTGCTCATCCTGACCGGCGCGGGGGAAAAATCCTTCGTCGCCGGCGCGGACATCAGCGAGCTGGCGGTGCAAACGCCCGTGAGCGGGAAAGAGACTGCGCTGTTCGGTCAAAGCGTGCTGCACCACCTGGAAACGCTGGGAAAGCCCTCCATCGCGGCGATCAACGGTTTCGCGCTTGGCGGCGGATGCGAAGTGGCGCTGGCCTGTTCGATGCGTCTGGCGAGCAAGACCGCGAAGCTCGGACAGCCCGAAGTGAAGCTTGGAATCCTCACGGGCTATGGGGGCTCGCAGCGGCTTTCCCGCTTGTGCGGCAAGGGAGTCGCTCACGAACTGTGCCTGACGGGAGAAATGATTTCGGCCGATGAGGCGCTCCGCATCGGACTCGTCAATCGCGTCCACGAACCGGCGGAGCTCTTGCCCGCGGCAGAGGCGCTGGCAAAAAAGATCATTGCGAATGCTCCGCTCGCGGTGAAGTTCACAATGGAGGCTATCGAGCGCGGAACGGAAATGCCGCTGGAGGAAGGCCAGTTTCTAGAAGCTACGCTTTTCGGAATTTGCGCCGCCACGGAAGACATGCGGGAAGGCACACGCGCATTTCTCGAAAAGCGTCCGGCGCAATTCCATGGGAAGTAGCGCAAGCATGATATTGCGAAATCCAACTCGATGAATGAATCATTCACTCCAAAACAGATCCGCCCCACGGCGAACGCCATGGGGCTTCGCTTCGCGCTGGTCGTGAGCCGCTTCAATAGCTTCATTACGGAACGGCTCCTGTCCGGCGCGCTCGATGCGCTCCAAGCCGCGGGAGCTCCCGAGGAAAATATTCAGGTGGTGCGAGTGCCGGGCTCATTTGAGATTCCGCTGGCGGCGAAGAAATTGGCCGAAAGCGCGCGCGCCGACGCGGTGATCGCCATCGGATGCGTCCTTCGCGGCGAAACCGCGCACTTCGACTACATCGCGAGCGAGGTCGCGCGCGGCGTGCAACTCGCGCAGCTCGATACCGGCGTGCCTATTATTTTCTGCGTCCTTACCTGCGACACTCTTGAGCAGGCCATCGACCGCGCGGGGCTTAAGGGTGGAAATAAGGGTCACGAAGCAGGCGTGGCCGCTGTCGAAATGGCGAACCTGTCCAAACACCTCCGCCCGGGCAAACCTTCGCCTGTTAGCAAGAACACTTCCCGCAGGAAACGCCGTTAGATGTCGCTCCGCCGGAAATCCCGCGAGTACGCCCTGCAGATGCTGTTTCAATGGGAAATGGGAAAGCAGGACCCCTCGCGGATCGAGAACGGATTCTGGGCCAACGCGCGCGCTCAGAAATCGACGCGGGAATTCGCGAATCAACTTTTCGAAAATGCGGCAGCACGCGCGGCCGAACTCGATCCGGTCATCTCGATGCACGCACAGAACTGGCGCATCGAGCGCATGGCGGCCATCGACCGCGCGATCCTCCGCCTGGCGATAGCGGAATTGCGCACGATGGGCACGCCCCCCAAAGTGGTGTTGAACGAAGCCGTTGAGCTGGCAAAGAAGTTTTCCTCCGAAGAAGCCGCTCCGTTCATCAACGGCATTCTCGATGCCGCGATGAAATCGTTTGCTGAAAAATCTGCTGACTAGCCGTGTTGCTATCGTAGTACTTCCGTACCATCAATCGTTCCCTAGAATACCCCCAACTGGTGCAACTTTCCCCGGACCACCGGGTTTCTTGTAGTGTACGGAATGTTCAACGCGAAACTTCAAATGAAGAAAGGGAGGACGATCATCATGAATGGGGTGAATCTTATTAAGAGAGGCCTTGTTGCAGTGGCATTTTCCGGTTTCATGGTTGTGGGCGCGTGGGCCCAAAGTTCCACCACGACTCCGCCGACGCCGAATCCTGACGTCGTGCAGGACCAGAAGGACGTCAATCACGATCGGCGCGATGTCCACCAGGATACCCGCGACATCCATCAGGACCGCAAAGACGTCGTGAACGATAGGAAAGACATTGTGAACGACAAGACCGACATCTCGAACGACAAGGCGCAATTACACAACGACGTCAACCAGTACGGCGCGAACAGCACGCAGGCCCAGGCGGACCGTAAGGACATCCGAGGGGATCGCCGCGACGTGGTTGCCGATAAGAAGGACGTGGTGAGCGACAAGAGAGATATCCACAAAGATAAAAGGGACCGCAGGCACGACCGTCGCGACCTCCATCACGACCGTGTCGACCGGAACCGCGGCCTTAACACCAAGTAGTTTCGAACATAACCCTTCAAACGGGAGAAGGCCGGCCGCGCGAAGAGCCGGCCTTCTTTCCTTTTCAAGGCTTGTTGAAGTGTCAAGTATCCACGGTTCCGGCCACGAACGGGACCGTGCATGCTAGAGGCGGCTCACGATGGCGCAAGTTTCGTTGAGAATTGTTCGCGTCGTTGCGGGGCTCGTGGTTTCCGAATAGACGCGCAGCATGGGTTCGGTTCCCGAGGCGCGCACCATCACCCAGCCGATTTCTCCTAAATACAATTTAATCCCATCCAGATTTTCGCGGTGCGCCACCGGCCATTCGAGCACGCGCTTTAGCTTTGCGTCGCCAAAGTGTTCGATTGCGCGTTCTTTCTGCCCGGGCCTCAGTTCGAGATCGACGCGGCCGTAATGATGCTCGCCGAATTCGGCATGAAGCTGTGCGACCAGCTCGCCGAGCGATTTGCGGTGCCACGCCATCACTTCGGCCAGCAGCAGCGCCATGACCGTTGCATCGCGCTCGGGCAGATACAGTTTGGTGCCAATCCCGCCGGATTCTTCGCCCCCCAGCAGGATGTCGCGCTCGAGCATCAGCTCGCAGATATATTTGAAGCCGATGGGCGTCTCAAACACCTGGCGGCCGAATTTGGCCGCGACCTTGTCGATCATCTTGGTCGATGAGAATGTTTTCGCGACGTCACCCGGAATGCCGCGCGTCCCGGCAAGATGCCAAAGCAAGATCGAAAAAATCTTATGCGGCGTGATGAAAGCGCCGTCGCGGTCCATTGCGCCGATGCGGTCGCCGTCGCCATCCGCGCACAGGCCGGCATGGTAGCCGCCGGAAACCACGGCGCGGCGTAAGGCATCGACGTGCGGCTCTATCGGCTCGGGGTTGACTCCGCCGAACAGCGGGTCGCGCGTGCCGCGGATTTCGTCGCAGTCGATACCGTGGCGTCTCATGAGCTGCCGCAACAATCCTCGGGCCGCGCCGTGCATCGGGTCCACGACAAAGCGAAATTTCGCCGCGCGAATCCGGTCCCAGTCGACCAGCTTCTCGATGGTTTCGAGATAGGGAGAAAGAACGTCGAGCGATTGAATGTTATCAGGACGCGCGGGCAGCGGCGGCACGCCGTTTGCGAGCACCGTGGCAAGTTCCTTCTCCACTTGCGCGACGATTGATGGCAGCGCGGAGCTGCCGTAGCTCGCTTTGAATTTCACGCCGTTCCACCGGTAGGGATTGTGGCTGGCCGTGATCATGATCCCGCCGGCCGCGCCGCGTTGCCGCACCAACAGCGAAAGCGCGGGCGATGGGCAGGCCTTTTCCGCGATCCACACCGGCATTCCGGCCATCGAGACAACTTCCGCAGCGGCGCGCGCAAAACGCTCGGAGGCATAGCGCGT
>WNFA01010625.1_pt1 | contig 11203 bp, 10 predicted proteins | sample 5400481 | NCBI WGS metagenome assembly WNFA01 (sample SAMN13153340, study PRJNA577476) | soil metagenome | isolation source: 120 cm saprolite under Douglas fir tree site 2 hole 1 replicate 2 | place: USA:California | collected 2015-04-18
GCACCTTTAGTAACAGCGATGCAAGAGAAAAAAGTGTGGGTCTACCAGGAAGGTATCACACATCTGCTAGTAGAGGATATAGCGATGAGCGCTGTAAAGTTTAGCTGGATACCGTGACTGTCCCGGCATCCCCATCGACCGTGACACGCTGTCCACTGCGCAGACGCCCGGTTGCTACTCCAGTTCCCAGAACAGCCGGGATATGATACTCGCGGGCTACGATGGAACTGTGGCTGAGCGGGCCGCCCACATCGGTCACTACCCCCGCGGCAAGGGCAAAGAGCGGCGTCCAGGCGGGCGTCGTGATCCTTGCCACCAGGATATCACCCGGTCGCATCTGATCAAACTCACCGGGACCCGAGATCACGCGCGCCGTGCCAGTGACTCGCCCGGGGCTGGCCCCGATTCCTTTCAGCACATCACCCTTGGGCTGGTCAGTACGAGCCGGCATCATACTTTTGAAGTCAATCCCCAAAAAGCGAGTTCCTCCTTTGAGCGGCAAGGCCACTGGCGGCGTGAGAGCGCGTTCGCTCTCCCAGGTCGCGCGCCGCTCGGCCACGATTGCATGATAGTCCGCCGGTGATTGTCCTGTGTCCAGCGCGGTTGCGGCCTCCTGCACTTCGTCCAAAGTCAGCCAGAACACGTCGTCCCGGGTGTCGATCACACTCGCCCCGGTCAAGCGCCGCCCAACCTCGTGCAGTATCCTGCGCAACACCGGCCAGCCCAGACCCGCATCAGCGAGTGCATCCTCGCGCAACGGGGCATAGCGTTGTGCGCTCACTACCAGGCTCCGGAAGATCCTCAAGCGGAGGCCACGCCGCCGGTTGAGCATAGTCTGCGTTGCCTGCTCGCGTGCCGCCGAGGCCCTTGCTTGGCGTTCATAGGGATCTGGCGCCTGATCACTCAAGAAGAACTTGAGGGTTTCCAAGATCGGCACCGGGTCATCGGCGAGCACGGCTTTGGCAAAATCGAGATCATAGATGGCATGTCCGAAACGGGCCAGGTGATCAGCCAGGCGCCGCCAGAATTCGTGCCACGCCCCGTCCTCTGCCTCCCCTCGTGCTGCCTGCTCGCGATACGCTGTTGTGAACTGCTCACTCGACATGTTCTCCAGCGCAGCGGCCAGTTCTGGCTGCCCGCGTACCCATTGCGCCAGGTCATAAAGCGATTTCTCGGCCTGCATCGGCGCGCTGTCAAAGCCCAGCACAAACGTTAGAGCAGAGGGAGCATTGTGCATCTTGAGGAAACGGTTATACACCTGGGTAAAGAGCAACTCGCTCATATACGCTGTCGGCAGGATGCCACTCTGTACAGTAAGATAGTACTGACCAGCTTCGGCAGTGATGTCGCGTACACCACCCAGCAGGTCTCCGGCTGGCATGCTAGCCAGGTCCATTGTTTGCCAGTGGTTGACAACCTCCGCGTACCTGGAACGCTCCTCCTCCCAACGTGGCCGCGAGGTGCGGAACAGGCGCGATCCGGCGGCGATCAGTCGTGGTATGGCGAGCACAAACTTTGCGGTCTTTGCAGGTGTGAGGGTGATGTTATAGTAGCCATACCCATTGATGGTGGTCAGCATCTCACCAGGAAATATATCTGTTAGCCCTATGCTCCTCATGAGCGTCATTGTGGCCCCGGAGAATGCAGGGAGTCCAAGTGTGGCGAACAGTGGTGAGAGTGGATCAGGCAGCAGTTCAAACACGCTCGAACGCATGTAGTGTCCCTTGGGGTTGGGTAGTTGCCACTCAGCTGCTGGTGTCACCTGGGACCCGGCGTCAGGTTCGGGCAAGGCAGTGATCGGGCGGGCCTGCACGACGGAAACGTGGCCATCGTGGAGCGCCCACTCGATATCCATTGGCCGGCCATAGAGGTACTCGATCTGCACACCAACGCGGGCAAGTTCAGCAGCTTGCTCAGCCGTGAGCACCGCTGCCATGCGCTTATCGACAGGTACCGGCTCTTCGTGCGTACCTTCGAGGGTACGCACGGTCATCACGTCTTTCTCACTGATCTCCTGTGTGGTGATGGCCCCGCTCACCTTATCAACCACGACCGTATCGGGCGTGACCTGCCCGCCGACAATGGCCTCGCCCAGCCCCCAGGCAGCGTTGATCATCACCTGGTCGCGTACACCTGTCAGCGGGTTAGCGGTGAAGAGGATGCCTGCTGCATCGGCGGGCACCAGTTCCTGGACCACCACCGCCAGGCTCACCTCCTCTTGCGCGATGCCCTGGCGGGCGCGGTAGCCAATTGCCCGCGCGGTCCAGAGCGAAGCCCAGCAGCGTTTGACGGCATCGAGCACCATCGCTTCGCCATGCATGTTGAGATACGTCTCCTGCTGACCAGCAAACGACATCTCAGGCAGATCTTCAGCAGTAGCAGAGGAACGCACCGCGACGGGCAGGTCACCCCCTGTAGCCCCCCGATTCATCGTGGGGAATTCCTTATACGCCTGGCGAATCGCCCCGGCAATATCATCGGGCATCACACTCCTGGCGAAAAGCTGTCCAATCTGCCTGGATGCCTCTTCGAGTGTCGCAGGCTGATCGGCAGAAACCGAGGCGACAGCCGCCAGAATCTCCTCTTGCAGCCCATTCTCGGTCACAAAGCGGCGATAGGCTGCTGTGGTGATGTGGAAACCGGGGGGCACAGGCAGGCCAGCCGCTGCCATGCGTGCCAGCGAAGCGCCTTTTCCTCCCACCTGCTCCAGTGTGGCAGAGGCATCACCCAATGCTAAAACGAGAGGGATAGATAGTTCATTGCTCATTGCGAATTCTCCTGTAGGGTCAAGATGCAACTTCATGCTGAAACTGTTCTTGTCTAAAAGCTATATCACGATTCAGGTGCTGTATAAAGATGTGGGAGACAGTTTGTAATTCATCGGATGTGACAGTGCGACCAGGCTCAAGTGTGCAATGCACCGTCTCGGCCATCAAATCTGCAAGCTCCTCGTCGGAAAGTATGAACTCGTCCGGCATCAATGGCACTACGAGGAAAAATCCTGCAAAAATGGCGGAGAGCATATACATCTGCGCTCGTAGGCTGAGATCAGTACGCACCAGGTCACGTTCGCGCAGAAATTCGAGGTAGGTTTTGAAGCCCATTAGTCTCTCTGCGTAGGCAGCACTACCATACTCGCGGTGTGCCAACTTCCCTAGAACCTCCATATCACGCAGGAGGACCGCCTTCATCAAGGGGCGTTTCATCAGAGCAAGCGCTGAGTGTTTGAGGATCCCTCGCAGCGTTGCACCCGCGGGATCGCGCTCGATGCGCTGCTTGAGATCCTCTGCCAGCTCTACTTTTTCACGTTTCACGAGCGCTGCGAACAGCTCTTCTCGCGTTTTCCAGTGCAGATACATAGTTCCTTTGGCTACTCCGGCCTGCCTGGAGACATCGTCGAGGGTGGTCTTGTGGTAGCCCCAGCGCAGGATCAACGCGGAGGCCGCATCCAGAATGCGCTGTGCCCGAACCTCGCGCCTGGATACTTCAGGTTCGTATATGTTCGCTCTCTGGCTCTGCTGTGCCAAAAGTCTTTCTCCTCTGCAATCAGGCAAATGACTAATTAAGATGATCTGGTCAAGAAACTATCTATCAGGGATATACAGTGGAGAGGGCGAAAAGTCAAGGGTGTTCATCAATGAAAAACAACTGAGAGTGTGTCGGAACTCAGAAAAGTGCCGATAGAAAGAAGGAAAGGAGACTGTCAAGCCAAGAGAAAGGATCAGGTGAGATGACCAATCAGCTTGCCCGAAAGCCGTATCCCTCGGATGTGACCGATGCCCAATGGGAGATCCTGGCCCCGTTCATTCCAGAACCAGGGCCGGAGTCGCCGCGTGAGCCAATCCCGCGACGAGAAATCGTGAATGGCATCCTGTACCTGTTGCGAACAGGCTGTTCGTGGAGACAGATGCCACATGATTTGCCCAACGGAAAAACGGTCTACCATTATTTCCGTCTCTGGAAACTCGACGGGACCTGGGAGCGGGCCATGACCGCTTTGCGCAAGCAAGTGCGAACCCAGATGGGGCGCCAGGAAGATCCGAGTGCGGCCCTCATCGACAGCCAATCGATCAAAACCAGTCCCGTGCGAGGCAGCGAACGCGGCTTCGACGGCGGGAAAAAAAATCTTTGGGCGCAAGCGTCACCTCCTCGTTGATACGCAAGGCTTGATCCTGGCGGTCCTGGTGCATGCTGCCAATAGCGGCGACCGCGAGGGAGCACGCTTGCTCCTGCACCAGCTGGTCGGACGCTTCCCGCGCCTGTGCCATCTGTTTGCCGATCACGGCTACACTGGCCCGCTCATCGCCTGGATCAAAGCGCTTCTGGGCTGGGAGACCGAGATTGTTCCTCAACCGGGCAACCAGTCCCATCAGCAGTGGGTGCTCATCGATGGCAAGCCGATGTGTGTGCTTCAGCCCAAAGGGGGCTTCCAGGTGCAACGCCACCGCTGGAAAGTCGAACGCACCTTTGCCTGGCTGATCCGCTTCCGGCGTTTAGCCCGCGATTATGAGGGGTTGCCTTCCAGTAGTGAAGCCCTCATCCAGATCGCTGCGATCCATCTCTTTCTGACTCGCTTGACTCCTTTCCGCCCCTTGAGGACGTAGTTCCGACACACTCTGAGCAAATACCAGGAAGTAGGATATACTAGAGGCGGTAAACAGACCATTGTATTCTTGGGAGTTGTCACGAGACGTCCTTCATTTGGGTGAAGCAGGCGCTACGGAGAACCAGTGAGGATGCAGCATAAGATAGTCGCGCCCCCTACAGGGCAGGCCACCGGTTCTGAGCAGGTATCGCGCTATCACTTGCCCGTGCCGCTCACGCCGCTCGTTGGCCGCGAGCTCGAGGTGGCGAAGGTCTGTGCCTTGTTACAGCGGCCTACCATGCGCCTGCTCACCCTTGTCGGAACCGGAGGAGTGGGCAAAACGCGCCTGGGGCTGGCGGTGGCCGAGGAGCTGCTGGACGACTTCGCCGAGGGTGCCTGCTTTGTTCCACTCGCTCCCGTTAGCGAGTACGCTCGGGTCATTCCAGCGCTCGCCCAGATGCTTGGCCTGTGGGAGGCTGGAGATCGTCCCCTGGAAGAACAGGTACAAACGTATCTCCGCGAGCGACACCTGCTGCTGCTGCTGGACAACTTCGAGCATGTGATCGAGGCGGCACCCCAGTTCGCAATGCTGTTGACTGCCTGTCCTCACCTGCGTATCCTGGTCACCAGCCTCCTGCTCTCCACCTTTCCGGAGAGCAGGAGGCTTCCTGCCCCTTCCTGCCACTCTTCTGGAGAGGGAGACCTTTCCTTTTCTGCCGGTTTTTTCCCCGGCTCCTGGTTCCTGGAATGGTTGCTCACGCCAAGTTGTCTGCGAACCCGGTTGATCTGGCTGATACTCACGCTCACGTCGAACCGCTCTTGAAGTCGCGTCTGGATGATGGAGCCCGGCGTATGAGGAGCCGCTCGACAGGATGTTTCGAGCCAGGCTCGAACCTCTCCACGCAGCTTCGAGGGGTGTCCCTGCCGCCGATCGAGGCCTCGCGATGGGTCCCTGGGTACGCACGGCGCGTAGCAAGCGGTAGGCCATGGCTCGCTTCACCGGCATTGCAGTGACTGCCCCTGCCTCCTGCCACGGTTGACCCGCCAGCATCGCGGTGACGAGGTGCGCTCGGGCAATCCGTCGTTCGTTTTTCTCCATCTTCACCCCTCCTTGTGTATCGACAGCTCTACGGTTTCAGGGTCCCATCACGAGAGCAGGGAGTTGCTGTGAACGCTTTCTTGATTGCACATGCCAAATGTGCTGATGAATCATGGATACGGAGCCCTTGACGAACTGCTACCGATCACACAAGGCAAAGGCGGGAAGGAAGGCCATGTCGTGGCAGGGAGCGATGCGAGGATATCGAATGGCACTGCCTGCCCTACGTGAGATGTGGGCGAGCTTTCGCAAGCCTGGTGGATGCATCTGTCCGTCGCAGGACCAGGAAGGTGAGCGTCCCTCTGCTGATCCCTGTGAGCAGCAAGCACGCCAGGGTGGCCAGGAGCCACCAGCCCAGATCAGGGTAACTGAACAACAGATCAGACCACGAACCCACGACAAAGGGAAGACCAAGGAAGAGTATCAGCGGAAGGAGCAGCTCTCTCACCAGTGGCACGACCATATGTCGGTAGTGCGGTCGTTGCCCAAACCGCTTGTACCACCGTGGCAAGCGGAGCAGAGACCAGAGCACGAAAGCTGAAATCAGGAGGATGAACCCATCTGCAAGCAAGTAGAAGGTACTCAAACTGAGTCCAGCGGTGGGTGGCTCCTCTCCGGCAAGCAGGCGCGCCAGTCCTGCATAGAACTCGTAAAAAAAGGTATCACCGTTCCCGGTACTGGGAACAGTCGTGTCAGCGTTCACCAGCAGAATCGCGCCCCAGTGGTTTTGCGGCTCGATGAGCATCAAGGAGTGGTAGCCAGAGGAGACGCCATCGTGCCAGATGGTTGGTACTCCTGCAATCGGGCCAATGTGCCACCCCATCCCATAGGCAGTCCCAGGCCCAAATGGCGGTCCAGAGGTCGGATTAGGCACAGCAGGCGCATGCATGGCGGCGATCCCGCTTGCTGAGAGGACAGCCGCCTCCCCATAGCGTCCAGTATTCATCTGAGCGATGAGGTAGTGGGACATATCCTCGACGCTGGAGAACAGCCCGCCAGCACCCAGGACAGCGGGCAGGTGCAAATCGCTGTCATCCGTTGGCACAGGAACACCGAAAAGCCACTCATGCCCTTGTGCTAAGTCGTTCTGCTGGGCTTGCTGCAGTGAGGCGAAACTGTGGTGCATCTGGAGCGGAGCAAAGATGTGTTGCTGAATATACGCTGCGTAGGCTTGGCGAGAGACCGTCTGTACGATGAGTCCGAGGATGACATAGCCGCTAGGAGCGTATTCAAAACTGGCACCGACTGCTCGGTCAGGCGCGACGGTACTCAGGGCGCGGACAAACTGTTCGATCGTCTCAGTCGTCGTGACCCTTGGGGAAGAGGCCGGCAGTCCGCTTGTCATGTGCAAGAGCTGGCGGACCGTGATCTGTGCTGACGCGGCGGGATCGGCAAGACGAAACCAGGGAAGGTAGCGCTGGACGGGCGCATCCAGTGCCACCTTGCCTGCTTCGACCAACTGCATGATCGCCAGGGCAGTGAAGGATTTCGTCAGTGAGGCCAGCAGAAAAAGGGTTTGCGGGGTGACAGGTCGTCCCTGGGAAGCCTCACCGAAGCTCTGCAGGGAAACGATCTGGGTGTCATGGACAAGACCGAGAGCCAGGCCAGGAAGACGATTCGCCTGGATCTCTGAAGTCAGGAACGCCTTGATCTTGGCTACATCGGGAGAACTAGCAGGCGATGCGGCTGCAATAGGGAGCGTCGTGAACGGCAATACCAGCAGTAGGAGCAGACAGGAGAAAACACTTATGACCATGGTTCGGTACAGGCTCATCTTCATGATCTGTTCCCTTCGCTGGAAGGAGACGTGTATTGCTCCGCTCATAATGGGGTCTCTCCTAGTGTACCAAAAAAGCTGCAAGAAGGAAAGCGACCTTTTTCCTCAACGAGAGTCTGCTCAGAAGTGTTTCATGCTTAATGTATGGGGCTGTCAAAAAAAGGAAACCTCGTCCATGTCGATTGAGGTACAAGCAAGGCAGACGTCTATTTTTAGATGCACAGGGATGACAACTGGAGCGAAACCCTGGACCACCGATGGCCTGTCGTACTGGCAGGCCGAAAACGAAGGGATCGAGCTTCTCGATCTCACTATGGGCGACCTTTTAGACCAACGCGCTGAAGAACTTCCTTCACAAGAAGCTATCGTGTATTCCTGTTACCCCGAATTCGGGGATGCGCTCAACATCCGCTGGACCTACCAGGACTATCGGGACCGCGCCAATGCCATCGCCAAAGGACTGATGGCGCTCGGCCTCAACAAAGGTGATCACATCGCTGTCCTGGCAGCCAACCTTCCCGAATGGCCGCTGCTCATGATGGCAGCGGCCAAAGCCGGGCTGGTGCTGGCGACGATCAATCCGGTATTACGCGCATCTGAAGTGGAGTACATCCTCAAACAGGGCGACGTGCGTGCGCTGTTCTTCATGGCGCGGGTGCGCGACTACGACCACCTGGCCAGCATCGGTGCGCTGACCACTCCTGGCAGCAAGAACGGTGAGGTGACGAGCGAGCGGCTGCCGAGGCTGAGCTAAGTGAGCTTGATAGGCATGCCTCCGTCCCACGTTCTGGAACAGGAGGGCTGGCGGCCTGCGCTCTTGCGCGAGGTCATTACGGCTGGTACACAGGTAAGCGATGCAGCACTGGCCGAGCGGCAAGCCTCGGTCAGACCGTCTGATCCAGCCATCCTGATGTATACCTCTGGCACAACGGGCTTTCCGAAAGGTGCTTTACTGACGCATTATGGCCTTGTGAATAACGCGGTGGTTTATACAAAGCGTCTGGAACCCTTCGCACAGCGTGAAGGGCTGGTCCTGCATGAGCTACGAGGGAATACGTGGTTCCCGTTCTTTCACGTTGCAGGCATCGTGACCTGTCTACTGACTGCACTCTATGCCGGCAGTACTATCTATCCTTTGCTGGCCTTCGATCCCGTCAAAGCGATGCAGGTCATCAGCCGCCAACGCTGCCTGGTGGCTGGAGGCGTTTCGACCATGATCCAGGCACTGCTCTCGCGTCCTGAATTTGCCACCTATGACCTCTCTTCACTCAAGGTGGTGGGGTCCGGTGGTGCTCCTGTTCCTCTCTTCCTGATGGAGCAGGTGAAAGCGCGGCTGGGAGCAGATGTCTTCATCCGTTTTGGACAGACGGAGGGCAGTTGCTGCATCACGATGACGCTGCCAGATGATCCATTTGAGCGGAAAGCCGCGACCGTCGGCAAACCGCTGCCGCATATCGAGGTCAAGATCATCGATCCGGCGACAGGGGAGATTGTGCCGGTGGGTGAGCGTGGCGAGCTCTGTTATCGCGGCTTCGTGGTCATGGCTGGCTGCATAGCGGTGACCTGGCCACCATGAACGAGCAGGGCTACCTCAACATCGTGGGCCGCCTCAAAGACATGGTCATTCGCGGTGGCGAGAACCTCTTCCCGGCTGAGATCGAGGAGTTTCTGATTCGTCATCCGAAAGTGGCCGATGTGCAGGTACTCGGCGTGCCCGATGCCTTCTTTGGGGAGGAATTGCTGGCGGTAGTCATCCCCAAACAGGGAGAGCAGCTCACCGAGCAAGAGCTGCGCGAGTACTGCAAGGGCCGGATCAGCCACCAGAAGATCCCGCGCCACTTCCAGTTCGTCGAGAGCTATCCCCTGACGGCCAGTGGCAAGGTGCAGAAGTTTGTGCTGCGCGAGCAGGCAATCACGGCACTGAAGTTAGAGGAAGTGGCAAAGATCAAAACAGCGTAGAGTGCCATCCACGGAACATCTCGCGAGTCAGAAGGCGAGCTTCCTCGCCTTCTGATCCGGGGCTGTTAGGCTGAAGGTGTCAACACCCGATTTTGAATGATCTCCAACCCAGGTATACAAGCCTCATCGCAGCGTCCCTTCCCGGCGAATGTATTCGATGATACCACCTGCCGCCACGATACGGGCCACAAAGGGGTCTAAGGGCTCAGATTGAAACACCCGTCCAGTAGTCATATTGCGAATGACACCACGCGCCAGGTCTACTTCCATCTCCTGCCCATCGGCGCTGCCCAGTACTGCCTCCCCACAGACAAGTACAGGCAGGCCGATATTAACAGCATTGCGGTAGAAAATACGGGCGAAACTGCGCGCAATGACAACGTGAATACCGCACGCCTGTAAAGCGGCTGGTGCATGTTCGCGTGACGAGCCACAACCAAAGTTGTGGCCAGCCATGACCACATCACTCACCCGCACCTGTTGCGCAAATGCTGGCAGCACCTCGCACAGACAATACTGTGCCAGTTGCGCTCGATCAGTGGTGACGTTGTAACGTCCCGGAATGATCACATCGGTGTTTATGTTATCACCAAGCATCCATATACGGCCCATTGTGGTTCGTTCCTTTCTGTGTCTTTGGGTAACTATTCAGGTCTCTTTTCTCTTATGCTGTCTTCGGCGGGACGGGGGAGAAGGCGGGGCCACCCCGCTCCCCGGCAGGGGGACTGCGTCCCCCTGCACCCCCTGCTTTCAAAATATCCTATGGCTATAAGAAATCCCTGGGATCAGTGATATGCCCGGTCAGGGCTGTCGCCGCGACGGTAGCTGGACTACCGAGGTAAATTTCTGCGGTGGGATCACCCATGCGTCCTGTAAAATTGCGGTTCATCGTCGTCAGCGCACGCTCACCGGGGGCCAGGACACCGTAATGCCGGCCGATACAGGGGCCGCAGCCAGGTGTGCCAACGGAAGCGCCTGCCTGCACAAAGGTTTCCAGGTAACCGAGGCGCATCGCTTCCAGGTAAATCTCGCGAGAAGCGGGTACCACCACCATACGGATTTGGGGGTGAATGACCTTACCACGCAGAATGCTCGCCGCGATAGCAAGATCGTCGAGCCTGCCGTTTGTGCAGGTGCCGAGAAATACCTGGTCGATCTTCACCTGCTCGACTTCCTCAACGGGAACGACGTTGTTGACATCAGGAGGACAGGCAATTAGCGGCGGCAGATGCGATACATCAATCTCCACAACCCGTTCATAGTACGGATCACGCGGCCTGAGCAGCGGATAGTCGCGGTCGGTACGACCGCGCAGCCATTCTTGCGCAGTTGCATCAGGGGCAACAAGTCCCGCTTTGCCGCCCATTTCAATCGCCATGTTGCAGAGCGTGAAGCGTTCGCTCACCGGCATCTGCTCAACCAGCGTTCCGGTGTACTCGATAGCGCGATAGTTAGCGCCATCAACGCCAACCCTGCGCACCATTTCAAGCGTCACATCCTTTGTATAGACGCCAGAAGGAAGTGTTCCCGCCAGGCAAACGTTGATGGTTTGGGGAACACGAAACCAGGCCCGTCCTGTAGCATAGGCTACCCCGATGTCGGTAGAACCCATGCCAGTGGCAAAGGCCCCGAGGGCGCCATAAGTACAGGTATGGCTATCAGCCCCAACGATGATATCACCAGGGATTACGTAACCTCGTTCTGGCATCACCTGGTGGCAGATGCCTTCCTGCAAAATGCTGATATCTTGCTCATGTGCAAAAGCGCGGATATCACGCTGCAG
>WNFA01022071.1_pt1 | contig 11198 bp, 10 predicted proteins | sample 5400481 | NCBI WGS metagenome assembly WNFA01 (sample SAMN13153340, study PRJNA577476) | soil metagenome | isolation source: 120 cm saprolite under Douglas fir tree site 2 hole 1 replicate 2 | place: USA:California | collected 2015-04-18
ACCGGCGGCGACGGCCAGGGGTTTAAACCGCCGAGTTGGTTGCGTATGGTTGCTGACGGTGGTGGTAGCGCGTCGTTTTTAGGTGGCGTGCGGGGTGTGGCATGGTCAGCGTAGCGGCAGGTCTGAGGGTGATCGCGGCGGCGATCGCCACCCTGGGCTTGCCCGTGGCGTGGCCGCAATCCGCAGTGGCCGACACGCTCGAAGGGGCGTTGATCCAGGCCTATCAAAACAATCCGCAGCTCAACGCCCAGCGCGCGGCGACGCGCGCGCTCGATGAGGGCGTGCCGCAGGCCCTGTCCGGCTACCGGCCGCGCGTTTCGGTGACGGCGAGCGTCGGCAGCCAGTACACGAAGACGACCTTGAAGACCCCCTCCGCCACGGCCGGCGGCCCGATCTACACCACGACGGAGTCGACGTTCACGCCGCACTCGGTCGGTTTGACCGCCACGCAAACGTTGTTCAACGGCTTCCAGACCGCGAACCGCACGCGGCAGGCGGAGTCGCAAGTCTCGGGCGGGCGCGCCGCGCTCGCCGTCACCGAGCAGACGATCCTGCTCAACGCGGCGACCGCCTACATGAACCTGCTGCGTGACACCGCGATCCTCGATCTCCAGCGCCGCAACGTCGAGGTTCTTCAGGAGCAGCTGCGCCAGACACGCGATCGCTTCAACGTCGGCGAGGTGACGCGCACCGACGTGGCCCAGGCCGAGTCGCGGCTGGCGGCCGGCCGCTCGCAGGTGCTGGCGGCCGAATCCAATTACGTGACCTCCAAGGCGGTCTATCGCCAGGTCATCGGCGTGGAGCCGGGCAGGCTGTCTCCGGGCACGCCGGTCGACCGCCTGTCGCCGCCCACGCTGGCGGAAGCGGTCTCGGTCGGGCGCGAGCTCAATCCCAGTGTCGGCGCCGCCATGTTCGGGATCGACGCCGCGGCGCTGCAGGTGAAGATCAACGAGGGCGCGCTGGCGCCGCAGCTGACCGCGACGCTGAGCGCGCAGCAGGCGTGGGAGACGAACGTGAGCACGCTGCTGCGGCAGTTCAACGCCTCGCTCGTCACGCAGCTCACGGTTCCGGTCTATCAGGGCGGATCGGAGTACTCGCTCGTCCGCCAGTCCAAGGAAACGCTCGGCCAGCGGCGCATCGATCTCGACACGGCGCGCGACCAGGTTCAGCAGACGGTGGTGCAGAGCTGGGGACAGCTGGAAGCCGCGAAGGCGCAGATCCAGGCGACGCAGGCGCAGGTCAACGCGGCCGAGATCGCGCTCAACGGCGTGCGCGAAGAGGCCCGCGTCGGCCAGCGCACGACGCTCGACGTGCTCAACGCGCAGCAGGAACTGGTGAATGCGCGCGTCGCGCTGGTGACGGCCCAGCGCGACCGGGTCGTCGCCTCGTACAGCCTGCTATCCGCCGTCGGCCGTCTCCAGGTCACCGTCCTCGGCCTCAATGTTCCGATCTACGATCCGATGGGCCACTATCAACAGATTCGCGACAGCTGGGTCGGGCTGCGCAATCCGGACGGTCGGTAACCGAGGGCCGCGCGGGCGCGTTCGCTCGCGGCAAAGACATCGAAACGCGGCGCATTGCCTGGGGAATTTCCTCGACTTGCTTGCCTTCGGACCTCGACATGCCATACTCCCAAGCGTAGTTGCCCCCGGGGGGAACGCGCGTGATTCGCGCGGGAACGCACACACCTTTGCGTTACGGGCAGGGGATGGGATGACACAGCCGGCAAAAGCGCAAGAGCCGTCGATGGAAGAGATTCTCGCCTCCATCCGACGCATCATTGCCGACGACGATGCTTCCAAGACGCAGGCAAAGGCGCCGGAGCCGGCGAAGCCGGCCGCCGCGCCACGTCCGGCGCCTGCCGTGTCACCGCCACCGCCTGCACCGCCGCGGCCGCCTGCAGCGGCGAAGCCCGCTGCGCCGCCGCCACGTGCGCCGGTTCCCGCGCCGGCGCCGTCCAGCAGCGCCCAGGACGACATCGACTCGATGTTCGCAAATCCGGAGCCCCAGCCGAATGGCGGCGCAAAGCCCGCGCAAAACGACATTCTGGAATTGACCGAGGCGATGGAAGCGCCGAAGGAGAGCGCGCCGGAGTTCCGGCACATCGACGGTCAGCAGGACGTCACGTTCAGCGACCCGCCGCCGGCCCCGCAACCCGCGCCGATGATCGAAGAGGCGCGGCGGCAATTTCAGCAGCACACGGGCGCCGCTCGTTCGCTGCTCTCCGCGAGCACGACCGCGGCGGTCGATTCGGCTTTCAATTCGCTCGCCGAGACCGTGCTGGTGCAGAATTCCCGCACGCTCGATGACCTCGTGCGCGAGATGCTGCGGCCGATGCTCAAGGCATGGCTCGACGACAATCTCCCGACCCTGGTCGAGCGGCTGGTGCGCGCGGAAATCGAACGCGTCTCGCGCGGACGGTAATCACCTTCACGATCAGATTTGAGCGGCGCGGCCGCGCAGCCGCCCCGCAAACCACAGCCCGAGCGCCGGCAGCAGGACCCCCGCCACGATGAAGACCGTCGGCGCGCCGAAGCGATCGATCATGGGTGCGAATGTCGCGACGCCGGCGGTCTGGCCGAGATAGAGCGCGGCGGAAAAGAGCCCGACGGCGGTGCCGCGCGCTTCGGGCGACATCTGCGTCGCGTTGGTCTGCGCCGTGTTGTGCAGCATGTAGAAGCCGAGCCCGATGAGCGTCACGGCGAACGGCGCGAGCCACCATACCGGCGCAAGCGCAAGGATGAGGTAGGCGACGCCGAGAATGATGCCGCCGTTGGCCGCAAGGCCGGGCTGGCCCAGCCACGCCACCAGTTGCTTCACGGTGCCTGCGTAGATCAGGCCGCCCATCGCGAAGCAGCCCACCATCAGGCCGACGAGGGTGAAGCTCAGCCCGAAGCGCAGGTGCAGATCGGCGCCCACATAGGCGAACGCGCCGAACATGAAGGCGAACTCCATGAAGGCGACGAGCATCACGAAACGGGCGAACGGATTGGCGAGCACGGTCCGATAGTCTCCGAGGAGGCCGCGCTGCTCGCGACGCACCGGCGGCCGCGTCGCCGGATTGATCATGAGCTCGCGAAACAGCGCGAGCGCCGCGACCGCGAAGATCGCCGCGTGGATGAAGAAGGCGGCGCGCCAGCCGAGCAGGTCGCCGATGATGCCGCCGGCGGCCTGGCCGAACAGCTGGCCGGTGATCTGGCCCGAGAGGTAGCGGCCGAGCACCTGCTGGCGGCGCTCATAGGGAACGACGTCGCCGATATAGGCCATGCCGAGCGGGATGATCCACGCCGCGGTCGCGCCCGATGCGACGCGCGCCAGCGTCAGCGTCGCGAGGCTGCCCGCAAGCCCGCAGGCGGCGACCGTCGCGGCCGACAGCGCGCACATGATGGTGATGGCGCGATATTTCCCGAGCCGGTCCCCGAACGGCCCGATGATGAGCTGCATCGAGCCGTGCATCAGCATGTAGGCCGACACGATCACCGAGGCGGCGCCGACGGTCACCGAAAAATCGATCGCGATCTGGGGCAGGAGCGAATCGGCCGAGCGCACCATCGACTGGGCGGCGAAGCCGGCCACCGCGAGCAGCACGATGGCGCGCGTCTGCGACGGCAGAGGGATCGATGTGGACGGGGCGAGCACGGCCGGGCTGCTGGTGATGATCGAGCGCCCCTATATATCCGGCTCCGGCGGCCGCTGCCCCATGTTCTTGCAGCGATTGCCTATTCGCCCGGTGCACGCGGGCCGGACGTTGACAGCCGAAGGGCCGGCGGGCTTTGTACCGCGCGACCAAATCCGATCGATTGGACGATGATCGACAACCGATATCAGCCGGGCGAGATCGAGGCGCGCGTCGCCGCTCTCTGGGAGGAAGCGCAGGCGTTCCGCGCCGGCCGCCCGGACCGCCGCGCGGCCGAGCCGTACTGCATCGTCATCCCGCCGCCCAACGTGACGGGCTCGCTCCATATGGGGCACGCGCTGAACAACACGCTGCAGGACGTGCTGTGCCGCTTCGAGCGCATGCGGGGGCGCGACGTGCTGTGGCAGCCCGGAACCGATCATGCCGGCATCGCCACCCAGATGGTGGTCGAACGCCAGATGATGGAGCGCCAGGAGCCGGACCGGCGCACGATCGGGCGCGAAAAATTTCTGGAGAAGGTGTGGGCCTGGAAGGCCGAGTCGGGCGGCGTGATCGTCAACCAGCTCAAGCGGCTCGGCGCCTCGTGCGACTGGTCGCGCGAGCGCTTCACCATGGACGAGGGGCTTTCGCGCGCCGTCCTGAAGGTGTTCGTGCAGCTCTACGAAGAGGGGCTGATCTACAAGGACAAGCGGCTGGTCAACTGGGACCCCAAGCTGCTGACCGCGATCTCCGACCTCGAGGTGCAGCAGGTCGAGGTCAAGGGCAATCTCTGGCACATCCGCTATCCGATCGAAGGCTCGGACGAGTCGATCGTGGTGGCGACGACGCGGCCCGAGACCATGCTGGGCGACACCGCGGTCGCGGTGCATCCCGAGAATGAGCGGCTCAAGCACCTGATCGGCAAGCACGCGATCCTGCCGCTGGTCGGCCGACGGATACCGATCATCGGCGACGACTACGCCGATCCCGAGAAGGGCACCGGCGCCGTGAAGATCACGCCGGCGCACGACTTCAACGATTTCGAGGTCGGCAAGCGGCATCATCGGCCGCTGGTGACGATTCTCGACGACGAGGGACGGCTCGCGCTGGCCGACAATTCGGCGTTCGTCGAGGGCGTGCCGCCATCGGCCGAGCTCGACGCGACGCTCGCGCTGCACGGGCAGGACCGCTTCGCGGCGCGCAAGCTGATCGTGGCGCGGCTCGAGGAGCTCGGCCTGATCGACAAGATCGAGCCGCATACGCACATGGTGCCGCACGGCGACCGCTCGGCCGCCGTGATCGAGCCGCTGCTCAAGGACCAGTGGTACCTCAACGCCAAGGCGCTGGCAGTGCGCGCCATCGCGGCGGTGCGCGAGGGCAAGATGGTCTTCGTGCCGAAGAACTGGGAGAAGACCTACTTCGAGTGGATGGAGAACATCCAGCCGTGGGGCATCTCGCGCCAGCTGTGGTGGGGGCACCAGATCCCGGCGTGGTACGGGCCCGACGGCAAGGTGTTCGTCGCCGAGACCGAGGACGAGGCGGTCGCGCGCGCGCTCGCCTACTACGAGGAGACCGGCGCGATCCGCCATCACCAGGCGCGCGAGATGGCCGAGCATCCGGAGAAGCGCGCGCCGTTCCTGCTGCGCGACGAGCACGTGCTCGACACTTGGTTCTCGTCGGGGCTGTGGCCGTTCACCACGCTCGGCTGGGCACCGTCTACGTCCACGCGCTCTTGCGCGACGAGAAGGGCGCCAAGATGTCGAAGTCGAAGGGCAACGTGATCGATCCGTTGGCGCTGATCGACGAGTACGGCGCCGACGCGCTGCGCTTCACGCTGGCCGCCATGGCGGCGCAGGGGCGCGACATCAGGTTGTCGACCCAGCGGGTCGAGGGTTATCGCAATTTTGCGACCAAGCTGTGGAATGCATGCCGCTTCGCCGAGATCAACGGCTGCGTTACGGTGCCGGGTTTCGATCCGAAAGGCGCGAAGGAAACGCTCAATCGCTGGATCGCGCATGAGACCGCCCGCGCCGTGCGCGAGGTGACGGAGGCGATCGAGGCCTACAAGTTCAACGAGGCGGCGGGCGCGGCCTATCGCTTCGTGTGGAACGTGTTCTGCGACTGGTACCTCGAGCTGGCGAAGCCGGTGCTCACCGGACCCGATGGCGCGGCGAAGACCGAGACCCGCGCCATGACGGCCTGGGCGCGCGACGAGATCATCAAGCTGCTGCATCCGTTCATGCCCTTCCTCACCGAGGAGCTGTGGTCATTGACCGCCGGACCGCACAAACGTGCGCAGGTGCTCGCCCTCACGCCATGGCCCAAGCTCGAGGGGCTGGACGATCAGGACGCCGAGGCGGAGATCGGGTGGGTGGTCGATCTCGTGACCGAAGTTCGCTCGGTGCGGGCCGAGATGAACATTTCGCCCGCGACGTTGATTCCGCTCGCGCTCGTCGGCGTCTCGGCGGAGACGAAGGCGCGCGCCGCGCGCTGGACCGAGTTCGCCAAGCGGCTGGCGCGCCTGGCGGACATCTCATTCGCCGAACAGGCGCCGCCCGGGGCCGTGCAGCTTCTGGTGCGCGGGGAGGTCGCGGCGCTGCCGCTCAAGGGCGTGATCGATCTTGCGGCCGAGCGGGCGCGGCTCGAGAAGGAAATGTCCAAGGTCGAAGCCGACATCAAGCGTGTCGACGCGAAGCTCGCGAACGCCGATTTCATCGCGCGCGCGCCCGAGGAGGTGGTCGACGGCGAACGCGAGAAGCGGGAGGAGGCGCAGGCGCGCAAGGCGAAGATTATCGAGGCGCTGGAACGGCTCAAGCTGGCGAGCTGAGCGGATGCGCAAGCTGGCGAGACGCCTCGGCCTCGCGCTTGCGGTCCTGGCGGTTGCGTTCTGCGTCGCGGTGGTGGCGACCGCCCGGCGAGGCGACCCGTCGCTCTATCCGCCCGTGGCCGGCGTGCCGTCAGTGAAGATCATGCTCGCCCGTAACGGCTACCATACGGGCGTGGTGCTGCCGCGCGCCGCTGTCGCCGAACTCGCCGGCCGGCGCGGCCACGGTGCGCTGATCGCGGTCGCGACGCGGTTCTCCGCCTATGGGTGGCTGGAGATCGGGTGGGGCGACGAGCAGTTCTATCGCTACGTTCCGACGCCTGGCTCGCTCACCGTCGGCCTTGCGTTGCACGCGCTCTTCGGCCTCGACAATGCCTCGGTGCTGCACGTCGTCGGGGTCACAAATCCGCGCGCCGTGTTCGCGCAGGCGCAGATGGGCGAGCTCGATCTCTCGACGGAGGGATTCGAGCGGCTGGTCGACCGGATCGAGGCCACGTTCCGGCGCGACGGCGGTGGCCTTCCAGAAAACCTCGGGCCCGGCCTCTATGGGCCGAGCCTTTTTTACCGCGCGGTCGGTCGCTTCCATTTCCTGCATGTCTGCTCCCACTGGGTTGCCGACATGCTGGACGCCGCCGGCGTGCCGACCGCGCCGGTATTCGCCACCCTGCCGCAAGGCCTTTTCTTCGATTTGTCGATGCGCGGCGGCATGATCTTGCTGCCGCCATCGCAATGACCCGTGGACCAGGACACACGATGACCAATCTTCCACTCACGCTCGCCTGCTGGAACTACGATCGTACCCGCCCACTCATGGACGGGCGCGTGAAGCCGGACGGCATCGACCTCGACATCAAGGTGATGCGGCCGCGCCAGGCGTTCACCCGCATGCTGGAGACGAAGGAATTCCACGTCTCGGAAATGTCGCTCGCGTCGTATGTGAGCCTCAAGGGCAAGGGCGAGTGCCCGTTTGTGGCGATCCCCGTCGCGCTGTCCAAAATCTTTCGCCATGACTGCATCTATGTGCGGCCGGGCGCCAACATCCGCACGCCGCAGGATCTCAAGGGCAAGCGCGTCGGCACCACGCAGTACGGCTCGACCGGGCTCGTCTTCATCAAGGGCATGTTGCAGCACGACCACGGCGTCGCTGCCCACGACATCCATTGGTTCATTGGCGACCTCAATGCGCCAACGCAGCGCCCGCTGCTGCCGCTCAATCTTCCAGCCAACCTCAAGATCGATTTTCTCCCGGCGGGGAAAACCCTCGAAGGCATGATGGCCGCGGGCGAGCTCGACGCCCTTTTTTCGCTCTACATTCCCGAAAGCTTCGAGCGCGGCGCGTCGCACATCGTGCGGCTGTTTCCCAACCACAAGGAGGTCGAGCAGGACTATTACCGCCGCACGAGGATCTTTCCGATCATGCACACCGTGGTGATCCGCGAGGACGTTCACGCCGAGCACCCTTGGGTCGCCAAAAGCCTGTACGAGGCGTTCTGCAAGGCGCGCGACATCGCGGTGCACGGTCTCTACGACACCGATGCGCTGCACCTGTCGTTGCCGTTCCTCATCGATCACATCGAGGAGACCTGGCGCGTCTTCGGCAAGGATTTTTGGTCCTACGGCCTCGAGCCGAACCGTCCGACCCTGCAGGCGATCGGGCAGTACGTCCATGAGCAGCACCTTTCGCCCCGGGTGGTTGCGCCGGATGAGATTTTCGCGCCGAACGTGATATGATCACGGCCGATGCCGGCGCCGATTGCGACGGGGGCGGACCATGTCGGACGAAGCGCGCAACATCGCCATTCTGCAGGACGCCTATCGCGACTGGTCCGACAGCCGTGGCGGCAGCGTCGACCATTGGATGTCGATCTGCGACGACAACATCAAGTTCGGGTCGATCGCCGAGCGCGTGGAAAGCGTCGACTACATGACGACCTATCGCAAGCGCGAGGACCTCGGCCGCTACTTCGCCGGCCTTGCGCGCGATTGGGAGATGATCTCGTACCGCGTCGACCAGTTCGTCGCGCAGGGCGACCGGGTCGTGATGCTCGGCCATTGCAGCTGGCGCGCGAAGAAGACCGGCAAGGTGGTCTCGACGCCCAAGGCGGACGCCTGGCGCTTTGCCGATGGAAAGGCGATCGAGTTCTACGAATATTTCGACACCGCCCAGGTCGTGCAGGCGATGTGGTGACGAAGCGCCGGCGCGCCGACGATCATTTTGGTCGAGGGAACGGCTTGCTCAGGAAGCGGGAGCCCGCCAGTCCGTAACGCCACGGCTCATCCACCGCCTTGGTGATGCCGATCCGCTTTCCCACCGCGATTTCGACCTTCTTGCTGCGGCGGCGCAACTCGAACGGCGGCGCATCGAGCGCGAGGCCGTTGTGCGCGCGCGTGACGCCAAGCGCTTCGGTCAGCCGGCCCGGTCCCGAGCACAGCAGGCGCTCGTCGCCGACGCCGCGGCGACGGCGCATCGCGGCGAGGCCGACCGTCGGCTCGATCGCCCGGATCAGCACGGCGCTCGCGCTTCCTTCGCGCTCGTTGCGGTCGGTCGGTCCGCGATAGCTGTGCGCAGCCGGATCGGTGTGGTGATAGGCCTCCACCTCCACGATGATCCCGCCTGAGCCTTTCACCAGGAGCAGCGCGCCGATGAGCTCTGGTGCGACCGCGTGGACGCTGCGCGAAAAGAAATCACGACCGATGAGGGGAGGAGACACCAATCCTTAATCCGTTCATGCACTTGGGCGATGCGGTGGCCGTTTTCTGTGGCTTTGCTGCAACACGTTTACAACATTTGGATTTTGCCTTCCGGCGGATGGAACCACGCCGCTTTTCCGCCACACGCCTCCCCGAACTCGATACCCGCCATCGTGTGAGTAGTTTTTGGCCCTTTCCGCATTATGTCGGGAAAGGCCGGGGACTGGGGTTCAGGGGGCGAGACCCGTTCTATGGACGCGAAAACCAGTTTGAAGAGCCGGCTGCCGAGCCGGCACGTGACGGAAGGACCCGAGCGGGCGCCCCACCGCTCGTATTACTACGCCATGGGTCTGACCACCGCGCAGATCCACCAGCCGTTCGTCGGCGTGGCGAGCTGCTGGAATGAGGCGGCGCCCTGCAACATCTCCCTGATGCGTCAGGCCCAGGCCGTCAAGAAGGGCGTGGCGGCCGCCGGCGGCACGCCGCGCGAGTTCTGCACCATCACGGTCACGGACGGCATCGCGATGGGCCATGAGGGCATGAAGAGCTCGCTGCCCTCGCGCGAGGTGATCGCGGATTCGGTCGAGCTGACCATCCGGGGTCATGCCTACGACGGCCTGGTCGGGCTCGCCGGCTGCGACAAGTCGCTGCCCGGCATGATGATGGCAATGTGCCGGCTCAACGTTCCGGCGATCTTCATCTATGGCGGCTCGATCCTGCCCGGCACCTTCAAGGGCAAGCCGGTGACCATCCAGGACGTGTTCGAGGCGGTCGGCAAGCACTCGGTCGGCGACATGTCGAGCAGTGACCTGGACGTGCTCGAGCACAATGCCTGTCCCTCGGCCGGCGCCTGCGGCGCGCAGTTCACCGCCAACACGATGGCGACGGTGTCCGAGGCGATCGGTCTGGCGCTGCCGTATTCGGCCGGTGCGCCCGCGCCTTACGAGATCCGCGACCAGTTCTGCATGACGGCGGGCGAGCAGGTGCTTGATCTCATCAAGCAGGGCCTCCGTCCGCGTGACATCGTCACCCGCAAGGCGCTGGAAAACGCCGCAGCCGTCGTCGCCGCCTCGGGCGGCTCCACCAATGCTGCGCTGCACCTGCCGGCCATCGCCAACGAATGCGGCATCAAGTTCGATCTGTTCGACGTCGCCGAGGTCTTCAAAAGGACACCTTATGTCGCGGATTTGAAGCCCGGCGGCCGTTTTGTCGCCAAAGACCTGTTCGAAGCTGGCGGCATACCGCTGCTGATGAAGACGCTGCTCGACCACGGCTTCATGCACGGCGATTGCATGACGGTCACCGGCCGGACCATGGCCGAGAACCTCAAGCGAGTGAAATGGAATAAGGACCAGGACGTCGTTCGTCCTGCCAACAAGCCGCTGCTCGCGACCGGTGGCGTCGTCGGCCTGAAGGGCAATCTTGCCCCCGACGGCGCGATCGTGAAAATCGCGGGCTTGGCGAATTTGAAGTTCTCAGGGCCTGCCCGCTGTTTCGACGGCGAGGAAGCGTGTTTCGAGGCCGTAAAGATGCGTAAGTACAAGGAAGGCGACGTGTTGGTTATCCGCTACGAAGGGCCGAAAGGCGGCCCCGGCATGCGGGAAATGCTCGCCACGACTGCCGCCCTTTATGGACAGGGCATGGGCAGCAAACTCGCACTCGTCACGGACGGACGGTTCTCCGGCGCCACCCGGGGCTTCTGCGTCGGCCATGTCGGCCCCGAGGCCGCCGTGGGCGGCCCGATCGGCCTCATCAAGGACGGCGACATCATCGAGATGGACGCCGACAAGGGCGTGCTCAACGTCAAGCTGAGCAGCGCCGAGCTCGACAAGCGCCGGAAGGCCTGGAAGCCGAAGAAACCCGAGTTCACCTCCGGATATTTGTGGAAATACGCCGAGCAGGTCGGCGCCGCACGCGGCGGCGCGATCACCCATCCCGGCGGGGCGTCTGAGACGAGGTCCTATGCGGATATCTGACCACCTCGTCCCGGCCGCGCTGTTTTGCGTCGGTCTCGGCTTCGTCTCCGCCTTCGGCTTCGAGGGCGCCGGGCCGCGCGAGGCCATATCG
>WNFA01004877.1_pt1 | contig 11196 bp, 14 predicted proteins | sample 5400481 | NCBI WGS metagenome assembly WNFA01 (sample SAMN13153340, study PRJNA577476) | soil metagenome | isolation source: 120 cm saprolite under Douglas fir tree site 2 hole 1 replicate 2 | place: USA:California | collected 2015-04-18
CATGATGTTGCTGCATGATAGTTGCGTGCTAGCTCGGAGGCATTCTTTCTCGCTCGCCTTTCAGGTATGCTCTTACCAGACACACATGAATGGCTCTCCTGGGAAGGGAAGCCTACCAAGATGTCAGCAACCGTCGTCGTATCCGTTCACAGGAGTTACCATCATAGCGCATCGAAGGAGATCGAGATAGAGCAATGCAGAGTCGCCTGCCGTGGAAGAGAAGATGTGCATACGAGGGGAAGATGCGTAGATAATCTGAACACAACTGCCATCTTCAGCATGCAGTTTCATCGTTTCGATCCCATGTATTGGGCACAAAGAGAAGAAAGACACTGTCTATGAAATCAATGAAGGAACATATATATGATACAGAACCATCAATCCATTTCTACAAAAGACCAAAGCAGAGCAATGCTTGCTGAAGCCATGCCACAGAGAGAAGGTCAACTGGAGTGGAGGCATGCTCTCTGGACACTGAAGACCCGCTTGCAGGGGGAGTTGATGCTCCCAGGTGAAGACGATTTTGAAGCGGCGCGAAGCGTCTGGAATGGCGCCTACGACCGCTATCCTGCTCTGATTGTGCGCTGCGTCGACGCTGCTGATGTGATGACAGCCATCAACTTTGCGCGAGAGCACAGCCTGGTGGTCTCCGTGCGCAGCGGAGGCCATAGCATTGTTGGGCATAGCACCAACGATGGCGGGATGGTGATCGATCTCTCACGCATGAAGGCGATCACCATCGATCCAATACGACGTACTACGCGCATAGAACCGGGACTCACCTGGGCCGAGGTGACCGAGGCAGCCCATCCGCATGGCCTGGCGCTGACTTCGGGCGACACGGATTCGGTAGGCGTCGGTGGCCTTCTGCTCGGTGGCGGGATAGGCTGGATGGTCCGCAAATACGGATTGACCATCGATCGGTTGCGTGCCGTGGAACTGGTAACAGCCGATGGAGCGTTTCTGCGCGCGAGTGCCAACGAACATTCCGAACTCTTCTGGGGACTACGTGGAGGCGGGGGCAACTTTGGCGTCGCGACCGCCTTCGAGGTCGATCTGCATCTGGCAGGGATGGTACTGGGTGGGGCTATCTTCTACAATGCGACAGATGTAAAAAGCCTGATACGGGCATATGCACACTACGCAGCCGCAGCACCCGATGAGCTGACCACCGAAGCCCTGCTCATGTATGCGCCGCCCGCGCCCTTCCTCCCGCAAGCCCAGCAGGGGAAACTCGTCTTCGCCATCCAGCTGTGCTACAGCGGGGATCTCGCGGAGGGTGAGCGGGTCGTGGCACCGCTACGAGCGTTGAGGACACCCATCGCCGATCTGGTTGCTCCCATGCCCTATCCAGCGATCTTCCCTCTGACAGAGGACGATCCGATGCGTGGGTTTGCGCACGATGGACGTTCGCTGTTTCTTGAGACGCTGAACGACGAAGCGCTGGACACACTGGCACAAGAGGCAGTTGTCTTCATGGCTCCGGGGATAGCCGTCCAACTTCGCGTTCTGGGTGGCGCGATGGGTCGGGTGCCAGCAGACGCCACCGCCTTCGCGCATCGCGATGCACAGATGATGATCGTGGTCGCTCACGCGGGACCACGATCAGCGAACACGGCTTTCCTGCATGCGAGTATGGAGCAAATCTGGCAGGCGATCTGGCCCTATCGTGCTGGCGTGTACGTGGGTTTCCTGATGGAGGAGGGCGAGCAGCGCATCCACGAGGCCTACCCGGCGGCAACGTATGCACGGCTCGCGGCACTCAAGAAGCACTATGATCCGACGAATCTGTTCCACCTCAACCAGAATATCAAACCGAGTATGCACTAGAGATGCAAAGCGAGAGCAAGGAAACGGAAAAGCATGGGACAGATCTCCTTGAACGATTTGCTCTCACAAGAAACCAAACGCCATCCTTCTGCGTTCTTTGGGAAACTGCGTGCACAAGGGCCGCTTTCCTATGTCACTGGGGGTGAAATGGGGTTCTGGATCACGACGACCTATGAGGATGCCATCGCGATTCTGAACCTACGATCCACAGGTCTTCCCCAGACTTTGGTCGCATATATTTCGCAGCCGACTATCTCATCCGCGAGATACTTAAAGAGCACTTGAGTGAGTCATAACCAGAAGATGAAGTACGGAAGATGGCACGAGTGCGCACTCTGACAGTTCTCCAACGATTAGATGCATCACGCAAATACAGTGTACCCCTATTCTTGCATGAATCTTGCCTCATCGATAAAGGCAAGTGTATCGTTGAATTGGACATAGCCAACCTATTAATATATGAGCCTACTGTAGAGCTTTATGGCGAAGAAATATAGGAACGCGTCCATTTCTCCTCTCCTAGGACCTTCTTACGAGGTTGCTGCTCTGTCTCTACGGTGGTCATTGCCTGTCCCTAATGCAACGCGGGTTGCTTCTACATCGCTACGCTTGAGTAAGTTCGTTCCTCCAGTAAACGATCGCGTGCTAATCTTGCCTCTGTTGACAAGCGTTCGGACATGCGTAGGACTCACGGAGTGATGGCTGTGCTTGCTGATAATCGTTACCGCTTCTGCTGGGGTAATCCAGTTGTTGCTCATGTTGGTATCTCCCTCTCTGAGCGCAAGTTCCAGTTTCCTGTTGTATATATGATGGTTCGCTCGCGTGGTGAACGTGGGGTTATGCGCATTGGGCGCTCCAGCATCAACCACGACAACGAGACCTGTTCTTGGTGGACATGAAGTATGCCACACCTCCAACGAAATCAGAAGGATCAAATCAAGGTAGGAAATAAGGGGATCAAGAACTTAAACCACGTTGAAAGTTCTCCACTTCATACTACCATATTTGAGACGGTTTGTCTACACTTTTAGAAAATGCACTTGCATTTTTAGAAAAATATGTTCCAGTATTTATTTTTCAGTATTTTTAGATATAGCACGTGCCAAGGGCCTATGTCGAGCATACATACATAAAAAGGGGTTCACAGAATTTTTCAACAGTCTGGAGCGTTCTCCGACAAGCCGGCCTGGTGTACACTTTTCAGCTTTCGATATTGTGCCTCCTCCAAGTGGGGGCAGGTGTAGCCCTGGATGCGGTTGCGCGTGGCTACTATGTCAAACACCGTGTCTTTTTTGCGAATGAGCCAACCGCCATTGCCACAGGGTATCGGCCCTGTGCTACTTGTATGAAAGAGCGATATGCCGTGTGGAAGAAGGCGCAAGCAATCGCTCGCAGCAGGGAAGACGCGCTGGCGCTCTATCGTGCATTCCTGGGTTTAAGATGAGAGTCCAGCGCCTCTACCTGAAGTATTCCAAAGATATCCTCGCGCTCTCAAGCGAAGGAATTTGAGGATGATCGTGTTCGACAATCCCCCATAGACCGCGAGCTTGCGCAAACTCCCAAATGCGTCGCATATCTAGAACACCTTTGCCAACTTCGGTCATCGAACGATCAGCAGCTATATCTTTGAGGTGAATGAGCGCGACACGATCTGCAAGTGTTTGAAGATACGAAACAGGGTCGACACCCGCGTAGGCGACCCAATACACGTCCAGCTCGATCTTTACAAGTGAGGGATCAGTAGCCTGAAGCAAATAGTCAAGCAGATAGATTCCATCAACTTGCGCGAATTCAAAATCGTGGTTATGATAGCCAAAGATAATACCGTGTTCCAGGCATCGCTGCCCGATGGCATTCAGTCGAGGAGCAAGCGCCTGTATGCCCTCACGCGTGCGCCACTCATTCGCCATCGAGGGCAGAACTATAATGGGGCAGCCAATATCCAGGCAATAGCGAATCGATGCATCCAGTTGCGAGCCCTGCAACGCATCTAACCCAAGATGCGTTGCGACTGCGCGAAGCCCTGTCTCAGCTAACAATGCCGACATCTCTTGTGAAGTCAGGTTCCCGTATCCGGCGAATTCTACTCCAGCATAGCCTATCTGCGCCACACGCCGTAATGTTCCAGCGAAATCACGCCTGGTCTCATCTCTCACGGTATATAATTCTAAGGCAACCTGCAGCTCGTTCATGGCATTTTCTCTCACTCAAACGTTTTGTTGTACATCGTCCTCTCTTATTAATATAGCACATGTGGATACCAGGCTGAGCATTATGCCATAATATACAGTAAGTCTGTTAGCCTATTTCATTTGTAAGCTCGATTCACCTGGAAGGACCCTTTGATTCGCATTATGAACAGAAAAACCCCTATTGGTATCATCGGATGTGGCAACATCAGCTCCATCTATCTCAAAGCGCCACGCCTCTTCGATATTTTGCAGGTTGTCGCCTGTGCGGATATCGATATGGAGCGAGCGCGAAGTCAAGCAGGGAAATACGGCGTTCCCAAAGTATATACCGTAGAGGAGTTACTAGCTGATCCAGAAGTCGAGATTGTCGTCAATCTTACCGTCCCCAATACACATGCCGAAGTTGCTTTGAAAGCGATTGCGGCAGGCAAAGCGGTCTACAGCGAAAAGCCATTGGCGACCAGGCGAGAGGATGGGAAAGCTATTCTCGAGGTTGCTCGTGCTCGACAGGTACGTGTTGGCAACGCGCCAGATACGTTTCTCGGCGGTGGTTTTCAAACCTGCATCAAATTGATAAACGATGGTCAGATCGGAACACCTGTTGCTGCTACGGCATTCAGGTTGAACCACGGAATGGAATACTGGCATCCCGACCCATATTTCTTCTATCAACCCGGCGCTGGCCCCATGTTTGACGTAGGCCCTTATTATCTCACCGCGCTCATCGCTATGATGGGCCCAATCCGGCGTGTGACCGCCTCGATGCAGACGACCTTTCCTGAACGCACTGTGACCAGCGAGCCGAAATATAGAACGAAAATCCCGGTCAATACTCCTACCCATATCGCGGGGATTATGGAATTTGCGAGCGGCGCTGTTGGCACGATTCTTACCAGTTTCGATGTCTGGCATCACCACTTGCCATTTATCGAAATCTACGGGACAGAAGGCACACTGAGTACGCCCGATCCCAATCGCTTCGATGGTCCAGTGTACATCCGCCAGGTTAACGATGAGACATGGCGCGAAGTCCCTTTAACGCACGGCTACACCAGTAATTCACGTGGGCTAGGTATCGCCGATATGGCCTATGCGATGCGTTCCGATCGTTTGCACCGTGCCAATGGAGAAATGGCCTACCACGTCCTCGACGTTATAGAATCCTTCATGCAGTCTGCGACGGAAGGAAGGCATGTTATGCTTACCAGCACCTGCACCCGCCCCGAACCGTTGAACCCAGGTGTACGTGCATGGGAGGAGGATTAGGGCTTTTTGGTTTACCCGTTCTGAAACCTTGGCCTACTCTCCTGCATCCTCACTGCTTTTCCCCCTCGATGCTTCCCAGCGCTCCAACAGCAAGCGGTAGTGCGCGGCCATTGCCTGGTGACGTGCTTCAGTGGCCTGGCTTCCATGCTGCAGCTGTTGCTCACTATCTTCGAGTGCTTTCCGTGCGCCCTCTATCGCCTTTGGGGAGACTTCAGCCACATGCACGGCCTCTGCTGGCAGAGGTTCCCATGTCGGGGTGTTGTGCCAGTTGATGTAGGGGCAATTGCGGCACTGGTTCGCGCAGCAATAGCCACGCCGAATCAGGAATAAGCGGGTAGCTATGTAGAAGCCGTTCGAGTCGATGATCCAATCATCGGGGTCTACCATGGAGAAGTCTTCCAATTCCTATCTAGTCTCTCTATACCAATATATCCAGTTTCTCACAACTCTGTCAAGACAAAATTCTGCTGTCACCCATCATCCCTTTCCTTTCATGGACTGTCTTTTACCAGGTGCTGGCTCTTCCGCAGTGGCTCGAATTCCTGGCGAGCGCATCCTGGCTGCCGCACGTGCGCTGGAAGAGAATTTGAGATGCATCTATGTTTAAGCGTGATATACTACTGAGGAGAGGCTCGATCGTTCTGGCGTTTTCAAGCTCCCTCGAGCATCGCTTGTAGAGGGCATAGACAGAACATCATGCAAGGAAATACTATTGGCTACAACAATTATGGAGATCTATGGAAAGAACAGCGCTACCAGGGCGACTAAACTGGCAACTCGGTGAGGTCGTGGCCAGGAAGGATGAAACAGCGCGGGCAGCCAGCCTGACGTTTGCAGTCTCCAACTGGCCGGGGCACCTAGCAGGCCAGCATGTGGATGTGCGGCTGACCGCCGAGGACGGCTACAAGGCAGAGCGGAGCTATTCCATCGCCTCGCCGCCCGAAGAGCGCATGGTGTTGAGGCTGACCGTCGAGCGGCTGGACGATGGGGAGGTTTCCCCCTACCTCGTCGATGAACTGCGGGAGGGCGATCAGATCGAACTGCGCGGTCCCATAGGCGGCTATTTCGTCTGGGATGTGAGCATGGGGGGACCACTCTTGCTCGTGGCCGGAGGGTCGGGCATTGTGCCTTTGATGGCGATGATCCGCCATCGCAAGGCCGTCGGCAGCACGATCGCTACGCGTTTGCTCTATTCATCTCGTTCCTACGAGGACGTGATCTACCGTGACGAACTCGATCAGCTTGCTCGGAGCGAAGCGGGACTGGAGGTGATCCACACCTTGACGCGCTCTCAACCACCGGGCTGGACGGGGTACCGCCGCAGGATCGACAACAGCCTGCTGCAGGATGTGGCCTGGCCGAGTGAGCAGCATCCCCTCGCATTCATCTGCGGTCCGACGCAGATGGTCGAACCTGTGGCGGCTGGCCTGCTACCGCTGGGATATGATCCCGCGCGTGTGAAGACCGAGCGCTTCGGTCCAACAGGAGACTCATGATGGAACAGAAACTGGATGGCAACGCCGCCGGCGGCATTTTGCGCGAGATTTTTCCTTTTGAGATGACCATGGCCGAGGTGACCTGTACGAAGTGCAGCGCAACTGGCCCTATCGGGACGCTTGCTGCCTACATGCATGGGATGGGGACGATCTTACGCTGTCCCAGGTGCGACAACGTGCTCATCCGCATTGTGCATGCCAAAGGCCGCTATTGGCTGGATATGCAAGGCGTGCGCGTCCTTCAAATCAAATACGATCAAAGCATGTAGCTTTTGTAAGGAAAATTAGCTATGGGCATGACGACCATTGAAGGCTATCTGTGTGCTATGCCGAAAGCTGAACTCCATGTCCATCTCGAGGGTTCCATACAACCAGCTACACTCTTCACCCTGGCTCAGCGCAATGGTGTTAGACTACCTGTGGAGACCGTCGCAGATCTGCAAAAATGGTTCACCTTTCGTGATTTCAACCACTTTGTCGAGATTTACTTTGAAATCTCGAGTTGCCTGAAGACGAGCGAAGATTATGAACTGATTACCTACGAGTTTGGGACGGCTATGGCGCAGCAGAATGTGCGTTATGCCGAGGTAACGTTCTCGCCTAGCACCCATCGCCATGGTCTTGGTGTCACCCACGATACCTATTTTAGCGGGTTGGAACGAGGGCGCGAACGGGCGCGAGCGGACTTCGGTGTCGAGATCAGGTGGGTCTTCGATATTGTGCGTGACATCAAAGATGAAGCACGTAGTCGCATGTTGGCTGATTACACGACATCTGTGGCAATAGAGGGCAAAGATGATGGTGTAGTGGCGTTAGGGCTTGGCGGAGCGGAGGTAGGCTATCCACCCGAAAAATTCGCTAGGTGGTTTGAGAAGGCACGGGGAGCAGGTTTGCACAGTGTACCTCACGCAGGAGAAACCGTTGGTCCGGACAGTATATGGGGAGCATTGAAGACGCTGGGAGCCGAGCGCATAGGACACGGCGTACGGGCAATTGAGGATCCCACGCTCATTGCTTACCTCGCCGAACAGCACGTTCCCCTGGAGGTATGCCCAACGAGTAACTTGAGGTTAGGTGTCTACGCTGACCTTGCTGAGCATCCATTTCCTCACCTCCATGAAGCGAGAATACCTGTAACGGTGAACTCTGATGATCCACCTTTGTTCAACACGACACTTAATGACGAGGTAAAACTGCTGGTTGATCCTTTCAAGTTCGATCTCCAGAAAGTCAATGAGATTGTGCTGAATGGTGTACGCCATAGCTTTCTACCCGTGGAGGAGAAACAGGCAATGGAAGCTTCGTTTCAGATCGAGATGGCAAGGTTGCAGCATGTGCTAGCACTTTAGCACGCTTAGTGTCCTTCCCGCCTCACTTCCAACGTTACAGAAAGAACAAGGAAAGATGAAAATGACTCTTCAATGATAACCCGATTGGCTCTTGCACCCACGAGTTGTTTCTGCGATGATGGGTTTCACGTGATACTTTTCTCTCTTGTTCCTTTTTCCGGAAATTGCAATGAACCATAATCTCGTTACTGTTTTGTTCGGCCTGGCAGCCTCACTCTCATGGGGCGCAGGAGATTTCAGTGGTGGTCTAGCAACCCGTCGTACAAGCGTATTTAGTGTTGTTGTAGCTGCGCATGCAACCGGACTCGTGTTGCTGGTAGCCCTTGCTCTGGCGTGGTCTGAGCCATTTCCCTCTGCTATCGACCTGATCTGGGGAGTGACGGCAGGTTTGGCGGGTGCTGTGGGGCTGGTTGCGTTCTACCAGGCATTGGCAGTCGGACGAATGGGAGTCAATGCTCCAATTACTGCTGTCCTTGCTGCTGCTGTCCCGGTGCTCTTTAGCGCTTTCTTCGAAGGGCTCCCTAGTCTACTACAACTTGCCGGCTTTGTCCTTGCGTTAATTGCGGTTGGGCTCATCTCACGACCAGAAGGAGCGGCGAGACGTCCTGAAGGCTTAGGTTTGGCATTGCTAGCGGGTCTTGGTTTCGGGGGATTCCTCATCCTTATCGCTCAAGTGAGTCACACTGCCATTTTTTGGCCCCTCGCGGCTGCAAGGTTCGCGTCATCTCTCTTCATACTGATCATTATATTAATCAGGCGTGAAGAGGTGCTGCCCAAAAAAACGGTACTTCCTATTGTGCTGCTAGCAGGGGCACTGGATGTAGCAGGGAACGCATTCTTCGTGCTCGCAGCACATACTGGACGTCTCGATGTCTCTGCAATCCTTTCCTCTCTGTATCCAGCGGTCACTGTCCTCCTGGCAAGTGTTATTCTGAGGGAACGCGTGACGCGATTGCAAGCGGTAGGTATTATTGTTGCGCTGGTGGCTATTCCATTGATCTCAGTATAACAAGTGCCTTTCTATTCATCATTTCGTCTTTATTAAGAAATAACAGCATTTCGCAAGTTATGGAAGGCAAAATGCTGTTAGTGTTGGGATCTACACTAGCGGCATCATTTTCTTATAGTCATTTACTACCAAAAAACATATTAACCCAGAGATCAAGAAACCAGAATCGTCAACTATGCGTTAAACCCCCACGTCGTACAATTGTTCAAACTGGAGGTCCAGGTCGTTGGTTACCTGCCACATTGACATCAGCGCTCTGCGGACATTACGTGCCGCACAAGGAGGCAAGTCATCCTGTCCTGCCAGCCTTTTCAGTGATTCATAGATATTCAAAAACTCCTGCTCCTGCTCAGTCAGGGGCTTGCCCAGAAGATCGGTATTTGTAGCAGCCATGGTCATCTCTCCTTCTCTATAGCTAGTATTGTGCCACAGGACGAGCATCTACCAGTCGCCTGGCCTTGAGTTCAAACCGTGGCAGGTAGCCATGGTCCATACGTTGAATATTGAAACGTAGCCCCTCGTGCGCACTGGCCAGATCTTTGGCAAGCTGCTCGCCGAGTTCGGGCCATTCTGCCTCAAATCCAGGCTTGATCTCCAGATTGATGGTGATCTCGTCCTGGAGGTCATCTTTACGCCAGACATAGATCTGGAATTCGTCAATAGCAGTGTACTCGCGCACAATCGCTTCCACTGCTCCTGGATAGACATTGGTACCTCGGATGAGCTTCATATCGTCCCAGCGACCACGGATACCGCCATCGTAAAGATCCCAGGTACGCCCGCAGGTACAGGTACTTGAGGGAACTTTCATGACCATATCTTTGGTGCGGTAGCGGATGACGGGAATGAAGCCCCGGCCAAACGAGGTCACCACCCGTTCACCAAGCTCGTTATAACCAACAGGTTCATCTGATGCAGGATCAAGAACCTCCTCGATAAAGTGATCCTCGATAATATGGGTTCCGCCGGGCTGATGAGAACATTCAAAGATCATGATTGTGCCAAGCTCAGTCATGCCAGCGGTATCCCCACACTTCGCGCCCCAGGCTTCTTCTAGCTGTCTTTTTACGGCTGGTATGGAACCTGCTGGCTCACCGGAGCAGATAAGTTTGTTGACATTACCCTCTTTGGCAAGATCGATCCCCATCTCAGTGGCTTTCTGCCAGAGATGCAGCGCATAAGTAGGTGTAGAACAGACAGTTGTGGCACCCATCTCGATAATCTGCTTGATGCGGTTCTCGCTGGTTTGCGCACCACCTGGGATGACAAGTGCCCCCATCTTTTCACAGGCGTAATGTGCTCCCCAGAAGCCAATGAAAGAGCCGTAGCCGAAGGCGAAATAGACAGTATCTTCGGGCCGGATGCCAAAGCCCCACAGGCCGTAGCACCACATCTCACTGATCCAGTCCCAGTCCTTCATGCTGTCCAGCACGCGGATGGGTGTTCGTCCAGAAGTGCCTGAAGTGAGGTGGTAGCGGATGGCATTGATTGGATCAGTGGCTAGCAAGTCGCCGAACATAGGCTTTTCTATCAAAGATTCCATCCACTCTTCCCTGGTCATAAAGGGAATACGGCGGATGTCATTCAGTGTTTTGAGCTGTTCCGGCTTGAAGCCAGCGACATCGAATTTGCGCTGGTGGAATGGTGAGTTTGCATACGCCCACTCGCACATCCGGCGCAGTTTGAGGAGTTGCAACGACTGCAATTCCTCGCGTGGTAGCGTTTCATTTTTGGGGTTCCAGAATTCTGAATAGACCATAATTTTTCTCCTCCTTGAGCAGTTGTCAGTGATGTTCCAGGGCGATCACCAGCGAGCGACTATGCTACGCTGCTGACGATGAAGCCTGCTTTTAAAGTGACCATAAATGTTCACCTTGGATAGTGTAGTTCATCACCGCACCAAAGGACAGATTAAATCAACCACGTCCGACCAATTCGCGGGCGATAATGATGCGCTGAATATGGCTGGTACCCTCGTAGATTTGCAAGCCTTTGATATCACGGTAGTAGCGCTCCACAGGGTAGTCATTAGAATAGCCGCGATTGCCGTGCAT
>WNFA01006414.1_pt1 | contig 11195 bp, 5 predicted proteins | sample 5400481 | NCBI WGS metagenome assembly WNFA01 (sample SAMN13153340, study PRJNA577476) | soil metagenome | isolation source: 120 cm saprolite under Douglas fir tree site 2 hole 1 replicate 2 | place: USA:California | collected 2015-04-18
GCCGATTACGCCGTCGTGGGATCGGGTGTCGCAGGTCTCCGCGCCGCCATCGAACTGAGCCAATCCGGCAGCGTCTTGGTTCTCGCCAAGTCCGATCTCAGCGATTCCGCCACCGCTTGGGCCCAGGGCGGCATCGCCGCTGCGCTCAGCGATGAAGACGAAATCTCCCTCCACGGGCAGGACACCATAAAAGCCGGCGACGGCCTCTGTCGCGCTGATACCGTTGCCCTGCTCGTCGAGGAAGGCCCCAAGTACATCACCGAGCTAATCGAGTGGGGCACCAAATTCGACCGCGTCGGCACCAAGCTCGCCTTCACCCGTGAAGCCGCCCACAGCCGCTCCCGCGTTCTGCACGCCCATGGTGATTCCACCGGGCGCGAGATCAGCCGCGCCCTCCTCGCCCGCGCGCACTCCATTCCTCATCTCCATCTGCGCGCCCATGCATTCACCAACGAGCTCATCGTCGAGTCCGGCGCCGTCGTCGGTCTGCGCTTCATCGACGAACTCGATGGCTCGCTGCACGAGCTGCGCACCGAAGCCGTGCTGCTTGCCACCGGCGGCCTCGGCCAGATTTATCGCGAAACGACGAATCCCGACGTGGCTACCGGTGACGGCGTGGCCATCGCCTACGATGCCGGCGCCGCGCTCTCCGACATGGAATTCATGCAGTTTCATCCCACCGCGCTGGCCGTGAAAGGCGCGCCACGGTTTCTTCTCTCCGAAGCGCTCCGCGGCGAAGGCGCCATTCTTCGCAACATTAACCTCGAGCGTTTTATGAAGCGCTACAACGAAGGTCAGGAGCTCGCGCCCCGCGACGTCGTCGCCCGCGCCGTCCTCAGCGAAATGCACCGCACCACCAGCGAGCACGTTTATCTGGACATGACCGCCAAGCCCGAAGGCTTCGTCGAGAAGCGCTTCCCCCGCATCTACGCCACCTGCATGAGCTATGGTGTTGATCTCGCGCGCGACGTCGCGCCGGTCTGCCCCGCCGCGCACTACATGATGGGCGGCGTGAAAACCGATCTCTGGGGCCGCTCTTCCCTGCCCGGCCTGTATGCCGCGGGAGAAACCGCCGCAACCGGCGTTCACGGCGCCAATCGGCTGCCCGGCAATTCTCTTCTCGAAGGCTTGGTCTTCGGCGCGCGCAGCGGCCAGGCGATGATGAAAGACGCCCCGGTGAAGAAGAAACACGCCGGCGGACTCCCTGGAAGCATCGCACCGAATCCCGGTGCGCTGGCCGAAGCAAAACCGCACAACAACGCGAAGCATCCGCAAGCCGCACTAACCAAGGTCCGCGACATCATGTGGCGCCTGGTAGGAATTCTTCGCATCGGGAAGGAGTTGATTAGCGCGATCGAGCAACTGCAGTCCCTCGAACTGCCGAAAGCAGACAAGCACGACCGCCCGGAATTCGAGCTCCGCAACATGCACGCGCTAGCTTTGGTTATGGCGAAATCCGCGCTGGCGCGTCACGAAAGCCGCGGCAGCCACTACCGCTCACGATTTCGCCAAGCACTCCGTAGCCCAAAAGGGCAAAGAAATCCACTTCGAACCCTGAGTGTCACGGCCATTTCTGGGTGTGCGCCTTCGCAGACTCAAACTTTATTTGGATTGAAGTTGTTTGAGGCTTTCCAGGAAAACGTGCCCGGTAATCGCCAAGCTCTTGGCGCTGACTTTGTCGAGCGTATCCTCCACCGTGTGCCAGTAAGGAATCTCGAAATTGATCACATCTACCGCAGGCACTCCGCGTTTCAGAAATATGATGTGATCATCTACGGTCGACGAGGACTCATTCACAAAAATATTCGAGTAGCCAAGCCGCGCCGCGGTCGACCAAATCAAATCGGTAAGCGCCTTGGTCGAATCAGCCTCGCGCCTGAACCGCAAGTTCCGGCTGCCCACCATATCCGCAAGCAAAACCGCCTTGATCTTTGGCAGGTCGCCGCTCATCGCCAGCCTCGCCGCCATCTGCCGGCTCCCATAACGGTTGTCCGGGTCTTGCCAAATAAATTTCACGGCCTCTTCGCCATCAAAAAAAGTTATCCACACTTGATAAGGGCCGCGCCTCCCGCAAAGCAGGCGCGCCAGTTCCAGCATCACCGCCGTGGAAGACGCCCCGTCATCCGCACCAACAAAATTTTCCAGCCGCTTCGTGTCGTAATGCGTGGCCAGCATAATGATCCCTGGTTTGTCGCCGGGAATCTTCGCCACAATATTTTTCATCGCCAGCCGCCCCGCGGGCGTATCCGCCGAAAACGAGTCGGTTTCCACCTTGCAACCGCAACTCGCCAGCTCCGACTGGATGTACTCCTGCAGTTGCCCAATCGACGCCGAACCTGACGGCCGCGGCCCAAACCCCACCTGCTTCACTACATCCGCAAACGCGCGCTTGCCGTCGAAACCGCCAGTCTGCTCCGCGGGGGGAGCTTCATCTCCGGCTCGCGCCGCCGCGGTTTGCGAAGACGGAGCCGCTGCGGGCGCCGTGCTCACCGGCGCAGCGCCATCGCCGCCAGCCTTCGCCCCGCATCCAGCCACCACCGCCGCACACAATCCCAGCGTCACCAACTTTGCATGCAAACCCATTCAGCGCGCCTCCGCCGCCGCGGCCAACTGCCGCTCCTACTTGCGCACCACCATGGCCGACACCGCAATGCCCACAAAATACAGCCCGATCATCGGCGCCATAAAAATCAGCATGGTCATCGCATCCGGCGTCGGCGTGATCACCGCCGCCACAACCGCGATAATCAGGATCGCATAGCGAATGTTCTTCCACAGAAATTTCGGCGTCACAATCCCGAACAGCGACAAAAAGAAAACCAGTATCGGGAGCTCAAACACCAGCCCCAGCCCCAGCAGTATCAGCAGCGTCAGATCAAAATATTCATTGATGCTGATCATCGGCACCACCGGCCCCTGGAAGCTCACCAAAAATTTCAAAATGTACGGGAGCGTCACAAAATAGCCGAACGCAATCCCGGCCAGGAACAAAAACACGGTGGAAACCAGAAAACCGGTAATGGCGCTGCGCTCGTGCTTGTAAAGCGCCGGCGCCACAAAAAGCCAAATCTGGTACAGCACCACGGGCGACGCCAGCACAATCCCGATGTAAATCCCCAGCGTGATGATCAAATTAAAAAATCCCGCCGGATGCGTGTAAATCAGCTTTGGCTCCAGGTGCGCATCCGAAAGCGCCTTCAACATCGGGTGCGTGACGTAATTGATGATGTATTTCGCGACGTACACGCCCACAAACGCACCGATAGCAATCGCAATCAGCGAATTGATGATGCGCTTGCGCAGCTCGACCAGGTGCTCAAAGAAAGTCATCTGCCCGCCGGTCTCGGCTGCGTCTTCGGGGTGCTCACTCGTCGCCATTTTGAAGTTTTCAGGATTATTCTTTCGTTCTCAGTTGTCGGCTTTTTGCGACTTCGCCTGCAGCCCCGGCGTCGCAGCCTCTACACCCTCGCCGCCAGCCGGCGCGCTTGGCGTCTCCTCGTCCGTATTGCGCGCGACGTTCCCCTCCGCTACAGGAGCGACCACCGGCCCTTCGCCCGCGCCCGCTTCCGCAATTCCAGGTTCCGTCGCGCCCGCCGCTGCTAACTCCCCGCCACCCGCCTGCGTCTCAGCACCTGAGGGCGTAGCCAGCGTTGCCGGTTGCGTCTCCGCAGAAGCAGCCGCGGCAGCCGACGCCGCCTCGGCTTTGCGCCGTTCGACCTCCCGCGCTTGCCGGTCCAGGTCGCGCATCTCCTCCTCAAAGGCGGACTTGAAATCCGTGGAAGCTTTGCGAAACTCAGCCATCAGCTTGCCAAGCCCGCGCGCCAGTTCCGGCAGCTTCTGCGGGCCAAATACGACCAGCACAATCACGAACACCACAATCATGTGTGGGACGCTAAGCATGATTCTGAGCGACGGGAATAGGCTCCGTTGGCATGATAGAGAAGGGCGTTCTGAAGTGTCAAATACCAGTACGCGTTGTGTTATAATTCTTAAGTCAGCCGGTCACGCGAGGGTAGGATGAAACCAGAGCGTCGCGGGGTTTTCCTTGTAGTAGCCGTACTGCTTGTATCTGCAGTTCTGGGCGGCATTTACGGCCCCAATGTTCGTGCCACCACGGCCTCCACGGACGATTACCAGACCTCCGTCCGCGACTTCACGCGCGTTCTGGACGTGGTGCAGGCCAACTACGCCGAGCCCGTCGACGTGGACAAGGCCGTCTACCAGGGCGCCATCCCCGGCATGCTCCGCGTGCTCGACCCGCACTCCAATTTCTTTGACGCCCGCCAGTTCGCTCTCCTCCGCGAAGATCAGCGCGGCAAGTACTACGGCGTCGGCATGATCGTCGCCCCCCGCGAGAACCACACCGTCGTCATGGCTCCCTACGTCGGCGCACCCGCCTACAACGCCGGCATTCGTCCCGGCGACGTCATCATGAAGGTTGACGACAAGCCCACCGATGGTCTGACCACCAGCGATGTCGCCGACATGCTCAAGGGCGCCAAGGGCACCGTCGTCAAGATCACTATTTCGCGTGAAGGATACACGGAGCCGCTGGTGTTCACCGTCACCCGCGACGAAATTCCCCGCCATTCCGTGGACATCGCCTTCCTACTGAGACCCGGCATCGGCTACATCCGCCTCTCCGGCTTCAACGAAACCACCGACCGCGAAATCGCTGATGCACTCAAGCAACTGAACGCGCCCTCGCTCGACGGCCTGATTCTCGACATGCGCGGCAATCCTGGCGGCCTGCTCAACGAAGCCGTGGCTGTCGGCGACATGTTCCTCGACAAAAATCAGCTCATCGTCTCGCACCATGGCCGCGCTTCCACCGAGCGCCGCTACTACGCCATTCGCGGCAATCAGGGTGATAACGTCCCGCTCGTAATTCTCGTGAACGGCAATTCCGCCTCCGCCACTGAAATCGTTTCTGGCGCCGTGCAAGACCATGATCGCGGCCTCATCGTCGGCGAAACCACTTTCGGCAAGGGCCTGGTGCAAACCGTCACGCCACTCAGCGAAAACACCGGCCTCGCGCTTACCACCGCGCGTTACTACACGCCCAGCGGCCGTCTCATTCAGCGCGACTACAAATCCATCTCGCTCTACGAATATCACTACGAGCGCAAAGTTCCCGAGCATCCAACGGAAGTCAGGCTGACCGATAGCGGACGGCAAGTAACCGGCGGCGGCGGCATTACGCCGGACATCGAGGTCCCTGCACCCAAACTCACCAAGTTCGAAGAAACCTTGCTACGCTCCGACGTCTTCTTCTACTCCAACCAGGGTGTGGGAGGCTTCACGCGCTACTACCTCGGCACCCGCCCCACCATCACCAAGAGCTTCGAAGTCGACGACGCCGTACTGCGCGACCTGCGCACCTATATGAGCAAGCACGACATCCGCTACACCGAGCCCGAAATCAGCGAAAACCTCGACTGGATCAAGCGCAAGATCAGGCAGGAAGTCTTCCTCTCCACCTTCGGCGAGCAAGAAGGCACCAAGGTCCAACTCGAGGCCGACCCGCAAGTCCAAAAAGCGGTGGAAGCCATTCCCCAAGCCCGCGCCCTGTACGAGACCGCACGCAAAATCGTAGCCCAGCGCGCCGGCCTCACCCCTGACCAACCCTAAACCCCGCGATCTGCGGACACCGATACCTAGAGAAGTTTGATATAGCCCCAGTGAACGCGTGCGCGCATCAGTACCTAGTGGATGCCCCCCTCAATCTTTCCTCTCATGCGGATGCCGTGTTGAAATTCTGCTGGTTTGCAATAAGCGGCAGACTTTTGCGCCGGCCTTGCCTGGGGGTGCAATTGTTCACGGACTATTGCTGCCAGCCTCCGCCGAGCGCCCTGTAAAGTTGCACAAGACTCTGGTACTCGTTGCCTCGCGCCGCCGCTAGGGTGAGTTCCGCGGCAAAGAGCGACCTTTGGCCATCGAGAACTTCGAGGTAAGTCGTGGTCCCGCCCTTGTAACGCATGGTGGAGAGGCGGACGGCTTCCTGCAGGTCAGCAACGGTATCCTGTTGGCGAACACGGACCTGATGGAGTTTCTGATAGCCAATGAGCGAATCGGACACGTCGCCGAAGGCGCGCTGAATCGCTTGCCGGTACGCGATCAAAACCTGCTGGTGCTGCGATTCGGCTAGCCGCAGGTTTCCGCGAAGAGCCCCACCTGTGAAAATGGGCTGACTCACTTGGGCGCCGTAAGACCAGGTTCCGAGTTGCGAGCTCATCAGGCCGGAGAAAGCGCTGCTGCGCCCGAACGCGCCGCCGCCGGAGCCCGTCAGGGAGATTTGCGGAAAGAACTGGGCCTTGGCGACTCCGATTTCAGCGTTTGCGGCGACTAGATTCTGCTCGGCTTCGCGAATATCTGGCCGCCGTTCAACCAGAGAGGAAGGCAGGCCCGCTGGGACCTCGGGTGGAAGAGGTTGCTCAACCAGAGGGAGTCCGCGTGTCACAGCCTGCGGATAATTGCCAAGGAGAATGCTGGTGGCGTTCTCCTCCTGGGCGATTTGACGTTCCAAGTCGGGAATCTGGGTATTAGCGGTATCGAGAACCTGTTGAGCTTGAAGAACATCCAGTTTCGTGGCCACGCCGCGTTCGAGGCGCAGCCTAGTCAGCCTGACGGAATCTACTTGCGTATTGACCGTATCGTGCGTGATCTGAAGCTGTAGGTCGAGTTGCAGGAGCGCGAAATAGGCGCTTGCAACGTCGCTGACAAGGGTCAGAATGACCGTCTGCCGCGCGTCCTCCGTAGCCATCAACTGGGCGCGCGAGGCTTCGTTTGCGCGGCGTAGACGCCCGAAAAAGTCCAACTGAAACGCGGCGTCGCCCGCGAGCGTCAAAAAGTTGAACTTGGTTTGAAAATTGGATTCTTTTCCTCCTCTAAAATCAGCGTTGCCCTGTACCTGCGGGAAGAGGTTGGAGCGCGTGATCGCAAGCTGGGCGCGAGCGGCGTTGATGCGCTCCGTCGCAATTTGCAAGTCGTAGTTTTGCTTCAGCGCTGTGCGGATGAGTTCTTGTAATTGCGGGTCCTGGAAGACCTGCCACCACGGAAGATCAGCATAGGACGCTGCCTGAGCCTGAGCCTGCCGGTTTTCGCCCAAATCACGGTAGGCTGTCGGAGTTTGAACGACGGGGCGATGGTAATTCGGGCCGACCATGCAACCGGCGAGGAAGCCGGGGGCCAACATTAGAATCAACCATTGTGCCAAGTTCTTCATTCGCAGCTCCGTTGGTACTTCGGCGCACTCGTCGCGCTGAAGTGCATGTCAATCTGCCGGTGCCGGCGCGGGCTCTGCCGGCAATGCTCCCGGGGCCTGCTCCTTGCCTGCACCCGACCATTTCTCGACGAGGTAGAAGATGGCGGGGACAAAGAAAATTCCAATCGCGCTCGCGGCCAGCATCCCGCCGATCACCGTGGTGCCCATGATTTGGCGGGCAACCGACCCGGCCCCGGTCGCCGTCCACAGCGGGACGCAGCCCAGAATGAACGCGAAAGACGTCATCAAAATCGGCCGCAGACGAAGCCTGGCTCCTTCGAGCGCAGCATCCGCCAAGGGCTTTCCTTTCTCGTGTTGGTCCTTGGCGAACTCGACGATCAAAATCGCGTTCTTGGCGGCCAAGCCGATGAGCATGACCAGCCCGATTTGCGAGTAGATGTCGTTCTCGATCTGGACCATATAAGGCGGCAGGAAAGCGCCGAGCAGCACGCGGCGCAACCAGAGGATTGCAAAGGCTCCAAAGATCGCCACGGGCGTGCTCAGCAGCACGCTGAACGGCAGCGACCAGCTTTCATACAACGCCGCCAGAATAAGGAAGACGAATAGCAGCGAAAGTCCGAAAATCACCGAAGCGGGTACTCCCTCCCGCGCTTTCTGCTCCTGAAATGACATGCCCAAGTAATCGAAACCCATTTCGCGCGGCATGGTCTGCTTGAAAACTTCTTCAAGCGCCGCGGTGGCCTGGTTCGCGCTATAGCCCGGCGCCGCGCTGCCGTTGATTTGCGCGGAGCGGTATTCGTTGAAGCGCATCGTAAACTCCGGCCCGAGCCGCGGCTTCACACTGATCAGTGTGGAGAGCGGAACATTCTCTCCCTTGTTGTTTCGAACATAGAACTGTCCGACGTTTTCCACCTTGGCGCGGTCTTCCCCTTCCGCCTCTACATAGACCTGCCACTGACGGCCGAACCGATTGAAATAGTTGATGAAATATCCGCCCATGAAGGCCTGAACGGTTCGGTAGACATCGTTGAGGAGCACACCCTGCTTCAGGACCTTGTCGCGGTCCACCTGGACGAACTCCTGAGGCACGCTGGGCAGGAAGGTAGTGCTCACGCCTGCGATCTCGGGGCGCTTGCGGGCCGCTTCCAGGAAGGTGGCCAAATTCTTAGCCAGGAACTGGACATCGTTGCCGGCACGGTCCTCGAGGACGAACGTGAATCCGCCGGAGGTGCCGACACCTGGAATAGCGGGCGGCGAAAACCCGAAAGCAATTGCCGTAGGCAACTTGCTCAATTCCCGGTTCAGATGCGCCTTGATCGCTTGAAATTGTTCGGCTCTCGTCTTGCGATCATCCCAGCGCTTGAACGTCACGAAAAAGAAGGCGTTGTAACTGGTGCGTACGTAGCTCAGCAAACTGAAGCCGACGACGCTGGTCGCGTATTGAACCCCCGGGGTATTGGTTAGGATTTTTTCCACGTCAGCCGCGACCGCGGTCGTCCGTTCCAGTGAAGCCCCGTTCGGGAGCTGAAGATTGACAAAGGCATAGCCCTGATCTTCGTCCGGAAGGAAGCTCGACGGCACTCGGTTGGCAAAAAAGCCGCCCGCCAAGCCAAAGGCCACGAGCAACACGACCACGACGACGGCCTTGCGGACTAATACTGCGCTCCAACGGACGTAGCCCTCTGTGGCTCGCTCAAAGACGCGGTTAAACCAGTTGAAAAATCGCTGCAGCAATCCTCGACTCTCCGTCCGTGGCCGGAGCAGCAGGGCGGCAAGCGCGGGACTGAGGGTAAGCGCGTTAAACGCAGACAGGAGCACCGAAATCGCAACGGTAACGGCGAACTGCTGATAGAGCCGGCCGGTAATGCCGGGGATGAATGCTGTAGGCACGAATACCGCGGAGAGAACCAATGCGATCCCGACGACAGGGCCGGACAGTTCTTCCATGGCTTTCAAGGCCGCGTCCTTCGGCGTCATGCCTTCCTCGATGTGCCGTTCCACGCCTTCGACGACGACGATGGCGTCATCCACCACGAGGCCGATGGCCAGCACGAGACCGAAGAGCGAGAGCGTATTGATGGAGAAACCGAACAGCGGGAAAAGCACGAACGTACCGATCAGCGATACCGGCACTGCAAGAAGTGGAATCAGCGTGGCGCGCCAGCCCTGTAAGAAGATGTAGACCACAAGAATCACCAACGCCAGGGCGATCAGAAGCGTCTTAACGATTTCCTTGATGCCTTCCGTGACCGCGCGCGTCTGGTCGAGCGCCACGACATAGTCCATGTCCTCCGGAAACCTCTGTTTCATCTGGGCCATTAGCTTCGTGACTTTTGCCGCCGCGTCGACAGCGTTCGAACCAGGCAACTGATATGTAGCGATAATCGCGCTTGGTTGTCCGTTGAGGCGGCCAAGAACGCTGTAGTCCTGGGAACCCAGCTCGATCCGAGCGACGTCCCGGACACGCACCATCCCGCCGTCGGGCGTCTCGCGAAGGACGATCTGTCCGAACTCTTCCTGCGAGATAAGACGGCCTTGCGCAAGGACCGAATAAGTAAATTCCTGGCCCTTGGGTGCAGGTTCGCCACCCGCCTTCCCGGCTGGGTTCACTGTGTTCTGCGCCTGAATAGCGCTGATGATTTCGGGAACGGTGATGCCCAGCTTTGCCAATTGGTCGGGTTTTACCCAGAGCCGCATCGCGTATTGGCCCGAACCGAATACCTGAACGTTGCCGATGCCCGGCGATCGCGTGAACGGATCGACGATATTGATGTACGCGTAGTTCGCCAGGAACTTGGCATCGTAGGTTCCGTGCGGCGAGTAGAGGGCAATTAGCATGAGCGGGGCCGATACCGACTTTCGCACGGTAATTCCGTAGTTGTTGACATCGGCGGGGAGTTGCGAGGCAGCTTGCGTCTCGCGTGCCTGGGTCAGAATCAAATCGGTGTTCGGATCGGTTTTTATGTCGAAGTTCACGATCAGAGTCGTGTTCGAATTGCCGGTGGCGTTCAGCGAATACATATAATTCATGTTGTCCACGCCGCTCATCTGCTGTTCGATGGGCGTGGCCACCGCCTGCTCGAGGGTTTGCGCATCCGCGCCGACATAGGTGGCCAGGACTTGAATCTCCGGCGGAGCGATGTTGGGGAACTGCGCGATCGGCAGGCTAAGGATCGTGATGGCCCCTACAATCACCATCACGATGGAAATCACCATCGCGACGATGGGACGGTTGATAAAGAATTTTGACATCGGATTACCTTGCTTTCATCTCGGCGGCATACGGTTTAGGGTTCACTTGCATGCCCGGACGCACCTTTTGCACCCCCTCGACGACCACGCGTTCGCCCGGCTTTAGCCCTTCCGCAACAATCCACTCGGTGCCCACACGGTCGCCGACTCTGATCGTACGGATGTTCACTTTGTTCTCGCCGTCCACCGCCGCTACTTGATAGCCCCCTTGCAACTCCGACACGGCACGCTGCGGGACAAGCAGCGCGTCTTTCTGCACGCGCACCGCTGTCCGGACTCTGCCGTAGCCCCCAGGGCGCAGAATATTTCCAGGATTCGGGAACAGCGCAGCGATGCGAATCGCGCCCGTGCTCTGATTCACCTGGCGGTCCGCAAAGTAGAATGCGCCGTCACGTGGATAGGTCGAGCCGTCGGCCAAAATCAATTCCAGGCGCAGCTTCTTGTCAGCGGCAACCCGAGTCGTCTCCGTCGGGAACCGTTTGTTCCAATCGAGATACTCTGTTTCGCTCACCGTAAAATAGACCTTGATGGGGTCGACGGTGGACACCGACGTCACAGGCCCGCTGCTCGGATTGACCAGGGCGCCTACTTGAAGCTGAGCCTGCCCAGCGATGCCGTCTATGGGTGCGATGAGGCGCGTAAAATCCAGGTTGATCTTGGCCGTTTCGACGGCAGCCTCTGCCGACTTAATTTGAGCTTCGGCCGTTGCCACCGTTGC
>WNFA01004884.1_pt1 | contig 11189 bp, 9 predicted proteins | sample 5400481 | NCBI WGS metagenome assembly WNFA01 (sample SAMN13153340, study PRJNA577476) | soil metagenome | isolation source: 120 cm saprolite under Douglas fir tree site 2 hole 1 replicate 2 | place: USA:California | collected 2015-04-18
GCCCTCCGCCGCTCGGCGGGCATCAACGCAGCACCAGCTTGCGGTCGCGCGCCAACTGCCCTTTCACCTTTTTGTACATCTCCTGGTAGGAAACGCCGGTGCGCCGCATTTCATCTTGGTGCTGTATCAGAATTTCGCGCACTTCGTCGTTCAGGCGGTCTTCGACGGTCAGCTCTTCCATCATGCGCTGCCGCACGCGTTGCGTGACCGCTTCCGGCGCCTTGCTCTCAATCAGGTTTCCTTCAATGAGCCGCTTGATCACTTCCGAGGCCATATGGCCGACATAATCCCGAACGAGCAGCATTCCAGCGGTGTCCTTTACCCAAGCACCCTTACTCAATATAAGGAAAAGCAGTTTACTGGCAGCCCCGCCAAAGTGCAACTCGCCACAGCGCAAACCCGCCGAAACGCGCGCAAGAAATTCCTGCACTCCCGCAATGCGTTGACGCTCTGTGCCGCTTCCTGTACGATGAATTGTATTGGGCGGTTAGCTCAGTTGGTTAGAGCGCCTGCCTTACAAGCAGGAGGTCGCAGGTTCGAGTCCTGCACTGCCCACCATCTGTGCGCATTACCCACCGCAGGACGGAACGCTCTGCCTCAGCGAGCTCACACAATCCTTGTTCTGATCTGTAATTATCAGATGAGACCGGACGGTCTCTCGTCCGCCATTGTTTTCAAGCACTTCCATAAAGTTCGGCCAACTATTGGGTTAGCCGCGCATCCCATTCCTTGACTAGGCCGTCTAATCACCCTAGAGTCTAAGAGATGGTTCGTAAAACCACATTTCTGGTGCTGGCAGTCATTGCGATCCTGCTCCTGCAATTCGCCGACTGTATGTCGGCCATGAACCATGACCAGCAGAGCATGCAGTGTTGCGGCTCCATGCCCTGTGACCCGTCGAACCAGAGTCACGACTGCTGCAAATCGATGGCTTCTTCGCAGTCTCCGAGTGTGCTTCCTGTGGCTCACGTGGCACTGCATCCGCCAGTGATGGACGTGGCGGATATCTTGCCTACACCGCAGGTCTTGGAGCTTTCCGATCTACCTCGCACTGAATTCGCGGCTCCCCAGCATTCGCCTCCCGAACTGTACACGCTTCATTCCTCCCTCCTGATCTGATCCGCTCCTGAACCGTGCGGCTGTGCACGGGCGTCTCTTTTTCCGTCTCGATTGTTCCTTTCATCTGCCGATTCGCTTTCGGTTGCCGGCTCGCACGCCGTAGCGCCGACCGGCGATGGTTCGATACGCACGTTCAGGAGAAGGAAAATGCCTTTGCTTGTGAAATGGAATATGACCCCACGCCGTTCGGGGAATAGGTTGGCACGAACTCTGTACGCCCTGCTGCTCCTAGCGGCTCTCGGAAAAAACACGTTTGCCCAAGAACCCGCACCGCAGCACGAGCACGTTGTAACTCCGCTAGCTGACTTGCTGCAGGAAGCGGAGAAGAACAATCCGCAAATCGAAGCCGCACGGCAGGGCTGGCAAGCGGTCAAACAAGTTCCCACGCAAGTATCGACTCTGCCCGATCCGCAGTTCACTTTGCAGCACTTGAGCGTCGGCAGTCCGCGGCCCTTCGCGGGTTACACCAACAGCGACTTCGCCTATATCGGCCTCGGCGTCACGCAGGACATTCCGTACCCCGGAAAGTTGAAACTCCGGGGAGAGATTGCGAAACGCGAAGCGGACGTATCGCAGCAACAGGTCGAAACCGTGCGGCGAGGAGTGTTGGCCGAAGTCAAAGCTTCCTATTTCCAGTTGGCGTATCTCTCAAAAACTCTCGCGATTCTCGAAAGCGACGGCGAACTCTTCACGCAAATTGAACAAGCAGCCGATGCTCGCTACCGCTCCGGCATGGGGAGGCAGCAGGACCTTCTGCAGGCCCAACTCCAAAAGACGAAGCTCGTGCGCGAAATTGCGATGCACCATCTTGAGGTTGGGAAACTCGAAGCCCAATTGAAGCAGTTCCTCAACCGGCCTCAGGATTCGCCGGACATCGAGCCCGCCGATCTCATGGAAACTCCCCTCTTGCGGGACTACCAGGAACTTCTCGGTGCCGCCAAAGCGCAAAACCCGGAACTGGCTGCATCGCAAAAGATGATCGAAAAGCAGTCACTCCAGGTCGAACTCGCGCACAAGGATTTCTATCCTGATTTCAACGTGCAGTACATGTGGCAGCGGACCGATCCGACGCAGTTCCGCGCCTACTACATGCTTTCGTTTGGCGTACGCGTACCCATCTATCGGAGCCGTAAACAGAAGCCGGAATTGGCGCAGGCGCAATCCGAGGAGTTGCGAGCACGCAGTGAGCTTGAGGTTCAGTCACAGCAAGTGGCGTCGGAACTGCGCTCCCAGTACGTCGTCGTGCAGCAAACCGCGGAACTGCTCAAGATTCACCGCGAAGGCCTCGCACCGCAAGCACGTTCTGCGTTTCAATCGGGCCTCGCGTCCTACCAATCGAACAAACAAGATTTTCAGCCCGTGCTGACTGCCTTCCTCGACGTGTTGCACCTCGACGAAGAGTACTGGCAGAACCTTGCCGAATACGAGACCGCCATCGCGCGGCTTGAACAGATCACCGGCTTGGCGTTGCGTTAGGAGAGGAAAAGAGTCATGCGAAATTACCGGAATGCATTCGTCTTTGGGGTTGTGGGCAACATTGCCTTGATCGGAATTCTTGGCGGGCTTTGGTGGCGCTCCGCGCAACATAAGAAAACGGAAGCGGCAATACCATCCGCTCCGAGCGAAAGCGCGCCGAACGGACCGGAAAGCGCGTCAATGGCGCCGCACGAGCCCTCCCTTGTCCCCGTGCAACTCTCACCTGAACGCATGCAAAGCATCGGCGTTCGCATGGGCCGCGTCGAGCGCAAGATGGTGGGAGATGAGATTCGTGCGACGGGCAATGTCGCCGTCGATGAAACGAAACTCGCCTACGTGCAAGTGCGGTATTCGGGATACATCCAAAAAGTCTTTGCCGACGCGACCTACCAATATCTCCGCAAAGGACAGCCGCTGTTCACGATCTATAGCCCGGACCTCGCGGCGACGGAGCGCGAATATCTGGTCGCGAAACAGAACCAGCAACGTGTCGCCCGGAGCACGGTTCAGGGCGTGACCGAAGGCGCAGCTTCGCTTCTGGAAGCGGCTACGGAGCGACTGAAACAGTGGGGCGTGCCGCCGCGCGAAATCGCGCGGCTTGAATCCACGGGCCAAGTGCAGCAGGAACTTCAAGTCGATTCTCCCGTCTCGGGCTACATCACCGAGCGGAACGCTTTGCCGAATCTCACCGTTCAACCGGAGACACGGCTCTATTCCGTCGCCGATCTCTCGACCGTTTGGATTTTCGCCGAAGTGTTCCAGAACGACATGGGAAGAATCAAAGTTGGCGACCGGGCGAGCCTCACCGTGGACACCTACCCCGGCCGTCACTTCGAAGGCCGGGTGAACTTCATATATCCGCAAGTGGATATGACGACGCGCACGGCGCGCGTCCGGCTGATTTTTCCGAATCCAGGCATGAAGCTCACACCGGGAATGTTCGTCAACGCCGTGCTGCAGGTGCGCGCCGGGACGCAGCTCGTGATTCCGGCCAGCGGAGTCCTGCAATCCGGCACGCGGCAAGTCGTTTTTGTGAATCGCGGCGACGGCTATCTCGAACCGCGCGAAGTCGAACTTGGCGCACGCGCCAGCGAAGAATTCATCGTCTTGAAGGGATTGAAAGAAGGCGAGGAAATCGTCACGTCAGCGAATTTCCTGATCGACTCCGAAAGCCAGCTACAGGCAGCTCTGGGGTCGTTCACGCCTCCTCCACCTGGCGCAGGAACGGCAGGCGCGATGAACGCGCCACGGGCGAGCGTCGAGCTCTCGACCGACCCAGCTCCTCCACGCAAAGGCAGCAACACCATTCGAGTGAAGATCAGTGAAGCAGGCGGCGCTCCGATTTCAGGTGCGGAAGTCTCCGTCACGTTCTTCATGCCGGCAATGCCGGCCATGGGCATGGCTGCCATGCGCACGCCGGTCACGTTGAGTGAAAAGGGGAATGGCCTCTATGAAGGATCAGCCCAACTCGACAGCGGCGGAACGTGGCAGGTCACGATTGTCGCCAAGAAGAACGGGCAAACCGTCGCCAGCAAGCAACTGAGTGTCAACGCCACGGGAGGAATGTAACGTGATTGCCCGATGGATTGATTGGTGCGCGAAGAATCGCTTTCTCGTTTTTACCGGAACACTGCTTCTCGTGCTCACGGGAATCTGGTCGCTGCGGCGCATACCGCTCGATGCGCTGCCGGATATTTCTGACGTGCAAGTCATCATTCATACGCGATGGGCCGGGCAGCCGCCCAGCCTCATCGAGGACCAAGTCACCTACCCCATCGTCACGAAGCTTCTTGCTGCGCCTCATGTCAAGGCCGTGCGTGCGCAGACAATGCTTGGTGATTCCTATGTATTCGTTGTGTTTGAGGACGGAACCGATCTGTACTGGGCGCGCTCGCGCGTTCTCGAGTACATGCAACAAATCGAAGGAGGCCTGCCGGCCAACGTCCATCCGGTCATCGGCCCGGATGCGACCGGCGCCGGATGGGTGTACGAGTACGTTCTCGTAGATCACACCCATCAACGCAGTCTCGCCGAGCTGCGCAGCATCCAGGATTGGTACCTGCGCTATCAACTCGAAACCGTTCCTGGTGTTGCCGAAGTCGCGACCATCGGCGGATTTGTCAAGCAGTACCAGGTGAATGTCGATCCCAACAAACTGCGCGCCTACGGTATTCCACTTTCCACCGTTATTGAAAAGGTCCGCGCCAGCACGAACGAAGTCGGCGGACGAGTCCTCGAAATGGGCGGCGCGGAATACATGATTCGCGGTTTGGGCTACTTGCGTTCGCTGAACGATCTCGAAACGGTGCCCGTCGCCACGAAGAACGGCACTGCCGTCAAAATTCGCGATCTCGGCATGGTCACCTTCGGTCCCGACATTCGAGAGGGCGTGGCCGAGTGGCAGGGCGAAGGAGAAACCGTCGCGGGCATTGTCGTGATGCGTGACGGCATGAACGCTTTGAATGTCATTAACGGAGTGAAGAAAAAGCTAGCAGAGACCAAATCCTCGCTGCCTCCCGGTGTCGAAGTCGTTTCCGGCTATGACCGATCGGGATTGATTCACGCCTCCATCGAAACTCTTCAGCGCGACCTTTTGGAAGAAGCCATAATCGTCAGCGTCGTCATCATTATCTTCCTCTTTCATTTTCGCTCGGCGCTGATTCCGATTCTGACCTTGCCGATCGCCGTACTCGCAGCCTTCATCCCGATGTACTACCTCCATGTCAGCTCGAACATCATGTCCCTTGGCGGACTCGCGCTCGCTATCGGCGTTCTCGTCGACGCCGCCATCGTGATGGTTGAAAACGGCTACCGGCAGCTCTCCGAACAACAAGCGGAACGGTCCGTGTCTGAGCCGGAAAGACGAAAGATTTTGCTCGACTCCGCCAAGCAGGTTGGCCCTGCTATTTTCTTTTCGCTTTTGATCATCGTGGTTTCGTTTCTCCCTGTTTTCTTGCTGGAAGCCCAGGAAGGCCGAATGTTCCGGCCGCTCGCTTGGACGAAGACGTTGGCAGTCGGCTTCTCGTCCTTGCTCGCCATCACCCTTGTGCCCGTGCTGATGGTTCTCTTCATCCGCGGGCGGTTGCGCCCGGAATCGCGGAACCCGCTGTCCCGCATCACACAAGCTCTGTACCTGCCCGTCCTCCGGCTGTGTCTGCGGTTTCGCAAAACAACATTGCTGCTCAACCTGGTCTTTCTTGTCGTTACCCTTCCCTTGGCGCTCAAGATCGGCAGTCAATTCATGCCGCCTTTGTTCGAAGGTTCGGCGTTGTACATGCCGACCGCCTTGCCGGGAATTTCCATCGGGCAGGCTTCGCAACTGCTGCAAGAACAAGACCGCGTCATCCGCACGTTCCCTGAAGTCGAAACCGTATTCGGAACGATTGGAAGATCCGACAGCGCCACGGATAACGCCCCCCTCGACATGTACGACACCACCATCATGCTCAAACCGCGAGAGAAGTGGCGGACGGGGATGACTTACGAAAAGCTGATTCAGGAAATGGATGCCAAGCTGCAATTCCCGGGACTGTCCAACACGTGGACTATGCCTGTAGAAAACCGCTTGGACATGGAATTGACCGGAATCAAAACCCCGTTGGGGATGAAAATCCAAGGGCCAACTCTCGAAGGCATTCAGCAGGTTGGTACGCAGATCCAACAAATCCTTTCAAACCTTCGGCAAGTTCGATCCGTCTTCTCCGAACGCGTCTCGCAAGGCTTCTACGTCAACATCGAAGTCAATCGTGAGGAAGCGTCGCGCTACGGACTCACGGCTGCCGATGTGCAACAAGCCGTCACTTCCGGAATCGGCGGCGAAATGGTGACGGAAAACATCGAAGGCCGTGAGCGCTATCCCGTCAACGTCCGCTACAGCCGGGACTTTCGCGACAACGTGGACGAGTTACGGAAAGTCCTAATCGGCACACCCTCGGGCGCACAAATCCCCATCGAGGAAGTGGCACGCATTTCGTTTTCGCGCGGGCCCGCCATGATCCGTGACGAGGACGGAGCGCTGACCGGATACGTCTACATCGATCTCAATTCCAGAAATTACGGCGACTTCGTGAACGCCGCGAATGACATGCTGAAACAGAAGTTCCGGCTGCCTGCGGGTTACACCTACAAATGGGCGGGAGAATATGAATTTGAATTGCGGGCCAAGGAGCGGCTGCAAGTGATCTTGCCCGTCGTCTTCTTCGTCATCTTCGTGCTTCTCTACATGGTCTTCCATTCCGTCGCGGAATCGGCAGTGCTCATTTTCCCGACACTCTATGCACTCACCGGCGGCCTCATCCTGCAAAAGCTGCTGGGCTACAACTTCAGCGTGGCGGTATGGGTCGGCTATATCGCCCTGTTTGGCATTGCGGTCGAGACCGGCGTCGTCATGGTCGTCTACCTACACGAAGCACTCAATCGGCGGCTCGCGAGCGGAAAACCGCTGAAGCACGAAGACATTGAGGAGGCCATCGTCGAAGGCGCCGTGCACCGCCTGAGGCCCAAACTCATGACCGTCTGCGTAGTGCTCGCGAGTCTCATTCCTATTTTGTGGGAGAGCGGCATCGGCTCCGATGTTATGAAACCGATTGCCGCGCCCCTCGTGGGAGGCATGATCACCTCCACAATTCACGTTTTGATTCTGGTGCCCGTGTTTTTCGCTTTGATGAAAGAGCGTGCGCTACGTCGCGGTACCTTGCAGCCTAGAGAACTACAGGCGGAAGGCTAAGAGGACCTGCCGTGAGGATTAGGTCATTCGATCCGGCACAGACAATAGGGAAACTGCTGTGCCGTGCCGAACGGAGTGTTGTGCAATTCCGTGATGCTTTCCAGTAGACGAAAGCGAACGTCAAACTCAGCGTGCAAAGACTCCGCGTCGTAACGAACAACCTCAAGTCCGCTGCATTTCGTGGGACCTTCGGGTCCGAACGTGCCCACGAGCACATGTCCACCCGGCTTCACCGCTCGCGCCACTTGGCGAACGTAGGCAACACGCTGTTCCATCGCCGTAAGGAAATGGAATACTGCGCGGTCGTGCCACACATCGTAAGCGTTAGGTGCAAGGTCAGAGTTGGCGATATCCGTGTTGGTCCACTGGACGTGTTCAGAAACCGAACCCAAACGTTTCCTCGTCACGTCGATGGCGGTTTGGGAAACATCGAGGACGGTAATGTTCTGATACCCGCGGGCAAGGAGATCATCCACCAGCGTCGATTCTCCGCCGCCAACATCAATGATGGAGACGCTGCGGTCAGGCACTGCCTTTTCGATCAGAGCAAGGGATATCTCCAGGTGCGGACGGTGCGAACTAACCACATCTGGCGATTTCTCGCAGTAAATCTTTTCCCAATGCGTCTCTACATTCATGGCGGGCGAAGCCCTCTGCATTGATACACTCTGGCTAATCATAAGCCAGGTAGAAGGCAGCCTACGGGAATTCTGTCATGTCCGTTTGGCAAGAACGCGGGAGGCGATCATGTCCCTCTACAGAACCCTGGTCTATCCGCACATCGTAACGATGCTCGGCAACCCGAGGCCCTACAAGAGATTCGTCAGCAAATCATTCCTTTGGCGCAGGGCACAGTCCTTGAAGTCGGCATCGGGCCCGGCGTGAACTTCCCCTACTACGATCCTGCGAAAGTGAGGAAAGGCTACGCCCTCGAACCTAATCCAGGGATGGTGGTGCGGGCCGAGAACGAGGGCCGCAGGACGAAACTGGACATCGAATTTCTCGATCTGCCCGGAGAGCGAATCCCGTTGTCAGATGCCAGTGTAGATACAGTCGTCAGCACGTTCACGTTGTGAACGATCCCCGGCGTGGCGGACGCCATTCGAGGGATTGGCCGAGTCTTGCGACCAGAAGGCCACGGCAAACCCTCGGAGCTGCTCCCTGACTTCGGCGCGCTCTTACGCTGGTTTCAAGCAGCCGCTCTGCTAAGTTCTCGCGAAGTCGGCAGTCTTCAGCGTCAGTGGGGCGGATCAGCCAGCGCCCAGAGGACTACGCAGGGCGTGCGAAAGCTACGCGAGAGACTGAGGAAGGAGATCCTCGCCTGGGAGCATAGTGGTTCAGTTCAGCATTCAATTATGGACGAACTAAATAACCTGATGGCCGAGCATCCCATGCGTACCCGGCTAAGTACGGACGGAAAATCGTGCGTGACAGAACTATGGTTCGAACCGCACGAACCGGAAGATTTGTTTGGTCCGCTGGCGCACAGTGCGGCGACATTATTCGCGACTGTGGATCGCAAGCGCGTCCGCAAGTGTGCCCAGTGCGTGTTGCATTTCCATGACATCAGCAAGAAGGGGACGCGACGCTGGTGCAGGATGCAGCTGTGTGGGAATCGCCTTAAGGTCGCAGCCTACGCGACTCGCCGACGCCAGAGCGCCCACAACGCCCACAAGAATGATACCGGTGTTTGATACTTCGCGGCCTGACGGGCCCTGCCAACTCAATCGGAACGCCTCCTTGCGACGCAGACGCATTCGATCCTGTTCGCAGTTTTATGGCACTCAGGCAACGGTTTACAAGACCGTTGTGGCTCCGAAACGTATTCTGTGGGGGACTCAAACTTTCGGCCATCAAACGCGCAGCTTATCGCGATGAGTGTGAGAATAGCTTCGAGTGCGAATCCGCTGCTTCGATTCGTCGAGCCCCGGGTTCGGTATGCTTCCTTCGCCTATTGCACGTATCTGTGCTAGTATAAATCTCGCATGAGCGCGCTGACATTTACAGGCGGTTTTGCCAGGAAGGACTGCTGCTGCAGACAATCCAGGCGAACAGTGCGCTGTATGCGAAGCTTGCAAAGGCCTTATTTGCAAGGTTTTACGCTAGGTTGTTGATTCCACGGTTGGGGACGTAGTTCAGTTGGTTAGAACGCTGCCCTCTACTTGGTTAGAATCCCGCGCTGTCACGGCCATTTTCCTCACCTGTTCGACAAAACGCACGATCCCTTCGCTCTCGCCGCCGTCAAGGGGCAAGCCCGCTGACGCGGCTCCCGATGGGCAGCCCTTGACAGCGGCTTCGCTACGGGAATGTTCTGGCTATCTGAGGCGTGGGCCTGTGCGCCCAAAACAGCTGAGCACGGAGCGCGGAAAAACCCGGAGATGAAATAGCAACATCCAGCTTCGGTCTTCGATTTGCCGCAAGGATGTTGGTGCTAGTATTTCGATCCAAACACGTTTAATGTATTTGATAGAGGCACATTCTAATGACCATCCGGGTTGAGCTTAACCCCGAGACCGAAGCCCGCCTCGTCGCCGAGGCGCGTTCTCAAGGTGTGCCTTTGGAGAAGTTGGCGGAACGACTTCTCAAACAGGCTTTGATTGCGAATTCCGTGCCTCACGGTGCACTGACCGTCGACGAATTTCATCACATGCTGGAAGGCATGGCAGAGGGATCGGAAAAGCTGCCGAATTTGCCGACTGAAAGCTTCTCCCGCGAAAGCTTCTATGAGGACCGGCTAGATGGCAGGGACGCCGTACCTCGTCGATAGCAACATCCTCCTCCGGTGGGTCAAGCCAGACCACAACGATTATCCTCTCGTAGTCTCGGCGATTGATGCCATTCTTCGGGGAAATGATGTGCTCTGCTATACGTCACAGAATGTCGGCGAATTCTGGAACACGTGTACTCGTCCTCTCGACCGCAATGGCTACGCTCTTTCCCCTCAAGAAACGGACCGGCGGGCAAAACACTTCGAAGAAAAGCTCCGGTTGCTCCCTGACAGCCTTGCGGTGCATGAAGAGTGGCGGAAATTACTTGTCACGTATGGCGTGTCTGGCGTTCAGGTCCACGATGCACGGCTGGCCGCCGCGATGCGAGTACATGGCGTTAAGCGGATTCTGACTTTCAATGACCGGGACTTTGCTCGCTATACAGACATCGAGGCCATTCATCCTCGGGCCGCTCCGACAAAGTAGACTAATGATTTAGGATTTCCTACTGGGTTTCCTACGTCGTTCGCAACGAGGAGGGCGTGGGCTCGAATCCCATCTTGTCCACCATCTTCAACATCGAGGGCACCTGGGAACAACCGCTTCCTTAGTTGCTCCTCTTCTTTTCTTTACGCAGATGTCCGTAAAGCTGAGAACGCTGCCCTGTCGTTGGTTAGAATCCTACACTGTCACGGTCGACACCTATAGTACCTCTACCCTTCTCCCTGTTTCCTTTGTTCCCTGCTGTGCTTTCCCGCATCTTGAGTGCATTCGAGCACCTCACCGCACTTTTCACCGTTACAACGGTTTAGCAAATTCCCCGTTCACAGCCTGATGTTCGGAATCAATGAGTTACGGTCCGGTGGGATGCCGTATTTTGCTGCAAATCCGCCTGCGGTGCCTAGATCGTTGCAGAAGCGGCACACGCGCTGGATAAAAATCACCAGAAAACAGTAGACGGCGGTTTGCTAATTCACCCTGACCTGTTCTCACAGACCAATTTTCGTTTGTTTCGTTAGCGTTACGACCTTCCCAGTTGTGCCGGAATCTCTCATTTGCAGTCTATTGTTCAGCAAATGTTCAGCAAAAGAACTGCAACTTCGCGCACGGACTCGTCAGTGCTGGCAACTATTTCCGAGTTTCCGAGGACTTGTCCGCAC
>WNFA01005989.1_pt1 | contig 11187 bp, 8 predicted proteins | sample 5400481 | NCBI WGS metagenome assembly WNFA01 (sample SAMN13153340, study PRJNA577476) | soil metagenome | isolation source: 120 cm saprolite under Douglas fir tree site 2 hole 1 replicate 2 | place: USA:California | collected 2015-04-18
GGATGGCCACCTCGCCTCCGTGAAGGGCTACGAGTCCTATGGCCCGACGGCCAAGACCTACGCCAAGATGAAGGACGCGACCTTCCGGCAGAAGGCGACGGACTTCTACGTGAAGATTCAGGTCGTCGGCACCCCCGACGACTGCCTCCAGCAGGTGGCGGAGCTGCAGCGGCTCACCGGCCTCGACCATCTCGTCACCGAGTTTGGATTCGGCGGGATGCCGCACCACGAGGCCGAGCTCAACATGCGCCTCTTCGCCGATCGCGTCATGCCGGTGCTCCAGCATGATCCCGCGTTCGCGCATCCCGCAGCGTCGGCACCGAGCGGCGCGGCGCCGGCCGGTCAGCGTTCCGACGGCATCTTCGCGCCGGCCTGACCGCTCCAGCAGCGATCGTTTCGCAGACTGAAGGAGTACGATCCTTACCTTCGGCGTTCGAGCTTGGCTCGTACCTCCCCCCAAGACTTCGCGGCCGACGGATTGCGCGTATGCGCGCGGCGACGCCTCGCAAGCTCTCTCCGCTGCGCATCAGTTACGGGGATGGCCTCCGGAGTGGCCGCCAGACTGTCCCAGATCTCCTCGATCAACTCCAACCGATCCTCGACGCTAAGCCCGAGAGCGTGCTTGAGTACCGTGCTCATGTTCGCATTCTCCGCTGGTAGCCTTCAGGCCGCAAGAATCATTTCAGTACGCATAGCTACGATTCGACGCCCCCGTCGCGTCGACGCCGAGCCCATGCCCGATCAGCTCTGAGGGGGTTGCTCTCGATTCCGCTCGCGGGACGATGTTTGCCATTCCAGCGGAGCGTGCCGGGACGCCGTGTTCCCCTCTGAAGAGGATACTCAGTTCCAGTCATTCGATGAGCCGATCCGTACCAACATCCATCAAGGTCAGTCGCGAACAGGACATGGAACGCCTCTGACCCGTGCCGCGCGAGAATCAGATAGCGCGGACGGTACTTGTCGTCTGGGTACGCCTCGACCAACTCATAGGAGGCCACGGCCGCCAAGATCATCTCGCGGGGAATGAACCGGCCGACAAGCCGCATGTTCACGTGGTAAGACCAGAGGACTCGTTCTCTACGGACGCGGTCCTGGATGAATCCAACCGGGTCATCAGGAAGCCTGCGCTCAGGGACCAGTCCAGAGTCTCCGTCAGACCTCAGCTAGATTCGCCGAACATCGTTTTTGACGCCGGCCCAGCCACGACCGACGACGGTGTCGACCGTATGCCCGGTGAGGACTTCGGCGAGGTCTACCGGGAGCTGCTCGTCAAGAAGAGTCGAGGAGTCGTTCAAGTAGCTCACCTACTCGCGGTACACGTCAGCGAGTACACTAGATCCGGTGGAATCAGAAACTTCCTCATCCGCGGCGCGAGAGACAGGCACGCACGCGCGCCGCGAGCTGCGGGATCGAGAAGGGCTTGGTCAGGTAGTCGCTTGCTCCGAGCGCGAAGCCGGCACGAGTATTGACCTCGTCATCCTGTGCCGTCAACACGAGGACGGGCAACGCCGCCGTCGCTGACCTGGAACGAAGCACCTTGAGCACCTCCAAGCCACCTTGCTTCGGCATGAGCAGGTCCAGCACGAGAAGATCGGGTGCCTGCGCGTCGATCAACGCGAGTGCCTCCTGGCCGGTGGACGCTTCGCTTACGATGTGGCCGGCCTGGCTCAGGGCCTTGTGCACGAGGGCACGGAGGTCCGGGTCGTCGTCCACGACCAGGATGTGGCTCCCGCGCCGGGCGTCCCGAGCCGATTGCGGAGCCAGCGGCGGGCTGGCTAGTTGCCGGACGCTGTGCGGCTCGACGGCCAGCTCGAGGCCCTCGTAGGCGCAGCACACCCGCACCGCGTAACCAAGCTGCTCGGCGTACCCGCGGGCGCGCTTCTCGATCGCCTCGACGAAAGCGTCGTCGTGGGTAGGATCGTGGTGGGTGAGAGCGAGTTGACGCACCCCCGCCGCGGCGGCCACCCGCACGGCATACTCGTAGGTGCTGTGGCCCCAATTCTTTTTGGTTAGGTACTCCTCCGGAGTGTACTGCGCATCGTGAATCACCAGGCCGGCGCCGGCCATGAATCGCGCGTGGCGCCGGTCTCCCTCGTGCACGATGGACTCGGCGTGGCTGGACGCGGGGTGCTCGTGCCAGAGCGTTTCGGAGAAGGGCTCGTGGTCGCACAGGTACACCACAGCCGCGCCGTCGGCCTCGACGCGGTAGCCCAGCGTCATGGCCGGATGATGGAGGTACTGCGCGACGATCCGCGCGCCGCCGATCTCGTGCGTTCCTTCTCCGAGCTCTCGGAAGGTGATGGTTGCCGGAAGGTGGTCGATCTCGACGGGGAAGTACGTGAACTCCATCTGGCCGGAGAGAACTTCGCGCAGAGAATGTCCGCTCCCTTCCGGACCGCAAACCGTGATCTGGTTCCCGGAAACGAAGAGCGGGGCGAAGAAGGGAAAGCCCTGGATGTGATCCCAGTGCGTGTGGCTGAGCAGGATCGTTGCCGAGACGGGCTTCGGGGGGTGCGCCATGAGCTCCGCGCCGAGCGGGCGAGCGCCCGTCCCGCAGTCAAATATGAAGCAGGCGCCCCCGCTCGTCGTCACTCCCACACACGAAGTGTTGCCGCCGAAACGGACGGTGCCCGGGCCTGGCGTGGCGATCGACCCCCGGGTGCCCCAGAATCGTACTCGCATACTCCCGCCAGGGTCAGCTATTCGTAGTCCACGTGGAGACCGTCGAGGTACCGGGCGAGCTCCGCGGCCTGCGCGCGAATCTCCTCGGGCTCACGGCGTCCGGCCGCCTGCTCCAGGGATGCGCCGATCTCCGTAATTCGGTTCAAGCCGTAGCCGGCGCCTGTTCCCTTCATGTTGTGGCCCAGGATGCGAACGTGTTCGTAATCCGCGTGTGCGAGCGCCGCCGCGATCGCCTCGACGTCCCTCCGCCGGTTCTCCAGGAAGCCGGGAACCAGCTCCGCGAGACCCGAGTCCACCCGGACGCGGACGCGTCCCAGGGTGTGCTCTTCGATGGCGCGCAGGAGCGTCGCTTTGCGGATGGGTTTGGTGAGGTGGGCCGTGCAGCCGGCTTCGAGGCTCTTTTGGACCTCCTCCGGCAGCGCGTGAGCGGTCAGGGCCAGGATCGGAACCGGCCTGGCGCGGTTCTCGCCTTCCCACTGGCGGATCCCGCGTGTGGCGGAGTAACCGTCCATGACCGGCATCTGGACATCCATGAGTACGACGTCGTACGTGCCGGAGATGCACATCTGCAGGGCGACCTCGCCGTTTCTGGCCAGGTCCACGCTGCACCCGCTGGCGTTCAGGTACGATTGGATCAGCAGCACATTATCCAGGGAATCCTCGGCCAGGAGGATCCGCAGCCCTCGCGCGTCTTCCCGCACGCCTCCCGGCGCGGCGGGCTCCACTAGAGCGGCCGCGCCGGCGCGGGCCTGCTGGATCGCCTCCAGGAGCTCGGCGCGCTTCACCGGTTTCACCAGGTACGCCGCCACCCCGAGGTCGCGGCTTCGGGCGAAATCCCCGGCGCGGTTGTCTGACGTGAGCATCAGGATGGTCGTCCCGGCCATGGTCGGATGCTGATGAATCTGCTCGGCCACCTGGAACCCGTCGACTGCGGGCATGCGGCAGTCCAGCAACACGAGGGCATAAGGGACAGCGGCCTGCTGGGCCCGCAGCAGCTCCGAGAGCCCCTGCTCGCCTCCTTCCGCTTCCGTCACCACGGCGCCCCAGCGCGAGAGCATCTCCCTGAGGATCAAGCGGTTCGTCGTGTTGTCGTCGATGACCAGGGTCTTCAGGCCCTCTAGATCCATCAGCCCGGAGAGGACCCTGAGCGCGGGCTTGCTGCCGACCGCGAACCGAGCCGTGAAGTAGAACGTGCTTCCGGCTCCGATGCTGCTTTCCGCCCAGATCCGCCCCTGCATCAGCTCGACGACCTCCCGCGAGATGGCCAGTCCGAGGCCGCTCCCGCCGAACTTGCGCGTCGTGGAGGTGTCCACCTGGGCGTAGGGGGCAAAGATCAGCTCGCGCGTCTCCTCGGGCACCCCGATCCCGGTGTCGCAGACCGCGAACCGCAGGGCCCCCGCGGCGGCGTCCTCAGGATCACGCTCGACCCGCACGATCACCTCGCCTTGCTCGGTGAACTTGATCGCGTTGCCAATGAGATTGATGAGCACCTGCCGCAGCCGGGCCGGATCGCCGACCAGCGCGGTGGGGATCTCCGGCGCGATGCGGACCGCCAGCTCGAGCCCCTTCTCGTGGGCGCGAATCGCCATCATCTCGAGCGTCTTGTCGAGGACCTCGCCGAGATCGAAGTCGATGCTCTCGAGCACCAGATGGCCGGCCTCCACCTTGGAAAGGTCCAGGATGTCGTTGATCAGGTCCAGGAGCTGGCTCCCCGCCTTCCTGAAGATGCGGACGTACTCGCGCTGCTCCGAGGCCAACGAGGTCTCCCACAGCAGGTCCGCCATGCCGATGATGGCGTTCATCGGCGTCCGGATCTCGTGGCTCATGCGGGCGAGGAAATCCGATTTCGCGAGATTGGCTTTTTCCGCCGCGGACCTGGCGCTCTCCAGCTCGACATTTTTCTCCTGCAGAATCTGATCCAAGCGTTTGCGCTCGGTGACGTCGCGCGCGGCGGCGAACACGCCCTGCAGCCTCCTATCTCGATCGTAGAAGGTGGTCGCGTTGTAGGACACCACGGTTTCCTTGCCGTCCCGGGCGCGCGCGGTGAGCTCGTAGTTGGTGACCTTCTTTTCGCTCAGCACCCGTTTGATACCCGTCTCGGCCAGCTCCGGATCGGTGAAGTAGTTCTTGAACGGCGCGCCGATCAATTCGTCGCGCGTGCAACCGGTGAGCGCCTCCATCTGCTTGTTGACGTCGGTGATGATGCCGGACGGATTGGTGGTCATCAGCGCGTCGATGTTCGACTCGATGAGAGAGCGCGTGTAGAACTGCTGGTCGCGCAGGCGCTGATCGAGCTGCTTCTGGTCCGCTTCGACCTGCTTGCGCGCAGTATTATCGGTGCCGATCAACAGATAGCCGATGATGGCGTCCTGCGCGTCGCGCAACGCGGTGACCGACACCACCGCCGGGAACCGGCTCCCATCCTTGCGGAAGTAGGTCAGCTCGTAGATGTCCTCGATCCCGCGCGAGGCCTTGAACACCAATGCCTCGAAGCCCGGCGTAATCGGGGTTCCGAGCTCGACGCTGAGCGCTTTGGCGCGCGCGATCACTTCCTGCGGATCGGAAATGTCGGCCGGCGTGATCTTGTTCATCACTTCGGCGGCCGTGTAGCCCAGCATGCGCTCGGCGCCGACATTGAAGATCTGAATGACGCCCTTCTCGTCGGTCGCGATACTCGAGAAGTTGGCGCTGTTGAAAATCGCGCGCTGCAGGGCCCCCGCCTGGAGCAGCGCCTCTTCCGCCTGCTGGCGCGCGGTGTTATCGGTGCCGATCAACAGATAGCCGATGATTGTTTCTTGAGCGTCGCGCAACGCCGTGACCGACACGACCGCCCCGAAACGGCTGCCGTCCTTGCGGATATACGTCAGCTCGTAGATGTCCTCGATCCCGCGCGCGGCCTTGAAGACCAGGGCCTCGAAGCCCGGGGTAATCGGGGTTCCGAGCTCGAGGCTGAGCGCTTTGGCGCGCGCGATCACTTCCTGCGGATCGGAAATGTCGGCCGGCGTGATCTTGTTCATCACTTCGGCGGCCGTGTAGCCCAGCATCCGCTCGGCGCCGACATTGAATAATTGAATGACGCCCTTCTCGTCGGTGGCGATGCTGGAGAAGTTCGCGCTGTTAAAAATCGCGTTTTGCAAGGCCCCCGTCTTGAGCAGAGCTGCTTCGCGTCGGACTTCGGTGATCGCTTCCGCCTTGCCGGCGTCGCCGGCGAGAAAGGCGGAGCTGTGGATTTGCTCGGACATGGCTGCCTCCGTTCAGATCAGAGAACCCTGCAGACCCCCGAGACCCTTGGGCCCTCGGTCGCGCCCGGCCCGAGCGGTCGGCGGCCCGCGGCCTTCGGTGGCTCCTTCCACGGTGCCCGCCCGGCTGTCCCCCTGCCACGGCGCCCTTAACGCCAACTCCAGCCAGGGCGATCCTGCGCCCGCGCGCGCGACCGTGTCAAGGACCGGACGGGCGATGTCGGGGTTACGTTCCAGGGCCCGATCGCAGGCGTAGATCGTCGCTTTTACGTCGTAGTCGTCGAAGGGGCGCAGGACGCGCGCCGCTCCGATCCGGGCGCCATACTCAACTACCCGCTGGACGGCGACGGGCACGCAGCGGGGCGAATTGATGGGCATCAAGCCGACGAATCGGCGCACCGTGACACACGGCTGCTCCGTTGGACAAATCAAGAAGGGCAAAGCCGTGCATGACTGGATCTACTGGGACACCGGCCATCTCCTGCGGCAGCTCGGCGTGTTGCCGGCGGCCTGAGGCGCCATCGCGGCGGCCATCGCAGAGCACCTAGCCACGAGCGCCGAGTCACCCTCGGCGCTCGCGACATGTTCATCCGGTCATACGCCCAACCGCGTTGCGCACCATCCCCCGCGTAGCCGCTAGCTACCTCCAAGGGTATGAGACAGGCCGAGTCTCGCGAACCGAGATTCGAGGGACACATTCCTCGGGGAATTCATGCTCGGAAGGAATTCCTGCCACGCTAATATCGCCTCATGGGGAACATTCTGAAGCCTGCTCGGCAGTGGGCAGACGCATGTTGAAACGGCTCCTGTACCGGCTGTACGAGCGCCAGCTCCTGACCGACGTCCTCGGCGGGCAACTGCCCCGGCACATAGGTCTGATTCAGGACGGACATAGACGATACTCGCGGGATGTGGGACTCGAAAATTTGTCCCAAGGCTATCGCATCGGGGCAGAGAAGACCGAAGAGGTCCTCATGTGGTGTGCTGATCTGGACATCCCTACCGTGACCTTGTGGGCGCTTTCGACCGATAACCTTGCCCGGCCGGTGGCTGACGTCGCAGACATCCTGCAAGTAATCGAAGAGAAGGTAGCCCAGTGGGTTCAGGGCGGCCTGGCCCGACGGTTGGGAATGCGGATCCGCCCGATCGGTCTCTTAGAGCTGCTCCCACACTCGGCCCTCAAGGCGCTCAGAACAGCCGAGGCCGCGACGCGCCATCATGATCAGAGACTCCTCAACGTTGCGGTGGGCTACGGAGGACGGCAGGAGATCGTGGACGCAGTCAAAGGGCATCTTCGCGACTGCTTGAGTCGGGGAGATCGACCCGACGAGATTCTCGATTCCCTGACCCCTGAGGCTGTGGACAAGTACCTCTACACGTACGACTGCCCCGATCCCGACCTGATTATCAGGACCTCCGGGGAGGTGCGACTCTCTGGCTTCATGCTGTGGCAGAGTGCCTATAGTGAGTTCTATTTCTGTGATGTCCAGTGGCCCGCTTTCCGCAAGATCGATTTCTTGCGAGCAATCCGGAGCTATCAGCGCCGGCAACGCCGCTTCGGTCGATGAGGGCCTGTCCCCGAGGGGCTGACAAGTGGGAGATCCTCGCGTAGCCGACGGCCGTCAAATGCAGCGTGGCCCCGGCGTCGTCTTCTAGCGCACTCACCCCTCCAAGCCGGGCCAGGGCCAGCCGGCTCAGATCAAGGCGAGGTGGATAGGTCCGCGGTCGGCCGGGCGCCGCCGGGTTCACTTTTCTTGCTGGGTATCGGCAGCGCGCATGTTATGAGGGCCTAAGGGATGGAGCAGACTTGTGGTTTGAGGGTCGGAATCGCTTGCGCAGTTGTCACCTTCACATCGCCGTCGCAAGGCGACGCCTCCGCTGCCCGACCAGGGCCGTGAGCCCGACCGAGCGAGCACTCTCCCCTTGGCCTCGAGCCTCAGCGCAGAAATCGCTCGGTGGTTCGAGAATACGCAGCGCCTGGTGGACAGGTTGGCAGAGACGGCCCAACGCCAGGAGCAGCTCGAAGCCCTGGTTGCAGCGCTGGAGCGGGACAACGAGCAACTCCGCAGAGAGCTCGAGGAGCTTCGAACCGAGCGGGCGAGTGTCGCCGAGATCCTTCGGGCCCTTGCAGACGATCTGCACCCGACGTGAAAGCTGACTTTACGAAAAACAAGCTCGTCCTTGTTGTCCGGGCAGACCCGATGATGGACCGTTGCGTGGGGGACTTCCTCACCGCCCGGGGGTATACGCCGGTCCGTACCAGCACGCTCGAGGAAGCACTGACCGCGGTGACCCACAATCAGTTTCTGTTCAGCGTGGTCGATCTCGACGGTACCGACGGGCTTGAATTCTTGCAGCATCTGAAGGCCGAGGACGGGGCAGCGGGCTCGATCATCGTCCTCGCAAGAGGGAGCAGGATCGCGGAGACTTTAGGGAGTCTCTCCGTCGCCGCGGACCACGTAGTTCGGAAGCCTTTTACCGCCCAAGACCTCGAGAATGCTCTCGACAACGCGCTCGGATTGTTGTCGCGGCGGCCGGCGGACGATGCCTGCGCGAGGCTCCAGCAGGAACTGGCGCTCTGGCGGAGTCCCAAGATGCGCGAAGTGCGCGACATCATCGAGCATGCCGCTGGGGTGAATGTCACCGTCCTGATCACGGGGGAGACCGGGACGGGCAAGGACCTCGTGGCCCGAGCAGTCCATGAGTTGTCGGCCCGTCACGGGGGGCCGTTCGTCAAGGTGAACTGTGCGGCCCTGCCCCGCGAACTGTTGGAAAGCGAGCTGTTCGGACATGAGCGGGGAGCCTTCACGGGCGCCCACCAACTCAAGCTCGGCAAGTTTGAGTCCGCCGATCGTGGATCCATCTTCCTGGACGAGGTCGGAGACCTCCACCCCGCGCTCCAGGGGAAGCTCATGCACGTCCTCCAGGATGGGCAGTTCTCGCGCGTGGGCGGGCGCTACACCATCAAGGTAGATGTCCGCGTCCTCGCGGCAACGAATCAAGACCTCGAGGAAGGCGTCGCCGCGGGACAGTTTCGCGAAGACCTCTTCTACCGGCTCAACGTGATCCAGGTCCGCGTGCCGCCCCTCCGCGAGCGTTCCGAGGAGATTCCCCTGCTGGCCGAATACTTCATGCAGCGGTATTCGACGCTCTTCGGGCGGGACAGGGTCACCCTCCCCGCCGAGACTGTGCAACGGCTGCTGCGATATCGGTTTCCGGGCAATGTCCGGGAGCTCGAGAACGTGATCAAGCGCATTATCGTATTGGGCGATCTGGACCTCAGAAGGAGTGCCCTACCAGCGACGACGAGCAGCGGGGCGCAATACAGGATCCGGGGCTCCGCCCGGACTGCCGCCGTTTCTCTCAAGGATATCTCCCGAAAAGCTGCGCAGGTGGCGGAGCGCGAGGCTATTCTGCAGGCACTTGAGCAGACCAGATGGAATCGAATTCAAGCAGCCAAGCTCCTCGGCATCAGTTACCGGGCGCTGCTCTACAAGATCAAGGAGGCCGAGTTAAACCGCCAGTCAGCATCGAACCCGCGGCCAGGACCAGATCCTTAGCGAAGCCCAACCTGAACCTGCCCCGGTTTGGTAGACACGCCAGATCGCACGAAAGTGCGGTAGGAGTGTGTCATGGCCAAACGCAAGCGGCGGGCGTTCACGACGGAGTTCAAGGCGCAGGCAGTCCGGATCGTCCGGGAGAGCGGGAAGTCCGTGGCGGTGGTGGCGCGGGAACTGGATCTCACGGAGACGGCGCTGCGGAGCTGGGTGCGGCAGGGGGAGATCGACGCAGGCCGGGGCCCGGCGGGGGCGCTGACGACCCAGGAGCGGGAGGAGCTCGGGCGCCTGCGGCGCGAGAACCGGACGCTGCGGATGGAGCGCGACATCCTAAAAAAAGCGACGGTGGATTCAACCGATGAGCGCAACAGCAGGTGATTTCATGCTCTCCTCGGAGGTGGGTCGATGGCGCAGCTTGGACGTCCAGGGTTGTCGGTGGAGCAGAAGAAGGATCTGTGGGCGCGGTGGAAAGCTGGCGAGTCGCTGAGCACCATCGGGCGTGCGTTGGGGAGGCACGCCGGATCGATTCATGGGGTGTTGGCGTCCCGGGGGGGCGTGGTGCCACGGCCGCGCACGCGGTCGCCGCGGGTGCTCACCAGTGCCGAGCGCGAGGATATCTCACGGGGACTGGCGGCGAGTCGCTCCCTGCGCTCGATTGCGTACGAGCTCCACCGGGCCCCCTCGACCATCAGTCGCGAGATTGCCCGCAATCGGGCTGGCTCGTCACGGAATACGCCGGCGATAGGACCATGCACGTTTCGCATGAGACGATCTATCGCAGTCTCTACATCCAGGCGCGCGGGGTGCTCAAGCGCGAGCTCATCGCGCATCTGCGGACCCGCCGCAGCATGCGCCGCAGTAAACGCGCGTCCACCGCCGGCCAGTTGCGAGGGCAGATCGTCGACGCCGTGTCGATTGCCGACCGTCCACCCGCCGTGGAGGATCGGGCGATCCCTGGGCACTGGGAGGGCGACCTGCTCGCGGGGGCCAAGAACACGCACATCGCGACACTCGTCGAGCGGCAGTCACGGTTTGTGCAGCTGGTCCAGGTGGCGAGCAAAGACACCGCGACGGTGGTGCAGGCGCTGATCCGACAAGTGCAGCAGCTGCCAGCGGGTCTGATGACGTCGCTCACGTGGGACCGCGGCACCGAGATGGCGCAGCACAAAGTCTTCACCGTCGCGACCGAGGTTTCGGTCTACTTTTGCGATCCCCAAAGCCCGTGGCAGCGCGGGACGAACGAGAATACCAATGGGCTCTTGCGGCAATACTTCCCGACGGGCACCGACCTCTCGACGTACACTCAAGCGGATCTCGATGCCATCGCCCTCAAGCTCAACACGCGACCGCGCAAAACCCTTGGCTTCCTGACCCCCGGCGCTATACTCGCCGCCTGCGTTGCGTCGACCGGTTGAACCCACCACGGCCTTCTTCGCGAAGGAGAACCCGTGAGGTTCGGGTTCATCGCCGCGGAGAAGGCCGCCTTCCCGGTGCGGCTGCTGTGCCGCACGCTCCAGGTGTCGCGCGCGGGCTTCTACGCGTGGCAGGCGCGCCCGCCGGCGCCACGAGCGCGGGCGGACGACCGGCTGGGCCTCGCGATCGCGGCGATCCATGCCGAGAGCCGGCAGCGCTACGGCAGCCCGCGGATTCACGCCGAGCTGGCGGCCCGCGGCTGTCGCACGAGTCGCAAGCGCGTGGCGCGCCTGATG
>WNFA01013136.1_pt1 | contig 11185 bp, 8 predicted proteins | sample 5400481 | NCBI WGS metagenome assembly WNFA01 (sample SAMN13153340, study PRJNA577476) | soil metagenome | isolation source: 120 cm saprolite under Douglas fir tree site 2 hole 1 replicate 2 | place: USA:California | collected 2015-04-18
CGATCTTTTCGAGATGGCCATAACCCATCGAGACTTTGCCAGGAAATAATTTTGCTTCAATTGCGGTCATCGGATTTGCCAATTGCCAGCGGCGGGAAGAACGCAGACGCGCTGCGGCCTTTTCAGCATCATCGAGCAGGCGTGAGAGCTTCCTAACACTCCAAAGCTGTTTGCGCAGCCGATCTGTCAGCTCCACTCCGCGCTGCTCCTGTTCCGCCAGACTTATGCTTTTGCTGTGGAGAAGGCCGTTGATTTCCGCAAGACGGTTTCTCAGATCAGCCATATTTTCGTTAAGCTTCGCAAGTTCTGCCTGGTGCGCCGCTGTCCGGTCAGATAACTGCGCTTCCAGTTCACTACACTTTGCGAAAAGTTCGCGCATCTGGAGCCGATAGGCCTCCGCTTGCGCCGTCTGTTTGGGCTCTGCAACTTCAGACGTCGCTTCAGGCTCGAAGCCCCACGCCAACAAGCGTTCAACACGGCTAACCTGATCGACCTTTTCCCGGAATAAGGCTGCGACCGCCGGCCATCTGGCTTCGGCATCCACGCCAACGGCTTGATTTTCAATAAACGGATCGGCTAATTGGCAATATTGCTGTGCCACCGGGTCATCGTGCAATTGGCTAAATAGAAAAAGAGCCTCGCCCTGTCGCTCGCAGCGATCGCAAAATCCTTCAAATGTGAGCGCTCTTGTCATGTAGCTCACTGCTGCACGATGAAATACGACGCGGAATCCAAATTTCGAAAGCCGGTAGCCCAATTCTATATCCTCGATGCCCGCGGCCCGGAACTGGCGATTAAAGACGCCGTGTTTAGCGAGAAGCGATCGCTTGCACGAACAGCGGCCGGCCCAGAAGTAGGTGAAATCGAGGATTTGCCCGTCCTTGAGATCGCCGTAGGCAAAAAGAAAACGGCCGGTCTCCGTGACGTAACGCCTCAAAGGTGTAACTGGCAGCGTCGGTGCCCAAGTCGTATATCCCAGGACCGCTACGTTCTCCTCTGGATGCTGTTGATGAGCCTTCACGTGTTCTTCGAGCAAACGAGAGTCGGCGACATCGTCATCATCGAAAAAAAGCAAAATTCTGCCGCGTGACGCTAGAATCCCGGTGTTCTTCGCAACCGATGTGCCTGAGTTCTCAATGTGCAGATACTTCAGCTGTATTCGCGGCGCGAAATTGCGACATACTTGCGAGGTCGCATCTTCCGAACCGTCATCAACCACAACGACCTCGTACTGGTCCGCTGGCAAAGTTTGGGCCGCGAAGCTCTCGAGAGTCGCGGCGAGCATGGCCGCGCGGTTGAAGGTCGGGATTACAACACTTATGGACAAACGCCTAGGCTGGTCACTTGGGGTTAGTTGCGCACTTCGCCTCTCCGACGTGATCGATCCGCCGGGCTTAGCTTGGTCTTCGGCGATCATTGAACTTCTCGTGGTGTTTTTCAACGAATAGCCGGTGTAAAAGCTCACTGAGCCTGCACCAGAAACTGGCTTTCCCTCTTATAGGATAAGAGTTTCGCGAAATCAATCCCGTTAAATTAGTTTGGTTAGTTTGGTCTGGATTCGCTGTTAATCTTGCCATTGGTTCTCCGCGTGCGTATTCAGGAATTTGTACCACAGACCCGTTTGCTGTGTTGCTCACGCAACGTTACCGCATCCTCATGCTCCTTTTTTCGGGAAAGCGCCAACTTGAATGCACAAACTCTCGAAAAGTTGTCAGATTAGCACAGGTTTCAGTGATAAGGTGATTGATGGATTATTTGCTCAAGCGTTACAAACCGGTAGCTCCGTTTCTTCAATTGGTCAATAACTTTTGGAAGAGCTTGAATAACGTTTTGCCGAGGATATCCAATTTGAACATCTCGCCCATCGTGAAGCCGAATAATTTGCTGACGCTTTTGGCCCTTCAAAGTGTTTTCGATAATTTGTTCAACAATCGTTTCGGAAGAAGTATCCTGCTCGTAATCCTTAGCACCAACGTCCCATAGCACCATGAAGTATCCCATGTCTTTCAACTGCTGATCCATGCTAGGTTTGTGCTTGCCATATGGAGGTCGGAAATAGCGAGGATGAAGACCAGTAGCGCTCACGATCAAATTCTCCGCATGTCTAACGTCAGCCTGAAAATCGACGGTTGACATTTTGGACAGTAATGGTGAATGCCGATAACTGTGATTTCCGATTACGTGTCCCTCACTAACAATGCGTTTTGTGATAGCTGGATATTTTTCCACGTTCATACCAAGCAAAAAGAAGGTCGCATGAACATGTTCCTTCTTCAATATGTAGAGAATCTGATTGGTCGCCTCTCCGTAAGGGCCATCATCAAATGTGAGTGCGACAAGTTTTGGCGAAACAACGTGATAAAACCAAAAACAGCCCGCAGAAATAAGAACTAGCAGACAAATCAAGCCGACTCCAACTCTCTTCGTTTTCACCAGTTGCTTTATAGGTTCATCGTCAAGGGGACACAACGTAAATCCAGCTGGCCGCTAAGGTAGTTTTATTTGGATTAACTTATGTGGCGGCCGATGCACCGCGCGCAGCGATCAAATGACGTGACTGGTTATGTAGTCGTGTGAGTTTCAACCGAGTCCGAAGGTGTGTTACGAGTCCCAGACCTAGCCAGGGCTGGGGCAGGCGCAAGTCGTAGCACGAATTTCCACTCATTAGTTTTTCAAACAGGGGGTGGGGGTCGCGCTCGGCGAAGTAATTTTGCAAGCAGTTCGGCCCGGTTTGCGAAATAGTGAAATTCCGTCGGCTCACTCTGTATGTATTGTAAACGTCAGCCTCCATTACGATGAAGGCGAGCGCGATATTTAATACGTATCCTACTTGCTTCCTCTTCCGGTTTTGCCCTACGTCGAAGATTCTTCCGGTTCCGGTGTGTCGTAGGTACTTAAAGCGGATTCTTTATTTCTTCCTACAGTACATCGGGTAAACACTGACATCGCCCCCAACCCTGATCGGATCAAACCCACCCTGTTGCCGGGTATACCGCTCGTATTCCAAAACTCGCTGGTTTGCGAATGGGGGACTCAATGCGTCCTTGTCTTGAAAGACGACCTCATCAGATTCTCGTATCGCACGGAAATCTTCTTCGATCGGCGCACCAGACATAGCTTGATAAGCCAACGTGTCCACTCTGACCGCGGCTCCCAATGCTGAAACCGCGATAGCAAGATGCATCAAATTCCGGTTCAATGTTGGGCTATCGGTAGCAAGCATGATACGCTTCGCATTGCATCCAGCAGCTTGGGCCAATACGGCGTCGGCCCTACCGAGACTTTGTTGCCTGTTGGCCCGATGCCGCGTCGGCACACTAGCCACAAGGAGACCACAGAGAACGAGACCAGCGGCGAGAGCTGCGGATCGACCGGAAGCCGAGTGTCCTTTACCGGACATAAGTATGCCGGTCAAGAACGGCAGCGCCACGATTGCCGGAAAGGCAAACCGAATCTGCCTGTTATGAGACGCGAGCACAACTATGCCGAAACCAATCATGATCAGAAGCGTCAGGAAGTCCGGTCCCCACAAGATTCGTCGCCTTTGAATCACAATGTATATGAGCGCGGTAACCGTCAGCACGAAGGAGAGCACTAAGCCCGGCGATTCTCGAATAGTATCGCCGAGAAATTGCAATAGGGGAATATAGTAGAAGTCCGCGAGCCGTCCGAAGGAGAATGCCTTCGCATTGTCGAAGACGGGTCGCCCCCATCGAGCCAAATAGATAGCAGAGGGCGCTGACCAGCAGGCAAATGCGATAAGCGCCGCAACAGCACCTCGTAGTCCTCCGTAATGAAGTCGTATGAAAAAGAGAGTCGGGACGATAAGCACTATAAAATAAAAGAAATTCACTTTCGTCATCGCCCCAAGTGATAGTATCGACCCCCACAAAATGCCCCGCATGACAGCGCCTTTGATTGACGGGCAATGCGTCCTCGCTTCATACGGGATGAGGAGCACCGCCGCCAGAGTCGTCCACGCGAAGAGGTTGTCCGCCATGAACGCTGTTGCGTCCCAATGCGCACTCGCTCCCGGCGGATATGGTCCGATTGAGGCGACCACGCAGACACTGGCTGCAACGAGGAAGAACGGCTTTACTCCGATGCGGAGCAGCAGATACAGACATAAGGCCGCCAAGAGCGATATCACTGCAGCTAGCGTGATAAAGCACTTGCTGGCGGCATCCCAGGATGCCAACGGTCCCCAAGGCAAGCCCAACAACGCCATAGCGGGGGGCCGTTTGCCCACCATCGCTCCGAGTCCATGTACATTCCCGGACCAAAAGGCCTGGCTGACCTTTATAGACCCTAGCAGATAATTCGAATCGTCCCATCGGAACTGATATGGCTGATAACTAATAAAAGTGGGAGCCACGCAGAAAGCAAAGAGTGCAGCTGCCACCAACCACTTCGACTTACCTAAGATATCGAGCACTTTATCCATGTTCCTCCGCACACCATACACCGCTTCCGACTGCTAAGGCAACTAAACACCGGAGCATCACACCGAATCCTTCGGCTTGTTCGCATAATCACACTCGACCTTAGAAAATTGGCCTTGCGGACTAACAATCCGGCCAGATCGAGACACACCGGATGCAATCGCGGCATCTTCGGAATGTATTAACCCTAGAAACTTCATGATCCACTTTTTCTAGTGTTTGGAATTTGTGTTTGCACGCTCTCGTATACGACGCATTTGCCAGCCAGCTTTTCGAAGCTGCCCCAAGCCGCGTCGTAAAGAATTTGTTCGGGCAGAATTTTCAAGGGTTCAGCGCGAAAAACCTCTCTGCGATATTTGCAGGAGTTGTAAGGCCCCAGAAGGTATTCGGCTCTCGTTCCGAGGCGGTGTAGTTCGCGTGCCAAGGTTTCATACGCGGATCGATCGGGCAATCCGTCTGAGACAACGAGATGTTTGAACCCGCAGTAGACAAAGTATGCGTCGGGGGAAACGTGATAGAGCTGACGTTCGTTTGGCGCTCGCAAGGGGTTCCATTCGCTGCGTTCAAATCGGCATGTCCACGCTTCGGAAAGAACTACAAATCTAACTTGCCACATGTCTCGGACATCTTGCTGTTTGGGGCTAGGACGCCGTATTGTGAATCGCGAATCGGACCAAACATATGCTGGCGAGATATCCGTTCTGGTTCGAAGCCATGCATAGGCCTTCTCCCGCGGGTCTTCGACGAAGACGCGGCCATCGCTCCACGCAAGCAGCACGGACCATCCGAGGCAAAGAGTGACGGCGGGTGCGCGCAGACGTGGAAGTTTTTCGATGCCGTACGCAGCGGCGATGAGCAGTAGCGGGACCAGCGGCAGGAAGTGGCGCGGAAACGCAGTGTTGATTGCGAGCAGGCCGACGGCGTGGAGCGCGAAGGGAAGAAATGCGACCAGCAGGGTGGCCGTCGCGCTCCGCGCGACGATGGCTTGCGTGGGGCGCAAGACCCGCCAAGCCTGGAATACACGCGCACATCCAATCGCCGCGAAAACGAAAACGGGGATGCCGAGGGAGCGAATCGAGACGCCAAGATAGGTAATGATGTTCTGCCATTTCTGGTGTTCGAATCCTCCGATCTCGTCCTGCTTCGCGCTGAGCAAAATCATGCGGATGGATTCGCCATCGAAGGTGAAGCCTTGCGCGGCCAGGAAGACCGATGCGGCGATGAGCAGCAGAAGAACGGCTTGTAGTCCCGCTTTCAAGCGGTGTGGATTCCGCCCGAAGACGGGACGACAAGCGAGCCAGATCAATGATGGAACCAGGATTATTCCGAATTTTGTGGCCATCGCGAGGCCGGCGACGATGGCGGCGATGAAAATCCAGCCGCGAAGAACGACGAGGGCGAAAAGATAAAGCAGCAGCACGTAGGCCATGTCGGCGGTGCCATAGTGCGAATGGATAACGCACATCGTGTTGAGGCTCGTGAGCGCACAAGCTACTGCGGCGGCGTTCGGTCCGAGTTTCAATACGCGAGCGATCGCGAAGACGACAACGAGGAGGAGCATTCCCGATGCAAGGCTGAGGGCACGGCCAATGCGGGCGTAATCGCGTGATGGTGCGATGGCGTGGACGATGTGGATGGCCTCGCCGAAGCCGAAGACGTAGGACTTCAAGAGTGCACCGCCGTGGTCAAGCGCATAGGCCTGCTTAACGAAGCGCCCCTCGTCGCGGTGAAATTGTACGCCGGATTTCCGGCCCCAGTCGAGTCCGTCCCATCGCATCCAGAATCCTCCGAAAATGGCAAGCAACAGGAGTAGGTTCCGAGTGCCAGCATTCATGCTCTTGTTTCGGACAGACGATTTGGAGCATTCACGTCTTCGTTGCTGATGCGCATCGCGACGAAAATCGGCGCTTTATTGTGCACGCAGAGGAAAAACTAGCCGCTTTTGTGGAACTTGAATCGGCCTCTTCTTACTTCTGCTTTTGCAAAGCAGAGAATCCAGCGCAAGCCAGCAGGGCCACTGCGAGACACTCCTGCCCGTTCAGGGCGCCGCACATTTGGACATGTTGGGGCAAGAGCGCCAACAAGAGCTGTGAAGAAAACATTAAGCATCAATTGAGGGATATTAACGACTTCCTTACTGCTAATCTCATAAATCGGCAAGTAGCCCCTGCTGACGTACCGGCCATGATGCGAGCCACGGGGCAATATTCCGTGCGATAGGCGCAGATTTGAACTCGGCCGCACGCATCGTCGTTCGAATCACCGTTGTTTTGATTGGCAGGAGCAGCCGCGTCAAAAGAGCCGGTCTAGAAATGAACCGACGTCAACGTCCGTCACTGGATTTTGAACGCCGAAGAGGACGTCGCCGCTCACGGGATCAACAGCCGCCGACCCAACAATGGAGCCACCCATGTGGTATCGAAACCGGACGGTTCCGTCCGGTCTCACCCCCACCGCCTCCCCCGCCGCATTGCCGATGTATACGGTCCCGACCAATCGCTGCCGACCATTTTTTCACGGAAGCTGTCGCATCAACAGTACGAATGGAATTGAATCCGCTGTTATTGCGATCCGAATGAGGTTCAGTCCACTGATGCGGCGCCGGGAGGCGGCCACCACACGCGACGCACAAGAAAGTGGCCAAGGTCATGGCAACCCAGATGATAGTCCGCTTCCCTGTTCCCACGGTACAGGCGATTGACACGGAAGGAGCCTTCATAACAGGTCTTCAATCACGTTAAACAATTCCTTTCTATCCAAGCCAGGATCACGATCAAGACCGCAATAACATTCGCAACTTTCGTGTTCATTTCCTTAGTCTCCTCCCCCTGATTTGTGGCGCAGAACACGGTCACGCCGTAAGTCTCGCTAGAATCTTGCCGAAAACCATCCGGCGGCACAATCTTATTCGAGGGCCGCGAGGCAAACGCAAATTGTTCGTTGTCGTATGACAATCATCGAAATCAGATCGCACCGCAACGGCTGGAAAGTTTTTGAAGCGCCCGGCGTTGAGCCTGTGTTCCCGGAGAGGCGTCAGGCAATCAATTAATCCAAGTGAACTCCTTTGACGTTGCGGATCATCTCTGCTGAGAAAATAAGTCATCAATGGTGTTTTCCATCTTCGAGTTCATCCTATCCAAATTCGTCCGCAATCGGTTTTGCATGATAGCCCTATCGCCAACCGTTAACGACGTGCCGTTACGGACGTCGCCATCACTTTCGCCGGCCTCGCCAGCCTCGCTTGTCGCCAGAACATCCCTCAAACTTGCCGCATTTTGAACAAAACGCTGCCAGCCCTTGGCAAAGCCACCGATCGACTTGAAGCGCTCAATTCTTTGCTCCACCGACGGATCGAGCTCTGGACGTGGAACCTTCTCTCCCTCTATTAGCGCTGAAACATAGCGGTCGCAGTAGCTGGACATAGCTAGACCATAATTGCGACTTGCCTCCTGCAACCGATCCCGTTCAACCAAAGGCAGCGCCCTAATCCAATTCCTTAGTTCGGTGATGCAAATTAGCCGGATTTCGCTAAGTGGAACTGGGACGCAGGGATTCGAACCCCGATAAGCAGATCCAGAGTCCCTTTCAGAACAAACCGAAATCCACCTGAGTCTACCTAAACACCAAATACCGACGCGGGTTTTTCGCCAAGGTGAATCCGAAGTCGGGGTAATTCTACCGAAACGCAAGTGGCGACATAGTGGCGACGCAGGAAGCCGAACATTGAGTGGAGCAACGTCCTCACTTTAGCGCTTTCGGCCCTTCAATAATTCATCCACGGCTCGTACACTCGCTACACGCTTCAGTTGATACTCGGGATGGTATTTCTGAGCTAAAGACAGCGCCGTCGCACATTCGCAATCAGCTTCTGCAGGACTAATCTGCGTAAGCGCCTGACATAACCTGGCATGTATGTCCGCAGAATTCGGCGCGAGATCGACCGCGGTTCGGAGTTCCTGGAGACCATCCTCGGAATGACCTTGCTGCAACAATTGCTGGCCTTTGGTGGAGTGTGTGAGGGCAGACGCTAAGGGCACATCAAACGTTCCTTCGAAAACCAGCACGCTGTTCGCAATTAGATCCAGGCGTTTTGCTCTGGTGATAGCGTGGTACGGATTGAGTTCGTCTGGCCCCCAATCTCTGCCACTTGCCTCAAACGCGCTAATAAAGACGGTTCCGCTAATCGATCGAGGAACAATGCGCTCCGGGTAAAATGGAGTTCGAGGTAATAACCTGCACGGAATACCGTAATACTTCGGATTAATCACGGGCACCATGTACGCAAACCAGCAGTTGGAAATGTTTCGCCGTTGAATGTAATCCCCAATCTGCTTAAGTTGCTGTCCCCAATCAACATTGGAATCATCAAGCAGTCTACGTGTGTTACTTGGACCGCCCGCTACTTCGTTCGAATAGGTGAGGTAATTGGGATATGCATGTAGTGACGATGTCGCGTGAAGGATTAGCAGGGCGGCCAGAACGAACTTGCCGAAACGGGAATACGACAGCAGGCGTGTGGCAGAGATACCACCGAGAACAATAACGAACGGAAATATCGGAAGAATGTGCCGTATCCCGATATTGAGACCCGAACGCATCGCAAACCCGAAATAAATTGTCGCTGGGACGACAAGGAAAAGAATTTCACGGCGAAGCTCCCTGGCGCGTATCGCCTTAGTCGCAGCTACACCGCAGAACAACAACAATAGTGGAATCGTCGATTTGATTAAGAATGCGAACGGGAAATAGAACCAGCGGCCACTCTCGTATATGCGCCCGAGCAGGAACATTGGCCGGCCGCGGTCTGTTGCTTGGAATACATCTGCCAGACCCCATAAGTAGGATTCGGGCAGGATACGCATTCCCGCCAGCCGAAGGAGAGCGTCCGTTTGACGGCTATTCTCCAGTGATCGAGCGAATTCATCCAGTGACGGAGCAAGAGCCGGCAGGCCTTCTGGACGTGCTGCGAATCGGAACGTGTACGCTGCCCACAGGCCGAAGAACCCAATTGCAGTGACGACTGCCAGCGAGATACCCAAACGCATAAGGTGGCTGATAATCCTCGGTGGCTTCCAAAATTCATGGGAAACAGGAAAAGTTTTCCGCCGGTATACAAGTTCGAGAATCGCCAGGACGCCGATGGTCGGCAGCACAAGCAGGCCGCTGTGTTTGGCCGTCAACGCGAATACAACAGAGCATGACGCCGCGAGCAATCGAACGACCGTTGGCTGCTTGATAAACCGCCAGAACATGTACACGGACGTAAAGAAGAACAGTGTCTCTCCCATGTCGTTTTTTACCAGCGCTCCATGTGCAAGGATGTTTGGTTCAAAAACGAACAGCATTAAAGAGACTAAGGCGACCGCAGAGCCGAACATCTCTCGCGCGCAGGAAAAAACAACGACCGCCAGCATAATCGTCCAAGCAGAAGCCGTCATGCGACTGCGAAACAGAATGCTATCGGCATCATTTCCGTACAGGAACTTAACGCCCGAGCTGAAATCTGTCGGCTTCGTATTTCCTGTTGCAGGGATTGGCGGTTCCTTCAAATTCATCCAGAGAAGCGGAAGTGCGGCAATGGCCTTCACCAAAGGCGGATGTTCGGGGTTGACTCCGAAATCGCGATGCCAGATCCGCCAGCCAGAATAAATATGGACGCTTTCATCGGATGTCTGCGACAAGTGCTGAGCTGAAAACAGCAACTCGCAGACGAGAATAATCAAGAGCGCCCCAGCGCCCAAGTAGACGTGCACGTTACGCTGCATTTTCGCGAAATCTCCTGTCCGGGTTTCGGGGATCATAGGCAAGTTAGGTTTGACGAACAAGAAAGATGTGAAAGACGGCGTGATCGCCTACAAGATCGCCGCGCACGCCGCCGATTTGGCGAAAGGCCATCCCCGGCGCGCAATACCGCGACAACGCCATTTCAAAGGCGCGCTTCGAATTCGGATGGGAAGACCAATTCAATCTCGCGCTCGATCCGGAGACCACGCGCGAATTCCACGACGAAACTCTTCCCGCCGAAGGCGCAAAATCGGCTCATTTCTGTAGCATGTGTGGACCCCATTTCTGCAGCATGCGGATAACAGAAGATGTTAGACGATACGCTGCAGAGAAGGGGATTGACGAGGCCGCAGCGATCGAGCGCGGACTTCAGGAGAAAGCGAAAGAATTTCAGGAAGCTGGAGCTGAGATCTACGCAAAATCATGAGCCGATTTCTGCGCGCATTTCCATGTCCCGCCGTAGCCTCGGCGTAGGAGGATGCTCAATATGCGGCCCGCACTTTTGCTCCATGAAAATAACTGAGGACGTAAGAAAATTCGCAGCTCAACAAGGCTTGTCAGACGAAGAGGCGTTGAAAGCAGGTATGGAACAGAAATCTCGGGAATTCGTAAGTGCCGGAGCCGAAGTCTACGCCAAAACCTGATCTCACTAATCCATCGATGGGAACACAGTCGCGAAGGGGCGATCGAACGCGGACTGCGCGAAAAAGCTGAGGAGTAATCACGCGACAAATTTCAATTACAACCACGCAAAACATCATGAGCAGAATATCTAAAGAATCTATCTTTTGCGTCAGAACGGCGTCGCTTAGTACATGGCGACCTGGGCTTTAACAATATGCTTATACGTAATGGTGAAGTAGCGGCTTTCATCGACTGGGCTACAATCAGGTATGGCGACTGGATGGAAGATTTTGCAAACTTCGACTTTTGGTGGCCTGGTCGTCATGGCGATAAAC
>WNFA01004890.1_pt1 | contig 11182 bp, 11 predicted proteins | sample 5400481 | NCBI WGS metagenome assembly WNFA01 (sample SAMN13153340, study PRJNA577476) | soil metagenome | isolation source: 120 cm saprolite under Douglas fir tree site 2 hole 1 replicate 2 | place: USA:California | collected 2015-04-18
CCACGCGCTTTACTTCGCTCTCGCTCGCAAAGTCTCCTCGGTCCGCCTCCGCCAACCCTTTGTGAATCTCTTCAATCTGCCAGCTGTTCAGCTCCACATAGTCCCGGATCGCTTCCGCCGCCAGGAACGATCGTGACCGTCGCGTAGCCGCCGCTAGCTTGTCCAGCTTTCCCCTCAGCCCTCCGTCAAGCCGTAAGGTGAGGATTCTCTCGCCCGCCATCGTAGCCTCCTGACTACATCTGCATACATTGTACCCATTTCGAAGTATTTGTGAAATCCTGGCCGTCCATGGGCCACATTTTACTTTTTCGACAGATTCCCAGAATTCTTTCGAATCCCACCCCTCCCGCAAACCCTATCCCTCCCCCAACTTGTACCCCACTGTGTCAATCCCGCCGTCGCATCAACAGCTTGCCCCTTCATGCTAGAATCTGCCTTAAGAGGGTATTAGCGTGAAGCCCAGAAGAAAGTTCACTGTACTGATCGAGCAGGACGAAGAAGGCTATTTTGTCGCCACGGTTCCCGCCCTTCGCGGTTGTCACACCCAGGCTAAGAGTCTCGACACTCTTATGAAGCGCGTGCGTGAGGTCATTGCACTTTGCCTGGAAGACACTAACAATCAAGTCGGTCCGCTTGAACTCGTCGGGATTCAGCAAATCTACGTATGACTCGTCTTCCCCGCGCCAAGGGAAGAGAGATAGTCCGCGCCCTCGAAAAACGCGGCTTTGTTGTCGATCGGACGCGCGGCAGCCATGTCTTTCTCAAACATCCGGACGGCAGAGCCACCGCTGTCCCCGTGCACTCCGGCGAAACGCTAGGTCCCGGTTTGCTGCATGCCATACTGCGCGACGTTGAAATGTCCGTGGATGAACTGATCGATCTCCTCTAGCCAAGGGCGCGTCCCATCAGATGGGCCTTTGATTTTTCCTGCCGATGTCCTTCTGGCGTCTTTACTTTTAACCTTAAACTTTTAACTTTCAACCTTCCTAGTCCCCTCTCTTTTCCACAGATTTCCACAATTCTTTCGAATCCTACACCTCCCGCAAACCCTTTCCCTCCCCCAACTTGTACCCCACCGTCTCAATTCGCGACGTCCATTCGAATCACTAACAAGTTATTCTTGACAGGCATTACCTTATCTGCTACCCTATCCTTTGAACTCGACGCTCCAACTCGGCCTTCTCGCAAGCACGCCCCTCGCGCAATTCCCACTCCCTGGCCTCTGCGCTTTTTCTCCCGCCGCTGCCCCCAAGTCCTTTGAAAGCAGCACCAACAAAATGCTCCCATCTTGCACAGTTTCTGTGCATTCCAAGCCCTTTGAAATCAACACTTGCAAAGCTGTATCAAAACAAACGACTTTAACCGTCTTTAGAATCAACACTTCTTGGGGAAGGCCACATTTTGCACAATTTTGGTGCAATCTAACTTCCTTTAAAATCAACACTTGCAAAAGTGTATCAAAACAAATGACTTTAACTTCCTTTAGAATGAACACTTATGAGAAAACAGGGGGTGGGGGGTACCCTCCCCTGATGGAAACTTCAACCATTCCCCGAACGTCAGCGACCCCATTCTCGTATCTTATAAAGGCCCCATGCGCCGCCGCCTGATTCGCATTGCTCTAATTTTGTTGCTCTTCCCCCCGCTCCTGGCTGCTGTAGCCGGATGGGTCGCTGCCCCTGCCTTCCTTCATCCCATCCGCCGCGAGTTGACGTCCGATCTTATCCGCGAAGCCGACGCGAGCTTCACCGCCGCCGGCGCTATTCGCGAGGACTTCGACGTCAAGGCTCCGGATGGAGCGCTTCTCCGCGGCTGGAAAGTCCTCCCGAGAAATCCCAACGGCAGTTGGGTTCTCGTCTTCCACGGCGTTGCCGACAACCGCGTCGGAGTCATCGGTCAATCGGAATTCCTGCTGCGCGCCGGCTACAGCATCGTCATGATGGACGCCCGCGCCCATGGCGCCAGCGGCGGCCCCATCGCCACCTACGGCTGGCTGGAACGCAACGACACCCGCGCCATCATCGACGCGCTCCTCTTATCGGAACATGTAGTGGCGGGGCTGGCCCCGCCCGCTGCTGCCGTACCGCCGCTTGTTTACCCCGAGCGAAGTCGAGGGGCTTACCCTGCACAAAGCCAAAGGACCCCACACGCTTCCGCTGCACCGCCATCCACTATCACACCCCCTTCATCCTTTACTTCCTTTACCTCACCTGCTTCCTTAACCTCCTCTTTTCATCTCTTTGCTCTCGGCGAATCCATGGGCGCGGGAATCGTTCTGCAATCCGCGGCCGTCGATCCGCGCATCGAAGCCGTCGTCGCCGAAGCTCCCTTCGCCAGCGTCCGCGAAGCCACCTACGACTATGCCGGACTCCGGAAATATCCTTGGCTCGGCAAAACTCTTTTCGCTCCCGGCACTTGGACGCTGCTCTATCGCGACGAAAAGCTCGCTGGTTTTCCCGTCGCGGAAGTCTCGCCGGTGAAAGCTGTCGCCTCCCGCGCTTTTCCCGTTCTCCTCATTTGCGATGAAAAAGATGTCGCGCTTCCCTGCCGCCATTCGGAAATGATTTACGCCGCCGCTCGCGGCCCCAAACAACTCTGGGTCGTCCCCGGCGCTTTCCACACCGCCGCCTACGGTTTTGAACCCCAGGAATTTCGCCGCCGCGTCCTCTCTTTCTTCGCCGCCGCTGCCGCAAATCCCGCCGCCAGGAAAGGCGAGAGGCAAGAGGGCGCAGCATGCTGCGCCCTACAAACAGAAAGGCGAAGAGGGCACGATCCCGACCCGGTCGGGTCAAGTTGTATTCGTGCCCGTACAAGGAGATGGAAGGGGCGAGAGGAACTCGCCCCCACTTGGAGGGCACAAACTATCGTGCCCTTGCGCGGGACGGGGGCTGCTTAGTTGAGAGCGTCGACGGGCAAGGCGGTTAGCACGGCGTCGTTTGCGGACGTGCCGCGGTTGTTGAGATCGTCGTGCCTGCAGCTCAGGTTGATCGTGGTGGTTTGCGCAAATGTGGCGGAATCCTGGACGGAAACCGCCATTTTGTCGCCTCCCACGGAGCCAGTGCCCACAAGAATGACTCTGGTTACGTCAGAGCCAGTACTAATCGTGCAAGAAGCCGGCCCGGGGAGAGTGTCGAGGTTCTGCAGCCAGGTCTTGCCCCAAATGACGTAGGTCCCGGCCGGGACAGTCACAGAAATGACGTCAATTCCCGAGGACGTGAGCATTGAGGCGACGGTACTCCGCGCCATATAAGCGTGGCTTGTGCCGTTCGCGCCTGGGGGGCCGGCCGGGCCTGCAGCACCAGTCGGACCCGTGGAGCCAGCGGGACCCGCAGGACCTTGCGCTCCGGCGGCACCGGGAGCTCCCTGTGCGCCGGGCAGACCAGCGGGGCCGGCTGCTCCCTGCGCAGCAAGCAGCAGCCAGAGGAAATTGGAAGTCGAAGGCTCCGAATTGGTATTGGTTACGAACGCGAGCCAAAAAGAACCACCATCCGTTACAGCGTCATTGGCGTTGTAAGTGGATGCACTCTGCCACGCGCCGCGGTTGTTGATGCCCGTGGCTATGATCTGCCAATTGGTGTTTGCGGACGAAGGCTCGGAACCTGTATTGGAAGCGGTGGCTAGCCAGTACGAGCCGGCATCAAAGACCGCATCGTTCTGGTTATAGGCGTTCGCGCTATGCCATGAACCTTGGTTGTTGATGCCTGGAAGCCCTTGGGGACCGGGCGCACCTGGCGCTCCGGCGGCACCTGGGTCTCCGGTTGCGCCAGTGGCACCGGCAGGGCCTGCTGGGCCTTGTGGCCCTGGGTCGCCCTTGGGGCCGGCAGGACCCATCGGGCCTGCTGCCAGATTGGGCAGAAGCGTGACGCTAAGGTCGTTGTTGCCAGACACGACTACGAAGGTGCGCGTGTCCGGGTTCCATCCCGAATTCGGAATGGAAACCACGACGGTGTGCTGGCCTACACCCACGCTGACACTCATGGGCGTGACCTTACCGGTGTCCACGCCGTCCACGGAGACGTTTGCACCTGAGGGGAATGAAGTCACCTTCAACGCGCCGTTCGATGAATCCGCACGCAGAGCCACGGGAGTCCCCAGCAAGAACAGTGCGGTGACAAGAGCAATTGTCTTGCACCCTCGCATTAGAGTTTGCATTTCCGCTCCTCCTGAATCTGAGGCGGGGACGCCCAGACTGGCTAACGGCCAAGCGCTGTCCAAAGGACGTGCTACACGGCTCCTCTGATCGAACGCAAGACCTCCATGCCCAATGTCTTTTACCAGGTGAGTATGTGTCGCGAGGCTATAGCTTTGACGCGGTCCCGTCAACGGTACGAAAGGCCAGATCCCGTAAGGCCAGCTAGCCGAGATCTTAAAAATGCTCCGGGCATATAGCCAGATGGCTAGGGCAGCAAGTGACCGAAAATTTGCAAGATCTCAGGTGGATGTTCGCGGTGATGCAATTGCGCAAAGTCTTCTTGACTAAGAGGGGTGAGTGCAAGCAAAACTAGTACAGCATCCTTTCCCCCAGGGGCTTGAAAGAAGCGAGACTGCGCAACCTCTTCCCCGCGCCGGCGCGCTCGCTGGACTTCATAAGGAGCAGATTGAACGCAACGGTCGCCACTTCAGGGCGCGATTCGCGGCAGCAGTTCGAGCTATCGATCGGCAGCGTGCCACTCCGCCTGCAAATGACGGACGCGCAGTTATTTGGCGCGGTTTCGGCACGCTACGCGGCGTTCACCGATGCCGCCGAACAGCCGATCGCGATTGACCTGAACGATGGTGCGACCGCCGAGGGCGCTCTAGCCGACTTCGGGTATGAATTTGAAGGAGCGGTACTCCGCGCATTCTCCAATCAAATTTGTTTCGACGGCGTAAGAAACCAATATGCGCTCGATTCGCTGCTGCGCATTTTTCTTAGCTGGAAACTTCTTGGCCACCACGGATTTCTACTGCACGCGGCCACGGTGATTCGGAATAAAAAAGCATACATATTCACGGGTAGGTCCGGCGCCGGGAAGAGCACGGTGGCATCGTTGGCGCCGGAAGGCAGCGTGCTTACCGATGAGATTTCGCTGCTTCGCCGCGAAGGTGGGATTTGGCGCGCGTACGGGACGCCTTTTTGGGGCGAGTTCCGCGCGGCGGGATCAAATACTAGTGCTCCGGTGGCGGGGATTTTTCGGCTTTTGCAAGCGGCGGAAAACCGAGTGGAATCACTCCGCCCCATGGCGACTCTTCGCACCATCCTGCCGAATGTACTTTTTTTCTCGGCTGAAGCGGAAGCCAACCGGCAGCTTCTTGAAATTCTAAATCAGGCCGCGAAGGAAATAGCCGGCTATAACCTGTCCTTCCGCAAAGACCGGGCGTTTTGGGAGGTTCTTCCCACATGAACACTTCAGCTCCTTTTTTTTGGCAGAAGAACCCGGCCTTGGCGTGGAGAGAAATTGACGACGAAACAGTCATCATCTCGCCGCAGGACAGCGTGATGCACGAGCTCAACGACACGGGGAGTTTCCTGTGGAAAAACATTGATGGAAGGAAGTCGGCGGCGCAGCTTGCGGAATTGCTGGCAGCAAACTATGAAGTCACGCCGGACGCCGCTCTGTCGGACACGCAAGCGCTCTTGGAAGAGATGTCCTCGCGGAAGCTGGTAGTGAATGCTCCGGAGACAGGCGAGTGACCACTTGACCAGGACTTCATCTCCGGGCGCCACACCGATCATGGATCGCCTGATCTCGCGCACGGTGCGAAAACACCGCCCGCTCAGCGTGCATTTCGACCTGACGTATCGCTGTAACGAGCGCTGCGTGCATTGTTATCTGGATCATCACGACCATGGAGAGTTGACCACGGCCGAGTGCTTGAAGGTGCTGGACGATCTGGCGAGTTCGGGGACTCTGTTTCTGACCTTCAGCGGCGGCGAAATTTTCTTGCGCCCGGACCTATACGAAATTCTGGCGGCCGCGAGACGCCTGCATTTCGACATCAGCTTAAAGACGAACGCGTTGCTGGTCACGCCAGAACGCGCGGGGCGGTTGCGCGAGCTTGGCGTGCGGCGTGTGCAGATCAGCGTGTACAGCGACATTCCGGCGGTGCACGACGCCATCACCAAGGTGCCCGGATCGTTGCAGCGCACTCTGGCGGCGATTCCCGTTCTGCTCGAGCAAGGATTACAGGTAAAGCTGGCATGTCCCTTGATGAAGGAAAACTTGATGGCGTACCGGGGCGTGATGGCGTTGGCGGAGAAGCTGGGCATTCCCTACGTTCTGGACCTGACGATCACGCCGATGATGGATGGTTCTGGCGGCCCGCTGGAGCACCGCGCCTCGGTTTCGTCGCTGCTGCCGGTATTGCGAGATCCGGTGCTGCACTCCTGCAAACCGCAGCTGACGCCCCAAGCGGCAAGCGCCATGAACGCCTTCCAGCCGGCATTTGGGAGCGCCGTTTCGAGCGGAATCGAGAGCTCGGCTTACGAAGACTTGCCTTGCAGTGCGGGCCACAACAGCTGTTACATTTCGCCCTATGGCGATGTCTTTCCTTGCGTGCAATTGCCGCAAGCGGCGGGGAATTTGCGGAGAGAGAAATTCGATGATATCTGGTATCACGCGCCGCAACTCGAACGCTTGCGCGCGATTCGCGAGAGCCAGCTTCCGATCTGTTCACGATGCGAGCTCCGGAGCTATTGCGAGCGCTGCCCAGGTCTGGCGCTGATGGAGGGCGGGGATTTGCTAGGCGCGTACGAGCGCGCCTGCGCGCTGGCGGAAGAAAAGGCGAGACTCGCGGGTGTAGTAGCTCCCGTCAGCGCCTTGCATCGAGAACAAATAGGGGGTTCTGCTCAAACCCCTGAGGCCGAATTTGCTTCTTGTGCTGCGAATTCTAGTTCAGACTGAGGAGAACACGACATGGCTGAAGAAAGCAAAAACTCTCCCTCTTCGCTCAGCTGCAAAAAACCGTATACGAAGCCGAGCGTCGTGTCGGAACCGATCTACGAAACGCTGGCGTTGGCATGCGGAAAGCATCCGGGCCAAGGCGGGACTTGTATCGGTGCTCCTCGTAGGTCTTGAGCGGCCACTTGATTGCAGTTATTCTAGGCACCTCGCCAAGGTAGTTCTTCTCCAATTGTCGGCTGGGCAATTTTCGGTTCAGTGCTTAGGCAATTGGACAAGCAGTGCTTCGGGTCCATTGACCGTCCCACAGTGAAACAAAGTAGGCTCAGATAGTCCCCAAATGGCAAGTCTCATTTCCTGGATGAAACAGTCTGCGCTTCACGAATAGAGCTGGGACACGAATTCCCTGACAACAAGTGCACCTGTACTTCGCTACAGGGGTTTCCCTAGGGAATGAGCCGAATGTCTTTGCATCTCGAGACAATCCAGACTGTGTTGTTGGCAATCCTGAACTGTGGAAGAAAGAAGAACAGCGTGTTTTTGAACGGTGCGATAGCATGAAAACCTGGGTGCTCTGTCTTATGAGTTTCGCTGTGCTTCTCGGTGTGGCCGAGTTGGGCCTCGCACGAGAGAAGAAGACGGTGCAGAAATCATCCACGGATGCGCAAGCTCGCGGCGGGGATGCATACATCGATGCTAGCTTCACAACCACAAATTTTGGCACCACTGACCCTCTGCTCGTCCGATCAAAAACGAACAGCGGGCAACACTCGCTGTTGCTGTTTGACCTGTCGTCTCTGGCAAACGTGGGAGTGAAAGCCGCCACGTTGAATCTGAATGTGGTCAGTATCGGGCACAATAACCGGACCTACGAAACACACAATGTAACTAGCTTATGGACGGAACTGGGAGCGACATGGAACAACCGGCTGGGAACCAGCGCTTGGGGAGCAGCCGGAGGGGACTTCAACGCTACTGCAACCTCTTCGTTCACGATCAGTTCATCCTTGCCGCCGGTTCCCTTCACGATGAACTACGACATCACGCCGGATGTTCAGGGCTGGTACACGGGCAGCACGAACTACGGGACAATGATCAAACAGAGCAGCACCGGGGCAAATGATGCAACAGGAATCTCCTTCAGCTCCAGAGAGAATGCCACGGTAGCGAACCGGCCAGGCCTGGACGTTACCTTCCTGCAGCAGGTTTCAGGTTTGTCGGCTACGGCCGGTAACGCAACGGTGACGCTGAACTGGGCCAACCCAACGGCTCTTGCCGGTTCAACAGTGCTGGAAAGCTATGCAGGGGTACTGATTCTGCGGCAAAAAGATAAGGGCGTCGCGGCGACATCGGTTCCTGCGGACGGCACTACCTACAGCCAATGTAGCACCATTGGAAGCAACAATGACGTCGTAGTTTTCGTTGACGCATCGAGCGCGAGAGCATTTACGGACAACGGAGTGTGCGGCGGATTGACGAACGACCACGAGTACTTCTACAAGGTGTTCGCCGTGGACAGCGCGCACAATGACTCGACCGTTTGCGGCACGGCCACCAGTGGCACGGGGGCCTGCGCCACGAATGCTTCTGCCGTTGTGCCAGAAGTGACGGCCATGCCGAGTGCGACGACCCAGTACCAAGCCGTGTGGGTCGTCAATACTCTGGCGGCAAGCCTGGCTCCTCCCGGATTGAATCCGGGAACCAGCATCGTGACCGGCAGCAACAAGCTGGTTTTTGACATCAACGCGAGCACCGGTGTGCCGATCACCCCTCCAGTGAGCATTGGTGGAACGGTGTCTGGGCGCGCGGCGGTGATTGACGGTGCGGACAGCTCGATCGGGCACGACATTGTATACGCTCCGGGGCAAGATGATTTCATCTATGCTATCAATTCGGGGACAGGGGCATTCGATTGGATTGTGAGTCCCGCCAGCGTTCCGTTCGTAGCCGGTGCGAGCGTGCAATTGAAGGCCTTCAGCGGCGTAGGCTACACGCTGGCGCAAGATCTCGTCGTCGTGGGCACGCACAACACCGCCACAACAAACGCAAGCCAGATTTTTGGGTTGAATGCAAACACTGGCTCAGTGATATGGACGCACACCGGCGCTCCGGGACCAAACACAGGGTTGGACATTATCAATTCTGAACCTATGGTGGATTACGCGAACAACGCCATTTGGGTGACCAGCCGGAGCAATGGCGGCACTGCTCAACCGAGCTTGTGGAAACTCGATCCCAACCTGGGAACGGTCCTCTTTTCGGCGAAGCTTGGTCCGATTGACTACGGTCCAACGCTGACCCCGCAGTCTGACGTTTTGTTTGTATCGGTCAACGGCGGCGCGCTGACAGCCATTGACCCAGTCACCGGCGCCACGTTTGGATCAGTGAATCCGGGAGATGGCGGCGTCAAGAATTCTGCTGCCGTTGCTACTTTAACCATGCCGTACACGGTCGTGTTCACAACAAATACGCAGGTCTGGGCCTACCAGTTTTCTTGCGCGACGACGCCCTGCCTGGCTGGCGGCGGAACGTTCACGAAACTTTGGGGCGGCACGGCAGTGAATAATCCTTCCGCTCCACTCACGTTTTACGGGATCAGCAAAGTCTACGTGGGCGGAGGCGACGGCAACATCCATGAACTGGATCTGAATACTGGGGTGGACGGAAAGCAGCGACTACTGAACACCAGCGTCACCGTCGGTGACGTCGGGATAGATTTGGTGCTGAACAACGTCCTGGCTTCGGCCTCCGATGGACGGAGCTACGCCTTTGCGATCCCGTTTTGAGCAAGAAGGAAAACCGATGAAAGCTTCGAAAAAGTCTTTTTCGCTGATTGCACTGATGGTAGCAGTCGCGGCCACCACAGTGGCGCTTGGCGGGTGCGCAACGAACACTTCCACTCCGCCTCCAGTGACAAAGGTTCCGCCGTTGGGACTCACACTGCGCGTGTGTGACAGTGGAACACCGAATTGCGCAGGGGAAGCGAACTTCAGCCTGGGATCTCTTCGCGACCTCCAGGTAAACGCCGATTGGAAGAATATGCCGGGCGGCACGCACACACAGGAAATTGCATTTCTGTTGCCCAACGGAGTTGTGTATCAGACATTGTCACATGGATTTGGCATAGCCGAAGGCACGTTCGAGGCGCCCACCATCAGCGACGCGATGCCCGTCGCAGGTACGTACATCTCGCAACGCGAACTGACCGGTGAATGGACCGTGCAAATTTCTCTGGATGGCGCAGTGGCCGGGTCGCAAAAAGTTCAATTGCAGCCGTGAGGCGTAAGGAATGAGCGCAACAGGACGACGAAATCCTGGAAATCCCACCGTCGGGGAGCGACGCAGCAGCGATGTCCAGCTCATTGCTGATGCATTGCGAATTCGCGGCCGGGTCCTGCTGAGGACTTATGGATCGAGCATGCTGCCGTGGATGCGGCCCGGTGACATCAGCCGGGTGCGAAGGACGAGCGTCGAAAACGTGCGCTGTGGGGACCTGGTGCTGTTTCGGCGGCATAATCGCTTGTTTGTCCACCGGATTGTAGACGAGCGCATAACACTTGGCGTACGCCAGGTTTCCGCCAAGGGAGACGCGCATCCCAAGCCGGATGGATGGCTCGAAAAGAATGAGCTGCTGGGCCGCGTGGTATGCATTTATCGCGCTGGCCGACGTATCCCGTTGGAGACGCGCTTGCAAATCGCGTTGGGACGCGTCCTCGCGCAACTTTCGTTGTGGAGCCGGTTCTGGTATCCCGCGGCGCGATTCGCTGTGCTGACGTCTCGGCCCATGCGCCGAAGAGTTTCGCACTGGCTCGCCTCGACCGAGGCGATTCGATGAAGGCCCATCTCCTTCCTGCCATCAGCTAATTCAGAAGAGCAAATTCGACGCGTTTGCGCATGGGGTCGATGCGTTCGGCGCGGACGCGGACTTTGTCGCCAAGGTGCCACTCGAGCTGGCGGGGCTTTGCGCCGCGGCTACGCTGAGAGCCAAGGGCTCCACGACCTCGGCCGGCTCCTCCGCCAGCGAGGGCGACGATGGCGTGATCGCGCTCGCGAAGGACGCAACGGGCGCCAGCGAATTCTTCGAGTGCGCCGATAGGAAGAAGTCCTTCTACAAAAACTTCGAAGAGTTCGACAAAGCAGCCGAACTTTTGGACCGAAATGATCAGGCCGTCGTATTCCTCACCGAGATGCTCCTCCATGAATTGGGCGGTTTTCCAATCCATGAGTTCGCGCTCGGCGCCATTGGCACGGCGTTCGGCTTCGGAGGTTTCTGCGGCGATTTCTTCGAGGTTTTTGTGCGA
>WNFA01005930.1_pt1 | contig 11181 bp, 9 predicted proteins | sample 5400481 | NCBI WGS metagenome assembly WNFA01 (sample SAMN13153340, study PRJNA577476) | soil metagenome | isolation source: 120 cm saprolite under Douglas fir tree site 2 hole 1 replicate 2 | place: USA:California | collected 2015-04-18
GACGACGCGCACATTTTCTGTACGCCGGAGCAGATTGAAAAAGAGATCGCCGATTGCGTCGAGTTTGCCCGCGATGTGCTCAAGGATTTTGGTTTCGATAAATTCCAGACCGAGCTTTCTACCTGGAACCCTGCCGATCGCAAGAATTTCGTCGGTAGCGAAGAACAATGGAATACGGCGACCAGTTCCCTCGAAAAAGTTCTCAAGCAGCTGAACATCGAATACACGACCATCCCCGGCGAAGCAGCGTTCTACGGGCCGAAGATTGACATCAAACTGGTGGACGCCATCGGACGTCTCTGGCAGCTTTCTACGGTGCAGTTTGATTTCAATCTGCCGCAGCGCTTCGACCTCGAATACGTCGCCGAAGACGGATCGCGCAAGCAGCCGGTGATGGTGCACCGGGCGCTATATGGGTCAGTCGAGCGCTTCTTCGGGGTGCTGATCGAGCACTATGCCGGAGCGTTTCCCGTGTGGCTCTCGCCGGTTCAGGCGGTGATGATTCCAATTTCCGAGCGCCACGCGGAGTACGCCAACAAAGTTGCTGATCAGCTCAAGGCCGTTGGCGTGCGAGTGCATGTGGACTCTCGCAACGAAAAGATGAATGCCAAAATCCGCGAACATGCCATGCAGAAGGTGCCATTCCTGCTGGTGGTTGGAGACAAAGAGGCCGAAGCTGGGAAGGTGAACGTCCGCACCCGCGGGAAAGAGAAGACTGAAGACATGCTGGCGGCAGAGTTTGTTGCGAAGATCAAGGGGCTGATTGAGCAGAAAAGCCCGGGGCTGTAGAAATCCCAAATTGGCACAGCCCACGTAGGGGCAGGTGTCCCACCTGCCCGGCCCGACGCAGTCGGGCAGTAGAATTGCCTCGTGTCGCAACCCTTCTACCGTCGCAATCTGCCGCATCTGCAGCGCGATTGCAAACCGCATTTCCTGACTTTCTGCACATATGGGCGGTGGATCCTCCCTGATTGGGCTCGCACAACCGTCATGGAGACATGCATACGGGCGAACCAGTGGACGATAGATCTTCGCGCGGCAGTGGTTATGCCCGATCACGTTCACATGATCTTCACGCCGCTGATTGATGTTGAAAGATCAGAAGTCTTCTCACTCGCACGAATTACCAAGGCCATCAAAGGGACTGCGGCGCATTTGATAAACCGGCGGTTAGGTCGTCCAGGGCGTGTATGGCAGGAAGAATCATTTGATCGGGTCTTGCGTGTTTCCGAAAAGCTTGATGAGAAGATCGCGTACATCTTGGATAATCCCGTGAGGAAAGAATTGGTGGCTTCTTCGGAGCAATATCGCTGGTTGTGGGTGGCGTCCGTCTCGGAGCCGAGCTTCGCTCGGCTGGGCAGGTGAGGACACCTGCCCCTACGCGGGCATCTTGGATCATTGGCGTTATTTCCGATACCCATGGCTTGCTTCGTCCTGAGGCTTTGGCCGCGCTGCGCGGCTCTGACTACATCATTCATGCCGGGGACGTCGGTGATCCTTCTATCTTGAGAAAGCTCGGCGAAATCGCGCCGGTGACTGCCATACGCGGCAACGTGGATCGTGATGTCTGGGCGAAGAAAATTCCCGCAACCAATGTGCTCGAAGTTGGCGGCATCTCAATCTATGTGTTGCACAACCTGGCTGAATTGGATTTGAAACCAGAGGCTGCGGGATTTGCTGTCGTTGTTTACGGACACAGTCATGTGGCTAAACAGGAGACGAGAGATGGGGTGCTTTATTTCAATCCCGGCAGCGCCGGGCCCAGAAGATTCCGGTTACCGGTAACGATCGGGCGACTGAAGGTGAAGGGCGGCAAGGTCTCCGCGGAGATCATTGAGCTTCTTCTGCTGGAGTTGTAGCCGAGCTTTGCTCGACCGGACAGCCGAGGGCGGCTGTCCCTGCGCGGTTTGTGACAAAAATTCGAGCCTACGCGGGAGCCGGAGTAGCGGGTGCCGGCGGTGCTGCAGCGTGGCCGCCTCCGGTGTTTACCAGGTCTTTCAACTCTTTGCTGGGCTTGAAGAACGGAATCTTTTTGGCGGGGACTTCGACCCGTTCGCCGGTCTTTGGATTGCGGCCCACGCGTGGTTTGCGCTGGCGGGTGCGGAAGCTGCCGAAGCCGCGGATCTCAATCTTGTCGCCCACGCGGAGCGAGCGCACGATGCTGTCGAAGATGGTCTCGACGATCACTTCACTGTCCTTGCGCGTTAATTCCGCGAGTTTAGAGACCTCGTCGATCAGATCAGCTTTTGTCATACGCCCCTCAGTCGGTCGTGATTATATGTGATGGCGGCATTATAGGCCGCAATCCTGTATAAACTTCTCAAATTTCAGGGGTTTTGTGCAAGCGGCTTTTCCCTGCAAACCTGTTCCGGCCTGATCCCAGCTTGCGTTTCTTTCGCTCCTTCGGAGCTTTGATCGCGTCCCGAATCCTACCCAGGGCTTGCGCCCTGGGCTGCAATCTTGCGCCGCTCCGCGGCTTTGCCCGGAGCCGACTCTGGCGCCCGAGCCCCTACTTCCACAAATAATAGAACCCGGTGTGCTGATCCAGCAGCTTCTCCCGGCTGGGCAGCCATTCGGAGACGTCCCCGAAGAGCAAATCGAGTACTGTCTTACGGTCCTTTTCGGGGTGGACGAGAACCGGTTTGCCGCTGATACCTACCGCCTTGGCGGTATCGTCCACCGCGGCCTCGAAGTCGGCGATCTGATCGATCATGTGCATGGAAAGGGCTTGCTCGCCAGTCCAGACCCTGCCATCGGCGATGGATTTGATGTCGTCCACCTTGGCATGGCGGCCTTCGGCCACGGCGCTGACGAACTGGCCATACATGTTATCGATCAGCGACTGCAGGTAGGCTCGCTCTTTCGGAGTCATATCGCGTGAAGGATCGCCGGTGCTCTTGTATTCGCCCACGGTCAGAACTTCCGGCTTGAGGTGGGCCCAGCGCATCAAGTCGCCGTAGTTGACCCACTCGGAAATCACGCCGATCGAGCCTACGACACTGCCGTTGTCGGCATAGATCTTATTGGTTGCGGAAGACACGTAATACGCGCCGCTGGCGCCGACGGTTTCAATCGCGGCCACAATGCGCTTCTTCTTTTCGTCGCGGACTCGCTTGACCTCGCGATAGATCTCCTCGGATGCGGCCACTCCGCCGCCTGGCGAATTTACATGAATGATGATGGCTTTAATGGAGTCGTCATCGCCGAACTTCTTGACCTGCTGTACCACCGTGCTGGGATCGAGGATGACGCCTTCGAGTTCGACCACACCGATCTTATCGCCAAAGCTGCTGCGCAGAGAGGCGCTTTCTCCTCCGGCGTGCAGGGTGAGATAGACCAGAAAAAATACTGCCATCACAAAGAGGAAGAAGGCCCCTCCTCCGATTACGATCCAAAGCAGAGTGCGGGAACGTCTAGTTTCTGACATAGCGGAGTGTTTAGTTTAGCACTGGAACGGGTTCGAAGTCGTAGTCCACTGTCGGCTCCCCGTTTCTGGCTTCCAGACTCCAGTTTTCAGTTCCCCAGTTCCCGGTGCGCAGTTTCTGCGGCAGCGGGTTCCAACTCCCCTTGACGTGCGCCTTGGGGCTTCGTAACATTGCGCGGCTTGATGGAGGCGAACCAGATGGCTGCATTCTGTGTGAGTTGTGGCAACCCCCTGACCGACGGAGCCAAGTTTTGTACGAAGTGTGGAGCGACCCAGCCTGCAGCCCAGGCAGCTGCTGTGCCAGGTCCCGCCCCGGTTCCGACCGCTTCCACGGGAAGCAGCACGGGCATGAAAATTCTTATCGGCGTGCTGGCATTTTTCATGTTCCTGATCCTGGTCGTGGCTGGAAGTTGTGTTTATATCGGCTACCGGGTCAAGCAAAAGGCCCACGAGTTCAGCAGATCGATGGGCGGGGACCAAAAGCCTTACACAGGCAGGCGGCAGCCCTGCGCCATGCTGTCGACCAGCGAGGCTTCTGTAGCTTTGGGCGAACCGGTTGCGTCCGTCGAGCAGCGCGGAACCACCATTTGCGAGTACACCTACGGCCCGGGCGGCGGCAAGAACTTCGATGTCGACTACGCATGGGAAGGCGGCGGCATCGCCATGGGGTTGACACATGGCGCCATGAAACAGGTCGCGGGGATGGATACGTTCACCACGCTGGAAGGCGTCGGCGACGAAGCCTACATGGCTGCGGGAAACTCTTCGTTGCTGATGCGCAAGGGCGACGTGATGGTCACCATCGATCTGCGTCAAAGCGGTATCAGCGCGGATGCTGCCCAGAAGATGGCTCGCAAGATCGCCAGTCACTTGTAGTCATCACGGTGGCGAAGGAGCGAGTTTCCAATGGCCAGATTCTGCGGGCAGTGTGGCTCTCCGGCCGGGGATGTCCAGTTCTGCGGCAAGTGCGGCGCGCGCTTGCCGGGGACTGCTGCGGTGCCAGGGGTCGTCCCGCCTCCTTCCCCAGGCGCACCTCCTACGGTTACACCTCCTTCGGTTCCACCACCGAATCAGCCCGCTTCGCAGGGCAGCAGCGTGATCGTCAAGGTTCTGGTGGGGTTTCTGGTCTTTATTCTGCTGATCGTTCTGGCGGTGATGGGCAGTTGCGTTTATATCGGCTACCGCGCCAAGAAGAAGGCCGACGAAATCTCGCAGGCTTACAAGTCAAACAACCTGGACAAGCTAGCCGGAGCGCTGGGCGTGGGATCTTCGAGCTCGGACTCGGGATCCTCACGCGGATCGTCCGGTTCCGGGGGCTCTTCATCCACAACTTCAGCGCCGCTTTCTTTTCCAGTGTGGACGGGCTCGAGCGCGGGCGCTGAAGCTCGAACCAAGGTTCCTCTACGTCAGGGGCTTACGGTCGTTACGGCTGTTGCCCAGTTTGGCGGCGACTACGAGTCCATCAAGCAAGTTCAGCAGGTGAACGCGACTTCGATGCGCCTTTCCTATCGCGCCGACAACGTCCCCAATCCGCTCGAGGGTTTGCAGAAACTCACGGGCGAAAAAGCACCGAAAACCAGCGGTTCAATTTCCGGACAGCGTTTGATTCGCAAGCAGGACTTGCAAAGCGCTCACGATTACATGCAATGGTTCAGCCCGAATCAGCCTGAGGTTATGCCCGGAACCACGGCGATCAGCGTTTCCCGGGAGGTTCTCGCGGAGCTCAAAGATAAGGGCGAAACCCAATTCAGTTTCCGCGCGGGAGGTTTGAAAGGGATGGCGGGATCGTTGCTGGGCGCGCTGGGTCAGATGGCGGGCGGTGGAGCCCCCGGGGCGCCGAAAGAAGCGCAGGACCTGGCTGCCATGGGAAAAGAGGCATGCACGCTGAAACGGGCCGGAAACGGACTGGCTTCCTTTCCTGTGCTGCTCAACGATCAGCGGGTGTCGCTCCCGGCGGTGCATGCCCAATGCTCTACTGACAATGGAGTTGCCGACTTTTATTTTCTCGACGACCTCGACAATCCCTTGGCTCTGGCATGGAAACTGGGTGAGGCAGGGGATACGTTGCAGTTAGTGAAAATTTCCTATCCTCTCCAGCTTGAGGCTCAGTCGCCACGGGGGAGCGGAAGCCCGGCCAGTTCTCAAGCAGCTCCGGCAGGCAGCGGAGGCGGAGGACAGCAGATTGAGCAGGAGCTCAAGCAGAAGGGACAGGCCGAGGTCTACGGCATCTATTTCGATTTCGCCAGCGACAAGATCAAGCCGGAATCCGAGCCCGTGTTGCGCGAAATCGCCGACGCGCTCGACCACAATCCGGCATGGAAGCTTCGGGTCGAAGGGCACACTGACAATATCGGCGGTGATGATTACAATATGGACCTTTCGCAGCGCCGCGCCGAGGCGGTGAAGCTGGCGCTTGTGAGCCGCTATCACATTGCCGCAGGCCGGCTTACGCCCCAGGGGTTTGGCGCGACCCGTCCGAAAGAGTCCAATGACACGCTGGCGGGGCGGGCGCGGAATCGGCGGGTGGAGCTGGTAAGAGAGTAGGAAACCCAGTTGCCAGTTTCCAGTTACTAGTTGCCAGTTTCTGCACCAACGATTACTTTCAACGCCGCCCTCTCCACCGTTACCTCTATCGGTGTGCGGCACACATACTCTCCGTCCGCGTAGACGTCTGACGGTTTTTCGGTTTCTACCCGCAAACGCTCCGCCTGGAAATATTTGACTTCGGGGATGCCCAGGTGGCTGCCCGAATAGACAGAGGGGAATAGTCGTAGCAGGCGAGTTTTTGCCATGCTTGCCACCACGCAGATGTCGAGCTTGCCGTCGTCGAGTCGGGCGTCGGGGGCGATCCTGATGCCTCCGCCGTAGGCCGGAGCGTTGGCGAACGCGGCCACAACGGCTGGGCCGTCGTGGCGTGTAACCAAGGTGGCCAGTGCATCTGGCGGGGAAGCCCCAAGACGTACGACAGGAGGTTCGAAGCCCCACAGCGCAGGCAGAAGGCTGAGTGGGTAGCCGCCGTGCCGGCGAATCCAGCGCGGAAGTTGATTGGCGCGCCGTGCGATTTCGACATCGAGCCCTACGCCGCCGACGCAACAGAAGTAGTGAGGCGATTCGGTTGATGCCGATGCGCCGCTGTCCGTGTTCTCTGTGGCCGTCTGTGAAATCACCCCCAGATCGATCTGTCGCACATTGTTTTGACCGGAAGCGAAACTGCGCCACGCATGCATCGAGTCGCTGACACTGCGAAGCTTCAGTGCGCGGGCAAAGTCGTTACCACTGCCGCAGGGAACGACAAGCACCGGAAGTTGCAGGTTGCGCAGTTGCGCAAGGTGTCGGTGCACGGTGCCGTCGCCTCCCAGGATCACAATCGCGTCCGCTGCACTCGCACTTGCAGGCAACCCAAGCTGCCAGCGCGCATCCGAGTTGCGTGCGAACCGATGCAGATGCTTGCTCGAAGAGCCCAACCCGAGGATGGCGGCAACTCGCATTTCGCCGCCCGAGATTAACAAAAGATAATCGATGAAACCTAGTACTGGACTGCTTTGCGCCCGCCCTTGGGCCAAAAAGTGCAATGCTTGGAAGAAAAAAATAGCTTTGCAGTAACCCGTCACGATTTTCCAGGGAAAAATCTGTAAGTAGTTGTTTGTAAACAGATTAGCGGAAATGCAGGGGGACGCAGTCACCTTCCGCGAAGAGGAATTGCCGACTTAGACCGTGATTTACGACCTTGAATTTATGCGCCAAAACAGGCATAATTTTTGTCCTGGCCCAACACTAACACCTTATTATCCCGCCACTTCCAAGGGGAGTCTCCAGTCATGCTTTGGCGAACTTGGGTAGCTGTGTGTTTGTTGACGTGCATCGCAGTGACTCTGATGGGTTGTGGTGGTGGGACGGTTGCGTCCCCTACGCCCTCTCCAACGCCAACTCCACAGGCAACGGCTCCCGTAATTATGACCCACCCCGCGAGTCAGGCTATTGCGCTGGGTCAGACGGCGACGTTCTCGGCTGCGGCGAGCGGCACCGACCCGTTGACCTACCAGTGGCAGAAAAACGGAACTGCGATTTCGGGTGCGGCCGCATCGAGTTACACCACGCCACCTGCAACCATAAGCGATAGCGGCGCCAAGTTCCGGGTGCTGGTCAGTAATTCCGCGGGCAGCGCGACCAGCAATGAAGCAGTCCTAACAGTGAACAACCCACCCCCAAACGTATCGACGGCTGACGTAGTGATGTACCACAACGATATCGCGCGCACCGGGCAGAACCTGAACGAAACCATTCTGACCCCGGCCAATGTCAACTCGACGACATTCGGCAAAATCCGTTCCTTGCCGGTGGATGGCAAGGTGGACGCCCAACCGCTCTACTTGTCCAGCCAGCAGAATATTGCCGGCGGAACTCACAATGTGCTCTACGTCGCCACCGAGCACGACAGCGTTTATGCCTTTGACGCCGACAGCGGCACCCAGTTATGGAAGGTTTCCCTGCTGGGCTCGGGCGAAACTACCAGCGACACGCGGGGATGCGACCAGGTCGTGCCCGAGATCGGGATCACGTCCACCCCGGTCATTGACCGAAGCGCGGGACCGCACGGCGTTATCTACGTCGTGGCAATGTCGAAGTCCGGCTCCACTTATTTCCAGCGCCTGCATGCGCTGGATGTAACCACCGGCGCGGAAGTGTTCGGCGGACCGCAGAACATTCAGGCTTCGTTCACGGGAACCGGGGACAACAGCAGCAACGGCAAGGTGATCTTCGATCCGGCGCAGTACAAGGAGCGCACCGCGCTCCTCTTGCTGAATGGAGTGCTGTACACAACCTGGGCGTCGCACTGCGACATTCGCCCCTACACCGGCTGGATCATGGCATTTAACCAGACGACCCTGGCCCAGACCAGCGTTCTGAACATTGTCCCCAATGGCAGTGAAGGCGCGATCTGGATGGCCGATACCGGCCCGGCCGTGGACAGCGCCGGGAACATCTACGTGCTGGTGGCCAATGGCGACTTCGGCACGGCCATGGATGCCAACGGATTTCCCAGCAATGGCAACTTCGGCAATGCGTTTCTCAAGATGTCCACCTCGGGCGGACTGGCGGTGGCGGACTATTTTGAGATGAGCAACCAGGCGGCGGAGAACGGCTCCGACGCCGATCTCGGCTCTGGCGGCGCGATCGTGCTGCCCGATCTGACGGATGGTTCCGGGAACGTCCGGCACCTGGCCGTTGGCGCCGGCAAAGACGGTCACATTTACGTGGTGAACCGGGATGCCATGGGCAAATTCAACTCCAGCAGCAACAACATTTACCAGGATCTGACGGGAGTTCTGGGCAACGGAGTGTTTTCCATGCCCGCCTACTTCAACAATACGGTCTACTACGGAGCGGTCGGGGACGCGATCAAGGCCTTCAAGATTACCAGCGCCAAGCTCTCAACCAGTCCCAGCTTCCAGAGCAGCAATAGCTTTCCCTACCCGGGCTCGACCCCCAGCATCTCCGCTAACGGCACCAGCAACGCCATCGTGTGGGCGGCGGAGAATGGCGGTACGGCGGTCCTGCACGCCTACGATGCCACCAACCTGCACGAGCTATACAACAGCAACCAGGCCAGCGGCGGACGCGACCAGTTCGGAACCGGCAACAAGTTCATCACCCCCATGATCGTGAATGGGAAGGTGTACGTAGGGACGACCAACAGCGTAGGAGTGTTCGGGCTGCTGCCGTAGCGACTAGTCTTAATTCAAGTATGGACCAGAGAAAAGGCAGCGCGAGAGCCGCGCTGCCTCCGTCTACTGCATTGTCCGTGCGAGAGCTCACTGACCGGTCGCGTGGAGGATCATCCGAGTACCGCTGTCCAGATGAACGTTGCTGGTGTTCGAACTGATTACCGAACCAGCGCTGGTTGAATTGGAAGCAGCGGACGAAAGAGTCAGGCCCGGAAGGCCTACCACGCCCTGGCTGGTTGAGGTCAGGCCGCCCGCCACACCCGCTCCCGCCGACTGAACTCCGTTCAGCGTGCCTCCCGCTGCGCTTCCGGCGGTGTTTACCACGCGCCCAGGCGTGGAAGTCACTCCGCCCAAAGCTCCACGAGTTGCGGATCCGGAGGAGGTTGCGGTTCTGGGCATGTTCTCATCGGCCATCGTCGAACCAGCCATCGAAGAACCAGCCATCGAATCGTCCATGGCCGCACTCGTCTGGGAACTGCCGATTGCCTGCAAGGTGAGCGCCACCGGCATCTGGGTGCCGTTTTTCGACACAGCGCGCTCGAAGGCGATTGCCACGTGAGATTCCTGCTGTCCCTTCTCTCGTGCCTGCACGTCGGTTACGTGGCCGACGATCTTCGATCCTTTGGGCAGGACGATCTGGCCGTTCGACTTCACGTCTTGCGTGGTCCTGGCCACGACCTCATCGCCCTTCTTGTTCTTGCGGGCATCGACTGGCTTGGTCAACTCGGCCTGGACAGTGCTGCCGGCCTGCAGTTGGCCGGCGGTTGCGGCCTGTCCGTTCTTTCCGGAAACAGCGGTCTCCTGAGAGACGTTGGCCGAGGTATTCGAACCAGCCTGGACTCCAGATTTGTTGGCAGAAACCGAAGTATCCTGCGAAGCCGATGCGCCCGTTTGCATGTCGGCGGAACTCTGGGCCAGACACAGGGCCGAGAGCAAAGCTCCGGTCAGCAGTGAAGCAATGGTTCTGTTCATGTCAGGTTCCCCTTCGAAACTGTGAATTAGGCCTGCCACAAGGTAGCGCGCGGAAAGCCTCATAACATGCATTCATGATGCAGTCTGCGTTCCACGCGGTGGGTAGTGGCGACGTGACGGTGGTAATCATGTAAAATCGGCGCGGTTTGGGGCAGGAGTTGCGCGGTCATCTTTGATCCAATCGGCGCACCGTCGCAGATCGGACGATCACGGGACCTCGCATTTAGTTCTGCGTGATCGACACTCTCTTCAACCTTCGTCCAACTCTGACTAGGATCTCCGCAGGCACAAACAATAGAACCTGCATTTGCGAAACCGGCTTACCTTCAATACTGACGGAATTCTGTCGAATCTTCCGTGCACCATCGCTTGCAGAATCAGCCAGTCTAGCTTCGGACAGGACACGATCTAGTCGCACAATGGCAGGTCTTTTACCGGGAGGAGCTTCACCAAGAACCGTCTGTAAGTCCGGGAAGGGGTAGTACAGGTTGTGGTCGAAATCGTCGGCATCCCGAACAAGAACTGACTTGAGCTTCACCGCAGCGTCTTGTGGAGAAACGGCTCTTTCTGAAATAGGAACTTGCTCCACCGTTTCTGGCGCTTCATCTTTCTGAAACTGCTTCGCCCAATCCTCCCCCGCCTTCACCGCCGCGTCTGCAGAGTGGAAATCGGTCACGATGCGCCGCGCAAGATCTTTCTTTGCATCCATCGGGTGCGACTCGCTTTTCATTTTTTCGATTTCCGGGAGTTGCATGTCCGTCAGCAGCTCGTAGTACCTCCACATCATGGCGTCGGAAATGGACATTACTTTGCCGTACATCTCGAGCGGCGGCTCATTGACGCCGATGGCGTTGCCCAGCGACTTCGACATCTTTTGTACGCCGTCGAGGCCTTCGATGATGGGCGTGGTCAGCACCACTTGCGACTCCTGGCCGTAGGCGCGTTGCATTTCGCGGCCGACCAGCAGGTTGAATTTCTGGTCGGTGCCGCCCAGCTCGACGTCGGCCTGGAGCGCGACCGAATCGTATCCCTGGACCAACGGGTAGAGCAGTTCGTGCA
>WNFA01008732.1_pt1 | contig 11175 bp, 7 predicted proteins | sample 5400481 | NCBI WGS metagenome assembly WNFA01 (sample SAMN13153340, study PRJNA577476) | soil metagenome | isolation source: 120 cm saprolite under Douglas fir tree site 2 hole 1 replicate 2 | place: USA:California | collected 2015-04-18
CCGGTTTCGAAAAAGGCGCCTTGAGCCTCGAGATCTTCAGCTACTTAATCACCCGCGATCAGGCCGAATTTTCGGCGATCTGCGAAGACGTGTGGCTGCGCATGATGGAGATCGTCGAGAATTCGGGCAGCGGTTTCGCCGGCCCGTCGCAGACCGTATATTTCTCGCGCGATTCCGGCCTCGACAAGGAGAAAGCCGTGGCCGCCGAGCAGCAGGTCCAGCTATGGCGGGACCAGCACCAGCTGCCGTTCCCCGATTTTGCGCCCGCCGACAAATCAGCCTTTCGCGGTTCGATTGTCTATCCTCCGCCTGAGTCGGCGATCGGAAAAAACGAGCGCCTTCCCTGAAACTATGGGGAGCCGACACACTTACCCCCGTAACTTGCGGCTTTCGGCGGCGGTTCCTAGCATGGGAGAGTTATGCCCCATGCTCTGCTGTTGTCGCCTGACGACCAGGCAGTCAGCGCAATTACTGGCGTTTTAGAAGAAATGTCGGTGACTTGCGAGCGTCCTTTGGACGGAGTATCCGCTGCCCACAAACTCAATTCGCAAAGCTTCGACCTGGTGTTGGTCGATTGCGAAAATCTGCCCGCCGCCAAGCTGATCTTCGACGTTTGCCGTCGCGGAAAAAACGGCAACAACCCTGTCCCGATCGCCATTGTCGATGGCCGGGCCGGCCTGCCAACTGCTTTTCGCCTGGGCGCAGAGTTGATTCTGACCAAGCCGGTCGCGAAAGACCAAGCCCGGAGCACCATCCGCACCGCCGTCAGCCGTGTGCGAAAGGAAGTCCAGACAAACGAGAGTGTTCCCCCGCAGCCTGCGAGCGCGGCCATGCTCAGCCCAGTCATAACCGGCGGAGTCATGAGCGAAGAACGTGCGCACGCAGCAGCGGCAGCAACCGTTTCTTCGCAACTGACAAGCTTTGCCGAGCCCGCTCCAAGCCTCGTTTCAAGCGTCGTCCCGCGCTTCGTTCCAAGCATCGCTCCAGGCGACGCTTTGACCGCGACGCTCAGCGCGCCAGCCCTCACGACCAAGATGCATTCCGCTCTGGACGAAATCGATGCCACACCGGCTGCTCCAACGTTGAATCCGCGATCCGTTTCTTCCCCGGCATCGTCTTTGTCGGAGTCGTCTTCGGCTCGAGCGGTTGCAGTAAATTCGAAACCCGCGCGCCCACTAGAACCTTCCGACGACCCGGTGCTTGCGGAACTGGAGAGAACGGAACTGGAAGAATCGGAACCGAAAAGTTCGAGACTGGACAAACCAGCGCTAGGTCGATCGGCGGCCGAATCTGGCGCCCACGCCTTTTCCTCCTACCCGTCGTCCTCCCAGCAAGGCCCGAAAAAAGGCCGCGGTCTGCTGGTCGCTTTGCTGGTGCTCGGGATCGCCAGCGCCGGCTTCTATGCCGCCTGGACGTATCAGCCCGGATTCCGAGCCCTTGCCCAACCGCAGATTGATCGCGCGCTGGCCCTCGCCGGAACGGCACTGCCACCGACTCCAGCGCCAAAGCCTGCGAGAGCCGCTCAAGCGGCTCCGGCCACAGCCCTGACGCCTGCGCCGGAATCGCAAAGGGATCCGGAGCAGACGCAATCCCGGACACAATCCCAGACACAATCAATGACCGCAAACTCCGCAACAAGCTCAGCCGCTACGACCGCTCCTGTCCAGCCGGCAGCGACTCCAGGCACGGCAGTTGCGCCGCCAACTTTCGGAGCCATAGCTGCACCTTTTGCTGGCAAGCCTGAGGCCAGCAAGCCCAGCGACAGCAAAAAAGACGCCGCCGCGACTTCGTCCCAACTGCCAGGGGAGAACAGCGCAATCATTATCTCTTCCAAGGGTGCGGAGAAACGGCTGGCCTACAGCGTTCAGCCGAAATATCCCGTCGAAGCGCGCTCCGAGGGAGCGGAAGGGACGGTCGTCCTCAAAGCGGTCGTCGATCAGGACGGCAAGGTTGAGGGCGTGCGACTGGTCGAGGGAAAAGCTGCCCTGGCAACCGCCGCCATCCAAGCCGTGAAGCAATGGCGCTACCGGCCTTACGTCCGCGACGGAAAGACTCAGCCTTTCCAGACCGTCGTGATCGTCGACTTTCAGCGGCCCTAGTCGATAGCCGGCGGGTGCCCAGTTTTCCAGGCGATCCGACAAACCGCGAGCGACCAGCGACAAACGACCCGCGACGCCTTCACAACCAACGACAGCCTGCGAAATCTAGCGGCAAATCGCTAACATTTCAATTACCCACGTAACTTGCCGGTACCCACAACATTACCTAGGATGGCCTCATCATGGGTTACCAAGCTTTACTTTTCTGTCCCGATGAAAAACTGGCTCGCGTTGTAAGTCAGGTGTTCAGCGAACTGGATTTCACCGTAGAACCGCTGCAGGAACCTTTTGCCGCGGTCAAGAAGTTGATGGCGCAGCGTTACGACGCCATCGTTGTGGATTGCGAGAACGAACAGAACGCATCCCTGCTTTTCAAGAGCGCCAGAAATTCCAGCTCCAATCAGAGCTCGCTGGCCATCGCTGTGGTCGAAGGACAAGCGGGCGTGGCCAAGGCTTACCGCATCGGCGCCAACCTCGTGCTCACCAAGCCGATCAACGTCGAGCAGGCCAAGGGAACGCTTCGGGTCGCGCGCGGACTCTTGCGGAAAAACTCCGACGCTGCCGGCGCCAGTGCTACCGGCACGGCAGTTCCCGCAATGCCCGCAAAAACAGCTCCTGTATCCGCCGGCAGCTCATTCCAACCGGAGAGTCGAGCCGCTGAAGCGATTGCTCCACCGGCAAACCCTCCCGAGCTTCCTGAATTTGAAGCTCCGCGGACGGCGCTTCCGGCGGCACTTCCAGCCGCGCTTCCGGCAATCGCTGCGTCGGGCAGAGTTGAGGATAAGGTTGAGGACAAACCGGCGGTTGTTCCCCAACCCGTAGGGCAAACCGAAATGCAAACGAAGGCTGCGATCGCCGCCGCGTCCGTTCCACTGCAAAATACAAGTTCCGCTTTCACGTCTTCCCCGGGATCGGCCGCAGCCCCGGCGCCGGCAAAAGAAGTATCGGCCCCGTCCACGCCAGTGAAAGAAAAAGAAAAAGCAAAAGAGAACAGGATCGTAGAAGCGGAGCCCAACCATCCGTCGCACGCCGCCGCCCCCGCTCCCATGCCAATGTTCAGTTCGCTGGGTGCTAGCGATGCTCCGTCTTTTGCCGCGTTGGGCGAAGAAGATTCCGGGGGATCGCGCGGCAGCAAAAAAATCCTGATCGCAGCTGTGGTTGTCGTGGCTCTGGCCGTGCTCGGCTACCTTGGTTATGAGAAGTTTGGCAAGTCCAGCACGACCCCTGTTCCACCGCCCGTCAGCGCGCCCCAGGACTCGGGGCAGCAGCCCGCGCCTGCTCCGGCACCCACGTCCTCCCCAGTGGCCGCGCCCTCGACGAGCACACCCGACCGGACGAATTCCGCAAACCCGACCTTAGCCCCCAAAACGGCCATAGCGACGCTGCCCGACAAGCCGTCTGCTGGAGCGGGCAGTTCTCCGGTGACACGGATCGCCGCAATCATCGCCGCGAACTCTGCGCCGACAACGAAGAAACCCGACGCAGCACCCATACAAGTGAAGGCGAACACGTCAGCCAAAATGAAGACGCAAGCCGAGGAGCCCGCGCCTCAACTTCCCAATCCTGTCGCCGTTGCATCCGCAAACGATAGCAACTTGAGCAGCCTGATGCCTTCGGCGTCAAGTCTCCCCAAGCCCTCGCTGGCAACCCTAAGAATTTCCCAGGGCGTGTCCCAGGGACTTCTGATCAAGCGGGTTCAACCAAAGTATCCGCCGGCCGCGCTCGCGGTCCGCGCCCAGGGCGCTGTGCAGATCGAAGCGACCATCAACAAAGAGGGCAACGTCACCAATCTGAAAGTGCTCAAAGGAGACCCTGTTCTCGCACGCGCCGCCGTGGAAGCGGTCCGCCAATGGAGATACAAGCCCTACTACCTCGATGGCGATCCAGTAGAAATCGAGACCCAGATCACGGTCAACTTCAAAGCGAACTAGACGTCAGCCGTCAGCTCTCAGGGCGTCAGCTCTCGGGGCGTTTGGAGATTTTCCCGAGAAGTGCAAACGCGAGGAGCAAGAGGCGAGTGGCTTCTTTGGGGGCTAGCAGACGGCGTGTAGTAACTGAGAGCTGAAAGCTGACGGCTGACAGCTAATTCAACTGCTCGTCCAGAGGCCGGTGCCGCGGACGCCCCGGATGGGCGCTGATACTGCGGAATTTGTGGTAGAGTCCGTGCAAGTCTTCGCTCAAGAGCCGCACCACCTGCATGCAGAAATCGCCGTGCTCCCGCAGAAACTCCAGGAACTGTTGGCGCGGAATGAAGGCCACCGTCGTGGGGTCGCCCGCTTCAGCCGTGACCCGATACTTTTCCCCGGTCATGCTCTCGCTCAGCCCGAGCACGGTTCCAGGGCCGACGACCTCCAGAAGCTGCTTTGCACTGTGACCGGTGGGCAGCAGGACACGAACTTCGCCGCTCTCCACCAGGTAAATCCCCGTGACCACGGAGCCCTGCTGAAACAAGGTGGCGCCCTTGGGGAACGACCGAACCGACTTGATAGGGTGAAGGGCCTGCACTAGATCGGGACTCAGCTTGCCCGGAGTAGGCTGCGACGACACAAAGTTACTCCCTTCGTCTAAGTCCTTTAAGCATACACCCGAAACCGCTGCGGAAAAACTCCGATCCAGGTGTGCTTTGGGAAAGGCGCGAGGTTTCCCCTGTGTTTCCTCTGTGTCCCCGTGGTGAAGACTTTGACTTAACTCACGTTTATTGCCGCTCAAGAATTTCGTCGATCGCGGCCTTGCTGCCTTTGTCGACGCTCACAACTTTGTGGACCGGCTTGAAACCGGTGAGCGTGATATCCACGATGTAGTTCCCCGGTCCCAGCATCAAGTCGACTGGCGAGTTCTTATCGAGGACCCGCTGGTTGATCGCGACCTGTGCGCCTTTCGGCTGGGTACGAATGCTGATGGAACCCATGCCAGCCGTGCTGTCTTTGCCACGTCCAAACACCTTATTGAACTTGCCGACGGTCCGGATGTCCTCGGCATTGCCCAGCGCTCTAAGCGCGGGCGAGAACTGGAAATTCTGAGCCGGACTGAGATCGGCAGTCGCGGTCTCGTCGAGGTATCCCTGCTTGCGCAACAGAATCGTGTGTCTTCCTTTTTCCACGGTGAACTGCACCGGGGTCACTCGCCCGGTAGGCCTGCCATCCACGATGACCTCGGCGCCGGGCGGCGTGCTGTTCACCACCATCAGCGCATTGACAGGCGACAAATGGAGCAGGAGCGACGATTTGCCGGCGGCAGCAACATCAACCGACCGTATCTCGGACGAATAGCCTGACTTGCTTGCAGATACGATGTGCTTACCGGGACTTAGGCCCGTCAGGTTAAACGGCGTAACCCACGACGGATCGCTTTTCCCATCGACCTGAAACTGTGCGCCCTGGGGACTGGAGTCGATCAGCGCCTCGCCTCCGATCGCGACCGGCGCGGCGGCCGGAGCGGGCGTCCGTCGGCCGCGGTTCGAGCTGCGCTTTTCGATTTCGCGTACCGTCAGGCTCGGTTGAGCTTCCGCAGCGGGCGGCGCTTGCTTCTCGATTCGCGGCGCCACCGGAGTCTGGCCCACCGGGTGGACTGGGTTCGCGGCTTTCGCCGGTCGCGGCGCAGCCGTGGAACCATCGTCTTCCGAGCGGACATGCAAAAAGAGCCAGAGCACAACCACCAGGATCAGTCCAACCGCACCCAGTATCGAATAGAGCATCAGCCGCGGCGGAACGGTGGCGATTTGATTCATTGCTTTTTCGGCGGCTTCGCGCGGATGGATTCTTGGTTTCTCTTTCGTTTTCTTCGGGTAGATCTGCACCGTGGGGCGCGACGGCTCATCGGGCTCGGGAACTGGCGGCGCGAAAACGGGTTCCTTGAGCGGGGGCATCTCTGCGAGATCGGAAAAACTCCTGCCGGATGAGCCCGTGCCTGGTTGCGACAGCACTGGCTCCGACATCATTGGATCAACGGCTATGCGGGGCGAATACGGCTCCGATTCTTGCTCCACCATCGCCGCCGATGAAACCGGGCCGCGCGCAGTGTGCGATTCGGGAGCACTTACTTCAAATTCGCCGATGACTCGCGCGCCCCCTCCGCTCACCGCGCCCGCAGCGGCCGCACCGGCCTTGGTTTCGGCGCTTGCGGCCCCCGAGAGAAACTTGCTGGCCGCCGCCGCACGAGCCGCTGAATTCACGGCAACATTCGGCGCCGGGGTCGTTTTTGTCGAATCGGTGGCCGCTTTCTTACCGTTTTCCTTACATTTCTCCAGGTCCTCCACCAATTCGCGCGCACTCTGATAACGCTCCGCGGGGTCTTTCGCGAGCGTTTTCATAATCAGCGCGCTCACCGCCGGATGAATCTTGGAATTCACCGAGGATGGGCTGGGCGGCGTCACATTTTCAATCTGGCTTATCAGCGCAGCCGGATCGGGGGCATCGAAAGCCTTTTGGCCAACCACCATCTCGTAGAGGATCGTGCCCAGGGAAAACAGGTTCGAACGCAGGTCAATGGCTTCTCCGCGAATCTGTTCCGGAGAACAATACGGCATGAGCCGGCCCAATCCTTTTCCCGATTCCGCCTCGATCAGGCTCATGTTGGAGATGCCATAGCCGAGGATTTTGACCATTCCGTCCCACTGCACCAGGATCTTGGCGGGCTCCAGCGAACGGTGGGCCACACTCTTCAAGGCAGCATGCTCCAGACCAGCGCAAATCTGGCGCGTAATGTCGAGCAGATCCCAGATGGAAAAGCCTTCTTTGCGCGACAACATGGTGGCGATGCTGTTGCCCTGGATGTACTCCATCGCCGCGCAGAACTGGCCGTCGATCTCGCCTGACCCGTAGAGAAGGACAAGGTTCTGGCTGGCGAGATCGCGCGTGCTCTCGCCTTCGGCGACCAGCGTTCCCACAAACGCGTCCGCGCGGTCGCCAAGCGGCTCCAGACTCTGCGTCTTGAGCGCCACGACCTGGTTGGTTTCCGTGTCCATCGCCTTGTAAATCAAGGCGGTCTCAGACTTGGAAAGCTCACTCTGGATTTCGAACCGGCCAAACATCATCGCCATTACAATCGTCCTCGCGGTGACAAGCCGCACTACACCCTGAGTATGGATTTGGCTAAGAACAGGGGGAGAATCGAACCTAGAATACCGCCTTCAACTGCCCAACCGAGAGTTACGAAAGTACTTATTCACAACAAGCGTTTCCTGCAAGTTGCGATTCAACAGGTCTGAAAAAATCGCAGGAGTGGTCGACTACTCGCGGCCAATTTGGGAGAGGCCATCTGAGCCCAGAAGCCCGCAGAAGTGCAGGACAAAATTTGGGAATGGAACTCCGAAGACGTTCCGGTTGTACTCGCTCGCCCTCGCTCTCGGGTCCCGAGATCAGCGCGGCGAAGAATCCGTCGAGTTGCTCGACGTTCATGACCTGCCTCCCTCACCTTAGGGGCACCTCGCCGAAGATTCATCGCGTCTCCCGACTGAGCCATTTCTCGTTACAGTTCGTAATCTGCCATGCCCCAGCGAGCGACCCACCTCTTGACTATGCGCTCTTCAAGAGACTGGTTTGGGGATTCCCGTAGGCTCCGATCTGTTTCAACATTCCCAACTGATCCCAATTGTCCCATCCCTCGATAATTTGTTTGTCGCGAATGCGAGCGATGGTAATCCCCGTCATTCGCACACGCTTGCCGCTGGCGGGCATTCCCAGATGATCTCCGCGATGCGTCATCGTAGCCGACCAGCGCAAGACGACCTTGTCCTCCGCTCCGAAGGCATCCTCCACCACCACGTTGATATCGGGAAAGGCACCGCGAATGCGCTCTACAAATGGCACAAACTCTGAGGGTCCACGAAGCGGCCTGCCATCCTCATGTTCGCCGATTCCGATCCCATCAGGAGCAAAGAGATCGTGAATTGTCTGCGTTCTACCTTCATTCCAAACTTCTTTGAACCAGCGCCGCATTAACTCCACATTTTCTTCGACTGACATAAACATCTCGCTCCTTAGTATGGATGGTTTCCTGAGAACGTCCGAGGCACGCCAAACATTATCTCCCTGGCGCAACCGGCTGCAAGGTCTAATTTGTGGGGGAGAACCGACTGCGGATGGGCTATCGCTGGGACCTCCATGCCGGACAAGCCCACACATCAAAAAAAAGGTTCTGAGAATGTCGATTTCGCTGCCGCTCATTCGTCGTCTAAGTAGAGCTGGGGTTTAGCGCGTCGAGACGTCTGGGTCGTGGGTAACAATAGACACCTTGAGATTGTCTGGCCGGCTTCGCTGGCGAAAGGCGTGCAAGAAGGAAACAGGCGAGTTGTCGATACCCCGACCGATGCTTTATCCTCGGAGCGAACGTAAATTGCGTCGCCTGTCCCTCTCGCGAAATCTTTATCCACCGGTGAGCCTTCTGGGAGTGATATGACCATAACCCGCTTCGTGACCAAGAGCGCGTTCCGCAAATCGCTTCTACGTTGACCAGGGCAACGCACAGTCGGCCCAGCGGCTGATTACTCGCCATCGCGTTTCTTTGACCCAGAATATGCCGGTGTACTACCGGGAAAAAATGCGCACGGTGCCCGGAGTCGTGGCGGTAGCTCCGACGCAGTGGTTTGGCGGCTTGTACAAAGACGAAAAGCCCGAGAACTTCTTCGCGCAGTTTGGAACTGATCCGGCGGAAATCTTTAAGGTGATGACGGACTTCAAGATCCCCGACGACCAACTGGCCGCCTGGGAGCACGATCAAGCCGGGTGCGTTGCGGACAGTGAACTGGCCAAGAAGTTCGGCTGGAAAATCGGAGATCGCATCGTCCTCAGAGGAACCATCTTCCCGGTAAATTTGGAACTCACGATTCGGGGAATCTTCATCGCGCCACAGCCCAGCATCACGGTTTACTTCAACCAGAAGTATGTCGAAGAGGCAGTTTCCTGGGCCAAGGGCCGCTCTGGCACTTTTAACATTCTCGCGGACTCTCCCGAGGACGTTCCCAAGGTCGCGGCCGCCGTGGATGCCATGTTCCACAACTCTCCCGAGCCCACGAAAACGGAAAGCGAGAAGGCGTTTCAGCTCAGCTTTATCAACAGCATGGGCAATGTGAAGGCGTTCATCCTGAGTATTTGCTTCGCGGTCGTGTTCGCGACTCTGCTCGTCTCCGCGAACACCATGGCCATGTCCATCCGCGAACGCACTCGCGAAGTGGCTGTGCTGAAGACGCTGGGTTTTACCCCGCAATCGATTCTTCGTCTTTATGTGAGTGAAGCCGTCACCGTCGCTCTGGCCGGTGGCCTCCTGGGCTGCTTGCTGGCGGTCGGACTGGTGACGGTTCTGGCGAATGCACCCGGAATGGGATTCTTTTTTCTCGGGATGAAAGTGACCATCCCCACCTTTCTGCTCGCCGTCTTCGTCGCCGGCATGGTGGGATTACTGAGCGCGATCGTACCGGCATACCACGCGGCAAAATTGGATATTGTGGAGGGCTTGCGCTACATCGGGTAGCTCCGACACCTAGTACTAGCGACGAGACACTATGGCGATTCCTATCAGCTATAACATTCGCAATCTGAGGCTGCGCAAGGGCCTCACCATCATGACGGCTCTGGGCATTGCGCTCACTGTGACCACCGCCGTTTTCCTGATGGCGTTGCTGGCGGGCCTGAAGAAGGCCTTCATGGCCAGCGGCGATCCGATGAACGTGCTCGTGATGCGCAAGGGCTCCGTGGCGGAACTTTCGGGAGGCTTCGACGCCAATCTTTTCCCCACATTGAAGACGCTGCCCGGCATTGCCAAGGACGGCCAGGGAGAACCGCTGGCCTCCGGCGAATGGGTGGTTGTCGTGGTGCTGCCCCGCAAGGATGGCACCGGCGAGGTGAACGTTTCCGTTCGCGGCCTCATGCCCGCGGGCCTCGCGCTGCGTCCCAGCGCAAAGCTGATCGAAGGCCGCTGGTTTACGCCAGGACAACGCGAAGTGGTCGTCGGGCGGTCCATTCACAATCGGTTTTCCGGCGCCAACGTCGGCGACAATCTGGACTTTGCCAAGGGACAGTGGAAGGTCGTGGGCGTTTTTGATTCTGGCGGCACCGCTTATGATTCGGAACTCTGGGGCGACGTCAATCAAATCGCCGCGGATTTCGACCGCCAGGGAGCCTTTGCGTCCGCTTACTTGCGAGCCACCGACCCGATTGCGGCCGATGCGCTGAAACACCGGGTCGGCGACGATCAGCGGCTGAAGTTGGAAGGCACGCTCGAAACCGAGTATTACGAGAAGCAGACCAGTTCCGGTGGGGCGATCAAGTTCATCGGCATGGTTGTGGCGGTCATCATGGCCATCGGTTCCAGCTTCGCCGCCATGAATACGATGTATGCCGCCGTCGCATATCGCTCGAAGGAGATCGCAACCCTGCGCATCATCGGATTTTCCCGGCCCAGCATTCTCACCTCGTTCGTGATCGAAGCCTTGCTGCTCTCGTTGCTGGGGGCGATTGTTGGGATTGTCTTGATTTTGCCGTTCAACGGCATGAGCACCGGCATCGGCAACCAGCTTACCTTCAGCGAGACGGTTTTCAGTTTGCACCTGACGTGGGGAGTCGCGATCACGGCGGTTGTCTTTGCCATGATCATGGGCTTGCTCGGAGGCTTCGCCCCCGCCTGGCATGCGGCGCGTCAGGATATTCTGACTTCCTTGCGCGCTTAGTAAGTTCTGTGTAGAGACGGGGCTTGCCCCGTCTCGTTGTCGGCGGAGACGCGGCAAGCCGCGTCTCTACGGAAAATCAGATGCCCTTTTGTGGGCGGGAATTGACCGTAGACTTTTCCGCGGTCCCGTACCAGGCACAAGGTCCGTAGAATTATTCGTACAATTGATTTTGAACCACCAAGCAGCTGGGAGCGTAACTTCACCAATGCCCACGGAAACCGAAAACGCGGATAGCAAGCACGAAGACCTGCGGAGTCTGCGCATCGATCATTCGTTGCGCGACGGAGGCGGAGAACCACCCGCGTGGTCGCGCCGCTTCATTCTGGGTGGCATCGCCGTGGTCGTCCTGCTGGGATTAGTCGCACTGGCTTACCGCGCGCTCGCCTCGAACGTGCCGGAAGTGGAAGTCGCGCG
>WNFA01004898.1_pt2 | contig 11174 bp, 11 predicted proteins | sample 5400481 | NCBI WGS metagenome assembly WNFA01 (sample SAMN13153340, study PRJNA577476) | soil metagenome | isolation source: 120 cm saprolite under Douglas fir tree site 2 hole 1 replicate 2 | place: USA:California | collected 2015-04-18
GGCCAAATCCACCTTCCAGCGCCCCATCCCGCGGGTCTATGCCGAGCCGCCCGGCACCGCCGCAAACTCCCGATCATTCTACTCCGGTCACACCTCCACTGTTTTCGCCGCCCTAGCCGTCGAAGCGCAGTCGGCCTCGGCACGACACGGCGGAGCGCCCTGGCTCTGGGCAGCCGTGATCGCGATCGGTGGCAGCGTGGCCTTGGAACGCGTGCTTGCCGGATACCATTTTCCGACCGACGTGATCGCCGGGGCTTTGATCGGAACAGCCACTGGGTTGGCGGTGACCTGGCTGCACGCACGCAAGCAGCCGTTGATCAGCGGTTTCATCTTGATCCCGCGACAAGCTGGGCTGGCGGTGGTTTGGGGCAAGCAATTTTAGGCCCTGCCGCCGAAATCACGAGCCCAGCTTGAGGAACTGGTCGAACCAATTCACGATCCGCCGCGAACGGTCGCGCTGATCTTCGGGGCGGGTGAAGGCGTGTCCCTCATCGGGATAGATCACCAGCTGATTTTTCACCCCGAGAGCCTTCAGCGCGTGCCAGAACTCGTAAGCCTGCGCCGCAGGCACTTCCGCATCCCGCTCCCCTTGAAGGATGAGCGTGGGCGTGCGCACCTGCTTGATGAAATTGATCGGCGAGCTGCGGGCGTAGACGGCGGGGTCGTCGTAGACTGAAGCGCCGAAATACGGCAGCATCCATTGGTCGATTCGGTTCTGCCCGTAATAACTCTGCCAGTTGGAGATCCCCGCGCCCGCGACTGCCGCGCGAAAACGCTCCGTCTGGGTCACCGCCCACATCACCATGAACCCGCCGTAGCTCCAGCCGTAGACACCGATCCGCTCTGGATCGATCGGTGCGCTCTTTAGAGCGGTATCGACCCCCGCCAGAATGTCCTTGAGATCGCCATGTCCAAAATCGCGCACGTTCCCCGCGGTGAATTTCTCGCCCTGCCCATAGCTGCCCCGCGGATTGGGCAGGAGCACGAAGTATCCCTGGCTCGCCAGTAAGCCCCAGGTAGGTAGGAAGCGCGGGTCGGTCTGGGAAGCCGGGCCGCCGTGAACGACTACGATCATTGGATACCGGCGGCCGGCGTCTACCTCCGGCGGAGCCAGCAGCCAACCCTGTACCTCGAACGAATCGCTCCTCCAGTGCAGCGTCTGCGCATCACCCCAGCGCGCGCTCACCGACTCGTTGGCGCGAGAAATCTGCGTCCAGATGCCGATCGGCCCGGCGTAGACTTCAGGAGGCTTCCGAAACGACTCGCGTACGACTGCAAAAGCCGAGCCGTCCTTCGAAACGCTAAAGGCGGAGGAGAACCGGCCGGAACCGACGTGCTCTGGAGTGGTCCACAGGGGGGTGATTGCCCTGGTATCGGGATCAACGCTGGCAACCCCTGATTGTCCATCGATGTGCTCGCTGAACAACAACGAATTCCGGTGTACCCAGCGGAGCGAGGAGGCGGAGGCTTTCATGTCTGGTGTGAGATTTCTCGCTTCGCCCCCTGCCACCGGAACTACGTAGATGTCGCCTCCGATCTGACCCTCGTCGCTCATCAGGCCGCCGATAAAGGCAACGCTCTGGCCATCAGGGGACCATTGCGCCTCGGCGATTTGCCTTGCGGGCTTATGAATGGATCGGGTCTCCCCGGAATCGACCGAGATGTTGAACAGCTCCGCGACCCACCAGTTGTCATCGCCCGAGCCGTGAGCGCCGATCGCCGCGAATGTCGACCCATCGGGGGACCACTCGAATTCGTAGACGAACAAATCCGGAGGCGAGACTTGCCGAACACGCCCCGTCGCCCGGTCCACCACGGCGATTCGGCACTCGTGGATTATCTCCTGCACCACGCCCGAGTCGCGGGCAGTGGGGAAAAGGGGTCCCTTGGACTCGATACCCTCGATGAAGCGGAGCGCGATCCGTTTCCCGTCGGGGGACCATTTCGCATCGGAAAGGGTGCCCTTGAGATGGGTCAACTGACGCACGCGCCCGGTCTGCACGTCAGCGACATAAAGCTGCTGCTGGCGGCGTTCCCCCGCATCCGAGAGAAACGCCAGCTGTCGGGCATCGGGCGACCATGAAATCCCTCGTTCGTCCCAGCTCCCCGAAGTCCCCGCGCTGACACGTCGCGCCCGTCCATGAGCCCCAACCCGCGCCGCGACGGAGATGGTCGAGCGCTCCGGAAGCGGGCCATCTTTCCCGCGAACCGCCTCGACCCAGGCGATGCTGGCGCCATCCGGCGAGATCGCCACGCCCCGGAACTCCACCAGCTGGGAGACGGAATCCAGCACCTGGTCCACGCTCGGCCGCGCGCCGACGGGGCCCGTGGGTGAAGCGCCGGTACCCAGCGCCAGACTCAGTATCCAAGCTGCCGTTCGCATCGGTGCTCCATATCCGAACGGGCCGGCGACGTCAGCCATCCGTCTTTCCGGTTTGTCGGTTTGATCGCGACCCGCTTCGTTCCGCGAAAGGGGGTTCAGCCATTGCTTGACGAGCTCGCAATCTTCGTGGCAGCGTCCGCGCCCCAAACACAACCGGGGGTGGGGGATGTCCGCGTTCGCGAGTCCGGTTGTCCTTCCCTGAGAAAGGATCGCGCTCATGATCGATAAAGTCAGTGCTGGATCTGTGCACCCCTGGACCCTGGCGTCCGCCGCGGTGCTGCTTCTCGCCGTCGGTTCCGCTCTTGCCCAGGGCAAACAGCTAAATTCAGTCGCGGGTCTGAAAGCCGTCAATGGCGGCGAATCTTATGAGGTCACCGTCAACAGCTCCCAGCCATTTCTTCGCAGCGATTTGCCCCTCCTTAAGATCGGCAATCAGGAAATCACCATCAGCCGTGCCCCGGAAGACGGGAGCTCTGAGAGCCGGATCTTCATTGTCAGCGCGGAGCAATTTCGCAAGATGAAGTCGGGCGACAAGGTCATTTTTCAATGGGGGCGTGGCGAAGGAAAAGAGCAGCTCGACTTCGGAACGCTCGACAAGACAAAACTGCAGAAGTGACCCACACCTTGCAGCTCCAACTTCATGCACCTGAGCCAAACAGGAGGGTAATTCAATGAACGACAAGCTCAATCAGATCCTCGGGAGCGTTGTGGCTGTCTCACTTCTCGCCTTGCCGTGCGTCGCGACCGCTCAGGTGGATCCTGGGGTCCCCGGACCCCTCGAAGTTTCCCGAGCGGAGTATGACTATGGCGATGAGGTGTTTTTCTTCGAAGAGCGCGCTGACCGGCCGACGGAAATGCGCGCGGTGGTCTGGTACCCGACGGACCTGTCGACGGGTCCGTTCCCTCTGGTGGTGTTCCTGCACGGGTGGCACCTGACCTGCTACCAGGGCGGGAGCGCATTTCAGGGCCAATGGCCTTGCCCTGCGCCGCGTCTGCCGATTCCCAACTACACGGGCTACGAGTACGAGCAGCAGATCCTGGCGAGCTACGGATACATCGTCGTTTCGATCAGTGCCAACGGCGTGAATGCGCGCGACAACCTGTACACCGACGTCGGGATGCTCTGGCGAGCCCAGTTGCTCCAGGCCCACCTCGACCAGTGGAATACCTTCAACTCGGTGGGCGGCGATCCCTTTGGAAAGCTGTTCATTGGCACGCTGGACCTGACCCGCGTCGGTACGATGGGGCATTCGCGCGGAGGAGAAGGGGTTGCCAGGCACTATGTGTACAACCGCGATCTCGGATCTCCCTATGGCGTGCGGGCCGTTTTGCCTCTGGCGCCGGTAAACTTTTCGAGAGAGCTCCTGGACGGCGTGAACATCAACGTTTTCCTGCCCTATTGCGATGGAGACGTCGTTGATCTGCAGGGGGCGCACTACTTCGACGATGCGAGGTACATCGCGGGGGAACAGACGAACAAGCACTTCACGCTGGTGATGGGAGGCAATCACTCCTACTACAACACCATCTGGACACCCGGAGGTTGGCCCGCCGGCACCTGGGACGATTGGCAAGCGTTCCAGGACGCGGGCCTGGTCGATCCGTGGTGCGGGAACGGGGAGGGGAGCCACAAGCTGCCGCCACCCCAGGTTCGCGGAACGTTCATGGCCTACGGGACGGCGTTCTATCGTCTGTACCTCGGAGGGGAAACGGATTTCCTTCCCTTGCTCAAGGGCGACGCTCCACCTCCTCCCTCGGCGACCACGAGCGAGATACTGATGACCTATCAAGCCAAGGACGCCGCCGGCGCCAGGTTGGACGTGAATCGATTGCTGACCAGCGGCGATCTTTCAACCAATACCCTAGGAGGCGCGGTGGTCCAGCAAGGCTTGACCGGTTACGACCTCTGCGGCGGAGAAGCGCCTCAGGATCGCCACTGCTTACCGACCGGCTTGGGGCAACACTCTGTGAATCGCCAGCCGCACACCGTGCAGAGCGCTCGGGCCACCCTGGTGCGCGGGCTCAGCCAGCTGCGCTTTGGTTGGGACGAGGCGACTGCATCGTTGTCCAATGAGCTGCCAGCCGGGACGGGCGACGTGAGCGGGTACAACGTCCTTCAATTCCGCAGCGCGGTGAATTTCGCCGATCCTCGCAACGCCCCCGACCTGGCGCAGGATCTTTCGGTCACCTTGACCGATGGCAGCGGGAACAGCTCGACGACCGTGGTGAGCGCATCCTCCGCGGCGCTCTATTATCCCCCCGGTCGAAGCGTGCCGTTGACGTGGGCGATCCCCAAGCTCATCCACAACGCCATCCGGATTCCGCTGACGCAGTTCCCAGGCGTCGATTTGACCAACATCCAGTCCGTGCAGTTCAACTTCGATCAAGTGGAGCAGGGAGCCCTGTTGGTATCGGACATCTTGTTCGCGGACTGAGATCGCTCTCCGCCATCTCAGGCCAGCGGACCGACTGGTGGTTCTCTCCCCCACCAACGGCTCGGCGGACGAGGTCCGCTTCTGTTCACTGGATTGAGGTCAGGGCGCCGGGTTGGGGAGCGGTCAAGTGGTCCGCTCCTCCTGCTCGTCGTCCTCGTCCTCCGCCTTGACGCCGGCCTGCTCTTCCTCGAGCGAGTTGATCGCGGTGGGAAAGGCCGCTGGTTCGGCATCCTTGGGGTTCGAGGGATCTGATCCGTAGGCAAACTCGGTGCGCCCGCTGGTGACCACGAATGGACCTCCCTGCTCCTCCGGGAAGTCCTGGTTCCGGAGGTCCTCGGCCGCCTGCTCGCCGGAGGTCGCGGTCATCACGAATTCCTCGCCCATTTCCTCAGCAAGATCGTCGTCCGCGTACGCTCTCTTAGTCAGGAATCCCGACTCGGGGCGCCCGGCATTCTCGCGCTGCTCATCGATCTCGACCTCATCCCACGCCGGCAACCGTTTGGGAGGAGACTTCGCCGACGATTCCAGATTCGCCGGTGCTCTCTTCGAGGGCGCTTTGACCCGCCTTGGTCGACCCGACTTTGGGGACGCCTTCCGCTTGGGGCTTTTCGTCGCACGGGCTGGCTTCTTCCGGCTTCCCGATGGACCGATACTCTTGCCTCGTTTTCGACTCTTGGTGGCCATCCAAACCCCTCACGATTGAAACCGGGGAGTCCCCGGTGCCAAACAGTGACCGAGCCCACATATATCATTCCAGAAAACGCTGTGCGCGGTCTGTAAAAGAGGCAAATCCCTCGACCAATGGCCAGGAGCAGGTTACGGGTAGCTAAGCCATCCGGAGAAGACGCATGAAGCTACGATATGCAATGTCGGCGTTGATCGGCCTGGGCGTGAGCGGCGTCGCGCTGGCGGTGCCTCCCCCCATTCAAAGTCATCGACTTTCGAACGGCCTTGAGATCCTCGTCGTCGAAAACCACTCCGTGCCGCTGGTGACGATCGAGATCGCCGCCCGAAACGGCTCGATGACCGAACCACCCAACTACAACGGCCTGTCCCATCTCTACGAGCACATGTTCTTCAAAGCGAACGCCGTCATTCCCAACCAAGAGGCATACCTCACGCGGATGCGTCAGCTGGGTATGGAATTCAACGGGAGCACCGGCACCGAGCGGGTGAACTACTACTTCACCACCACCAGCGATCACCTGGACGACTCGATGGTGTTCATGCGGGATGCGATCCTCTACCCGCTGTTCGACGAGAAGGAGCTGGACCAGGAAAAACAGGTGGTGATCGGCGAGATCGATCGCAACGAGTCCAACCCCTACTACCATTTCCAGCATGAGGTCTCGAAGCACGTCTGGTGGAAGTATCCCTCGCGAAAGGACCCGCTGGGTAATCGCAAGACTGTGCTCGCCGCCACCCGGGAGCAGATGAAGACGATTCAAAAGCGCTATTACATTCCCAACAACTCGGTACTGGTCGTCACCGGGGATGTGAAGGCTCCGGAGATCTTCCGGCAGGCGGATGCGCTGTATGAGAAGTGGAAAGCGGGGCCCGACCCCTTCAAGGCATTCCCGCTCCCGCACCCTCCACCATTGCCAGGCACCGAAGTCGTCCTGGTGCAACAACCGGTCGAAACGGTGAGCATCGAGCTGGTTTGGCACGGGCCCTCGACGGTGGGTGAGCATGTCGAGCTGACCTATTCCGCTGACTTACTGGGCTATGCTTTGCAAGAGGCTTCGTCTCCTTTTCAGAAGAACCTCGTTGAGTCCGGCGCCTGTGTGCGGGCGGGCTTCAACTGGTCCACTCAGATGAATGTCGGCCCGATTACGCTGGGCCTCGAAGCCATTCCTGCCCAGGTGGACGCTTGCGTTCGAGCGGCGCTCGCGGAGCTGCCGAAGATGAAGACCCCTGAGTATCTTTCGGACGAAGAGCTGCGAAACGCGGCGCATCGCCTTGAAGTAGATCAAGCGCTCGAACGCGAAAAGCCAAGCGAGCTCTCCCACGTGTTGACCTTCTGGTGGTGCTCCGCGGGCCTCAACTACTATCTGGGCTACCTCGACAACGTGAAGAGGGCGACGCGAGAGGACATCGCGAGTTACCTGAAGGCCTACGTCCTCGGCAAGCCCTTCGTCCTCGGGGCGATGATTTCCCCGAAAACGGCTGCCGATCTCCACCTCGATCGCGCTCATTTCGAGCGCCTCGTCGGAATCGACCATCGAGCGGCGGTGCCTGCCGCGCACCCGCAGGAGGCAAAGCGATGATCAAGGCAAACGCTCTCGAGGGCAGCTGGGCGGCGGCTATCGCCTGTCGCGTTGGTCTCGGCGTCGTCGGGATAAGCGCGATCGCCGTGCTGGTCGCCCTGGGTGGATGCGCCACTTCCGGTCCGGCGCCCAAAGACCGTTCCCAATCCGATCCAGCGGGCAGATCGCAAAACCAGGCCAACCCGGATCCTCCTCCCAGCAGCGACGGAGATGTCACCGTTGCCTCGATTCAGGGGATGCAGGTGCTGATCAAGCGCATTCCGGGAGGTGAGCTGGTCTCCGGGCAGCTCAACATCCTCGGAGGAGTGCGCAACTGGGGAAAGGCCGACGCGGGGGTAGAGCAACTTGCCCTCGCCGTCAGTGCATCAGGAGGAACGGAGACCTCGGACAAGGACGCCTTCACCCACCGACTGGCGACGCTGGGAAGCATCATCGGGGCCGGCGCGGGAAACGACTATTCCAGTTTCCGCGCCAAGAGCCTGCGCGAGAGTTGGGATGCCACGTTCGAGCTGATGGTCGATGCCTTCCTCCATCCCGTCCTTCCGCCCTCGGAGATCGAGCTGCAGCGGCAGCAGCAACTTTCCGCGCTTAGGCACGAACAGGAGGATCCGGACGGTCAACTTTCGTTGATCGCGTACGAGAAGCTCTTCCGGGGCCATCCTTACGAGAATCGGTCGATCGGCACGCTGCAGACGGTGGCCAATCTGACCCGGGAGCAGCTTGGCTCGCATCTGGGGAAACTGCGGCAGACGAGCAGGTTGGTGCTGGTGGTCGTGGGAGACGTCGAGCCGGACCACATCCTCTCTCGAGCGAGAGACCTTCTCGGAAAGCTTCCCAGGGGCGACTACCAGCAAACCCCGATGCCGCCGATTCGATTCGACAGCCCCAGCGTGACCACCGTCCAGAAGCCACTGCCCACGAACTATATCCTCAGCAGTTTTCCCGCCCCCGGGTGGACAGACGCGGATTTTGCGGTGGGAATGGTGGCGATGACGGTCCTCGGGTGGCGGGAATGGATCGAGGTGCGAACCAAGCGAAACCTGAGCTATGCCCCCCACGCCGGAATGTCCACCACCGCGGAGCTCGCCCGCGGCACGTTGTACGTCACCGCCGTCGATCCGACCACGACGATGCAGGTCATGCTCGGGGAGGTTCGCCACCTGAAGCAAGAACCGGTGCCCAAGCCGGAGTTGGAGGGAGATGTCTCCACCTTCATCACCGGCCTTATGACCTCCAACGAGACCACCGATGGCCAGGCGGCATCGCTCAGTCGAGCGCAGATTCTCGGTCGCGATTGGCGGTTGATCCGGCTCTTGCCGGCGCGATTGCGGGCGGTGACGAGCGAACAAATCGAGGCCTTCGCGCGCAAGTACATCGTAAATCTACAGACGGTGGTCCTCGGCGATCCGGGGAAGATCGATCCCGCATTGTTCTCCGCTCTTTAAAGGCAGCGAATGAAAATCCCGCTCTCGTTGGAGGACAAGGTGGCGGTGGTGACCGGGGCCAGTCGAGGGATCGGAGAAGCCATCGCCAAGAAATTCGCTGCCGCTGGGGCGAGCGTCGTGCTCGCCGCGCGCAAACTGGAAGGGCTGCGCGAGGTTGCCGCCTCCATCGAAAAGAGCGGCGGACGAACGCTCGCCTACGCGGCGCACACCGGAAAGGCAGACGACGTCCAATCGTTGATCACCGCGGCGGTAGAGAAGTTCGGCAAGGTCGACATCCTAGTCAACAATGCCGCGACGAATCCCTACTTTGGGCCGCTCTGCGATACGACCGATGCGGCCTGGGACAAGACATTCGAGGTCAACGTCAAAGGCTATTTCTATGCCGCGCGCGCGGTGATCACACACCTACAGAGCAGGGGCGCACCCGGGTCGATCATCAACGTGGCGAGCGTGGCGGGTATCCGCGCCGCGCCGTTCCAGGGCGTGTACGGAATGACGAAGGCAGCGATCATTTCAATGACCCGAACCCTTTCCCAGGAAGTAGGCGCGAGCGGTATCCGGGTGAATGCGATCGCTCCGGGCCTGGTGGAGACCCGGTTCTCCGCCGCGCTCGTCCAGAATGACGAAATTCGGCGGCACGTTGTGGATCGCACCGTGCTCGGCCGGCATGCTCAACCCGACGAGATCTCCGGGGCAGCGATTTTTCTCGCCTCCGACGCGTCATCCTACGTGAGCGGACACGTTCTGGTGGTAGACGCAGGAACGACTATCAGCGGCTGATCCCGGCGGCTGAGCTTGACTCACTCTGAAGGCTCGACGCCGTTGGGCGATCGGCGGCTCTGCTCACGATTTCTCCCGGTCCGCTCGTTTCGGGGAACCAGTCTCGGAAGTGACGCGGCCCACCGGCGTAAGGAGCGTTTCTTCGCCGCGACTCACCGCTTCGAGTGATTCCGCGACCGCGCTCACCTCGTCGCTCAAGCGCGAAAGGCTCCCGCGCAGTCCCGCCCCCGAGACGTCCTCCGAGCCTGAGTCGGCAGACCGCACGCTCAACACCTGGGTATAGAGATTCTCCAGCGCGTAATGGATGCGGGTGCGCTCCGCTTCGAGGCGGGCAGCCGAGGTGACGAGGCTCGAACGCTGACGAACCTGGTCGTCCAGGGATTTGAGCGCCGCGGAAAGCCGATCGCGCACCACCTCGTCGGCTTCAGATTGGATTCGCTGAGCGAGCTTGGCGCGCTCCGCGTCGAGTCGAGCGCTGTCCTCCGGTGTCACCAGCGCTCGCAAGGAGCTCTCGCGCTCCCGGAGCGCCGCGCAAGCCTTTCTGAGCGAGGCGATGGTTTCTTCGGGTCGATGGACGACCTCGCGGAGGGGTTGAGGACCGGCGCGGATCGCCTGGATCAGCTTTTCGCAAAGGGCCTCCGTTCGATCCGACTCGGCGCGCGTTTCCTTCTCTGGCGATGTCTGCTTGGCGTCGACCGGTGGTCGCTCGCCCTGGGGTACTTCCTCTGCCGAGGCCGCCTTCTCTTCTCCGCTGCCTCGGCCACGACTTCGCATCAAGAAAGCGATCGCTCCCAGAATGAAGCCCAGACCCAAAAATCGAGTGGCATCGCCCATCGAGAGGAACCAAAGGCCCAGCGTGAAGAACACGATCGCTGGGGCCCAGGCCGGACCGCGCCTCCTTTTCCAATCCTCTCCGCGGGCGTGGCGCGAGAATTGTCGGGCGAGTCGCCGCTGCTGGCGGCGCGACATCGGCCAGGCGCCGTCGTTCATCCACGTTTGGAGATAAGCCGCGTGGCGCCGCTGGGCCTGTAAGATGGCAGCTTCCATGCGACGCACGTTCGACTGCAACGCGTCTTCGGAGTTTTCAGGCTTAGAAGGTTCCATATCCGGTCCCCTGGCGGTCTCTTATAGCGAGAAGTGTTGACCGCTGCCGAGTAACTGGCCACGGTGCCGCGGCGTATCTCCGGGAAAAGGGGACACAATGGACGAGTTGATCCGCATTCGGCGAGCCCTGATCGGCATCGCCGCCCGGTTGTCTTGGCTTCCGCCCGCTCTGGCGCGCCTGACGCTCGGCATCATTTTCACCGGCTCGGGTTGGGGCAAGCTGCATAATCTCAAGACGGTGACCGAGTTCTTTACTCAGTTGCACGTTCCCGTCCCTGGGTTCAATGCCGCGTTCGTCGGTGCCACCGAGCTTGTTTGCGGCATTCTCCTCCTGCTCGGATTGGCCTCGCGGCTCGCGGCCATCCCGCTGATCGTCACGATGTGCGTGGCGATCGCCACCGCAAGGATCAGTGATGTGGAAGGATTTGGGGATCTGCTTCGGCTGCAGGAGTGGATTTACATCGTCCTTTCGATCTGGATCGCCGTCGCCGGGGCTGGAGCCCTGTCTTTGGACTACCTTCTCTCCAGACGCCTCCGGTTTAGCGCGACACGCTGACGCAACCGACGAGTGGTTAGTCAAGAAGTCTTCGGAGCCGATCGGGAATCTTCTCCGAGACGAGCCAGCCGATCTTCTTGGACAGTCCTTCCACTTCTTGACGACGGGAGGCGAGAAGCTCGCTTAGCAGGGCTTCGATTTCGGCGCGGTGGCGATCGCTGGCCTTGGCGCTGAACCGAGACAGAAGCTCGAGCCGCACATCTT
>WNFA01009333.1_pt1 | contig 11173 bp, 9 predicted proteins | sample 5400481 | NCBI WGS metagenome assembly WNFA01 (sample SAMN13153340, study PRJNA577476) | soil metagenome | isolation source: 120 cm saprolite under Douglas fir tree site 2 hole 1 replicate 2 | place: USA:California | collected 2015-04-18
CCCCGTGCGGCGAGTATGCCGACTCTGTGGACCAGACGGCGGCGAGGGCATCATGACCCGGATACCCAGACCCGACAGCGTCCTCCTGAACCTGACTGCCGCAGGTGATCGCCGCGCTTGGGAAGAACTGCGCGGCCGGCACTCCCTCCCGCTCTACGCCCACGTGTTCGCTCTGGTGGGTGAGCGGAGCGCCACCGAGCAGGTCGTAACGAAGACGTTTGAGCAAGCGTGGTGCACAGCGGGCCAGTACGACCTGTCGGAGGACGTCAACGCCACGGCCTGGCTGCTGCGGCTCGCTCGCGGTCTGCTGGCGCGCCCCGCCTCGACGCCGCACGCGTAGTCTTTGCGGTCGAACTGATACGTCAACTCGGTTTCTTGATGTTAGTGCGGCGCCATCCGAACGCCCAGCACAGCGGTGCGGGAGTTACCCGGTCGGTCGAACGCCGTCTGATAGCTCGTGTTGAGCACGTTGTCGATCCGCGCGTATAGGGTCAACGCCTGGCTGCGATGCCACTGCGCGACCAGTTCCAGGAGCGCGTAGGGGTCGATCGGAACGCGCTGGCCGGAGAACCGTTCGGTGAACACCGTCTGCTTCCCCACGAGGGTTACGCGCGCCACGGCCGTCACGGCCTCGGAGAGGTCTGCCGTGACGTGTGCGGTTCCCGTTACGCTCAGCACCGCGGGTAGCGACCCCCCGACCGCATAGCCGGTCGAGTCGAGACCGCGATTGTCGAGCACTTCCGTCTTCACCCAACTCACGCTCGCTCCCGTGCGCCACCGCTCGGACCACCAGCGCTCGACCTCGGCCTCGACGCCGAGTGCTTGCGTGCGGCCGAGGTTCTTGTTCGTCTGTTTTGAGCCCGTGTCGGCGGGGACCGTTGGATCAAGTCGTTGTAGCGCTGGTGGAAGTGGCCGACCGCGATCGTCAGCGCACGCCGCGCTGCGGTGACCGTGGCGCCGATCTCCCAGCTCACACTGCTCTCGGGCTTCAGGCCCGGGTTCGGAATGGTCGCCGGAGTGTTGAGGAATTGTTGATCGACGTTCGGGGCCTTGAAAGCTCGCCCAGCGGCCAGGCGCAGAGCGAGTCGGTCCGGCACAACCTCGACCACAATGCTCGCACGGGTCGACGACCGGAGGGGCGGAGCGGAAATCCACTAGCTCGGCGTGCGCCCGCATCCACGGAGGAGGGTTGCGCAAGAACGGTTCGCGGGAAGGCATGGCCTGAGACCCATGCGAGCCGCGCCGACCCGAACAACGAAACCGAGCCGTCAGCCTGCGGTGTTCACCGCGGCAATATCGCCGCTCGCGGGCATGGAGCCGAGGACTCGCGAAGGCGAGCCCGTCACTGCATCAGGTCAGGACGCTCGCGCCGCACCCAATCGCGCACACCACCAACTAGCCGCTCGGCCTCGCACAGCAGCGCCGTGGCCTCGGTGTCTGAGACGCCGCCCGCCACGTCGTACTCCGCGACGTTGCGCTTGCGGCGGCAGTCGTCGTAGTAGGGGGCTCGGTCGGACACGCCAGAGATGGCGAGCTGACGCAGGGCTGCGAATGTCCGTTCATGGTGGCGTTCGCGGCGCACACGCGCGCCGTGCGCACGAATCACGATGGTCGCGCCGTGAGCACCGCTTGGTACGCGAGCCAGAACCGGGTGTCCGGGTACTTGAGGGGTCCGCGAGCCTCTTCGAGGTTCCGGTCCACGATGGTCTGGAGACCGGCCACCTCAGCGGCCGACGTCGGCGCTTCGTCGATCCAGCGCGCCTCAACGAGCGGGATCAGTGCGTCGTGCATCGCCAATTAAGTCGATCTTCGGCCCGGACAGCACGCGGTCCAGGAACTGATTCTTGACCGAGCGCTTCTCCCGGAACTCCGCAGCCGTGAGCACGAACGGGTTGATCTCGCGGCCGAGTGTCTCCGCCACCGGTCGGAGCAGCTCGTGTACATCGGAGGGGGTCACATCGCCGACCACGACCAGGTCGACGTCGCTGCCTGCCGCCGTGGTCCCGGCGGCGACGGATCCGTGCACGAAGGCCCACTCGATCGCCTCCGGGCGCGTAGCGAGCGCACGCCGCAGTGCCTCCGTGACCGCCCCTAGCTTCAGGATCAGGACGCGGAGCTCGGCGACGGCCGACGCGCGAACATTGGGCTGGTAGTAGACGCGCCGCCCGTCGCGCTCCCGAACGACGAGGCCGAGTTGCGACAAGATCGCCAGTTCGCGGCTGACGGCGGTTGCCGGGAGGTGGAGCCGACGGGCGAGCTCGCGGACGTAGAACCGACCCGGCGTACCGAGCAGCAGCGCCTCGAGGACCTTGGCACGACCTTCGGACCCGAACAGTCGACCGAGCGGGGATCGACGCCCGGCGCGTCGGTTGGGGCGGGCATGATGTACACTCATTGTGCACTATGGTACACACCTTGTGTACAAAAGCCAAGACGGCTCCCCGCACGGCGCGCTCCAACTCCCAGAAGCTCACGCGCCAGGCGGGGAGGTGCTTCTCGAAGTTGTCAAGTTCCGCGAACATCATCAGCAGGCCGCTCGCGAAAATGAGCGCGAGGCCTCCCACCACCCAGCGGTGTACGCTGGCGAGTCGGGCAGCCCCTGGGGCCAGTCTGGCGACGCAGTCTCATCGAGCTTCGGTCCGCTGTTCAATAGGCGCTGAGGGTGGGCCCGTTCGGTGCCGGCCCCCGCACAAGGCCTGCTCCTCGCCCAGCCCGCCTACACGCTGACCGTGGGCGCAGGGTTCGGGGGGTTGCTCCTCGCCCGCGTCGTGCTCGGCGCCTTGCTCAAGAGACGCCGATACAACCCAATGAGCTCGCTGAACGTGCGGTCCCAGCCGTAGTTCGCCACCGCCGCGGCACGTGCCCGGCAGCCGGACTCGCTCGAGGCGGTCGCGCACGGGCGGAAGGCAATCTGGCCGCGTCCCACGACGTGCTCTATCTTCGTGCCCGATGTCTGATGCATTCGAGCGGCTCACCACGGCGCTCGCCGAGCAGTATGCCATCGAGCGCGAGGCCGGCGCCGGCGGGATGGCCACCGTCTTTGTCGCGCGCGACCTGAAGCACGACCGCCATGTCGCGCTCAAGGTACTGAAACCCGAACTCGCGGTCGTGCTCGGCGTCGAGCGGTTCCTGAGCGAGATCCGGGTCACCGCGTGCGCCAGCGCCTGGAGCGGGAGAAGCAACTGCCGGTGGACGCGGCCATCGAGATCGCCCGCGCCGTCGCGAGCGCCCTCGACTACGCCCACCGCCACGGCGTCATCCACCGCGACATCAAGCCGGAGAACATCCTGTTCCAGGACGGGCAGGCCGTCGTCGCCGATTTCGGAATTGCTCTCGCGCTGAGCGCGGCAGGCGGCTCCCGCCTGACGGAGACGGGTCTGTCCCTCGGCACGCCGCAGTATATGAGCCCCGAGCAAGCGACTGGCGACCGGGCGATCGACGCGCGGAGCGACATTTACTCGCTCGCCGCCGTCCTCTACGAGATGCTCGCCGGTGAGCCGCCGCACACCGGCCCCACCGTGCAGTCGGTGATCGCGAAGGTCGTGACGGACCGCCCCCGACCGCTTAGAGTGCTCCGCGCCTCGGTGCCGCCGCCTATCGAATCCGCCGTCCAGAAGGCGCTCGCGAAGGTGCCGGCGGACCGGTTCGCATCGGCGGCGCAGTTCGCCGAGGCGCTGATGCACCCGGCGGCCGCATCCGTCGCGCTCGAGCTCCCGGTGGCAGGCGAGCGTCCGCTGCGCGCGCCGAGCGTGGCCGTGGTCCCCTGGGCCCTCGCCGTCCTCGCCACAGGCGCCGCGGCGTGGGGGTGGTTGCGGCCCGCACCCAATCTCCCGGTGACACCTGTGGTGCGGTTCGCCCTCGGCTTCGAGCCGGGGTTCCAACCCGTCGACTTCCGCGGGTCGCCGGTCGCCCTCTCGCCCGACGGGTCGCGCATCATCTACGTGGGCAGTGACTCGCTCGGAGGGAGGTGGCTCTTCTCGCGCGGATTCGAGCGTCTCGACCCAGCACGGATTCCCGGCACGCAAGGCGCCGCGCAGCCCTTCTTCTCCCCTGATGGCCAGTGGATTGGGTTCTGGCAGGAGGGCCGGCTGCGGAAGCTGTCCCTCTCGGGTGGGGCGGTCGCAACGATCTGCGAAGTGCCGAGCCTCGAAGGCGCCACTTGGGGGGCGGACGACGTGATCGTGTTCGGTGCCTCCGGACCCCTCTACCGCGTGGCTGCAGCGGGCGGGAAGGCGGAGGTCGTGGCCGCGCCGGATACGGCGCGGGGCCAGGAGTATCGGTGGCCCGAGTTCCTACCAGACGGTCGCGCCCTGCTGGTCACGCTCGTCGACGGCTCCGGACCCCGCCTCGTAGCGTTGTCGCTCGAGGACCGTCGGGTCCGACTGCTCGACCAGACGGGGTTCAGCCCGCACTACGTCGACGGGGGATTCGTCGTGTTCGCCCAGAGCGACGGCACCCTGTTCGCCGCCCCGTTCGATCCCCGCCGCGTCCACTTCTCGGGGCCTCCAGAGCCCATCGCCGAGGAAGTCCGAGTTGGGCAGCTCTCCGTCGCCAAGGTCGGGATGTCCAGGAGCGGCTCGCTCGTTTACCTCAGCGGCACGACGCCGCTCCGCGACATGGTGATGGTGGATCGCACCGGTCGGGGGCAGGCGCTGCCCGCCCCGCTCGATCGCTACCTGTACCCAAGGGTTTCACCCGACGGTAGGCGCATCGCCGTGGCAATCGCCCACACTGGAGCGGGGATCTTCAGCAGCGACATCTGGGTGTACGAGCTTGGCTCACGCAGCCTGTCGCGGCTGACGTTCGACTCCATCAACATGTTTCCGGAGTGGGCTCGCGACGGCGCGCACGTGGCGTTCGTGCGGCAGCTCCGCGCGATTACTCAAGAGGGCCTGTTCCGCATTGCGGCGGACGGGAGCGGCGTGCCCGAAACCCTCCTCGTCCGTCCGCAATCCGTGTGGGAGGTCCAATTCACGCCAGACGGGCGGACGATGGTTTTCCGCGAAAACCATCCGCAGACGCATCGCGACATCTGGATCGCGCCCGTGGACAGTCCGCAGGGGGCGAGACCGCTCTTGCGCACACCCTTCGAGGAGCGCGCGATCGCGCTCTCTCCCGACGGTCATTGGCTTGCATACGTCTCCAACGAGACGGGCAGCAACGAGGTGTACGTGCGACGACTGCTGGAAGGGAGCGCTCGCTGGCGGGTCTCAATGCGAGGCGGCACCGAGCCGCGCTGGGGACGCGCCGGCCGCGAACTCTTCTTCCGCAACGGCGATTCGCTGTACGCCGTGGCGATGCAGCTCGGAGCCGAGCTCCGGGCAGGACCACCACGGGCGCTGTTCGGTGGGAAGTACCAGGTGGCGCTGGCTGGCAACGGCATCGCGTACGACGTGTCCCCCGACGGCGGCCGGTTCCTCATGGTGCGCGAACAAGCGAGCCGCTGGCGCGAGGAGCTAAACGTGGTGCTCCACTGGTTCGACCCGATCCGCCGCCGGCGCACGGGCGGGGGACCCGCGGTCCGCTGACCGGGCTTTCCATCGCTGCGGCCATGTGGTGGGCTGGCACCTGAGCGACCGGCGTTCCACGGTGTCCTCAGTACGAGTATGGGGTCGCATCGATACGTGATCACGAGGTATGGGCACCGTCTCCTCTAAAATGCGACGGACGCCACAAGGGTGACACACGAGTCGTACGGGGCAACGCTCACGTGGACCGGACCCTGTGACCCTTCCTGCGAGCGGTCGTCCTGACTCGCCATCCCGATGACCGCTCCGATCACCACGCCGGCAGCTGCACGACGCCACCAGGACCGCCGAGCCTCGGAAGTCCGGTGCTCGACCCTACGGCATCCCAACACAGATCTGTGATGTGATGCGGAACGCAACGCTGGCAGTCCCAGCTTGCGGGTCGCCATTTGGGAGGCATATTCGAACTCACTCAGATGCCCTGAACCCCGAGGCGCGTTGTCGTGTGGTTCGCCCATGCCTCGAGGGGAGCGAATCGCGAAACCGGCTGAGCGGCGTACCCGCTTGTCCGGTTTTTTTGTTGCGTCCGGGGAGCAGGTGCAGAGCACTCGCGCTGCCAGCGCGAGGCTGCGGCAGCAATGTGGAATTGAACCGCACCGGTGCGACGGGAGGTGCGCCAGTCCTACATCAAGCCGCAACGGCACGGGCGAAGCTCGGGGACGCGAGACGAGTGCCGCCCGTGTCGGCCGTCGTCAGCGAGGATCACCACCTCGCGCGCGACTCCAGGTCGCCGCGGGGGCAGCGTCGTTCCGTCACGCCCGCGGGGAAGCCTCGTGATTCGCTCGGGTGGCGGGTGAACAGAAAGAGGCGACCATGTCACGGATCCTCGGAGGTCTGCTCGCCACTGCAGCCGTGCTGCTCGTGGCCACGTGTCACAATGAGGGGCCCCCGCTAGCGGTGGCGTCGGTAACGGTCTCCCCGCCGATGGCTACGATCGGGCTGGCGGGGACGGCACAGCTGACGGCCACGACCAGGGATGCCGCCAACAACGTGCTCACGGGCCGCACGGTGACGTGGACGACCAGCAGCGCCACGGTGGCCACGGTGAGCCCGACAGGGCTGGTGACGGGGGTGGCAGCGGGCTCGGCGACGATCACCGCGACGAGCGAGGGGCAGAGCGGGACGGCGGTGATCGCCGTGACTCCGGTCGCATCGGTGACGGTGGCACCGCCGACGGCGACGGTGCTGGTGGGCAACACGGTTCAGCTGGCGGCGACGACCAAGGATGCGCCCGGGAATGTGCTCACGGGGCGCGTCGTGACTTGGGCGAGCAACAACACAGCGGTGGCCACAGTGAGCCCGACGGGACTGGTGACGGGGGTCGCGCAGGGCCAGGCGACGATCACCGCGACGAGCGAAGGGCAGCCTGGGACGGCGGCGCTCACCGTCATCCCACCGGTGGCGTCGGTAACGGTGGCACCGCCGACACCCACGGTGCTCGTCGGCCAGACGGTGCAGCTGACGGCAACGACCGCGGATGCGAACGGGAACGTGCTCACGGGGCGCGTCGTGACCTGGGCGAGCAGCAACGCGGCCGTGGCCACGGTGAGCTCGACGGGGTTGGTGACGGGCGTAGCCGCGGGCTCGGCGACGGTCACCGCGACGAGCGAGACCAAGACCGGCACAGACATGGTCACCGTCAACGCCGTGCCCGTAGCGAAGGTCACGGTGGCACCGCCGACACCCACGGTGCTCGTCGGCCAAACGGTCCAGCTCACGGCAACGACCGCGGATGCGAACGGGAACGTGCTCACGGGGCGCGTCGTGACCTGGGCGAGCAGCAACGCGGCCGTGGCCACGGTGAACTCGACGGGGTTGGTGACGGGCGTAGCCGCGGGCTCGGCGACGATCACCGCGACGAGTGAGACCAAGAGCGGCACGGCGATGGTTACGGTCGTGACTGTCGTGTTTTCGAGCGTACGTGCCGGGGCTGCGCACAGCTGCGGCACCACCGCGAGCGGCGCGGCGTACTGCTGGGGCGCGAACATCAGCCAGCAGCTCGGTGGGCCGTCAACGGATATGTGTGAGGTTACCATATACGGCGGGGTGCCTTGCAGCACGACACCCGTGGCCGTCGCGGGTGGGCTCACCGTCACGCTCGTAGGCCCTGGGAGCAGTCACACGTGCGGGCTCACGTCCAGCGGCGCGGCGTACTGCTGGGGGGATAACGTGTGGGGGGAGCTCGGTAACGGCTCCAACCAGAGTAGCGGGACGCCCGTGGCCGTGGTGCTCGGCCTCACCTTCTCGACGGTGAGTGCGGGCAATGCCTTCACCTGCGGCCTCACGACCGGCAACGCTGCGTACTGCTGGGGCTACAACTCCGCCGGCCAACTCGGCAACGGCTCAACGACCGGCGCCAACAGCACGATCCCCGTGGCGGTCGCGGGTGGGCTCACCTTCACGACCGTGAGCCCCGGCGATTCTCACGCCTGCGGCCTCACGGCGGGCGGTGCCGCATACTGCTGGGGAGCCAATGCGCGCGGTCAGCTTGGCGACGCCACCACCACCAATAGGACAGCGCCCGTGGCCGTCGCGGGTGGGTTGACCTTCGCGGCAGTGAGTGCCGGGTCCACCCACACCTGCGGTGTCACGACCAGTGGCGTGGGGTACTGCTGGGGGGATAACGCGCGGGGTGCGCTCGGCAACGGCTCGACGACCAGCAGCTCAATCCCCGTGCAAGTCGGCAGTGGACTCACCTTCCAGGTGGTGAGCAGTGGCCTCGCTTATACGTGCGGGCTCACGACCAGCGGGGCTGCCTACTGCTGGGGAGCCAACAACTCGGGCGGGCTCGGGAACAACTCCGGGAGCGATAGCTCCCTCCCCGTGGCCGTGGCGGGCGGGCTCACCTTCGCGGCGGTGAGCGCTGGAGGCTTTCACACCTGCGGCCGTACGACCAGCGGCGTCGCGTATTGCTGGGGCTCGAACGTTGACGGCGAACTCGGCATCGGCTCGACCAGCAACACCCCGGTGCCCGTGCGAGTCCTCGGCCAGCCGTAGTCGTATCCACCAGCGTGCGTCTCCGGCGGCGTTCGCTTCGGAGCTACTTGATCGTGACGCAGCGTCGCAGGCACTACGCGGTATGCCTCCTGCCCCTGGTGCCCGTGGTAGGTCTGACCACGAGCTGCTTGGACCGGCCCACCGGCGCAACCAGCGGACGCCCGGGGATCTCCAGTCTGGCCGTGGCGCAGAATCCGAATGACGCGCTGTCCACCGTCGTGTCGTTCACGGCAGCCGGTACGGACTCCGTTCGGGTGTGGTACGGGGCCGCCGGCGAGCCGCAACTCGCGACACCGTACCGCCCGATGCGGGGCGACTCGGCCACGATCACCACGCTGGGCCTCCGCCCCAACGCGACCTACTACCACGTTGTTGAGGCCATCGGCTCGGGGATGAGTATCCTCTCCGACACATTCCGCCTCACGACCGGCGACCTGCCGCTGTTCCTCCGCAACGTGCGTCTTGAGGTGACCGGGCCCGCTCCCGACGGGTACTTCCTGACCTCGGTCACACGCGTCGACACGGATACGGTGGGTGTTGCGGTTGCCTTCGATGGAGCGGGCCAGATTCGCTGGTATCGCGCCTTCGCCGCCGGCGTTCCAGCCGGCGAGACCCGACAGCAGCCGAACGGGGACTTCACCATTTTCTTAGGATCGAGCCAGGGCTGGCAACCGACTTACGGTCACTACCTGCAGTTCACGCCGAGCGGCGAAATCGTCCAGCGCTATGCTGCTAGCCCCCCGTTCTATACCGATAACCACGAGATCCTGTTGTCTGGGATGGATGGCGCTGTTGACGCGGCCCACCTGTTCGGCTATGAGCTCAGGCATGCGGACCTGAGCTTCAGAGGGGGACCCTCCGACGCGCTCGTTGTCGGCCACCTCCTCCTGCGGCTGTCGAGCACGGGTCAAGTGCAATTCTTCTGGAACGCGTGGGATCATTTTGCGCTCGCGGACTGGATCGAGCCCACCGGCGTCAACCCGCCGCTCGACTTCGATCACCCAAATTCATTGGATTTCGACCTCGACGGCAACTACGTCGCGTCCTTTCGGCACATGGGCGAGATCACGAAGATCGACCGACGGACGGGCGCGATCATGTGGCGGTTGGGTGGTCGCAACAATCAGTTCACGATCGTCAACGACCCGCTGGGGGGCTTTAGCGGGCAGCACAGCGTTCGGGTCCTCAACAACGGGAACCTGCTGCTGTACGACAACGGCTTGCGCCATATTCCGCCGGAAAGCCGCGCGGTCGAATACCACTTGGACACGAGCACGAGAACGGCGACGATGGTCTGGCAGTATCGCAGGGTCCCTCCGGTCTTTACCCCGTTCCTGGGGTCCGTGCAGCGATATCAGAATGGGAATACCCTGATCGCGTTCAGCACCGCCGACCTGATTACGGAGGTCGACCCCACAGGAACCCCCGTCTGGCAGGGCATCCTGAGGTTGGGCACGCAAACCACTCCCATCCTCCTCAACACCTTCAAGGTCCCGTCGCTGTATCGCTATGCGCGACCGTGAGCGTCGGGGCTCGACCCTTCGACCTCCCCGCACCCTCGGCGGTTGCTCCCTACGCAGGGGCGCGCCGCGACCCGGCACGGGTGTGTGGCGGAGCTAAGCTCACGCGGCAAACGGACCCTGCTCCTCGCGAGCGTCCTCTGCGCCGCCGTCGCGATCCCGCTCGGGATCCACCAAGGCGGCGATTTCACCCCGGAGTTGCGCCAGAGCGAGCGGCTGCTCCACGGGCTCCCCCTCTATCCCGCCAACCCGCCCCTAGGTATCTGGTGGCCCCCCTTCACCGCGCTCGGCCTTGTTCCCTTCGCCCTCCTCGCACGCTGGAGTCTGGTGCTGTCCAAGGCATGCTGGGCAACGGGGAACGTCGTGTGCCTGGGGTGGAGCGTCGCACGCGCGCGTGGTTGGACGACCGGTTGGACTCCCGTGGTGCTGGCCCTGGGCGCGGTCGGGACGCCGCTGCAGAGCAACTTCGAATACCTGAATCTCACGCCGATCCTGCTCGCCCTGGTCGTCGCCGCGGCGCTGGACCTCGAGGGCGGTCGCGACGCTCGCGCCGGAGCCTGGATCGGACTCGCGACGGCGATCAAAGTATTTCCCGGCCTGCTGCTCCTGTACCTCGCCTATCGCCGGCGGTGGCGGGGCGTCGCGACGGGGATCGGCGTGGCAGGCGTGCTCACCCTTGGCGCCATGCTGTCCTACGGCCCGGTTGCCGCCGTCCGCGCCGTGCTAGACTGGCTCTGGCTCAGCAGCCAAGCACATGTGTTCGCGCAGATGGCGAGCCCGTCGCTCGCGGGGTTCACTTCCTTCTTCGGGTGGCCCCCCGCAGCCGTGTGGCTAGCTCGGGTCGCGTGTCTGTGTGGGGTCTGGATCGCGCTTCAGCGGACGGGCGGCGAGTGTGACCCGCTCTACGAGATCAGCCTGGTGACGCTCCTCGCGGTGCTCCTCTCACCGATCGCCTGGCCGTACTACTACATCCTCGCCTTCCCCGCCTGGGTCGGCGTCCTTAGCCGCCCCACGCCCCAAACCCCTCAGGGACGGCGTCTAAGAGTCGCCACCTTGATCGTCGCGGGCCTCCTCACCTCCGGTGTGTTGACCTTGAGTTGGTATCCGCCGTTCCTGGGCTTCATCCGT
>WNFA01004901.1_pt1 | contig 11170 bp, 12 predicted proteins | sample 5400481 | NCBI WGS metagenome assembly WNFA01 (sample SAMN13153340, study PRJNA577476) | soil metagenome | isolation source: 120 cm saprolite under Douglas fir tree site 2 hole 1 replicate 2 | place: USA:California | collected 2015-04-18
GACCCCGGCGAAGCAGAGCAGCACGAGCGCCGAACTGCTCAACAGCAGCAAACGCCTGCTACGGATAGACATCACACGCCCCCATTCCTGACGGAAACGATCCGTCAACCCCGACCATCAACGCATGACGGCGAAAGCAGCGCCGCATGGGGTATCGGCCCAGCGCTCGCTGGCGCGAGCGGTCCGAGACCTCAATCGATGTCAGGCGATGGGAGGTGCGCGCGCGCGGAACAGCGCGGCGTGTGATGGCGTCAGATCAAATTCAGCGGCGACCTCGAGCCGCAGCCGGCCGACAACGGTCGGCAGAGCCAACAACGGCATCTCGGCCGGCACCAGTGCTCCGGCGAGATGGATCAGCGTGCAGATCGGGCAGCAGTCGTCCGCGAGGTCTTCGCGACCGGCTGGATTGGAAGGCGCGTTGAGGTCCGCGGCCGACGGCTGCGCGTGGGCGAGCGCGCTCGCCCCCATTGAAGGCGGCGCGATGCGCTCGAGATGCACGTGGCCGAACGAAACCGCGAGCTGGAACGCCAGCGCAAACAGCGCCAGATACGAACCCGCTCTTTTACGCGACCGGAACCAACGCATGGTCGTCACGCTGCACGCGTCTCACGCCGCGGCAGAACCATTCTGCCGGTACGTGCTTGCCGCTTTAGTAACAATGTAACATTGCCACGATTTAGGCCGTGTCGCGGTTCAGTCGCGATTCATCTGGCGTGTTGCAAAAAATCAACATTCCGGCTTCGACACGTCCCACGGCAGAGCGCGTGACGGCACAGCGGACAAACGGTTGGAAACTTGATCCAGGTCAAAGCGCGTCCTTGGATTTTCCCATCACCTAGAAAAGGAGAGCTGGCGGACCGACTTGGCCTGATTGACTTGGGCCTGATTGACTTGGCCCTGATTGACTTGGGCAATGACATACGCGGCGGAGAAGGCGGCTCAACTATCCAGGAGTGGGAAGGTCACCCTCCCGGCCTACTCCATGCTCGCGCTCGCGCTCATCGGCATCGCGGCAGCGCTCTATGTGGCCCACGGCAACTACACCGGCCAGTCGCTGTGGTGTCCGATCCTCGACGGATGCAACGCCGTCGTTAACAGCCCGTATTCGCGCGTCTTCGGCGTGCCGATGTCCTATTTCGGCTTCATCTATTTTTTGTACATGTTCGCATTGGCAGTGCGTCTCGTGTTCGAGCCGTTCGCGCGGAGCTTGCGCTTGCGTGCGATTCTTTACGCCGCCATGGGCGCCATTTCTTCGATGTACTTTATATACCTGCAGCTGCGCTTTATCCGCGAACTCTGTAGTTATTGCCTGATCTCCGCCGTCGTTTCGGCGCTCCTCGTTTTCGCGGCGCTTTGGCACTTTCAAGCCACCCGCCATCGGGTCGCAAAAAGCTAGGGCGTTCGCCTGGCCGAGCCGAAATCCCGACATCGCCTCGATAGTCTTGTGGTGATCTAGTCAGGTCGGTTCGAGTAACGTCAGCAGCCCCTTGAGCAATTGCGTCGGCTGGGGCGGGCAGCCGCGAATATGTAGGTCGACCGGCACGACGCCAGAGACCCCGCCAACGACCGCGTAGCTGCCGGAAAAAATACCGCCGTCGACCGCGCAGTCTCCGACCGCGACCACCCATTTGGGATCAGGCGTGGCATTATACGTGCGCTCGAGCGCCTCGCGCATGTTCCTGGTGACCGGCCCGGTCACCAGGAGCACGTCAGCGTGACGCGGCGACGCCACGAAGTGCAGCCCGAAGCGTTCGAGATCATAGAAGGCATTGTTGAGCGCGTGGATCTCGAGTTCGCATCCGTTGCATGAGCCGGCATCAACCTCCCGAATCGAGAGACTGCGCCCCAAACGCCGCCGCGCCGCACGCTCGACGCTGGCGCCCAACTCGGCAAGCATCTCGTCGTCCTTAGCCGGCGCTGCTTCGGTCAGGGGACGGCGCATCAGGCTGTCGAACAAAATCCTGCGCATGTCGTGACCTTAGAGATCGTGACCGGAATACGAGCAGTTGAACGACTTGTTGCACAGCGGGAAGTCGGCGACGATGTTGCCCTCGATTACAACTTCCAACAGCGGCCATTGAAACCAGGACGGATCGCGCAGGTGACAACGCGCGACGCGGCCGCCTTCGAGTCGCATCCACACCAGCACGTCACCGCGAAACGCTTCCGCCATTCCAAGCCCTTCGCGCACCGCATCACCCGGATCGATCGCGACTCGAACCGCGCCTGCGGGCAGACCTCGCAAGATCTGATCGATTAAGGCGAGGCTCTGCTCGACCTCGCGAATGCGCACCCAGACGCGGGCGTTGACGTCACCGGCCTCGAACACGGGAACCTCGAAATCGAGCCGATCGTAGGGCGGATAGCCGGGCGTCTTGCGCGCATCGAAGGTGCGGCCGCTCGCACGCCCGACATAGCCGCCAGCGCCGAATTGCCGCGCGAGCTCGCCGCGTAGGACTCCGGTGGTGGCGGTGCGATCCTGCAGTGACGCGGTATTGTCATAGAGTTCGACGAGTCGCGGAAACAATTTCCTGATCTCCTCCAGCAACGCGGCCACCTCGGTGACACAGCTCGGACCGAGATCGCGCGCGACGCCGCCCGGCATTACGGCGTCCATCATCAGCCGATGGCCGAAGCACGACTGCGCGGCGCGCAACGTCTTTTCGCGCAGGATGCCGCACTGGGCGTGCATGAGCGAGAACGACGCATCGTTGCAGATGGCCCCGATATCCCCGAAATGATTGGCGAGGCGTTCGAGCTCTGCCATCAGCGCCCGCAGATAGATGGCACGGGGTGGAACCTCGACGTCGATCGCCGCCTCGACCGCATGAGCAAAAGCAAGCGCGTAAGCGACCGTGCTGTCGCCCGAGGTGCGCCCTGCCAGGCGCGCCGCCGTGTCGAGACTGGCGCCCGCCATCAACGCCTCGATGCCTTTGTGCACGTAACCAAGGCGCTGCTCCAACCGAACCACCGTCTCGCCGTTAGCCGTAAAACGGAAATGCCCGGGCTCGATGATGCCGGCATGAACCGGACCGACGGGAATCTGGTGCAGGCCCTCGCCGGCGGTGGGCAGGAAGGGGTAAGGTGCGCGCCCCGCCGCAGCGTTGCGGCGCTCTCCGAGCGGGTGCTGCACATCCCAAAAGCCGAGATCGAGCCACGGCCGCGTGTCGGGGCAGCCGACCGGTTCGAGCCCGTAAAGATCGCGCACCGCACGCTCTAGGCGAATGGCCGGAGGATGGACTGCCCCGACGGACGGAAAACGTCCGTCCGGACATGGAATGGTGACGACCGCGATCCCGCGCGCGCCCTCGTCGAGCACCGCCATGTGCACCCCGCCGATGTCACCCCACAGGCCCAGCAGCGTCCAAGATCCTGCGGACAGCCGGCTTGCGGCGAAGCGCCAGCCATCTTCGTCCACCACCAGCCGCTGCCACGGACGATGTTCCGGGATTGTCTTGCCTTCGATCGGGTCGAGCAGCGTCGCCATCGATTATCCCAAGAGCTTCGCCACGTTCTGAAACCAAGCGACCATCACCGGCGGCATGTAGATGCCCGCCACGAATACGAGCGCGAGATGCGCAAACATGGGCACATAGGAGGCCTCGGCCTTCGCCGTGGCGCCGCGGGGGTTGCCGAATGCGATGGTGTTCAATCGCAGGAACAGCCCGGCGACGCCGATCAGAATGCCCAACACCAGGACGATCGCCAGCCAGGGCTCGCGCGCAAATGTCGACGTCACCACCAGGAACTCGCTCATGAAGATGCCGAGCGGAGGAAATCCGGCAATGGCGACAACACCGAGCACCAAGCCCCAGCCGAGCACCGGATTGGTCTCGGTAAGCCCGCCCATGTCAGCGATGCGCTGGGTCCCCTTGACCTGGGCAATATGACCGACCGCGAAGAAGATCGCCGATTTCGTCAGCGAATGCATGGTCATGTGCAGGAGGCCGGCGAAGTTCGCAAGCGGGCCGCCCATGCCGAAGGCAAAGGTAATGATGCCCATATGCTCGATCGACGAATAGGCGAACATGCGCTTGATGTCGCGCCGGCGGTAGAGCATGAACGCCGCGAAAACGAGCGAGATGAGCCCCATGGTCACCATCAGCGGACCCGGTGCCAGCGCGGCGGGATTGAGAGCGAGCAGCATCTTGAACCGCAGCAAGGCATAGAGCGCGACGTTGAGGAGGAGTCCCGAGAGCACCGCCGATATCGGAGTGGGACCCTCGGCATGGGCATCGGGCAACCAAGCGTGCAGGGGCGCGAGCCCGACCTTGGTGCCATAGCCGAGCAGCAGAAACACGAAGGCGACGTTGAGCAGCGCCGGATCGAAGGCCCCGGCGCGGGTGACCAGCACGGTCCATACCATGGCGTTGAGTCCCTCTCCGACCACGGGGCGCGCCGCCATATAGACCAGGATGGTGCCGAACAGCGCGAGCGCGATGCCGACGCTGCCAAGGATGAAGTATTTCCACGCCGCTTCGAGCGCCTCGTGGGTGCGATAGATGCCGACCATGAGCACCGTGGTCAGCGTCGCGAGCTCGATCGCCACCCACATCATGCCGATATTGTTGGCGACGAGCGCGAGATTCATCGCGAACATCAGCAGCTGATACATGGCGTGGTAGAAGCGCAGGAACCTCGGCGTGAGCCGGCCGATCTCGAGCTCGTGGCCGATATAACTCGCGCTGAATACGCTGGTTGTGAAGCCGACGAATGTGGTCAGCACGATGAAGACGTTGTTGAGATCATCCACCAGGAGATACGGGGTCGGCGACGGGCGGCCGAAGAACAGCGCGACCGCGGCGAGGAAGGTTAGGAACGTCGCTATTACATTGAGCGTCGCCGTCAGCCGATATGCCGTCAGCGCCGCGAGCAGCGCCGCCGCCAGCGCGGGAATTGCGAGAACGGCAGTGACCGGTTCGAACAGTCCCGTCATCCGCGCTCTCCGCGGAATTGATCGAGCGCCTGCAAGTCGACCGTGTCGAAGCGCTCGCGGATGCGGAACAGGAAAATGCCGATGACGATGAAAGCGATGAGGATCGAGAAGGCGATGCTGATCTCGACCACCAGCGGCATGCCCTTGGCGCCGGTCGCGGCAAGCACGAGACCGTTCTCGAGCGACATGAAGCCGACGATCTGACTTACGGCGTTCCGCCGCGTTACCATCATCAAGAGGCCGAGCAGTACGACCGCGAGCGCGAACGCCAGATCTTCGCGCGCGAGCGGGTCGGCCTCGGCCGTCACGCGCAGCATCACCACCATCGAAAGCGCGACCAGGCCCATGCCCAGCAGCATGGCAGAGCCCACGCCGACCACCTTTTCGATCTCGCGGTGAATACCGAGCCGCACGATGATGCGATGAAGCGCAACGGGAATGATGATCGCCTTGAAAATGAGCGCAATCGCCGCGGTCACGTAGAGGTGCGGCGCATTTTGGATGTAGGCCTGCCACGCCACCGAGAGCGCCAACACCAATGCATGCAACGCGAACATGTTGAGCAGCGCATAGAGCCGGTCCTGATAGAGCTCGAGAAAGCTCACCAGCACCAGCGTACCCGCGAGCAAGTGAGCGATGTCGAACGTCAGGCCGCGCATCACAGGCTCCGCGAGACGAACAGCAGAAGCGTCGCGAGCAAACCGAGCATCAGCGCGGCGCTCAGGAATTCCGGCACGCGGAACACGCGCATCTTGGCAATCGATGTCTCGAACAGCGCGAGCAGCGCACCGGCGACGATAAGCTTGGCGATGTAGGCAACGAGCCCGATCGCCAGCAGTCCAAGTCCGGCGCCTGACGGCACCAAGCCCCAGGGCACGAACAGACAAGCGATCAGCGAAATGTAGAGCAAGAGCTTCAACGACGCGGAAAGCTCGATCAGCGCCAGGTGCCGCCCGGAATATTCGAGCACCATGGCCTCGTGCACCATGGTCAATTCGAGGTGGGTCGCGGGATTATCGACTGGAATGCGCGCGTTTTCCGCGATCGCCACCATGATCAACGCGAGCAGCGCAAGGCCCAGCGACACTCGCAGCCCCACCGCGGACGAAACCAAAAAACCCGCCATGGTCGAGAGCTGCGTCGAACCGGCGATCAGCGCGAGCGTGAAGATGATCATGATCATCGCCGGTTCCGCCAGCGAGGCAATCATCACCTCTCGACTCGACCCGATGCCGCCGAAGCTGGTTCCGACATCGAGCCCGGCCAGCGCCAGGAAGAAGCGGGCACTGCCGAGGAGCGCCACGATAGCAATGAGATCAGCGGACCAGGAAAACAGGAGTCCGGTGCGGAAGGTCGGCACCAGCGATGCCGCCACCCAAGTGGCGGCAAAGATGAGGTAGGGATTGACTCGGAACAGCCACGAGGCGTTGTCCGCGAGCACCACCTCCTTGCGCATCAGTCGCACCAGGTCACGATAGGGTTGGACGAGCGGCGGTCCTCGCCGGAGCAGGAGGCGGGCCTTCACCTTGCGCGTGAAGCCGGTGAGCAGCGGCGCCAGCAGCAGCACCAGCAGCATCTGCGCGCCCTGCACGCCGAAATCGAAAATCACGGCCATATCGCAAGCACCAGCAACAGCAGCACGAGCGCGGCGAAGACCAGGCTGAGGAATTGTCGGATGGTCAGGAACTGCAGATGATTGAGCCTGTCGGCAGCAAAAGCGATGCCGCCAGCGATTGGCGCGTAGAGCGCGTCCCAAACGGGATCGCGCAATTCCACCGTGAGCCGCGCCGGCCGCCCATCGCCTGGCGGCGGGATCTCGACGTGCTCGCGGGCGTGAAACACGACGGTACCGAAAACCCGGCGGATCGGCTGCGCGAAGCTCGACGCGGTGTACTGGGTCGCAGGGTTTGCATCGGGATATCCGCAGTCCCAGGGTGGCGCGCGGCGCAACTTGTCGGACGCCAGCCGGTGGATCGCCCAGGCAGCGAGCGCGCCCGATAGGACCATGAACGTGAAGACCAAGAGACCGTTGTAGGAGCTGCGGCTCTCCGCAATCGGCACGATCGAGAGCCAATCGACGCTTCCTTGCACCGGCATGCGGTCGCCCACCAGACCCTCCGTCACCGGCGCCAGTGCATCGATGAAGAAGCCGGGCAGGATGCCGGCAACCAGGCAGAGCGCGGCGAAGAAGAACATTGCGGCGAGAGAGAAGCGATCGGTTTCGCGCGCGCGCTCGGCCGCGGGCGTGCGGGCTCGGCCGAGAAAGGTCACGCCGAATGCCTTGACGAAGCAGGCCGCGGCAAGCGCCGCGGAGAGCGCAAGCAGCGCGCCCACCGCCGGCACCAGCAGCTTGAGTCCCCAGGAGGGAAGCCGTGGACTGAGCAAAATCGCCTGGAAGGTCAACCATTCGGAGACGAAGCCGTTGAGCGGCGGCAGCGCCGAGATCGCGGCGCAGCCGACGAGAAAAACGAAAGCCGTCTGCGGCATGCGATGGATGAGGCCCCCGAGGTGCTCCATGTCGCGCTCCCCGGTGCTTGTCAGCACCGCCCCGGCGCCGAAAAACAGCAGGCTCTTGAAGATCGAATGGTTGAAGACATGCAGCAGGCCGGCCGTCAGCGCGAGCGCAGCCGCCCATGCCATGCCGTGTGCCTTGAAGGCGAGCGCGAGGCCAAGTCCGATGAAAATGATCCCGATGTTCTCCACGGTGTGATACGCGAGCAGCCGCTTGAGGTCGTGTTGCATGAGCGCGTAAAGCACGCCCATGACCGCGGTGATCCCGCCGAGCGCCAGCACCACCATGCTCCACCACCAGGCGGGCGTGCCGATGAGGTCGAACGCGATGCGCACGAAGCCGTAGACAGCGACTTTGGTCATCACCCCGCTCATCAGCGCCGAGACGTGGCTGGGCGCCGCGGGATGCGCGAGCGGCAACCAGACGTGCAGCGGCACGAGGCCGGCTTTGGAACCGGCGCCGATCAGCGCAAGGATCAAAATGGAGGTGGCAACCGCCGTTGAGGGATGCGCTCCGCGGATGTCGGCGAAGGCATAACCGCCGTCGGCGCCCGCCAGCAAGCCGAAGGTGAGCAGCAGCGCGAGCGTCCCGAAGCTCGCCATGATCAAATAAACGTATCCTGCGCGGACGTTGTCGCCGACGCGATGATGCGCCATGACGAGCGCCCACGACGACAACGACATGAATTCCCACGACACCAGAAAAGTGAACGCGTCGTCGGCGAGCACCACGATGCTCATGCCGGCGAGAAACGCCGGATAGAACGGCAGCACCCGGCGCGGGGCATCCTCATGGCGACCATATCCGAGCGCGAATAGGCTAGCCGCGGCCGCGCCGAGATTGACGACAGCGAGGAAAAAGGCCGACAGCGCATCGAGACGGAAATGCGCTCCAAGCCACGGGATTCCCAACGGAAGGGTGGCGGCCGAGGGACGATCAGAGATGCCGAGCAGAGCGAGCAGCGCGATCGAGAACAACGCGAGCGACGCGATCAGACAAACGCCGTAGACGATGAGCCCCGCGCGAGCCTCATCGGGGACCACGACGGCAAGCGCGGTCGTCGAGAGGAGGACGGCGGCACACGCCAGTGCCAGAAGCACCATCAGTTATTCCCCCGTTGGCGCACCAGCGCGCCAGCGCATGGATAGTCGCAGCGCAATTCTGTGCCCTCACCGCTTCAGCCGCACACCACGCCCACCGGCGTGACTGACCGCGCCTTCCCCGATCAATTCGATGCCTGCGGCCGCAAGCGCATCGACGAGCTTCATCAACGAGTCGACATTTCCCCTGATGACCCCCTCGCTCGCTTCCATGCGCTGGATCGTGGGCAGCGAGAGACCCGAGCGCTGGGCGAGTTCGCGTTGATCGATCTCGAGCAGCGCCCGCGCGGCCCGCATCTGAGCTCCAGTTATCATGTTCTAGATATCAGAATCGATGGCCCACGCATTTTAATTCATGCGTAATTTATGTAAAATGAAATGGCAAGGCAAAATGAGTTGCCGGACTGGTGTCGGCGAAACGCGGAGGGACGCTCATGACAATTGAGGCTCTCATAATTTGGTTGGTCATCGGCGCGGTGGCGGGCTGGCTGGCGGGCCTAATCGTCAAAGGATACGGTTTTGGACTCGTTGGTAACATCGTAGTCGGCATCATCGGCGCCGTCCTGGCCGGTTGGCTCTTGCCGTTGGTCGGATTTGTTCTCGTCGGCGGCGTCATCGCGGCGATCATCAACGCCGTTATCGGGGCGGTGATTCTCTTGGTCGTGATCGGGTTGTTCAGAAAGGACTGAGGCCTGCGCGACTTCCGACCGAAGCCGCCAACGTCAAGGAACCGCTCCATTGACCTTGGGGCTATGACGTAACTACGCGTCCTTGCCGCGACCATCGTAGGGCGATGGGACCGAAAAGGACTCCTGCCGCGAGCAGTGCGAACAAGGCGGACCATCCTGCCGGCTGCTCCGGCCCTCCGGCGGCATCGAGTGCTATACCGGCGCCCCAGCCCCCCAGCGCCGAAAGGCCGAATCCCACCGTCGAATGCAGTGCCAGCGTCGCCCCGCGATAGGCCGGCGCGGCGCTTGCGGTCGTGCCGGAGGTCAGTGCGCCTGAGTCGGCGGGAATGGTGAAGCCGTAGATGAGGACGAGCGCGAGCAACAGCAGAGGCGAGGATCCCACGTTGAGGCCGATTGCCAATGCGACGGCCGCCGACGCGACCATGACGGCCGTAATGGCGCGGTGTCGACCGAAGCGCAAGGCCGCTTCGTTGCCGAGCACGCTCGCGGGCAGCGACAGCAGCGTGACGATGACGCTTACGGTGATAGGACCCACGAATGCGCCGTCGTCGCTTTGCGCCACGACAAAGGCCCAGAACGCGACGATCCAGGTGCGCATGCCGTAAAGCTCGAAGCAATGCGCGCCGTAGCCGAGAATGTAGCCGAGCGCAGCGCGATTGCGCAGAACCGGCCGGAAATCGAGGAGGTGTCCGTGCGCAGGTGCCGGTTTGCATGGCGCAAGCCAGAGGCACACGGCAACCATGATAAACGGCCCAGCGCTCGTGACATAAAAGGCCGCGCGCCAGCCAGCAGCGTCCGCAACGAGTTGTGACACGAGAAACGAGAGACCGACGCCGATCGAGAAGCTGCCGGTATAGAGCGTGATGCTGCGAGACAAGTCGCCGGCGGGAAGCCTGTCGGCGAGAGCTTTCAGGCCCGGCATGTAGGCGCCTGCAAACCCGATCCCGGCGAGACCCCAGATCAAAGTCGCCGACCAAAGACCATCCGCGAACAAGCCGAACAACGCGGTGGCGATGCCGCTCGAGGCCGAGCCAACGATCAATACTCGACGCGCGTCGATACGGTCGGTGAGCGTGGTGAGCACCGGGACCGCGAGCATGTAGCCGAACGCATAGGCGCTCGCCATCAGTCCAGCCTGCGCTGCGCTGAGGTGCCAGAGCGGCATCAGATGCTGCGCCATGATGGCAGGGACGACGACGTGGGGAAGGAGGTTTCCGACCTGGCCCAGACACATCGCAGCGACCAAGGCTCGTCCGGTCAGCGTGGGCATAAAATTCTCATTTCAATGGTTGTCGAAACAACTGTTGACAGGCAAGCGATAATTCTATATTCGTTGAAATATGGAAAAGTCAAATGCCGTGGCCGCATTGGCCGCGCTCGCGCAGGACAATCGCCTCGACGTATTCCGGCTGCTGGTCGAGGCCGGGCCGGAAGGAATGCCCGCGGGCGAGATCGCCGGCGTTCTCAAACTCGCGCCCAATACGCTCACCTTTCATTTCGACCGCCTGCGCATGGCGGGACTGGTGACCGTGCGCAGGGACGGCCGCTCGATGATCTACGCCGCGCGCTTCGAAACGATGAATGCGCTGCTCGGTTACTTAACAGAGAATTGCTGCCAGGGCCGTGCCGATCGATGCGTGCCGGCAGCACGCACGAAACGCGCGCCTGCTCCGGCTCGTCGCAAGGAGCCGGTGACATGAGACTCTATTTGTTCGAACACTGCTCGATCTGTTTCCGCGCGCGCATGGCGGCTGCACTCAAGCGCCTGCATTTACAGGAGACAATCGTTCTCGAAGATGATTCCGACACGATGATCCGCCTCGTCGGTAAACGTGTTGTTCCGATTCTGGTGAAGGACGACGGGCAACCCATGCTGGACAGCATGGATATGGTTGGCTACATCGACGGCCTTGGCGATCCTGTTCTGACTGGC
>WNFA01006919.1_pt1 | contig 11169 bp, 13 predicted proteins | sample 5400481 | NCBI WGS metagenome assembly WNFA01 (sample SAMN13153340, study PRJNA577476) | soil metagenome | isolation source: 120 cm saprolite under Douglas fir tree site 2 hole 1 replicate 2 | place: USA:California | collected 2015-04-18
CTCTGCTCCCTCTCCACGCAGTGGAGAGGGAGCAGAGGGTGAGGCCGCCCCTTGCCGGTAAATAGTTGTAGCTTTGACTGCATATTCGTATAAGGACATGGTAAAGAAGAACTTTCAGCGTATCATCGACCCATTCCCAATGCGGAGGAGCAAGGTGTAAAATATGAAATCCGATCGGAATGTTTCTGAAGGGCCAGAACCAGACGGGGAGGTGAAAGGAACGCAAGACTCTCTCGTCTTTGTGGTGCAAAAGCATCAGGCTTCCCGTCTTCATTACGATTTTCGGTTGGAACTCGATGGCGTCTTGAAAAGCTGGGCAGTGCCGAAAGGCCCATCGCTGAACCCAAAAGAGAAACGGCTGGCGATCATGGTGGAAGATCATCCCTTCGAGTATCGAACCTTCGAAGGGGTGATTGCAGAGGGCGAGTATGGAGCAGGAGCAGTCATCGTCTGGGATCAGGGAACATACAGACCCCTTGCGGGGAAAACTAAAGAGGAAATGCAGGAGCAGGTAAGAGCGCAACTGAACGGGGGAGAGCTCCGTTTTCTGCTGTTCGGAGAAAAATTGCGCGGGGAATTCGTGCTCATCCGGCAGAAACGACTGGGAGAAAAGGCCTGGTTACTGATCAAAAAACGGGATCGATATGCCTCCGATGCAGATATCACCCTGCAAGATAGATCAGTCATCTCTGGAAAACGGCTAGGCGAAGTCAGATAAGAGATGTCTGAATTGCCACGGCGATGGCAATCGAAAAGTCTTTCAGGTCAGCAATGCTCACGTCGAAGGCGCTTATGCCAAGAAATTGTGCACGGCGTTTCGCATTTCCATGCAATGTGACGGTGGGCCGTCCGCTGCGCAGCTGTACGACTTCCATTTCGCGCCAGGCGACGCCGTGTAAGCCGGTGCCGAGCGCCTTACTGATGGCTTCTTTAGCAGCAAAACGCCCGGCAAGCCGGTTGGCTTTACCACGGCACTGGCGCACCTCCATCTCGGTGAAAACACGTTTGAGAAAACGCTCACCGTGATGCTCGTAGACCTTACGCACCCGCTCTACCTCGATGATATCGATGCCAACGGCGACATTCACTCCTTGTGGCGGGCTCAATGGCGCGGGCAAACCTGCCACTCCTGCAGGCCCAAAAAGCCAGTCGGGAATAGCGATTCCCGGCTGGCGAACCAGCGGCGTAAAAATCAATGGGAGGTCATCATCCATTAGTGCTCTCTATGTTGCTCAGCAGCGGCTGCATGCTCGTGCTGTCTCCTGATGGCAGGACGGAGGGCGCAGGGCCTGTGCCGCGTCCGATGCCGCGGTAAATGAAGCCGAGGCGGGCCATCTCACCCGATTCATAGATATTGCGCCCATCGATGAGTACGGGGCGGCGCATGGCGCTGCGAATCTGGGCCATGTCGAGCGATTTAAACTCGTTCCACTCGGTTATAATCACCAGAGCATCTGTTCCCCTGGCTACTTCATAGGGGTTTTGACAGAAAGTGACCGCTTCCATGCGTACGCCTTCGCGTTCCAATGCCTCGTGCCCGGTGTTCGCGGCGACGGGATCATAGACACGCACCATAGCTCCCTGGTTTGTAATCCAGCGGATGATGTCAACCGAGGCTGCTTCGCGCATGTCGTCGGTATTCGGTTTGAATGCCAGGCCAAGGATACCGATTTCGCAACCACGCAGCGAGCCAAGAATAGAGGTCAACTTGGTTACCACCAGGCGGCGCTGGTCATGGTTGATATCCATAACGGCATGTAACAGTTGTGGATGCAAGCCAGCTTCGTCTGCCATATGCGCAAGCGCGCGCACGTCTTTGGGAAAACAACTCCCACCGTAACCAAGCCCAGCATCCAGGAAAGACCTCCCGATGCGTTTATCGTAGCCCATCCCTGCTGCTACCTCTTTGACGTCTGCTCCCAGGCGTTCGCAAATTTGCGCTATTTCATTAATGAAGGATATTTTGGCTGCCAGGAATGCGTTAGAGGCATACTTTATCATTTCGGCTGTGTATAGGTCTGTGATGACCATTGGGGCGCGCAATGGCAGGTAAAGGGTAGCGACTTTGCTCGCCGCTTCCTGGTCGGTTGAGCCTAGCACGATACGGTCAGGATACTGGAAATCCTGTACGGCTGAACCCTCGCGTAAAAATTCCGGGTTGGAAACAACGGCAAAACGGACTTCTGGCCGTTTCAGATTCTGGCGTATGATGCGCGTGACGACATCGCCACTGCCAACTGGCACTGTGCTCTTATTGATAATGACCGCGTAGTGATCGAGTTCCTGGGCAATGCCGCGTGCTGCGCTCTCGACATAGCGCATGTCAGCTCCGCCCTGGCTGGAGCCTGTGGGAGTGTTGACGGCGATGAAAATAAAGTCGCTGTTATCTAAGCCCTCGCTATAGCTGGTTGTGAAATGGAGGCGCCCCGCGCTGGCGTTGCGCTCGACCATTTCTTCCAACCCAGGTTCATAAATAGGGAGAATACCCTGTTTGAGGCGCTCAATTTTCTCTGAGATGATATCGACACAGGTCACCTGGTTACCCATATCTGCGAAACAGGTGCCTGTGACCAGACCTACATAGCCTGTACCTATAACACAAATTTTTGCCACTACATTACTCCTCAATAGTCACAAATGGATTTTCGTGTTTCTCTTCTATAATGGTGGTTGGTGCACCGTGTCCGGGGAAAACCACCAGGTCATCATCAAGCCTGTATAGCTTATCACGGATTGACTTTGCAATCTGAGGATAACTTCCCCCTGCAAAATCTGTGCGTCCGATGCCGCGATTAAAGAGGGTATCGCCGCTGAATACACAGTAGGGGTGGCTCACAAGGCAGATGCCACCAGGAGTGTGACCCGGAGTGTGCAGCACCTCGAGCGTGAGTGTGCCAAAGGAGATCGTATCTCCCTCTTTCAGCAAAATATCTGGTTTTCTCTTTACGAGCGGCGCTGGACGATTGAACATCTTTGCGGTGCGTTCATCTGTATACATAAAAGCATCGGCGGGATGGATAGCCAGTGGCACCGGATAGACAGCGCTCACCTCATCGATTGCGCAGATGTGGTCGATATGACCATGTGTGTTGATGATATATTTGGGGATGAACTCTAACTCTTGAATACGTTGTATGATGCGTTCCGCCTCGTCACCCGGGTCAATAATCACCGCCTCGAGCGTTTGAGGACAGGCATACAGGTAACAGTTCTCTTGAAACGGGCCGACCGTCACACATGCGACAATTGGCTTGAGTTCCTTGTCCGTTTCGGGCATACTCTGTTTGTCCTTCACTAGTTCGCTGATTGTAACTTGGAATACATTATAGCACAGGTGTCGATGTTGACCTCCCATTATTCCCAGCTAGCTTTTTGGCTTGCCATATCTTGCAATATACTGATCTTTATGCTACAATAATAAGAAAATATGTTCTAATTATACCAGATGCTGTAGAGTACGCTATTTTAACGAAATTTTTATGCGTAAAGTAGTCAAGCAATAAATATTTTTACGTCTTTGTGGTATACTACCCATCTAGCGTCGTGCAGAAAGTAGCAAGTTCCTACTACCAACCACCACTGTTAAGCTGACATACCAGTCCTGGTGGACGTTCATCCCTTGATCCTCAAGAAAAACATGTTGAAAATAGCTGAAGAATAAGCTATATTAGCCAAATATAAGCATTAAGGGCATCACGCATCGTTGGCAGGCTATTTCCATGTTGTAAGGAGAAACGTACATGATAGAAGATCGTCCGGAAAGAAAAATGTACCGCAAAAGTCCCGGGAGACAGTACGGATATGAATACGATCCATTACATAGCCAGAGCCTGAGCCGGTATGGTCAACAAGGGCAGTCCGATGTTTCTGTACAGAGCCAGTCGTGGGATGACCACGATGAAACGGGTAGTCGCAGTAACCGTCGCACCAGTGGACTGCTTGCTCCCCGGCCTAACCCGCGCCGTACACGGCAACTACTGCGCCAGAATATCATTGCCAGCAAATCAAAATCGGGCCTTTTAGATGATACCGGGCAGCTTGATCCCGAGTTACGCGGCCGCTATCCCCTGCCGGATGAAGACCCGGGAATATATGAGAGCGAGGTAGACCCGACTCTTTATAGTAATCGCTATCCTCGCACCAGTCAACTGCTCTCTCCTCCTCCAGAGCAGTATGTCGAAGAGGAGTTTGATGAGGAGCGGCTGGCAGGCGAAGAATTGCAATATATGGACCCCGACCCGGGCTATGATGAATACGAGGAATACGATCCCCTGGCAAACCGGCTGCCTTACACAGAATCTCCGCGAGCGAGATCTACTGCTCTGCGTGCGCAGCCCGAGATTCCCGAGCGCGGCAGGCGCTATATTGCTCCGCTAGATTATGATGTTGAAGAGCAAGAAGAGGTGCCTGTAAGGCGCAAACAGAAAAAGAAGAAGGGTCTCACGCGCCGCAAATTGCTTATTGGAGCTGTCGCGGTGGGCGGCGGAGCTGTCGCGGCCTATGAACTGGTTCCCCACTTACCGCAGGCGCTCGAGCAGGCCGGAACAAATATCGAGCACCAACTCCAGGATGCATTTAACAAGGGACTGGCTGCCGGAGGCGAAGCTGTACGTAAGGAGCTTATCAACTCGTTGGATACACTTGAAGGCGTTTCCCTCGATGCGGCTATTGGAGCGGCACGGCTTACTCGTGTCGCCTACGATGTGTTTGTCTCCCCGCTGGTCACGCTTGCTGCTACTATTGCGGATGATTTTCTCTCTGCCTTTCTTGGCGCGCTGACTACAGCTCGCAAATGGCTGACTTCAATCAATGCAGACAATGCCACGCTTGCTGCGCTTCAAGCTGTGCTCCAAAGCTGGGTCAACCAGATTCAAAACATGCCAAAGAAGTTGCAGACCATCACCGATACCGACCTGGATGGTGCGCAGGCATACCTGCGGGCCTTACAACAGAAAATCCAGGCGGAGCAGGCCAAGCTCAATGGGCAGGGAACGACACCCACTCCCGCGCCAACGGCCAAGTCGCATCCGTAGGGCAGCGTACACTTTGCCATCCTGGGCTACAGAACTATTTTAGGAGGTTTAGCTCTATGGCAACAACCGCTGAAAATGGTGACAGAAAAGTCTTGCGTTCCGAGCGTATTGCTGGAGGCATTCTCCCACGAGTCTTGAACACGTTTGACATGATCGCCATCTTCATTGCAATCGTCCTCTTTATCAGTAATGCTGGTGTCATACCCGGTGCGGGTGCAGCGGCTTTTATCTACTGGATCCTGGGCTTTGTCGCATTCCTCATTCCAGGTGCGATTGTCACCGGGCAACTTGGCTTAATGTTCCCTGGAGAAGGTTCCATATACGTCTGGACCAGCAAGGCGTTTGGCGCCTTCCTGGGCTTTTTCGCCGGGTTCTGCGCGTGGTGGCCCGGTGTGCTGGTAATGATCGCCACCGGTGATGCCGTGGTCACGCTGATCCAGCAACTTGGTGGTCAATTCAATGCGAGCCTGCTCACTGAACCATGGCAGCAAGGCCTGGTAATCATTCTCGTCATTGCTTTCTCTCTCGTCCTTTCTGTCCTGCGCTTCCGCGTAATGCAGAATTTCGTCAACATCGTCTTCCTCGCGTATGGAGGCGCGATTCTGCTGATTGGCCTGGCCGGCGTGCTCTGGCTGGCTGGTGGGCATGCACCGCAGGCTGATTTTTCTGCGCATAGCTGGGCCTTGAAGAAGGCCAACTTCACTTTCTTCGGCCTGGTGGTGCTGGCTTTGCTGGGTATCGAGGTGCCGCTCAACATGGGCGTCGAGATCCACAATATGCGCTCGATTACATGCTATCTCCTCTGGGGATCGGTCGTGGTCATGGCAGCTTACCTCATCGGGACCTTTGGTGTGATGATGGCTGTTCCGGTGAGTTCAAGCAATCCGCATGTGGTAACTCAAGGCAACCCGGCAGCGGTGGCGGCAGCCGTACACAATGGCTTTGGTGGTGCTGGCAATGTGCTTGGAGCGATTGTCAACATCATCTTTATCGGCTTTTTCATCTTCAACACCGCTGTCTACAACTACTCGTTTGGACGACTACTCTTCGTTTCCGGCCTGGATCGACGCCTGCCAACCTGGATGAGCAAGGTCAATGCCAACAAGGTACCCTGGGTAGCCGTGCTGGTTCAAAGCATTATCTCGGGGGTTTTCACGCTTGTGGCATTTATTATCGTGCCCTATACCCTGAAGACAGGGTTTAAACCCACCGATCTTTCAACCGTCGTGTACGATATCCTGCAGGCGGCGGTAACGGTGATCTGGTGCGTCTCGATGGTGATCCTGTTCATTGACGTGATCATCATTCGCTACAAGTACCATGAAACCTTCCAGCGTATTCGCCTTGCTCCCGACTGGGTGTTCTACCTCTGCTCCCTGTTAGGTCTGGTTGCCAGCGGCTTCGGCGTCTATGTGACCTTTACCGGCCCATGGACTCCTTTGATTTCTTATGGGTCGTGGGTTCTCTGGATTGGAGGTATCGGCGTGCTTTCGTTGATTATCGGCGCAGTCATCTTCTTCGTCGGCCAGGCGACGATTAAAAGCGATGTGACTGATGAGGAGGTAATCGCTGAGGCGACCGGAGAGCGGGCCGCAGCGTAAAGCTGGTGGTCATTAACAAGCAAAGGCGCTAATTGAATGGTTAGGGGATGCCTGTATCGTCTCGGTGAGAAATTGTTCTGATGCTCCACCAAGTGTCGATACGGGCGTTTCTTGTTCTTGCTGTAGCACCGGCTCGAAATAGCCCCTATAAGAAACGCCAAGAAATACAGCAATATTGACAGCAAATCCTAGATGAGGTTGCACTGATAGCGCAAAGACAAGCATTTATTTGAACTCTGCAATATATGCGCTAGAGCTTCGTCTTTCTTTTCAGTGCTCTAAGATCTTCTTCGTAAGGCTCTTAACGAGGTTTGGAGCTTCTTTCGTCGCTCCTGCAAGAGCGCCTAACAATAACATACTCCACGGTCAGATATTGGGAATAAGGTTTCCTAGCAAACCTCCTGCGCTGCCACCAAGAATTGGGTGCCATGCCGAAAGTTGTGTAACGATGTACAACGATAAGATGCTAAACTCAGTCCAGACCTGGCTTCCAGGCTTTTCTGCTATGTACCATTACGCAAAATTTGGTATGGCATCCAAGCCTTAAGACAAACACTCTAGTTCTTCTTAGGAGGAATAGCAAGAACGTCCTCACTGAATACTGAGGGGCATTTTTCGTGGCACATTCGAGCCTGCTACGTAGTTCTAGGTCTTCTTAACTAACTGAGGATTCTAGCTGGCTAATCCCATCTTTGAGCGTTTGGTTTCTAGTTGCTTCTCCTCCAGAGCTAAGCGCCGCTCCTCCAGAGCTAAGCGCCGCTCCTCCAGAGCTAAACGCTGCTTTTCTAGCTCGATCTTTTGGATCTCTATTTGGAAAACTCGTTCTTCATGAGAGCCCGCTATCTGTTCTCTCTGCTCTTTCTCTTCGCCCGAAGGCGCTAGTTGGCTTACGTCTTCAACTGCCTTTGGATGATGCTTCCTAGGTGGTTTAGCTTTTTCTATTTCTGAACGTTCGTACCAGGTCATGCGCGAAGATTGTTTCGCCGCCTTTATTTTGTTGCGTCGCCGCAGTTGTCTGATATCATCCGGTGTGATTTCATACCCGGCCATCATGCTCATGATACGAGCAGCTTCATCAGGTGTGACCAAATCCTCCTGTGTTGTTTCGTTGTCGGCCTGTTTGTTCGTCGTGTAAGTGATCTCATCTCGTGTAGCTAGATATTGTTGTGATGATTCACCCACAATTAAGGTTGAAGACATACTACCTCCTCGTTGATAGTATAGGCCATCGTATAAAAAAGTCAAGGGCTAAGCAGAACATTATACAATATACCCGTTAATATTTGAAAATTATCTGACATTGTCGTATAATCTAAAAGTTAGAATGCTTATCTTGCATTGACAGACAGGATTGATATTATGCAACCTTTACTATAGAGCTATTCTAAGAAACCAACGAAAAGCGGAAATGCTAATGATGATGCCCTCCGAGAAGTAGTATAAATACTCTCTTAACTTATACCAAGGAGATTACAATTGCCTACTAATGGGAGCCCTGGACAGAAGCAACCTATTCCGTTTCCCCCTAAAGGAAATACCCCTTCCAAAAACACAGCTTCTGGTACCCCTCGAGGCTCTCCAGGTTCTCCACGCCGTAGGCGGAGGTATGTAAGCCATAGTACACAGCGGCCTAATATTATTATGCAATGGGCATTTCTTATAATTACCACCGTTTTAACGATACTTTTAATGCTGTTCCTCCTAGCACTCTACTACAACAATAAGAGCCCATATGTCCTCATCCCATCATCAATTGGCGTATTCTCATTCATTGGTTATATGTGGAGACGTATGGTACTCTATCTCTTCCCCAAAAATCCAGAGGAAATCAGGTTAGAAGAAACCAGGATAAGGCACCCATACCGAATAAGGCGCAACAACAGGCAGAAACCATAGTGCATATGAGGATATCATAGCAACAGTATCTGTTGTCGAACGTAATCCCTCTACTGGTCTCGACAGAGAAAACCCAATCACCTCATGCCCAAAACAGGTATACATTGTTCTGTACGGAGATGTTCGCCAACAGCATCAAAACTGACACCAAAACCGACAATCACAAGCGATTTTAAGCGAACAAAGGCGGGCAATACATACCCACTGACATGACTAGAAAGACGCTACGAAGCCCGTCCGTGAAGTATGGACGGGCAACGAAAAACGGTGAAATTGCCACGCCCCACAGTTAGCTTCCGACTTCTGGACGATCTGCGGATGCCAGTTGTTGCGCCATCGCCGCTCCGAGCGCTTGTAGTCCGTTGGCCGGCCTCACCATCACCTCAATGTCAACGATCTGGCCTGCAGCGTTAAACTGGAAGATATCCACGCCCTTCACGCTCAACGAGCCAACACGAGCGCTGAATTCGAGGACGACCGCGTTGTCGCCAACAAACTGCCGCTGATAGGTAAAGTCCTCCAAAACGCGTGCAACGCTGCTTATGTGCAGTATCGCTGTGGCCTTGCCTTGTTTTGGCTTCCAGAGGACAGGTGAGCGGAGGAGTACATCATCGGCCAGAGCCTCGGCCAGGGCTTGCATATCCTTCTCGCTGACAAATCGGTGCCACTTTGTGAGGCCATCGGGTTGTGCATTCATCATCGCGCGCTTTCTCCTTTCGCAGTTTCTCTCAATACACTTACACTCTCTTGCATGAAAGTTTGCCTCTCTATTCTATCAGTTTCCTCGCGGCTCAGACGCTGTTGCAACTCGTTCACGAGCTTGTAAGTATCCTCATACAGATGATCCTCGACAACTTTTCCCCAGCGGAGACGTAAGAACTGCATTACATCATTCTGGTACACGCTTCCATCAGCACGAGGAGCTGCAACCGAGAGTCGCGTTGCCACCAGCGTATTCCAGGGCCATCCCTGGACAATCACCTGGTGGAAAAGATTACCTGTGGATGGAACTGGCGTAACACCTGCTCGTAATCGCCCGCACTCAAAGCACGAAATCCGGTGCGGACAATGCGACGGACAATAGCTTTATACATACACTCACCTCATGCGCAGTATGGACCTGGTTGATTACTCGCTGCATATGCAACAAAGTGCATATTCCTATGAGAGAGTATAAAGTAGTGCCGCACCCCTGTCAAGTGTTCTAAAAAATGTCTCTTTAATTCTGACATGGCCAGCCCCTTTATCAGAATAGGCGGTAAGATCGCTACAGGAAGGAGGTAAAGAGGACAGCATCGAACTCAACGACTTATCGAGTATTGGAGTAGGGATTAAACATCTTCACCCGTAGAGGTGTTCTGCATAGTCTCATCGAGGTCATGGCTCACAAGTGTATAGCCTATGCCCGGAACGGTGAGAATGTAGATCGGATTATTGGGATCTGGCTCAATCTTATGGCGCAAGTGGAGTATAGTCGCTTTGATTAAGCCAGTATTTCCATCGTTGTTGGAACCCCAGAGGGGCTCGCCCATCTGGCTGAAAGTACAGATAGTATTTGCTTGAAGAGCCAGAAAACTAAGGATATAGCCTTCAAGTCCAGTTAGGCTCCTCGTTTTGCCATCAACGCTGACTTTCAAATGTGACGCATCAACACGGATGGGGCCAACCGTGATTATGGAAGAAGGAAGCTCTATAAAACCAGGACGTCCTTTTCCAGTCAATGCATCTAAATCAGACATAGGTATATACCTCACTCTCACAAAGGCGCTCCACACGCGCCGCGAAGCATTCTTTTCTTCCTCCATTATCTCATATATGTTCAAGCTTACGTTTTGCGACCTGTCAGGATACTTCTCTATCAGCACTGTAGATTATCAGAAGACTTGCACAATATCGGTATAACAAATAAAGTGTTCTCTGGCATCACTCTCTTGCACATCCACAACCCACAACATGTACATCCCCGCGCTTCTTACGACCGCCTCTACCTCCTGCATCCTCTCATGGTTATAGTATGTGAGCCTCGTTCCTACCTCCAGCGGTCTGGCCGGTTCTGTTTGCATGGCTCATTCCCCTTTCCCATAATTATAACTAGTTGGTTCAAAGTAAGTAATTTTAGTTATACATGTTTAACCCATCTTCTGTCAACTGTATAAGTCTGATAAGGTGGTTAAAACGAGGTAGGAAGTCAGAAATTCGTGATACGTTTGAGAGTGAAAGAAGTTGCACGAGAGAAAGGTATCAGTCAGGGGAAGCTATCGCGCCTGGCAGACATCAACATGACCACCATTCAGCTTATTTACCGCAAGCCAGAGGAAGCGAATGTTACGCTTTTCACCCTCGATAAACTAGCCCATGCCCTTGGTGTCTCCCCCTGTGACCTGATCGACTACCACCCCTGACCATCTCCTCCACTTCTTCGGAGCACAATGAACCAAGGCTTGCCAACATCGTAAAGGACGCGCACAGAGATACATCATTCTGCACAGAGACGAGGCGGGACGCAGAGAACCGAAGCCATCCACCCACTTCCACAGCCGCGACTAGAACATTTGTCCTGGCGCGGCACTACTATGAGAGAGTATAATAAATCTATTATGCAACAAAGTGCAAGAGGGAGGGGTAATGGCATTATCGCA
>WNFA01004902.1_pt1 | contig 11166 bp, 9 predicted proteins | sample 5400481 | NCBI WGS metagenome assembly WNFA01 (sample SAMN13153340, study PRJNA577476) | soil metagenome | isolation source: 120 cm saprolite under Douglas fir tree site 2 hole 1 replicate 2 | place: USA:California | collected 2015-04-18
GCCGAGGCGATCAGATTGGGCGACGGCATCAGCCCATAGCCGTTGGAATGGTGCTCGTTGACGCAGACCGCGTCGAAGCCGCATTCGGCGGCGAATTCCAATTCGTCCATAAAGTCGTTGTACATATGATGGGCGCGCCGGGGGTCGAACAGCGAGGAATGGATGTCGACCCAGACCGATGGGTTCTTCTCCCGGAAGTCTTCGGGCAGCTCGGTATATGGCATCAAATGAAACCACAGCAGCTTCATGGCTCGTCCTTCCGAACGGCGTTCAGAAAAATTAATCGCCGCAGCCTGACCGGACAGCGCGGACGCGTCAACCGGCAACGCGCGGCCGGTCGGCACATGGCGGCCAGCGGTTTATAGGGTTTGCGGTGCCTCGACACAGCCGGTTGACACTACCTGAACATGTTGCAACAATTTTCAGCGCCTCGCCGCTTGGACACCGTGTTGTGCCCGTCTATGGTTCGCCCCGGCCGGGCGAATGTGGTTCCCGGGCTGGGTATGCTAGGGCCGCCATTATCTTGTGGACGAAGACATGGCGGGATGCATCGCCCGGGCATCGGCGTGCGCCCGAATACGGAAGAACACCTGGTCGGATCGGGGCTATCATAGAATGAGGACTACAGCACAACGTTCTCCGGCGGCCGGAGCCGGCGAGACGGTCGCGGGCCGGCGCGGCCGGGCCGCCGGCAAAGCCGAGCCCGCGGTGAGCGGGCCGGAACAGCCATCCCCGCCGGAATCGCCGTCGGTTGCGGTCACCACGGTCAGAATGCTGCGGGTCGATGAGGGCCTCTATGCGCTGCGCGTTGGTGCAATCGCCGGAACCCCCGGCGAGATCGCGGGTATGGTGGTCCCGGTTGCGCTGGTATCCGCACCTTTTGCCGAAGACGGCAACGAGGTCGAAATCGTCGCTTCGTTCCCCCGACGAGGGCCGTGGCTCGACAGAGCTGGCGGAACCGTGATCCTGCGTTCGCCAACCGGCGGCGGTCTGGTAATCGTGACCGTCTACGGCGGCTCGGAGCAGCCGACGGGCGAGCTCTCGCTCGATCTCCAGCGCCTCGACGGCCCGGGAAATGGCGTCGCGGACGCCGGGCGGACCGCCGCGCAACCAGCGGCCGGTCCGGCTCCTGCCGCCGCCGAGGCGCGCGATGTCCCGACCGAGATCCTCCTTCATATCGAGCGCGCCGGCGATCGCCTGTTCCCCGGTCGCGGCTGGGTTGGCGCGCTGGGGCGGCGGATGCGGATCGAAGCCTTCAGCATCCGGCCGTTGGAGCGGCTTGTGCCGGCTGACATCGAGATGAAAGGATTTCTGCCGAACGGCGGCGAAACGCCGTGGATCCCGGGCGGCGTCTTGTGCGGTACCCGCGGCCGGGGGCTGCCGCTTACCGGGTTCGCGGTTCGGGTCGTCGCACAGCGGGCCGAGCGGTTCGAGGTGGTCTATCAGGGCTCGTTTTTTGCCGGAGGGATTTCCCAGGTGCACCAAAACGGCGCCCCCTGCCGAGCGGCGGCCGCCGACGATCCGTTGGAGGCGATCAATGTTCGCCTGATCGAACGCATCGTCGATCCCGAGGAGACCGCCACCGCCTGTTAATTGAGGCGATATTCACTTCACCCTCTGCCGGGCGCGATAGACAAATCCACTGATTGAATTGCGCACCGGTTTGATTGGCTTCAGGGCAAGATGAAGTTTTTATTCGTCCATCAAAACTTTCCTGGACAATATACGCATGTCATACGGCACCTCCAGGATGCTGGACATGCCGTCGTATTTATTACCCAGCGCCGCGATCACGAGATCGCCGGCATTCGCATGCTCGAATATCTCCCGGCCCCGATCCTGCCGGGGACGCAGTCCTATGTGAACGATCTGGATGGCGGGGTCATGAACGGCCTCGCCGTCGCCCGGCTGTGCGAAGGCCTGAAGCAGGAAGGGTTTACCCCCGACATCGTCGTCGGGCATACCGGCTGGGGCGAACTTCTGTTCGTCAAGGACATTTGGCCCAGCGTTCCCTTGCTTGGTTATTTCGAGTTTTTCTATCGCTCTTCGGGCTCCGATCTCGATTTTGATCCGGAATTTCCGGTCACCATGGAAGACGCCCTGCGCGTCCGGGTACGGAACGCGACTAACATGCTGAGTTTGAATGCTGCCGATTGGGGCCACACCCCGACAAAATGGCAGCGCAATCAATATCCGGTGGAGTATCACCACCGCATCAGCGTGATTCACGAGGGAGTCAACACCCAGCGCGTCCATCCCGACCCGACGGCGCGGCTCTGGCTGCGCAGCGGCAAGTCGTTGTCGCGCGAGGAGCAGGTACTCACCTACAGCGCCCGCAACCTCGAGCCCTACCGCGGATTTCATGTGTTCATGCGGGCCCTGTCAAAGGTCCTTGAGGCGTGCCCGGAGGCGCAGATCGTCATCGTCGGCGGCGACGGCATCAGCTACGGCCGGCCGCCGGGAGACGGCACCAATTGGCGCCAGCACGTGCTCGCCGAGCTTGGTGGACGACTCGATCTGAGCCGCATCCACTTTGTCGGTTGGCTTCCCTACGCGCAGTATTTGGCCGTGCTCCAGGTCTCCTCGGCTCATGTCTACCTGACCTACCCGTTCGTCTTATCCTGGGGCTGCTCGAAGCGATGGCCGCGGAGTGCCTGGTCATCGGATCGCGGACTCCGCCCGTCGAGGAAGTCATCGACGGGACCACCAATGGGTATCTCTTCGATTTTTTCGACAGCGATGCGCTGGCCCAGCAGATCTGCTCCGTGCTGCAGAACCCAGCGGCGACCGCGGCGATACGGCGCCAGGCGCGGCGTTACGTCGTCGAGCGGTTCGACGTGCAAACCATTTGCCTTCCCGCACATCTCGCGCTGCTGAGCCAGCTCACCGGGGGCGACCTCGTGCCACGCCCACGCAAACGCCGCGGCGCCGCAGCGCGGCCGGAGCTCGCCCCGGCTCGATGAGCGCCCCTGGACGACCGGCACGGTCCAAACCCGCTCGCCAGCCGAGCGCGATTACGCCGCCAACCCCCTCTCCCGACCCCGCCGCCGCGCCGCACTTCGTCTCCCGGCTGGTGCCGCTCGATCCCGGCTTTTATGCCTTCAGCCTCGCCGCCGAAACCGCCTGGCGCGAGCCGGTGGTTGGGCTCGCGCTTCCTGCGGTGCAGCTTTGCGCCGCGCCACGGCAGGATGGCACGATCGAGATCACCGACAGTTTCGGCCGCGCCGGGTCGTGGCGCGGAGGGCGCCACAAGGTGCTATTCGTCAAGTCATCGGCAGGCGGCGGCGCGGCGCTTGTTACCGGATATTTGGCGCGCGATCCGGACAGCATGGCGCTGGAGCTGGACATCCGGCGCGTCGCTCCGCCAGGCCCGGCGACACCTATCATGACGCTCAGAATGGGAGGCCCCGGCGCGGCGGAGCCGTCGCCGAAAGGGGCCGGTCTTGACATCGTCGCGCATATCCGCGGCCGGGGCGATGTTCGCTTTCCCGACACGCCCTGGGTCGGCCGCCTCGGGCCGGGATCGTGGATCGAGGGGTTTTTGATCCTTCCGCAGAGCAGACTGGCGGCGGCGGTCGAATACAAGGGGTTGACCGCCAGCGGTACGGAAACCCCGTGGATCGAGATCGGCACGTTCTGCGGGACGCGGGGCAGGGGCACCCCGCTGATCGGCTTCGCGGTGCGGCAAAAAGCCGTCCCCGGCGGTGTGCCGCTCGACTGCGAATATACCGGCTATTTCCAGTCGGGAGCGACGGCGGGGCCCACACGCAATGGTGCGCCGTGCCGCTCGGCGATCGACCACGACGCGCTCGAAGGCATGCAACTGCGCATCACCCCGCGGCCGGCGCCTCGCGCCTCGACCAAGACCGCGTAGCCGGCGGTCGCCGTCAGGCGAGAATGGCGCGGCGCCGCAACTCCTCGACGAGCCGGTCGGCGAGGGTTTCGGGGTCGTGGCCGATCGTGGTCAGGCGAATATCGGGGTTCTGCGGCGGTTCGTAGACGGAATCGATGCCGGTGAAATTAGGGAGTGCGCCGGCGCCAGCCTTGGCATAGAGCCCCTTGGGGTCGCGCCGGATGCATTCCGTGATCGGGGTGTCGACGAATACCTCGACGAAGGCATGCGGCGCGGCGATCTCGCGCGCCATCTGACGGTCGGCGCGGAACGGCGAAATGAAGGCGCAGATCACGATGAGCCCGGCATCGCCCATCAGCCGGGCAACCTCGCCGACGCGCCGGATGTTCTCGACCCGGTCGGTGTCGGTAAAGCCGAGGTCGCGGCTGAGCCCATGGCGGACATTGTCGCCATCGAGCAGCATCGTATGACACCCGATCGCCAACAGCTTCTGCTCGAGTCGGTTGGCAATCGTCGACTTGCCGGAGCCGGACAAGCCGGTGAGCCACAGCACCGCCGGTCGATGGCCCTTGAGATCGGCACGCTGCCCCGGGCTGATCGCGGTGTCATGCCAATGGATGTTGCTGGCCCGCCGCAGTGCGAAGGCGATGACCCCGGCAGCGGCGGTCTCCTGGGTAAGGCGGTCGATCAGGATGAAGCCGCCGGTGTCGCGGCTTTTCTCATAAGGGTCGAAGGCAATCGGAACGCTGGTCGCCAGGTTGCAGAAGCCGATCTCGTTGATGTCGAGGGTGCGCGCCGCGACATGCGCCCCGCTATCGACATTGATCCGGTGCTTCAGCGCGGTGACCGTCGCCGACACGGTGCGGGTGCCGATCCGGAGCCAATAGGAGCGGCCCGGAACGAGCGCCTCCTCTTTCATCCACACCAGATGCGCGGCGAACTGATCGGCGAACTCGGCCGGCGCCTGCGGATCGACCAGCAAGTCGCCGCGCGAGACATCGATCTCGTCGTCAAAGGTCAGGGTCACCGCGTCTCCCGCCGCGGCGCAGGGTACGATGCCGTCGAAGGTCACGATATCCTTGATCCGCGACGCGCGGGCCGAGCCCATCACCAGGATCGGGTCGCCCGGCGCCACCGAGCCCGCCACCACCGTCCCGGCAAATCCGCGGAAGTCGGCGTTCGGGCGATTTACCCATTGCACCGGAAACCGCAACGGCCGATCCCCGGGCGCTTCGGTCACGTCGATGCGCTCGAGGTAATCGAGGAGGCTCGGCCCGTCATACCAGGGCGTGCGCGCCGAGCGTTCGGTCAGGTTGTCGCCATAGCGCGCCGATAGCGGGATCATGACCAGCGAGGTAAAGCCGAGGGTGCCAGCAAAACCCCCGTAATCTTCTGTAATCCGGTCGAATACCGCACGGTCGAACCCGACCAGGTCGAGCTTGTTGACCGCGAGCACGATGTGCCGGATGCCGAACAGCGAGCAGATCAGCGAATGTCGCCGGGTCTGGGCCAGCACACCCTTACGCGCATCGACGAGCAGCACCGCGAGATCGGCGGTCGAGGCGCCGGTCGCCATGTTGCGCGTGTATTGCTCGTGCCCCGGGCTATCGGCGACAATAAAGGAACGGCGCGGCGTCGAGAAAAAACGATAGGCGACATCGATGGTGATGCGCTGCTGCCGTTCGTCTTCCAGGCCATCGAGCAACAGCGAGAAATCGATATCGCCGCCGGTCGTGCCAAAGCGCCGCGACTCCTCTTTCAGCGCGGCGAGCTGGTCGCCCATGATGAGGTCGGCATCGTAGAGCAGGCGGCCGATCAGCGTCGATTTGCCGTCGTCGACCGAGCCGCAGGTAAGAAAACGCAGCAGGCTCTTGTCGACCGACACTGGCATCCGGCTCCGGCAATCAGGCTTCAAAAATAGCCCTGCCGCTTTTTACGCTCCATCGAGGCCGTCTCATCCCCGTCGATCAGCCGGCCCTGCCGCTCGGAGGCGCGCGACCGGCGCAGCTCCGCGATTATTTCGCCGACCGTGGTTGCCGTCGACTCGATCGCTCCGGTCAGCGGGTAGCAGCCCAGCGTGCGGAACCGGATCCGGCGCAGCTTAGGCTTTTCCCCCGGCAGCAGCGGCAGCCGGTCGTCGTCCACCATGATCCATACCCCGCTACGCTCGACCACGGGGCGCTTCTCAGCAAGGTAAAGCGGGACGATCTCGATCTTTTCGGCTTGGATGTATTCCCAGACGTTCAGCTCGGTCCAGTTGGACAGCGGGAACACGCGCATCGACTCGCCCGACGCCAGCCGGGTGTTGTACAGCCGCCAGAGCTCCGGCCGCTGTCGCCGCGGGTCCCAAACATGATCGGTGCCGCGCACCGAAAAGATCCGCTCTTTTGCCCGGCTCTTCTCCTCGTCGCGCCGCGCCCCGCCAACGACCGCGTCAAACCCATGCCGATCGAGCGCCTGCTTCAACGCCTCGGTCTTCATTACCGCGGTATGCAGCGCCGAGCCCGACGCGATCGGGCTGATCCCGCGATCGAGGCCTTCCTGATTGACGTGAACGATCAGCTGGAGCCCGAGACGCGCCGCCGTCGCGTCGCGAAATTCGATCATCTCGCGGAACTTCCAGGTCGTGTCGACATGGAGCAGCGGCATAGGGAGCTGCGCGGGATGGAACGCCTTGCGCGCAAGGTGCAGCAGGACGCTCGAGTCCTTGCCCATCGAATAAAGCAATACCGGGTTGCGGAACTCGGCCGCGACCTCGCGCAAGATTGCGATCGCCTCCGCCTCGAGCCGCCGCAAATGCCCCGGCAACAATCCACCGCTGGGCGACTCCGCCACCACCGACGCAAGAGGATTTTCGCTCAAATCAAATCCTTGGTGTGCGTACCCGGGCTGGGCACGCTGGCGCCACCGTCAGCTTCCCCGCCATCTTCCAGCACCTCGCGAATGGTGTCGAGCAGGACCTGCTCGCTCAACGGCTTCGCCAGATACGAGGTCACGCCGCTGGCGATGGCCCGTCTTCGCTCACCGCTCGTCGGGCAAGCTGTTATCAAAATTGTCGGTATTCGGCAACCCGTGCTGATCAAGTAATCATGAAGCGCCAGGCCGGTCATTCCCGGCATCCTGACGTCAAGGATAAGACAACCTGCGCTGTGCGCATTTGCCCGGTTCAAGAACTGTTCGGCCGAGTCAAAGACAGCCGTAGCGAAACCGTACGCCTGCAACAGGCGTTGCAGAGCATCGCGGACCGCCTTGTCGTCGTCGACGATCGAGATCAGCGGCTCCATCGGGCCACACGCCTATCCTTGTGCCGAGCAACGATACTCCGGTCACCCGTGCCGGATCGATCGGCCGTGGAGACACCTGGCTACCGACAAGGAACACCGCCGCAGCGCTTTGGTATAAAAGGGCTCGGCTGCCTGGCTCATGCACCGCCGGCTGTCGCCAGCGGCAAGGTGAAGCCAACCCTGGCTCCGCAGCGCATTGCAGGCGATGCCCATAAAGCGCCGCCATGCGCCTCGATGATCGAGCGGCTGATCGCCAGCCCGACGCCGATCCCGCCCGGTTTCGTTGTGTAGAAGCTGTCGAAGATGCGAGAAATCTGCTCCGGGTCGAGACCGCGCCCCGAATCCTCTATGGTGAGAACAACGGCCACGCCGCGCTCGACCTCGGACCGGATGGTCAGTTGCCGCGGCCGATCGACGATCCCGATCATGGCTTCCAGGGCATTGGTGACCAGGTTCACGATGACCTGCTGCAACTGTATGGCATCGGCCATCACCAATAGGGGCGAGGCTGCGAGCTCGGTCCGTGCGACGACACGCTGTCGGTCGATGGCGCCACGCGACAGGTCGAGCACATGCTGTACGATGTCGTTGACGTCCAACAGAAGCTGGTTCGGTTCCTCCTTGTTGAACAGCGCGCGGATCCTGGCGATCACGTCGCCTGCGCGGTGCCCGTCGGCAACGATGCAGCCTGCCGCGTCGCGCGCGTTGTCTAGCATCGGCGGAAGCTGGGCCAGGGAGCGCAGGCAGGCGCTGCCATTGGCCGTAATCGCGGCAAGCGGCTGATTGATTTCGTGGGCGATCGCGGCGGCAAGCTCGGCCACCGTGGCCAGGCGTAGGGTGCGAGCCAGCTCCGACTCGGCATCGCGCAACGCCTGCTCGGTGCGCTTGCGTTCGGTCAAATCGATGATGGTCCCAATCAACTCGGCGCCTCGTGCCGCGCCACGCCTAACTTCGCCGACGGCTTGCACGTATTTGGTCGGCCCGCCGGGAATGACGATGCGGGCCTCGCAGGAGAAGTCTTTGTTTCCCTCGATCGCCCGCTCCACCGCTTGGGCAAAACGCAGACGGTCGTCAGGATGCATGCGGTCGGCGAACAAGCGGTAGCACGGGGTTTCCGATGCGCGATCGATACCAAGGATGTCGAAAAGCTGGGCCGACCATTGCATGTCGCCCTCCGGCAGCTGCAGCAACCAGCTCGCCGTTCGGCTCAGTTTTTGGCCCTGTGCCAGCAGCGTTTCGCTGTGTCGCAACTCCTCCTCCGCGGCCTCCCGCTCGGCGATTTCGAGCTGCAGCGCGGCGTTGGTGCGCAACAGGTCAGCCGTTCGCTGCTGGACGGTTGCCTCGAGCGCGTATTGGGCGCGTCGGCGTTGCGAGCTCCAGGCAAGGCTCATCAGCGCACAGCAGAGGAAGACGATAAACGACGGCAATTCGGCTGTGCTGACGTGCAAGTCAAAGCGCTCAGGCGTCAAAAAGTCCGCGGCTGACAGCCCCGAAAGGATGAAGGCTGCGACGCCGGGCCCAATGCCGAACCAGGCGCTGGCGACCACTGCCGCGTAAAACGGAAAGGTCAGAAAATGGCCGGTCAAGCCGTCGATCAGCAATGCCGCCTCAGCGGCAGCGGTGACAAATCCGACGGCTAATCCGTAGCGCGCGGCCGGGCGCTCCAGAATTGGGCGCTGGCGACCTGGCTGATGCCGCGGGCTGCCGAGTATGGCGCGCGGGCGCTCCGCCAGCACGGCCCAAGGCCGCGGCCAGGGCCGTTGGCGGGGATTTGCGACGTCCGATGGCACAGAATCTTCCGTTTCTATCCGGTATCACTGAGGTTCGTTCGAGAAGGCAATATCCCCGGTTTCCCGCATCCCTGGCAAGCCAAACGCGCCACCGAACCTGGGGTAGCCCCGGGGACCGTCCCTTCCGCCGCTAGTCCGACGCTCGGGAAGGCAGGCGCGCCGGCGTGTTGCCACTCGCTTGCTGCCATCGCTCGCGACGTTTCGCCTGGGCTTGGAGCCACATCTCGATCGCGTCCCTGTCCGGTCGATGGAACGTCGAGAATGGACGCACCGAGTGCGCGAGGTGAGGATTGACGCTTAAATCCAAGCGATCGATCTGGGAAAAAGCGGCGCGCCAGCGCTCATGCTCCGTCTCGGCGCGCCATTGCTTTTTATAATCGTCTGAATCCCGCCCACGCGACACCGACTCGTAATGAATCCACGTGAGGAACGGGTCGTAAATCACAATCCTGCCAGCGGCGCGCACCCGGACGCAGAAATCCGCATCACTGGAGGTTACGACGTAGCGTTGCGCATCGAACCCGCTGAGACTGTCGAACATGGCGCGACGGCAGGCGAGAAAGGCGCCGGTTACGGCGCCTGCTTCGTGCGTCAGCAGCGTGCGATCCAGGTAAAAACCGTCGTCCGGCGCATCACCCATCGCCTCGTGAGCCGTCGTGCCGTCTTGACTGAAAGCAATGCCGGCGTGCTGTATGGCGCCGCTCGGGTAGAGGAGCCGTCCGCCAATCGCCCCGATCTCGTCCCGCGCCAGCTGGCCGCGCACCCTGGTGTCCCAGCCATCCGTCAAGCAGATCATATCGTCATTCAAAAACACCAATAATTCGCCACTAGCCCTGTCGCGAACCGCAGTGTTGTTTATCTCGGCCCAATTGAACGGTACCTCGCGATAGACTACCCGGACGCCATCAAACAGCTTCTCGATTTCGGAAAGGCCAAATCGCGATCGCGGGTCGAGGTGCCCATTCACGACGACGATGATTTCGATGAGGTCCCAGTTGGCCGCGCGACGCCGCAGGCTCGAGATCAGCGCGAGCACCATGTCGGGGCTGTCCAGGGTCGGAATTATCACCGAGATCCGGCTCGTCTGATCATCCGGCCAAAGGATCTTGACCGCATCGGACACGGGCCGGCCGATCGCGTCCTCATGCGCGATTGCGCGCGCCCGACTGCCGATCCGGTCGAGATGAAGCTGCACTGTACGTAATGTTCGCTCCCGTGCTGTTCGCGGGTCCCGCGACGATAGGCTGGGTGGACTGTGCACCAGCAGCAGAGGCAAATGTGTGAAGGATCCGCGGCCGAATCGGTCGAGCGCCCGAAACAGAAGATCGTGACGGACATCGAGCAAGGGATCACAAGAGAGGCCATCAAGCTCCACATAAGCTCGCCGCTCGATGCAAATCGCGTCGCCGATGTAGTTGCGTTGCAGCAGCAGGTCGTAATCGAATGCCGGCAGGAACCGCGGGAGGAGACGCTCGCTTCCGTCCTCGCAATCAACCAGGACTTCCCCATCGGTGTAGATGATCGGCGCGGTTGTCCGCTCGATTACCGACTCGAGCCAGGCGAGCGCCTCGGGTGCGAGCGTGGTACCCGCATCGAGAATGATGAGGTGAGTCCCTCTCATTCGGGCAGCCAAACTGTTTATGGCGACGCTCGCAGGCTCGCTTGGTGACAGCCGAACAATCTCGACCAACTCGTTCGGAGAGCCGAATTCGGACAACGCGTCGGCGGACAAAACCAGAAAAACCTCGTCCGGCGCGCGGGTTTGCGCCAGCACGGACGGAAGCGTCTTCTCAGCAGCGCCTGGCGCACTGGCATCTGCGACGACCACGAGAGAAAAGCCAGCCGCACTGCCTGCCGGGGGTGCTGGAAGGACGAACGGGAGCAAGGAGCGCACGACGCCGTAGAACGTCAACGCCCAGGATTGGCTGTGCCTAAGCGACGGCAACTGTTGTTCGAGGCGATTAAGCGATTCCAGCAGCTGGGACAATTCTTGACGGATCGGCACGGCATTCGGATCAGCAATGCGCGCGCGGAGATGGTGCACTGCTCTGTAGAGCGGCTTTGCCCGCCAGTTTCCGGAGTCCGGCTGATAGGCGGACCACAGCTGTTCGATGCAATTGCGAACACTGAACAGCTCTTCGTGAAACTCCGCTTCAATATGGGCTTCACGGACCGGATTGAGTTCGACGACGTGCTCAGGCAGCACGATCAAATCGTGGCCGACCGCGACGATCGCAAT